>OLQA01003268.1_pt1 | contig 11768 bp, 10 predicted proteins | sample 1673151 | NCBI WGS metagenome assembly OLQA01 (sample SAMEA3136760, study PRJEB25190) | human gut metagenome | biome: human gut; feature: human-associated habitat; material: faeces | place: Austria | collected 2013 | reverse complement strand
GTCTCTTGATGTTCGCCCCTCCGCCGCAGCCGCAGTCCAGCACCTTGGCGTCCGGAGTAAGCTCCAAAAAGCGAAGTCCCCACCGTGCCACAGGACTGTGACCCAGGTTCATCATGGCGACCATGATTTTCCCGCCAAGTCCCACAGGCTTTCTGGTGTTCTCAAAAAATGACATCTTATCACACCTCCGATTTCACACATTCCGCATAGGCCAGCGGGAAGGACGCCTTCAGAACAGCGCTTTTCCGCACCGTCCAGCCATTCTGACTTAGAAAGCGCAGGTATTCCGCGCTCGTCCACCTGCTGTGGAGAGGAAAGCCTGCCAGCTTCATGAAAAAGGCTTTGACCTTGCCGGAAAACGAGTTTCCCGCATGGGTGAAGGTCGGCGCAATCAACACGCCGTCATCCTTCAGCACCCGGCGGATCTCGGCAAGGGCCTTCTCCGGCTGCGGCACGATATGCAGCGCGTTGGACACGATCACTACATCAAAGGACTTATCCGCGTAGGGCAGGCGGAACATATCCTGCACCGAAAAGTGCAGCTTCGCCGAGCGATTATCCCGCTTTGCCTCGGCGATCATCTCCGGGGAGGCGTCCGTCGCCTCGATGTGCGCCGCCGCGTTTACGATGTGTTTTGCGATCAATCCCGTGCCGGTGGCAAGCTCCAGCACCGTCTTGTGCCGCACAATTGGCCGAATTAGCTCATATATCTCCTCATACGCCGCCCGATCCTTTCGCATAAAGCGGTCGTACCGACCGGCATTTTTGTCCCAGAAATTCTTGTGTTTTCGCATCTCTGTCATTCCTTTCGGCGTTAGATTCGACTAACCGATACGCGCAGTTGACCGGTTAGATGGTGCTAACCGTTGTGCCTTGGAAAAGCCGCATTTCTGCGGCCTTTCGCTCATTCAAATAACGCCCTGCAAGCGCCGTACACCAGCGTTTCCAGCACCTGCGGGTACAGTTCCCCAATCTGCTCCTTGTGGGAGACGGTCAAGATCAGTCCGCGTACTGTCGCGGCGGCAAGTGAAATCCCCCGTTTAGGAACAAGGTCATATTTTTCCAGAAGCTGACGAATGTGCGTTTCGTCATCGTGGTAATGGACATTTTTGATGTCATCCGGCAGTCTCTGCAAAAGCAGCTTGGCGTCATGTTCAATGAAAACCATGTCGCCAGTATCAGACAGCCGCCGGCAGACGGCAAGAACCGCCTTTGCTGCGCGCTCCGACGGCGGCAAGCCGTTTGCTTCGCTCAGTGCATGGTCGGCTACCCCGTAAAGCTCGGCGTGGATGCCCTCTAAAACCGCAAAGAAAAGCATTTCCTTGGATTCGTAGAATTTATAGAACGAGCCCTTCGCAATGCCGACCGCCTTCGTCAGCTGATCCACGGAGGTTTTCTTCATCCCCAGTGTAACAGCGCAATGTCTTGTTTCCTTCAGCAACGCCTTGCGGAGCTGCTCGGTCTCGTAATCGGTAAAAGCCAAGCTCGCGCCTCCTTAAATATGACCGTTTTAGTTCATTTGGTCATATTATATCGCGTTTCTTTCAGCTTTGCAAGAGGTGCGGGGATAAACTCGCTCATAAAATAATCAATCTGCGCGTGAAAAAATCTGCCAAGAGCCGGACACTCTTGGCAGAAAAAATGTTTTATTTCAGTTCAGATGCACACAGTTGGCAAGACTCCGGTGGTCAGCTTTACTTCAATTTTTCGGCAACAACCTTACACCGTTTCTTAAAGAATGCGATGCCATACGCCCAGATATCATTGCGACCTTCGTTGCGAAGATACTCACTATATCTGCGATCATGGATTTGAGTCATGGCTCGTGCGCAAGCTCCATCCAGTTCAGAAAGTCTATCTACACTCTTAAGCTCGACAATTATTCCAGAATTTGGGTTATCCGTTTCAACCATCAAATCCGCAAAGCCATCACCAGACTCTTTATTGGAAAGAATTCCCCATGCTCCGTTTCCTACCAACATCCCAGATAGGAAAGCATGATAGAATTTTTCCTTTTCTGCCTGAGGACCCATGGGATCAAGAACACTGATGGTTTTGCTCAAAGTTCTTGTCAGACTTTCTTCAATTTCCGGTGCGTTTCCTTCTTCAAACGCTTTCCAGAAAACTCGAAGTCCATGGGAGTCTTTCAGAATTGTATTGTTGAACAGCTTCTGGATTTGGTGCTTGAAAACTTCGCGTACCTCTTCATTTGGAATTTTCAGTTTATAAATACCGCGTTCGGGTTTTCATTCCTGCGTCAGATACCCTGTCATAAACAATACGCTCCAAAGATTATCGATGCTATTGTCTATTTCGTCGTATGTCAGCTCCAAACGGATAGACTTTTCAATTTTCTCCCCAGTAACCAGACGCTCAATTTCGTCCCGTGTGGTTTTATCCGCTTTGTCAACAAATCGTTTTACAAGGTCGTTGCCGCTGGTATTGATCCAGTAAGACTGCGGCTCTGCATCAAGCTCTCCGCAAAGTCTGTCAACATGGTTAATCACATCCCAAGGACAGTAAATATCGGCATCACCAAAACGATATCCATCATACTAGTTTTTCGTTTCACTTAAATGTGACTCAAGGTGACATGCCTTAAGAAGTCTCACGACCTCGTTCTCCGTAAACCCAAACTGCTCATCAAATCGGGCATCCGTTATAGAAAGAACTTTAAAATTATTCAGACCCGTAAAGATCTAACGCAGTCGACACACCCAAAGGATATCCCTGCACAGTCACTGCTATGGTGGCTGTTCTATTTTTTGCCCACGTACCTGCGGCCTGATAAAGCAGAAGCTGTTTCCGGCCGAGATTGCGTAAAAATTCGAGAGAAAATTCTGAAAGATTACGAAACAGGCTCAATCAATGTCCTTTGCGCTTGTGATTTGCTTAATGAGGGCTTGGACAGCCCTCATTAAGCGCGTGCTATTTATGGCAAGACCCACCATGTCCAAAACCATTTATATGCAACAGATTGGATGCAGCACCCGCCGCTGCCCCGGGAAAGACGACCTTTTGGTTGTTGACTTCGTCGACAATGCCAATATGTTTAATATACCTTAAGAAAAGCTAAAAACTGCCACCGTTGGCTAGACTGTATTTCTGACTAGTAGGTTCAAATCGGAACTATCTGTGAATTTCGGATAGTTCATGCTGTGAATTCTCGACAACTATTCAAGTTCGGCAGCGGAATATCTGATTTTTGTAGCCTCCACTGGTGAGAGCGATGCCAGCTATGAAATCCGGTATGGGGATAAGAGTATCTGGTTGACGCAGAATATGACGGCGGCATTGTATGATGTTGGACTCCCCCTCCATCAATGAACATATCAAAAAGATTTATTCTGACGGAGAGCTGACAGAGGAGGTAACTATTCGGAAATTCCGAATAGTTCAGACAGAGAGAACTCGGCAGGTCAGCCGCAGTCAGAATCACTATAATCTTTAAATGATCATTGCCGTTGGTTTCAAGGTGAATAGCCAACGAGTCGTACAGTTCCAAATAGGCAGGGCAAATCGTCAAAGACCATAGATATCCAAAAAGACCGACACGCTGTGCCGGTCTTTTTTCGATAGCGCGCAAAGCAAAAATCTGCGCACGGCTTACTTAACTTTATAAAACACACGATTCCCGGCATTTCTGGCTGCCAGCAAATCCATGTCATGGAATTTCATAACAAAGGTTCGGATTGTGGCGTAGGCTGCATTGCGGAAATCCTTTTCCAACTGCTTGGTCGTAAACTCCGAGGTTCCGTAAGCCGACAAAACATATTCCCAAAGCAGGCGTTCTTTTTCGGTGATTCTGCCTTCCACAAGGGCCTGTTGGTACACCTTGAAATCTGTATGCGCCGGTGCCGTGTCTGCCTGCAGGCGGTTGTACACCTCTTTGCAGAAATACGACAGGAACGGAGTCACATCTGTATAGCCTGTGAGCATCGCATTTTTCTCCACACGCTCATAGGCTTTATAATATGCCGCCTTGCTTTCGTCAATATAACGCGAAAACGGTGTAAACAGGGCTGCCGGGTAGCCATGCCGTGCAAGATACCACAGGTGAAGCAGGCGGGCGGTTCGTCCATTGCCGTCAAAATACGGGTGGTAATAGGCAAATGCAAAATGCAGAATGGCCGCCTTGTGCAGTTCATTCAGGTCATCTTCCGCATTGGCAAAGTCGATCAGCTGCTTCATGACCTGTGGCAGCAGCTCGTCAGAAAGCCCCTTTCGGCTTTCCTCACCGCCCACAATATAGACAGCATCATGGCGGTAAAAATGATCCGGCAGCAGTTTGTCCTCTGCCGGCAAATACTCTCCGGTGCTGATTTGATACAGTTGGTGCAGATTTTTCTCGGTGATCTCATTTTGCTGGTCGGCAATAAAATCCAGCCCGCGTTTCATGCCGTAAATGCGGTTTTCCTCCTCATTGCGGGGGGCGTTACCGTTCAATATATGCCGAATGCTGTTGCGCGTTGAATGGATATTTTCAATTTGCAGCGTGGCGTGAATTTCCTCCGTCATAGCTTGCACACCAAAGGGCTGACTTTCTGCCGGAACAGACAGCAGCTGCTTCATGCTTTTGGTGGAAATTTGTGCCAGATTCGGCAGGCAGACAAGAGCCTGCCCGGCAAAATCCACCAGGGGCAGCGGCTGTGCAAAATTCTGCCGCAGAATTTCGGAAAACTCCCTGACATCGGCAGCGGAATACTTATATGCCATGCGGTCAAGCTCAAACAGATGCTTATCGGAAAGCATTTTTGCAAACTTCGTTCCGTCCATAGTCGCTCCTTGTAGCTGATATAAATTGATACCAATATATATTATATATACTCCGTTCGCAATAAAAAGTCAAACATAACAGATAATCCATCGTAACGATGATTTTTATTATATGTGCTATTTTAATTTGGTGATACCATATCCAATGGATTCACCCTGATCCCGCCCTGCATCATTTCAAAGTGCAGATGGTTGCCAGTGCTGTCGCCCGTGCTGCCTACATACCCGATTACTTGACCAGCCGTCACGGTTTCGCCCGCCGTGACGGCTGTTGCTGCCATGTGGGCATAGCGCGTGGAAAGTCCTGCACCATTGTCCAGCAGCACCTGATTGCCGTAGCTGTCGTTCCAGCCGCTGACCAGCACCGTGCCGCTGTGGGCAGCCAGGATGGGTGTGCCTTCCGGCGCGGGAATGTCTGTGCCGCGATGCCCGGCATTGCCGAAGGCGTCCACTTCCCCGAAGTGGCAGGATATATAAGTGTGTCCCGGCAACGGCCATTGCAGGGTGCCGTCACCGACCGTGTCGCCGACACCGCCGCACAATGCCAACAGATAAGGGCGCAGTTCGTCCGACAGCAGCTCGTCAAGAATGTCGCGCTGGTCTTGCGTGAAATTGTATTCTTCAGCCAGCTCGGCTACACTTTTGCTGCTGACCGTGATGTGTAGAATATGCTCTGTGACCGGTTCTGGATCGGGTTCGTCTTCAGTCGGCTCCGGTGTGGTGGTTACGGTTTCAATTTCTGAATCGATTTGGTGCATGGACCAAAAGGTATTCTGGATCAGCAGCTTTTTGCCTTCGTCGATGACAACTACATCGCTGTCGGAATTCAGATTGGTGTGAACCGCAAAGACGGCCAGCACTTCGGGCCAGTAGCTTGCCCAAGTGTGACCGTCCTCGTAGTCATATTCGATGGTGGTTTCACTGCACTCCGGGTGAGCGGCTACGATCTCGTTGATGGCCTCACCAAAGTCGGCGTTGGTTTCCGCAACGATTTCCGCAATGCGGATGCTGTTCGGGTCGCCGGATTCATCGGCAAACAAAATACCCATCGGTGAGCCGATCACCGCCGCAGCAGCGCCGATGACCGTGACCAACACCAGCACCGCGCCGCCGGATGCCAAGAGCGCCAGCAGCGCCGCAACGGCGCGCTGCACGGTTTGCGCCAGTAGCCTTTTGACTGCTGCCATAAGTAGTTGAAACAGTCTGCCAATTTGTGTGGTGGCTGCCCGCTTTGACGCAGCACCGGCATATTGGAACAAAGGCAATCGGCTGCTTACCGCTGTGGAAGCAGCTTTATTTCCCGTTTCTTTCTGGAAATATCTGCGGACGGCATATTGGATCAGAACCTGCCGCCTGAGCTTTTGACGAGCAGATACTTGCGGCGTTTGCATAGGCATAGCAGCGGATGACACGGTGGCTTGCGATGGGGTTGGTTTTGATTTTTCGATTGCCAGCGCACGAAAGCGCCCGCGCCTGAATGCCTCGCGGCGCACCTGCCCGGATGCAGATGCAGCATCGGCGGCAGGGTTATTCTGGGCGTGCCTTGCCTGCGCTTCATAAATCTCCACGGTATCGCACTCCGGGTCTTCGGCGGAAATCAAAAAGCCGTATTGCTTTTGACTGCCGGAAACATCACCCCGGAAAGTGCCCTGACAGCCTCTCTGGAATGCGCAGCGCGCCACGCCATGCTCATCCTTGCCTACGAAAACGCAGTTGCGACAGTTGCTGCGCGTGGTCTGGTACAGGATGCCGCTGCCCACGCAGTAGCGCAGGACCTTAGGGCTGATGCCACGGTGCATCAGGTAAGCGGCAACGGCTTCGGCGTTTCGATCCGGGGTAGGAAGTGTAAATGGACGAGGCTCGTGCGGCTTTACAGGCGCTGCCTTAGCCGGTTGAAAAGAAACAGTGACCGGTGCCATCTCGTTCAGCAGACGAACCGCTGATACAAAGTCCATGCCCTCCACCTTGGTCAGATAGTCAATGGCGTTGTTGCCGCCTACATGACGTGAAAACCAGTGAAAGAATCCATTGGCAGGCGTGATAATCAGGCTATCGTGCGTCCGGGTGCAGTACTCGCGATCCGTTTTGCGCACAAGTTCGCCGGGGTGATCGATTTCCAAATACTGCACCACGGTAATTCGGCGGGCAGCTTCGATGTTCTTTTGGTATTTTCCCATGGGGGGTGACCTCCGTTTCTGTATGAAAAAAGCACCTTTCCTACAAAATAGGTAAGGTGCCAAGGATACGACTATTTGTTTTTAGCTGGCTATTTGTCACTTCAGCCAGCTGAGAGGGGGTTGTTAGGGGGAGAGGAACCTCCCAAACCCATTCCTGAAAAAAGTTACACTTCCCCCTTGCTTTGATAAGATGGTTTCAAAAGGATGCGGATACACGCAAATTAACCGTCCCGCATTGTCGGATGCGGTAAGATGATTTTGTTCAGCATATTATCGATAACGATCCTGGTTTTGATATGTTCTCTTTCGAAGGCTTTAGGCCTACGTTAGAGATAATCAAATCAATCGTAGAAGATGCAGATCGTAACTAATAATTTGATGAGTGGCCGCTAAAGTTAATAATCAAAACACTGATGCCCGGGGAGCCTTTCGGCCCTCCGGGCATCGTTTACATTAGTGGCGGCGCTATACATAACTGCGGCTGATGTGCAGCGCCTGCGCCGTCTGCTGCTGGGTCTTGGGCGCACCGTCAAATCCATACCGCTGCCGCATAATAGCGCGTTCCCGGGCGGGCAGAGCGTCCACCAGCGCGCGCAGCCGGGCGGCGTCGGCGCGGCTCTCGCAGCCGGCCTCCATGTCGGCTTCATCGGGCAGGGTGTCCGCCAGCGTCAGCTGCCCGTCCGCCTCGAGCGGCTCCTGCAGCGACAGCGTCACCCCCGTCCGCCGCCCCCGCCGCAGATCCATGCGGAGCTCATTCTCAATACATCTGCTCGCATAGCTGGCAAAGCGCTTGCCCTTGGCGGGGTCGAAGGTATCCACCGCCTTGATAAGCCCAATCGTGCCGATGGAGATCATGTCGTCCTGTGCGCTGTTCCCGGCATAGTATTTTTTGCAGATATGCGCGACGAGCCGCAGATTGTGGCGGATCAGCGTATCCCGTGCCTGTGCGGCGGCTGCCCCGCCCTTTTGCAGATTGGCAAAGGCCGCGCGCTCCCTGTCCGGCGGGAGCGGACGCGGGAAGGACCCGCTTTCGAGATGCAGCGCCAGATACAGAATATGCCCTGCCGCCGCCTGCAAAAACAAACCAAAAATGCCCAGCATACACACCACCTCGCGGAAGTGTATGCCGGGCATGGAAATTCTATTCTGTCTTTTGGTTGGCGAACGCCGGCGGGGACGTCCACATGGGCGATGAGGCCTTTTTCTTTACAGCGCAAACTGCACCGCGCAGAAGGCGGCGTAGATTGCCAGAAGCAAGATGCCCTGGGCGCGGTGCAGCTTGCCCTTGACGAGGGCGGGGACCGTCAGGATCAGCATGACGGCCAGCATGACCGGCAGATCCAGCACAAGGCTGGAATTGATGCCAAACAGCGTGGCGCTCTGCGGGATGGTGAAGGGTGCCAGCGTGATCGACATGCCGCTGACCAGCACAAGGTTAAAGACATTCGCACCGACGATGTTGCCCAGCGACAGGTCGCTGTGGCCCTTGACCAGCGAGGTGATGGCCGTGACCAGCTCGGGCAGCGAGGTGCCGAGCGCGACAAACGTCAGGGCGATGACGCTCTCGGGCACGCCGAGGGCCTGCGCGATCAGGGTGCCGTTGTCCACGAGCAGGTTTGCGCCGACGGCGATCAGCACCGCGCCCAGCACAAGCAGGATCAGCGTCTTGGCGAGGGGCATTTCCTCCTCCTCGGACGCCTCTTGCTCACCGGCGGGGGTGTTTTTCATCTGCAGCACGTTGGCGGCCATGTACGCCACAAACACTGCCAGCATGATGATGCCCATGACGCGGGTGAATCTGCCGAAAACATAGGCCGCAATGCAGTAGATGGCCGCCGCCGCGAAGAAGAAGGCGACGGGGGTTTTCAGCGTTTTGGGGTCTACCCTGCCGGGGCGCACCGCAATCGTGATGGCCGCGATCAGTGCCGCGTTGCAGATGACCGAGCCGATGGCGTTGCCGTAGGCGATCTCGCCATGGCCGGACAGCGCGGACATCGTGGAAACCATGACCTCCGGCAGCGTCGTGCCGATGGAGACTACCGTCGCGCCGATGAGCAGCTCCGGCAGATGGAAGCGGCGGGCCAGTGAGGACGCGCCGTCAACAAACCAGTCGCCGCCCTTGATCAGGAACAACAGACCGACAATAAAAAGCAGCACAGGGATGAGCATATTGATTCCTCCGTTAAAAATGCACGTTATGTGTCGGAAATTATATTATACCACAGCAGTCCGGGCGCCGTCAAACGGGGCGGGGTTTAAAATGTAAAAATGCAGCCTTTCGCGCGCATGGCTTTCCCCCGGAGGGGGAAGCTGTCAGTGGCCCGACCACTGACTGATGAGGGTCGACCTTGCAGATGCTGCCCGTTTACAGGCTGCTGCCGTGTGCACGCCCCTCATCCGGCCCTGCGGGCCACCTTCCCCCGCGGGGGAAGGCAAAAAGCCCCCAATTCTTGCACACTTTCCCGCGTTGTGTCCTGCCGACACAAACACAAAACCCCGCAGGGGATACCTGCGGGGCTTTGTGCATAGAGGGGTGGGAAAGTATATAAAGGTCAGTGAATGTCTTGATTGATTACAAATATTATTATAGCAAGTTTTCTTAAAATGTCAAATGTCAGACTTGCATTTTGGTTTTCAAAAGATTATAATAAAGTCATTCCCACTTAATTTTATTTAGCAAGCGCACAAAAAAGCATACTTTTCCGATTTTGTTAAAGATAACAGTGATTGTATACTTCACTTTATTTTTTTGAGCGCATTACACAAAACAATGACAAGGAGTCAATCCATGGACGATTTGGACCACAAAATCCTACAACTGCTGGCGGAAAATGCGCGTATGCCCGTTAAGGACATCGCCCAGCGGGTCAGCCTGACCAGTCCCGCCGTATCCAGCCGCATCCACCGCCTGGAGCAGGAGGGCGTCATCGGCGGGTACACTGTCGTGCTGCGCCACCCCGACGCGCCCGCCCGGGTCGAGGCGCTGATCTCGGTACTGGTGGACGCAGCGACCCGCGCGAGCTTTCTGACCATGATCGAGCAGGAGCCGCAGGTCTTGCAGTGCTTCCGCGTGACAGGCAGCTACAACTTTATAATTAAGGTAAGCTGCACCGACATTGACGCGCTGGAGCACCTGCTGACCAAGATGCAGAAGATGGGCTCCACCAACACCCAGATCATCCTGAACACCCAGCTGGACCGCGGTCTGGCATTCGACGAATAAACGAGGTTTTTATGGCACATTTTTGCAAAAACTGCGGTCTTCTGACTGCCCCGTACGACGAGCGGTGCCCCAAGTGCGGCGCACCGCTGCCGCATATCCCGATGGGCGAGGCTCTGTTGGAGTCCATGCGTCAGTCCCCGGAGGGCACCGTTGAGACCGGCGAGCCGCTGTACGAGCAGGACCTGGAGGAGGACCGCATCGACGCCATGAGCCAGGGCGCAACGACGGCGGCCATGCTGCTGTTCGCCATCCCCATCGCCGGGTTCGTGCTGGCGGTGGTGTGGAGCTTTGGCGGCACGCAGGACCCTGCCCGCAGGCGGCTGGCCCGGGCATACCTGATCCGTGCGCTGGTCGTGGCGGGGCTGGTCATCCTGTTTGTGGCTGTGGCCGCGATGGTGTTTACCGCCGCGCTGCACAGCCAGCTGGCCTACTACTATTACCGTTGAGGAGGCGCCATGAAAGCATCTGTCATCATCCCCAACCTGAACGGCGCGGGCTGGCTGCGGGATTCCATCGAGTCCGTCTGGGCGCAGACCGAGCAGGATTTTGAGCTGATCGTCATTGACAACGGCTCCACCGACGAGAGCCTGGACATCGCCCGCAGCTACTGCGGACGGGACCGCTACACTTTAATTGAAAACGCCGGGAACACCGGCTTTTCCCATGCGGTGAACCAGGGCATTGCGATTGCCAAAGGCGAATACATGGCGCTGTTCAACAACGACGCCTTTGCGGAGCCGGATTGGCTGGCGGAGCTGATCAAAACCGCCGACGCCGACCCGAAAATTTTTGCAGTCAGCAGCCTGATGCTGCGCTACTATGAGCCGGAGCTGGCCGACGACGCGGGCGACTACGTGACGATCCTGGGCTTTGCCTGCAAGCGCGGCGACGGCTTAAAGGCCAGCCGCTATACAAAGCCCTGCCGTGTGTTCAGCGCGTGCGGCGGCGCGGCACTCTACCGCAAGTCGATTCTGGACGAGATCGGCGTGTTTGACGAGCTGTTCTTCGCGTATTACGAGGACGTCGATTTGAGCTGGCGTGCGAACAATTTCGGCTACAGGAACGTCTACTGCCCCACGGCCCGCTGCCGCCACATCTGCGGCGCGACCACCGGCGCTGTGCGCTACAACCCGTTTAAGAGCATCCAGAGCGGGCGCAACAGCATTCTGCTGCCCTACAAGAACCAGCCGATTTTGATGTTGGTTTTGAATTTTATCCCGATGCTGCTGGGGTATCTGCTCAAAGTGCTTATGTTCCGGCTGCGCGGCTTCGGCGGGGATTACGCGAAGGGCTTCCGCGAGGCGTGGGCGGCGCTGCCGAAGATAAACAAACCGAAATTCAAGTGGCGGAACCTGCCCAATTATGTCTGGGTGGAGTTCAGCCTGATTGCCGGGCTGTTCAAGTACATTGTGTACCGCGTGCAGCGGGCGTTGAAGATCACGTGATGGGGGGCGTGCTGCTGTGCGGGGCGTCGGGGACGCCGCCCCCTACGGTGGTGACTGCGGGCTTTCATTTTGCTGCGCTGTAGGGGCCGGGCATGCCCGGCCCGGTGCTTCCCGGAAGGCCGGTGCTATCGGGTAACGGCAAGAAGA
>OLQA01003263.1_pt1 | contig 11779 bp, 9 predicted proteins | sample 1673151 | NCBI WGS metagenome assembly OLQA01 (sample SAMEA3136760, study PRJEB25190) | human gut metagenome | biome: human gut; feature: human-associated habitat; material: faeces | place: Austria | collected 2013 | reverse complement strand
AGGCAAAAAATGTCGAAATTATTTAATTTAGTGAATAGATTTAATGAAAAACTATCTGTTTTATGGAAAACTGGTGCAATTCATATTATGCTAGGTAGTTTTATAAATAAATTTGTAAGTATGTTTGGGTCAATAGTAATAGTAAGACTATTAAGCAAACAAGAATATGGTGTCCTCAGTTATATTGAGAATTTATATAGTTATGCTTATGTGATTGCTGGCTTAGGTCTCTCAAATGCTTTGCTGAGATATGTCATTCTTGCAAAATCACCAGAAAAAAAATATAAATATTTCAATTTTTGCACTAAAAACGGCTTTTTCTTTAATCTGCTTTTAGTAACTTTAGTCATGATCATTAATACATTTTATAATCATCCGGCAGAGTTCACAAATGCACGTCTATTACTATGGATATTGATATTAGAATTACCTTTACAACATATTATTGATGATTTTTTGTTAATGGAACGAGGTAATTTTTCAAATTTACGATTTACTTATTTTTCGCTATTCTCTTCTGTAGCAATTATTCTAACAAGAATCGTTAGTGCTTTACTATTTGGAATATATGGTGTGATTCTTACACAAGTAATTGTTTATTTTTTAATATGTTTATTCTTCTTAAAATTAACAACCAAAAAATACAAACAAGATATCAAAGAAATTCAGTTTAGCAAGTCAGAAAAAGTAAATATTTTTTTATATTCAATTCAGTATATGATCACAAATGGACTATGGACTATATTTATGTTAAATGACACTTATTTACTCGGAAAATTGACTGAGTCTGCTGCTGTGCTCGCTGATTATCGTGTTGCATATGTAATTCCAGCAGCGATATCAATTTTCAGTAATGCAATTGGCACTTATATTTCACCATATTTCGTTAAAAATGAAAATAATTTGAAATGGGTGAAAAAATATTTTCTACTTACATTTCTTTTTACAGCAATATTTATAGGTATATTAACTTTAGGGGTGGGAATATTAGGAAAACCGTTAATTTCAATCATTTATGGGGATAACTATTTGAACATTGTTCCATTAATGCGGTTATTATTGCTATCTGCATTTATTAATTGTGGTCTCCGTTATACTTCTGCAAATCTTTTAGCTTCCATGGGTCAAATAAAATATAATATGATTATTTCTATTTTGGGGATGGTTTTACAAATTAGTTTAGATTTGATTTTAATACCAGAATTTGATGCATATGGTGCTGCAATTACCAGTATTATTAGTTATTTATTTATGGCTGTTGTTTTATTTATTATATTTTGTATTAAATACCGTGTTTTTAATAAAAATTTATAAATATATACTTTATGGAGGAAGAATATGAATACAATTGAGCTAGAAGAAGTACATGCTGCTGAAATCAAAATACTTGAGCATTTTATAAGTTTTTGCACCAAAAACAATTTGAAATACTATTTAATTTATGGAAGCTGCTTAGGCGCAATTAGACACGATGGGTTTATACCATGGGATGATGATATTGATGTCGGCATGCCTCGTGAAGATTTTGAAAAATTTCATAAATTGTATAAAAATGAGGAAGAGCCATTCTTTTTACAAACTTATGAGACAGATCCTGAATATTATCAGTACTATAGTAAATTAAGAGATTCTTCGACTAGCTTCATTGAGTATGACACTATTGATTTAGATATAAACAAAGGAATATTTATCGATATTTTCCCTATTGAATATTCTTCTAAATGCAATTTTTTAGAATTACTTTCTCTTAATAAACTATATATTTTACAAAAATGCAATATATTACTTAAGAATCCAACACATGTTTTGAAAAATAAACTTTCAATTAGAATAATAAAATGGGTAAATCGTAATATATTCAAAAATTCTATTAACAATTATATTAGGAAGGTTGCAGTTAAAAGAACACAGAAAAAATGTAAATATTATTCAATAATTGCATTAAAAATATCTAAAAAGAATTTACTGCCTTCTTTTGTTTTCGATATGGGCATTATCAAGAAATTCGAGAATTTAGATGCTTGTGTGCCTTACGATTTTGATACATACTTGAAATCAATATATGGAAATTACAGGAAACTTCCTTCAACAGTAGAACGAATCAACAAACATAAGCTTGCTTATTTTAGCAATAATAAAGGTTACAAAGAATATGCTCATTTAAGGAATAGTACTAATACGAGGAGATAGATGATGAAAGCAAATAGTATTTTTTTTGGATCAGCACGTAAAGAATCAATTGCCGCATTAGAAATATTAAGAAATGATACAAATGTGTTATTATGTGTAGGAAAGAAAAGCAATCATGATGCTTTAGCAGATTACTGTAATAAAAATGATATTCCCTGTTATTTCAATCAGGAATTTTACGCACTATTAAATGAAGGTATGATTGAATTTAAGGAAGAAACTTTATTGATTTCATTTTTATTTCAAAATTTAATCAGGAAAGATATTTTAAGTGTCAAGGAGATATTTCCGATAAACTTTCATCCGGCTCCTCTACCATATTATAAAGGATGCGCCTGTTCTTGTTTTTATTTAATGAATAAAGATTTAGACAAGTATGGTGTAACCGCTCATATCGTAAATGAGCGGTTTGATGAAGGTGATATATTAAAGGTTAAATATTTTGATGCAAATGCCAACTTTGATAATGGGAAAACATTCAATCAATACACGCTAGAAAAAATGCTTGAATTATTAACTGAAGTTATAACTGATTGGAAATTGAATGACCTTCATCCATATTATTAAGATCTTGCAGCAGGAAAATATTTTAGCAAAAAAGATTTAGATGAAAGTAAACGAATTAATCTAACTGATCCACTTGATGTAATAAACAAAAAGATCGAAGCTTTTTGGTTTCCACCCTATCATGGTGCAAATATTGAGATTAATGGAGAGTGTTTTACGTTAGTTAATGAAAAAATATTAAAGGAAATCGCGACTCTCTATGAGAAGAATAATGAATAAACTTGATATCTTTTAATATTCCTATTTTAAGTGTTATTGTATTATGTACTCTTTCTAAATTTATTACTTAAATGAGTTTTATCAAATAGAATTAAGATCTTTTCGCAAAACATTTTTGATACTGTCTAAAAGCATTCCTCTAAAGCCAAAACCGGCATTTGAGGAATGCTTTTTTTGCATCAAAGTATTTGTCAAAACAGAGCTCAAACATACACTTATAGTAGTTATAAATCAAATTGCTCTATAAATTATGTAATTTCTCCAATAAAAGAATAATATACCTTGCTTAAATACTTCCGATTTTATCTATGCAATTATGCAGACAATAAACTGACTGATTATTACGAAATAGAAATTTCGCATAGGTCAATCTCTTTACCGATCATAATAACAGTTCTGCATTTTCCACCTCATTTTTCAAAAACATACAATAGTAAATTGGCAAATATACGATATCATTAGAAATAACGACATCTCGGTTATTAGATAATACAATGCCTTCTTTTACCGGATAATCTTTATTGGTCACGAATTTTGTAATAGCATGATGTATTTGATAATCTCTTCCACTTTTTACCTCGATTGGCAAGACAGAAAGTGTATCATAATCATCAATTAAGAAATCTACTTCACCATTTTTTCGATTATCGTAATAAAACAAACGCTCAAAGCCAATGGCTTTCAATTCGCTTGCAATCACAGTTTCATATAATGCACCCAAATTGATCGACCGCACATCATCTAAAATTGGCTTAGTATTATTCTGATATAGCAAACAGGATAACAATCCTACATCATTCATGTACAGTTTTAATAAGTTCTTATCTTCTGACTGACAAAGCGGAAAGGTTGGGTTCGAAATTGCTTTTACATCATTGGCGATACCGCTATTGATTAAATAATCAAACTCATCTGCATAGTTATGATAGCGTTTGCCTTTTATGCCCTCAATGTCTTTTACGACAATCCTTTTTTTGGTACTTTGCATAGTAGATGGCAGCATGTCATAAATACGTCTGATTTTTAGCTTCTTTAATTCATCTCGCTTACTTGCGTCTGCCCGATAATAGCGGATAATATCCGTCTGTATTTGCCTGATCAATGCGACATTCCTTGAAGCCAAGTATTCATTTACACAATCCGGCATTCCACCGACAATTAAATAACGACGGAATAAACTCATAATATGATTATGGATGTTTTCATTTAGTGATGCTCTGTTTCTAAAATGGTTTTGCATATTTTCAATTACATCAAATCCAACTCCATTAGCTATTAAAAATTCTTCAAAATCAAGTTGATACATTCTTTTTCTTTCGATTGATCCGATCGGGATGGAAGTTGTTTCAGCAAGTGCTAAGCCTAAAAGAGAACCACTTGCTATATAAGTGTATTTGTCTTCTGTACGTAAAAACTTAAGCAATGTCAATAATTGAGGATATTCTTGAATCTCGTCGATAAAGATCAGCGTATTTTCTTTTTGATCCATTTTATCTCCTGCAATAGAACTTACCGCTATGTAAAAATCATCTGTACTATGGACATGTTCGAATAAGTGATTATATTCTTTATCTTCAACCATATTCAGTTCAATGTAGTTTTGAAATAGTTCTTGACCGACCTTGCGGATGATAAAACTTTTTCCTATTTGTCGAGCACCTTCTACAAGCAGTATCTTACTGCTGCTTGATTTAAGATGTGCTTTAATGGAATGCTCTATTTTTCTATACAACATAAAATCACTTCCTTACACTTTTCAAATAAATTATAACCATAATATATACACTTTTCAATGATTTTATACAGATAAAATATACACTTTTCAAACATTAGCTCATTTATTTATAGTTTGTGATAGGGCAAAATACAATAAATAATAAATAAAACACATTTTAGATGTATTTGTCTAAAACAAAAGAAGTCTGAGGAGAGAATCAAAAAATACATTAAAGGTGTGAAGCGCTCATTCAGCGATTATACTATTTCACCGATATACACTAATAGTGTGAAATAGTCGATATACTATTCATCTACCCAAGTCAAATAAAAATCATTGCATTGATCAATCTATCTTAAATAAATATGAAATAAAAAAAGCGCCTTTTCTCTGTGGTCCTCCGTGGACATTATAAGGCGCTTTTTTTTGGTGGGCATACTCTATTCAATGCACTTGCTCATGTATTGCCCAACCTAATTTAGTATTCAAACTGCTTTCTCTTTCCGTGTATAATTTTTTAGTTTTTTTAGAATATGTTATAGTTTTAATAGGTATCGTATTTGTTACTTTTTACGAAAACCTTAAGTCAGATAGTGTTAGCGTTTCTAGTATAGTAATAATGAACTGTGAATTTGTTGCTTTTGATCTGTGATAGGCAATCGTATAACCGAAGATCTTATACAGCAATTCAATATTCCCGCTTGTAAAAGCAATTTCGATTGCATGCCGCATTGCGCGTTCAACTCTTGCCGGTGTAGTTCCGTATATCTTTGCAATTTTCGGATACAATCGTTTGGTTATGTTGTAGCGATAAGAATCATCGTCGTACATCAACATAATAGCTGTCTTAATGTATTCATAGCCTTTCACGTGTGCTGGTATTCCTAAGATGCGTAACATTTGTACTATTCTAATATTCATTTCTCTAAACCTCCCCTTAGCAGTTGAACACATCTATTACTATACTACATTTCCAGATTTTTACACGCGCATTTTGTCGAATTACAAGAAAAAGTTGATTTTTTTGTTTTTTTAGGGGGTTTGCTGTTTTGATTGCAAAAATTATGTATGAAAAAGGGGTAGAAATGAGTGCTTTAGAGTTAAAATTGCCCTTTAACACATAACTTGACTGAGTTGCATGCATGAAAATACGTGAAGCAACATGAATAATCTATCTTTTTGTGAATATATGTTTTCTGTAATCATCTTTTAAGATTAAAGAAATTACTGATTTTCTTAAAGTATGAGTGTAATGTATTTTGTACTAAATCAATTTTAAGTAATACGCAAAGTAATAAAAATGTACCAAAATAAAAGCAACTTCCAACAAACAGAGAAAGGAATGGAGTATCAATAGATGATTTTACAATCAAAAGTAAAATGATCGGGCAGATCGAGCAAAATAAGATCTTACATATTTCAACATAATTAAAAATGTTGTGGAATGGTGTTTGCCTGATCACATATAATTGCACTATAAAACCAGATAATTGTGCTGCAACCGTACAAAGTGCCGCTCCGTTTATGCCATAGAGCGGAATAAAAATTGAATTTGTAACAATATTGATAATCGCACTTACTACAATAGAGTGTAAAACTTCTCTTTCTCTATTTAATGGAGTTAAGATTTGGATACCTGTTATATTGGTTAATCCGATAATAATAACACATATCATAATGAACTGCATGGCAAAAGTTGCCTCAAGATATCCACCGCCAGCTAAAAATAAAATACTTTCTTTTGCCATAACGATGAAGAAAACTGATAATGGAATACTGATGATTAAAACAAAGCTTGTTGCCTTTTTAATTAAGCATTCAAATAAATCGATTTTATGATGAGCAACATAATAAGAAAGTCTTGGGAGCAACACTGTTCCCAATGAAGTAACCAGTGTTACAAGAATAGACTTTATTTTTATTGCGACAGTATATAGCCCTACATCTACATCACCTTTTAAGAAACCTAACATAGCTAAGTCCAGATTTGTATTTATCACAACAGCAACGCTTTGTGCGAAAAAAAGTAAGATTGGTTTTATATGACGTCTAAATTCATAATGATCATATTTTTTCAAATAAATATACTTTTTGATCCTAACAAAATTCAAGATATTCGAGCCTGCTGTAGCAAAAACAGTAATGCCTCCATAAATAATATAATCACTTGGTTGCGAAACAAATAAAAACATTAAAATGACTGATAAAGCTTTGAATGCAATAGATCGAATCGTAATGTAACTATACTGTTCCAACGCCGAATATAGCCAGTTTACTCCAAATGTATTAAGTACCATACCAATAAGATTTATGAACATCAATTCCTTTTCTGCATAAAGTTTATCAACAGTAACTATTGATATTAAAAACAATATTGTTGTTATACCTGTCATTATCAGATTTATGATCAATAATTCATGAACTGTTTTAGACAGTGCATCTTTATCATCTCTGACCTTTGCACATACTCGAATTCCGTAAGTCGGTATGCCCAAAGATGCAACCATAATAAAATAGTTGGCAATAGAAGTAGCAAATGACACTTTCCCATTACCGGCAGCCATTAACACTCTGGAAACATAAGGGAAGGTAATCAAAGGAAATAAAAAATTAGAAGATGTTAATATAAAATTCATAATAAAATTATATTGCACAGACTTTATTTTCCCCATAATATCCTTCCTTTCCTAAAAAACGAATTTTAGTGTTGCCCTATTTCATGCTGCTCAGCTTATTGATTTTGAATAACAGAATTGAATAGCACTTTATAATCATATGCGATGCGTTCCCATGAAAATTTTTTGGCATTGTTTATACAAGCATCATATTTATTGGGTTCATTACAAATTAACATAATCTTATTGGCAATATCAAATGGATCAGTTGCGTTTACGTGATAACCGACTGTTCCTTCAGGAAATTGGCAATCAAACCCTTGTCCTTTTGTATATAAAATCGGCAGTCCCTGTGAGATTGCTTCTGCATATACCAATCCGAAGGTTTCTGTTAATGAAGGTAAGCAAAAAACATCGCTTTCTCTATAGTATTTTAGTAATTCTTCTTTTGACATATACTCTACAATTCTGACAAACTCACAATTACACAGTGATTGATAAATATGATCATTTTGATGCTTCCCGATAAGAGTAAGGGAAGCATCAAAACCTTTTTTTCTTAAAATCTCAATTGCCTTTTGAAGGGTAATTTGGTTTTTATTTTTGCAAATCAAGCCGACGCAAAGAATTTTAATTTCCGATCTCTTTTCTTTTGTTTTTTTTGAGAATTTATGGAAAAATAAATCGTTAATACCGTATGGGATGATTACCGATTTCTTCATAAGCTGCTCTCGTTGCCTTTTACGTTTTACATACTGTTGAAATAATGTGGTTCTATAACTTTCTGAAGCAAAAACTACTCGATCAGCATGTTCTAGTATTGTTAATCCGAGTTTACGTAAAAACAGTCTATACTTGAAAAATACATTGATATCGGTATTTTGAACATATACAATATAAGGGATATTTTTTTCTTTTTTCCATTTATACGCAATATAACCATTTGAAAAAAGGGAATGAGCAAATAATAAATCGAATGTTTGCGTACTTCCATACTGCTTAAAATCATTCCAAACTTTACTGTGTTTCCAATGAAATAAATATTTTTGATGATCCTCAAAGCAGTACCTCAAATCAACATATGGATGATCAGCATTTGTTGGTGGATATCCATTAGCCTTAAAATAGTAAACTCTTCCATCTATTTCTTGTTTTTGCAGTGCTTCAAATAAATCAGAAAAAAGAATATTATCGAAATATGAACATATATGACATATTTTCATGATTACCTCCGTCTAGCCGCACTTGATGTACTCGATCACTGTTTTCATACCTGCTTCAATATCAACATGGTTTTCAGCAAAACTTCTGATTTTTTGTATGACAACTTCTTCACTTTCAGTAGTATAAATGCGATCATAAAAATCTATAATCTTTTGAAAATCAATAATAGAATCATTGTTAGGAAATTCTAAAAAATACGGAAAATCTCGCTCCATGAATAAATCTACATGATTCCCGGCAATTAGAGGTAAGCCTCTGGCAAGCATCTCTCTGGATTTTAGTCCACATGAAATCTTGATGTTTTTCTTATAACTACCAAATGATTCTAAAGATAGCCTACATTGATTATAAATAGAAATCAATTCCTGATCTTTTAACATCCCATAAAATTTAACATGTTCATTAAGCTGTTTTTCATCGACTATTTTCTTATAGAACGCTAATTCACTTCCATCACCGACAAAATGACAGACGATATTTCTTGTGCCACCATTATGATAATATTGTGCTAAACCATATAAAACGCGTTCATAACCATGCCATTCCTTAAAAATTGCAACTGCACAGATCTGAATCGTCTCATCATTATTTCTGCTTATCTTTTTTACACTGTTTTCTTTAAGATCCACCCCATTTAGAATTTTTAAGGTCGGCGTATGAAAAATAATTTTATCATCTGTAAGAGTGACAATTCTATCCACAACATCATGTAATTTTTTTCGGTTAAACCGATCTTTCCATATCAGTAAATGACGAAACTTAAAGGAATATAATTCCTTGTCATAAGGATAAGTAGGTATTTCGTAAATAATTTTTACGAAAGGATTTCTCTTTTTTATACGCTTTAAGAATTTTATCATATAGCCTGAAACAACTAATGGACGCCGCATATATAAATAATCGATCTGCTCAAAACATGTATCCCACTTCCAAATCGGAGCGCCATTGTAAAATGGAAATTTATAAAGAAGACGCATCAATTTGCTTGTAGAATGATACATCGTGATTTCACTGCAATAAAGATCATTTTTATTAAAAGCTTGAATCTGGCCTCTTATTTTTTTCCCCACACCGGTAGTATCTTTTTCTGTTGGTACATAGGTAATAAAAATACCTTTCATACTACTCACCTCATTTCATGCTAGAAAAAGCAAAGTCTTATCATTAAAACTGCATTGCAGAATATTAAAAAACAGGAGATTAAACGTATGTTTCTGTTTTCTGCATAAATCATCTTACATATAGGAACAATAGAAAAAATATAAAAATAGTCATAAATACGATTGATTGCTCTGATTCCATGGAAAAAGCTAATGACGAGCAAACCTGATAATATAATTTGAAAAACCTTTTTATCTGCTTTTTCATTGCTGAGAAAGCAGCAGAGAACAAGAGTATAAAAAAGCCAGTATAAATCAATGATTCCAATGGCAGAGTCAATACTATTAAAGTATGCACTATATCCATGAATTCCTAAAAAGGTTAAGATTCCATTTATACTTGAGAGTGATATTCTCAAAAGAAAGTCTGTAGCTCCAGATACTAACAGTAGACCCAATAACAAAGTAATAATAAAATAAATGCGTTTCTCTAATACTGGAATATATTTCCAAATCATATAGGCAATAACAATTACAATACACATTTTATGAAAGGAAAAAGCAATCAACATAAGTAAAATTGCTGATTTAATATGTTTTTGTTCTAAAATCCGTATGCCCAACAACATTACACCGACAGATAATCCTGCTCGTATTGCGACACCACTATACATCAGTCCATAACTGCAAATGTAAAACAGTAAGATAATGATCAATATGTTTGATTTTTCAAATAAAGACGGATAATAAACTTTGATAAAATAAGTAAAAAAACTATAAATCAAAAGATTTGTTGAGAATGCAAGGATGAATAAAAATAGTTGATAAGGGATACAGAAAAAACTCATGATTTTCATTAGAACGATAAAACCATACTCAATACCTTTAACTTTCGAGAACAAACCAAAAGCAGGCAATACCAAACCATCTATTTGGTTATATAAGTTTACATATGCCAAAGTATCTTTTGTATCTAAGGGACGTAATGCAATGAGTAAAGAATATAGAAATAATATTCCTATAATTACTTTCTGCTCGTGTTGCTTAGGAAAAAACTTAATACCAATTCCACTATATAAAGATATTCCCAGTAAAAACAAGCAATGCAATAATAAATACATGTCTAATACCGCCTTCTTCGTTATTTTTTAATAGATGTATCGTATCGCTTAAACAATAGTTTTGTTTGCTTTTTTATAAAATCATGCAGCAATTCTCGGTATGTCCTTGATCGTATTGAAAGCAGCAGCCATGTAACTGTGTTCCAAATAAATATCAATGTCCTAATAAAAAAATTAAGTTGTAAATATTCGTATAAATAATATGTTACACTGTTCCAGCGATGATATCTGATAAAAGCAAACCCAGATTTTTTAGTCGATACACTTTCTTTATGCCAAACTTTTGCGTCATGATCAATAATAGCCTTTCGTTCATGAGAAGCAAGTTTACAAATTAAAATATCTTCTTCGTAATAAAGAAATACATTTTCATCAAAATAGTGGATTTGCTTAAAGTCAGTTGCCCGTATTCCGAAACAGCAACCGGAAACCATACCTTGAAAGAAAAAAAAACGTTGGTTTACAGGTATGTCATACAAACGATCAACTTTCTTCTTAAAAAAGGGAATATTACAGAAAGGATGTCGTCCATAAATAAAATTTCTTAGAGTTAACTTCTTTTTTGCCAGTTGCACTTCATTTCCATGGTTATCTACTACAGAAGGCCCTATTATCATACAATGCGGATTATTGATCAGTGTTTTGGTCATGATCGTAAATGCACTATTCAATAGCTCTATATCACTATTAACTATATAAATAATATCACAGTTGTCTTCTAAACATTTTGTAATACCGATATTATTTCCGTATGAATAACCACCATTTCGGGAAGCGCGGAGTAACACTATATCGTGATCATTATGAAAAGTATGATATAAATCATCCCATGAATGGTCTGATGAACAGTTATCTACGATATATATTGTATATTGCTTTTCAAATTTACGAATTGAGTAAACACATTTTTTCGTTTCTTCACTTGTATTATAATTCAAAATTACAATACCTGTTTTTAAGGAAGTCATGTTTTTCTCCATGGCATTAAATCCTTAATCTGCTAAAGCAATTCAACATTATCATATG
>OLQA01003257.1_pt1 | contig 11794 bp, 8 predicted proteins | sample 1673151 | NCBI WGS metagenome assembly OLQA01 (sample SAMEA3136760, study PRJEB25190) | human gut metagenome | biome: human gut; feature: human-associated habitat; material: faeces | place: Austria | collected 2013 | reverse complement strand
TGCTTTTGAAACAGTCTGAACCGGAGGCACAGAATATCGCCACGGCGCTGGAAATCTATGTCAATGGTTCCCTTAACGTGTTCAACCACCGTTCCAATATCCAGATGGATAAACACCGGGTACTGTGTTTCCAGCTTAAGTCACTGGGAAAAGCCTTAAAGGAAATCGGGCTTTTGATCATGCAGGATGCGGTGTGGAACCGTGTCACGGCCAATCGCTCCAAACATAAAACAACCTGGTTCTATATCGACGAATTCCATCTTCTTTTGAAAGGGCAGACAGGAAGTTTCAGCGTGGAGATCTGGAAACGCTTCCGCAAATGGGGCGGAATCCCATCAGGTTTAACGCAGAATGTCAAGGACCTTCTGGCTTCCCGTGAGATCGAAAATATTTTTGAGAACTCGGACTTTATCTATATGCTCAACCAGGCCCAGGGAGACCGTCAGATTTTGGCAAAGCAGTTGGGAATCTCCCCGCACCAGCTTTCGTATGTGACCCATTCCGGTCCCGGCGAGGGGCTTTTGTTCTTTGGAAATGTGATCATCCCTTTTGTGGACCACTTCCCGAAGGACACACTCTTGTACAGCGTGCTTACCACAAGACCGGATGAAGTAGCGGGGACCAAAGCGTGAGACAAAAATTAAAATGGATCGGAGGTGAGAACAATGGCACACGACAGGGAATTTCAAAGGAAGCGCAAAGATACCCGGATGCCGGTGCGTGATTCCCACGGGGAGGATCAACCGGCAGCCAGGCAGACCGAACAGAATTTTGACCTGCGCAGGGCACGGGACACCCCTTCTTCTGTCAACGGCAAGACACACAGGCAGGACATCCCTGTACAGACGGAATTTTCCCATCTGTCACCGGAAACACCGGCGTCCTTGCTGGAACAGGGCGAGGCTTATGCAGCCGCTTTGGATGTTTTTTCGGATCACTTTGAGACGCCGGAGGCTGCCAGGATAGAGCTCCAGTCAACGCCCAGATTGCCGATAAAGTTTTTGATGGCGATCTGGATGGTGTATTTCTTTTGATCAGACAGCACCAGCAGCGGCAGAATGTAATCGTTCCAGCGCCACATAAAGCTGAAAATGGTGAGCGTCACGGTGACGGACGAACCGAGCGGGAACATGATGCGAGTGAAGATCTGCAGCTCGTTCGCACCGTCGATGCGCGCGGCCTCCACGAAAGAGAGCGGGATGGACATATAGTGCTGACGGTACATGAAGATACCGGTGGTCGTGGTGACGACGGGAAGGATGACGCCCCAGATGTTGTTGTACAGGCCCAGCGCGCTGATGACGGAGAACTGGGGCACGGTGAGCGTCTCGCCCGGGATGAGCGTGCCCAGCAGGAACACGCCGAACACCAGGTTGACATACTTGATCTCAAAGCGGTAGATGGCCAGCGCGTAACCGCACATGGAGCTGATGACCAGCGTGATGAGCGTGCCTACGACAGCCAGGAACAGGCTGTTCTTTACATAACCCATGAAGCCGCCCGCCAGCACAGAGGCGTAATGCTCGACCGTGGGGTCCTGGGAAAACAGGTGCAGCGGATAGCTGAACAGCTCGCCCGAAGGCTTGAAGGAGCTGAGCACCATCCAGACGATGGGAAACACGACGATTACCGCGATGAGCACGGAAAGAACCGTAAGGGGAATGCTTACCTTCTGTTTGCGTTCAGCCATCAGGTCTCACCTCCGTTGTTGACTTTGAACTGGGCGTATGCGATCAGCGCAAACACGATCATCACGACAGTGGAAATAGCGGACGCATAGCCGTATTCCATCTGATTGAAGCCCTTGTCAAAGATGTACTGGATGATATAGGTGGTGCTCAGGCCGGGGCCGCCCTGCGTGATGCCCTGTACCAAAGCGTATTCCTTGAGCAGGTTTACCGTGGAAAGCAGCACTACAAGGAACGTGGTGGGGCTGAGCATGGGCACCGTGATGCGAAGGAAAGACTGGAAGCTGTTGGCGCCGTCGATGCTGGCGGCCTCGTACAGGTCCGGTGAGATGTTGTTGATGCCGCCCACATAAATGATCATATTGAAGCCGATGGAGGCCCACACGGAGGCGAAGCCGATGACGAACGTGGCAAGCCCGGAGTTGAGCGACCATTCCAGCGGGGTGCCGCCGAAGGACTGGATGATGAAGTTGATAAGGCCGTATTCCTGGCTGAACATCCAGTTGATGGTGATGCCGACGACCAGGGCGCTCATCAGCACCGGGATGTAGATCATGGTGCGGGACAGGCTCTTGAGGCGTACACGGGGCGAGGTGACGAGCACTGCGATGAGCAGAGGGATGATCACGCGGAAGGGCAGGCAGCAGATGGTGTACACCAGCGTGCGGCCCATGGACGCGTAGAATTTGGAATCCTTAAACAGTGTGATATAGTTTTTGATGCCGACGAAGTCCATGACCTTCCAGCCATCGTAGTTCGTGAACGAGAACGCGATGCTCAGGACCAGCGGCAGCAGGAAAAAGATGCCGAACAGGATGCAGCAGGGCGCTACAAAGGCCCAGAATGCACCTGTATGCCTCAGCGATGATTTTTTCTTCAGCATTGCCATTCCTCCTATAATTTCAGTTTTTCCCGGCCGTTGTGCTTTATCACCATAAATTCACTGCGGGCGGGCCCCATTTCTGTGGTTTGAGTATAGCATTTTCTGCTCCGCAAGCTCTACTACTATTTTGCTTGTTTTGGTGCTGCTCTATTGCATTTTTTGCGTTATCGACGGTGAAAAGGCAGGAAGAGGGAAAGAAATGCAGCGGTTTGCCTAAATATGATAATAATATATTGTGCATAAATGCAAAAGTGGGGTTTTGGAAAAATTTGTTTTCCCGCCTCCCGGCTTTGGCTCTGTTCGGCGAAAAACAGCGGCCTTCCATGCTCTTTTCCAATTCTGCCGCACAGCTTTGCCGCCTTGGGGCAATATAGTAAAGCAGGTAAGTTATCCCCGTTGGAAAGAGCTGTTTTCTGTGGTGCCGTAAACGGCAGGCCCAACGCATGACGGGCCGCAGAGCAAAAAAACACCGGGACCTCATTTGGCAGGGTCCCGGTGTTTTGCTTGTTATGCGAGCTCGATGCGGAATGTTTTAAACTCGAAGGGGCGGATCTGGAAGGGGATGCCGCCGTTTTCCGGTACCGCCGCTTCGCCGCAGGCGTCCTCCATGGCGGTGCAGGGCGTGACGGCGCGCGTGCTGCCGGGCACGGACAAAACGGCGCGGGTGCGCATGCCCCAGGCCTCGTACAGGCGCACGATGATGCCATTGCCGTCCTCGGCGCGCTTCACCGCCTCCACCACGACGCCCGGCGCGTCCACGGAGACGAAGGAGTAGCTTTCCGGCAGCGGGCCGTCCTGCGCGGCCAGAGGCCGGGCGTAAGCCGGGCAGTTCAGCGCGTAGCCCTCGCGCACCACGCCGCCTGTGCGGTAATCGCCCTCGTGGGGCAGCAGCGCGTAAGTGAACGTATGCGCACCGCGGTCCGCGTTGGGGTTGGGATGCGTGGGCGCACGCAGAAGCGACAGGCGCATCACGCCGTCGTGGATGTCGCAGCCGTATTTGCAGTCGTTCAGCAAAGCCACGCCGTAGCCTGCCTCGGAGAGGTCGGCCCATTTGTGCGCGCACACTTCAAAGCGTGCCGCGTCCCAGCTGGTGTTGCGGTGGGTGTCCCGCTCAATGCTGCCGAACTGGATGTCGTACCGCGCGCGGGTGGCATATACGTCCACGGGGAACGCGGCCTTGAGCAGCGCGTGCTCCTCGTGCCAGTCCACATGGGTGATAAAGTCGATGCGCCGGGTGTGCGGATAGAACACGATGCGCTGCTCCATTGCGGAGCGGGAAAACGCGCGCTTTACCAGCACACAGCAGCGCACGGCGCTGTTTTCTTCCACGCTCAGCTCGGCAGGGCCGTCCAGCTCCCACATGTGTTCGGAATAGTATTGCTCCAGGTTCCACGCGTCGTAGTTGTCGGGACGATCCTCGAACATCTGGAACACATTGCCCCGTGCGCCTAGCTTGAGCACCTCGCGCCGGGCCGCGGTGTCGTACAGACGGGTGAATGCGCCGCAGGCGTCCAGCTCCGCTTCATAGAAAGGCGTGGTAATGCGCCGCCCGTCTTCGGAGACCTGCGCAAAGGGAACGGGCGCAGAGGCACAGCCGGCAAAGCGGTAGTGCCGCCAGCCCTTGGCGGGCAGCTCTGCGGCCACAAAGCACAGCTCGCCGTCCGCCCAGCGGAAGGGCAGGGGACGGCCGTCGGCCAGCACGCCCGCGACAGGCGCTTCCACAGGCACGCGCACCAGCGCGTCCCGTGCAAAGCCGAGCTGGTTGAACACCAGAACGCCGTCGCCGTCTGCGCGCACCCGCGCGGCCAGCGCGTTTTGCGCATCGCCGATGAGCGAGGCGTCGGAGGCCAGCACCTGCTCATACTGCTCCATGGAATCCTCGTACACCTTTTCAATGGAGGATCCGGGCAGGATATCGTGGAACTGGTTGAGCAGCGTCAGCTCCCAGTTGTGGGCCAGCGCTTCGGCGGGATAGGCATGGGCTGTGCCGCAGGCCAGATTCAGCGCGCTGAACAGCTCCGCGTCGGCGTTTTTGAACTCGGCCAGGCGGTTGTAGCGCTTGTTGCGTGCCATGGTGGTGAATACGCCGCGGTGGTATTCAAAATAGAACTCGCCGCACCAGCAGGGCACGTCCTGTCCGGCAAGGCGGCGTTCCAGCTCTTCAAAGAACGCCAGCGAAGTGCTTTGGCGTGTGCGGGGCGCGCCGGGGATGCCGTAAGCAAGGCGGCGCTGCAGCTCCAGCATCTCGGCCGTGGGGCCGCCGCCGCCGTCGCCGTAGCCGTAGCATTGCAGCACGTCGTCCGTCAGCGTCTTGTCCTGGAAGCGCTGCCAGCAGCCCATCACCTGCCTGGGCGCGAGAATGCCGTTGTAGGTGGTGTTAAACGAGGGGTTGGGGTCCTTGTCCGGCTTTTTGACGTAATCTTTTGTGGAGATGAAATAAGCCAGCACCTCGCTGCCGTCGATGCCGCGCCAGTGCGTCACATCGTGGGGCATCATGTCGGTGTCGTTCCAAGCCAGCTTCGTTGTCATGAAGTAATCCGCCCCGCACTGCTTCATGATCTGCGGCAGCGCGCCGCTGAAGCCGAAGGCGTCCGGCAGCCACAGAATGCGGTTCTCACGGCCGAACGCATCGCGGAAGAACCGCTTGCCGTGCAAAAACTGGCGCACCAGGCTTTCGCCCGAGGACATGTTGCAGTCGGCCTCCAGCCACATGCCGCCCTCCGGCTCCCACCGGCCCTGGGCCACGCGCGCCCGGATGCGCTCATACAGGGCCGGGCAGTCGCGCTTGACGAAATCGTAAAGCTGGGGCTGGCTGGACATAAAGGTGTATTCGGGATAGCGTTCCATCAGGTAATCCACGCTGGCAAAGCTGCGGATGGCCTTTTCCCGCGTTTGGGCAAGGCTCCACAGCCACGCCACGTCGATGTGCGTGTGGCCCACGCAGGCTTCGGTGGCGTCTGTCCGGCCGCAGAAGCCGTCGTAAAATTCCGTGCGCAGATACTCGCGCGCGTCCCGCACGCTTTGGGCGAAGGCTCCGCTGTCCAGGTCCCGCAGGTCCAGCAGGTTGAGGGCGCGGTTCAGGTGCTTCATGATGCCGATGGCACGCGTGTCGTCATCCGCAAGAAGCGCGCACACCTCGTACGGGGCGCGCAGGTCATAGTAAAGCCCCGTTACGTCGTCGTCGCGCTCGGCGGTCTCCACGCGCAGGAACACATCCCGCGCGGGTGTGTTGCAGTAGACGTGCAGCGCCAGCTCGTGGCTTTCGCCGGGAACCGCGCAGGCTGCAAGGTCGAACTCGTTGTGGTTTACGTCCAGCCCGCATACCAGCCGGCCGTCCACATAGGCCAGAAACTGGGGATTGTTGTTGTTCCAGATATCGGAGGCGCCGGTGGATACCAGACAGACCACGCGTTTTCCGGCGCTGGCCTCGGGCAGCGTTACCGTGCCTTTGAAGCAGTGGTGCGCCTCCAGCCCGCCGAAAGCGTCGCCGGGGGCAAAGGGCTCCCAGCTTGCGGCATCGGCGTGTACGGTGTCCCAGCCGTGGTAGGCGCATTCGGTGCGGCGCAGGCCCTCCACCGGTGTGCGCCCGCGCAGGGAGCGTTCCTTCAGCGCCTTCAAAATGGGAGGCATGCGGTGGCGCAGTTGTTCAGTCGTCATGTGTTTCCCTCTCTTTCTCACGGGGCGTGCGGTGCGCGCCCCGGCTGTTCCGTTCCATTCCGCCGCCGCGCGGCGGCCACGGCGCATCCGCCGTGTTTTAGGCGCACCCATTATAGCACGCGCCGGAGCGCCTGGCTATCCGTTTTTTGCTTTGCTTGCGGCGGCAAGCTTGCATTCGTTGCTTTGCGGCGCACCCCTGCGCAAGCCCGCGCCGTGCCGCTCCGCCGTCAGCCGCTGCCGAGCAGGGCGTCCAGAGAACGCTCGAACACCGTGGCCGCCGCGCCGATGACGCCCGCGTCCGCGCTCACCGAAGGCTCCACGCGCACGGGCGTGCTCTCGGGCAGGGCGGCGCGCAGCGCTTCGGACACTTGAGTACAAAGCTGCATGCCCAGGGCGCCGGGCACGATGCCCGCCAGCACGCACAGCTCCACGTCCAGCGTCATCACAAGGCTGTAAACAGCGCCGCTCAGCGGGCCGCACAGATAGTCCCGCATGGCCTGTGCGCTGGCTTCGCCCGGCTGTGCGCCGTCCCGCAGCGCTGCGCCGAAGCGGCGCTCCAGCGCGGCCAGACACACGGCGTCCTCCAGCGTTTCCCGCGCGGCGCTGCGCCAGGGCGCACCCAGCGCCGGCTGCAGAAGCATCGCGCCTACCTCGCCCGCGCGGCAGCGCGCGCCGCGGCGCAGTTTTCCGTCCAGGCGCACCGCGCCGCCGCAGCCCGAGCCGATGGACAGATAAAGCATATTGGCCGCTCCGCCCGCGCCGCGCCGCAGGAATGCCTCGCCCTCGCAGGCGAGGTTCGCATCGTTTTCCAGATAGACGGGCAGCTCCACTTCCCGCCAGAACGCGGGGAATACCTGCGCAAAGGAGGTGGGCTGCTGGATGTCCATGGCCGCGTAGCTGACGATGGCCGCCGCGTCCGGGTCCAGGTTGGCGGGAAAGCCGATGCACACGCCCAGAACAGGAGCGCCGTTTGCCGCAGCGCACATGCGCCGGATGGCCGCCGCAAGGGGGGAAAGGTCCCGCGTGCGTGCGAAATCGCCCAGCTCGATGGTTTCCCGCGCCTGCACGCCGACCGCCATATCCGCCAGCCCCACGCGGGCAAAGCGTCCCTCGCATTCCACGCCCACAGCGCGGTAAGCTCCCGGCTCAAAGCGCAGCAGGCGCCCTTTCCGCCCGGCGCCGGCCGCGGGGCCGGTTTCATCCAGCTCCACCAGCAGGCCCTTTTCCAGAAAGGCGTCCACTACCTTCATTGCGGTGGGGAAGCTCATGCCCGTGTCCCGGGTGATCTCCGCGCGGCTCATCTGGCCGCGCTCACGCAGCAGGTCGAACACGAGGCGGCGGTTTTTTCCCTTGAGATAATTCGGAAGATATGGTTCCATACGGCCCTCCCGCGCGCTGCAGCGCGCACAGATATCCAAAAGTTATGATAATCATACCATCCCTGTGCCCGGCGGTCAAAGGGGAAAGCGGCCGCCGCGGGGCGGAGAATAAATTTTTTTGCAGGAGGGCTTGCGCTCCCGGCCGCGTTATGCTATAGTGAAAACAAATTACTAAACAAACTTTAGTAATTGAAGTGCAAATGCAGATACGGACAAAATCAAAAAGCAAGGGAGCAGAGGAACGATGCATGAAGAAAAGATCGCACTGGTGGACGGCCAGGTAAAAGCAGTGCAGCAGGCTGTGGCGGCCCGCGCTGTGGAAAACGTCTATTTTGTGGCCTGCGGCGGTTCGCTGGCCACGCTGTACCCGGGCAAGTATATCCTTGAGCGCGAAACGGCGGCGGTGAGCACCGGGGCCTATACGGCGGCGGAGTTTTTGAACGATCCCCCCGCGCGCCTGGGCGAAAAGAGCCTGGTGGTGCTCAATTCCCAAAGCGGCGGCACGCCGGAGACCGCCGCGGCGGCACGGCTGGCCACCGGGCGCGGCGCGCTGACGGCGGCGTTCACCACCACGCCCGGTTCGGCTCTGGAGCAGGCGGCGGACCATATCGTTTATTACTTCGACGACCCGGCGTCCCCGTATCCCGCGGTGCTGACGATCTTTCCCGAGGTATACAAGCTGACCTACGCGCTGCTGGATGTGTGGAACGGCACGGGCCGCCTGCCGGAAGTGAACGCGGCCATGCTGCGCCTGCAGGATACCTTCGACGAAGCGTGCGCGGCCTACCGCCCCGCGGCGCGGGCGTTCGGCGCAAAATACGCTGGGGAACCCATCCTCTATTCCATTGCGGCGGGCCTGGACGCCTGCGTAGGCTATGTGCTGACGAACTGCCTGGTGATGGAATCCCTGTGGAAGCACTCCTCGCCGCTGCACGCGGGCGAGTTTTTCCACGGTGCGTTTGAGGCTGTGGATGATACGGCCGCGGTGTTTGCGCTGCTGGGTCTGGGCAAAACGCGGGCCCTGGAGGAACGCGCGGTGAAGTTTTTACAGCGCAAGACCGGGAAGCTGACGGTGCTGGACGCGGCCGCGCTGGATCTCGAGGCTTATCCCGGCTGGCTGCGTGCGCCGGTATCCGCACTGGTGCTCAACCGTCTGGCCGCGCTGTATTGCGACGAGATGTCCTATGCGATGGGACACCCTATTTCCTCGCGCCGGTACATGGGGGTGGAAAAATACTGATGAAGCTGCTTGGCATAGGAGACAACGTGCTGGACGATTACCGCTGGCGGCAGGAGCTGTACCCGGGGGGCAACAGCGTCAATGTGCCCGTGCTGGCCCGCCGCTACGACGGAAGCACAGCAGCCTATATCGGCGTGCTGGCCGATGACGGCGCGGGGCTGCATTTTGCCTCCGCCCTGCGGGAGGAAGGCGTGGATATCAGCCGCGTGCGTGTGATGCACGGCGTCAGCGCGCGCAATTACATCGAGCTGGACGAGGCGGGCGACCGCCACTTTGTGGGCAACAACGGCCGGGAGACCGCGCAGTACCAGGCGCTGCTGTGCCTGACGCCCGGCGACTACGCCATGATGGAGCAGTACGACCTGGCGCACACCAGCATCCACAGCTGGCTGGATGCCTACCACCCGGCCATCAGCCGCCGGGTGCCGCTCTCTCTGGACTTTTCCGGCGAGTACGACCGGGTGAACATCGCCCAGCTCTGCCCGCTGCTGCGGTTTGCTTTCTTTTCCGGCGGCGCCGCCAGCGAGGAAGAGGTGCGGGCGCTGGCCCGCACTGCGCTGGACGCCGGAGCGCGCACGGTCGTGGTGACGATGGGCGTGCGCGGTTCTTATCTGCTGGAGCAGGGGCGTGAGCACAGGCAGGAGTGTGTGCGTGCAGACGTGGTGGACGCGCTGGGCGCGGGCGATGCGTTCATTGCGGCATTTCTTGCGGAATACCACGCGGGCGGCGGGGATCTGGCGGACGCAGCGCAGAAGGCGAGCGTATTTGCCGCGCAGTGCTGCGGCCATTACGGCGCGTTCGGCCACGCCATGCCGCATCCGGACAGGTGCGCCGGGGAGCAGGCGGATCTCTGTTTATAATATAACTTACTTTATATAAAAAACACAAAAGACGCAGAAGAGGGCCTGCCGCGGCTCCGCTTTTGCGTCTTTTATCTGTAGGGACATAGAAAGGTTACGAAATTATGACAATGCGATATTGCATTTTTTTCTTTGCCTTTTCCCGTGGAACGGGCTTTGGCAGGCGCTTTGCTGCAAAACGCACACAGATTTGATAGATTTTGATTGGGATTATTACCAATTTTGAACAAAATGCTTGATGCATTTTGCCTAAGATGAAAAATGCAAAGCAAAAAATGCAATACAATCTGAAGCAACACAGCAAAATAGGAGTAGTTTCCGCGAAAGAGCGAATGCTATACTTAAGGCACAGAAAAACGGCGGCGGCACATGCTTCCCGGGAGATGCGCGTCCCGCTGTTTTGAGGAAGAAACCTGCGCCCGCAGGGCGCAGCGGTAATCTTTAGGAGGTTTAACGTATGAAAAAGGTACTTTCCCTGCTTCTTGTTGCCGCCATGGCGCTCATGCTCGTCGCATGCGGCGGCAGCTCCAGCAGCACGCCTGCGGCTTCCGGTTCCACGGCGGCGTCCGGCTCTGCCGAGGCGCCTACGGGCCAGACGCTGAAGGTCATGCTTTCCGAGGAGCCCAGCAGCGGCGATTCCTTCACCACGACACTGAATAAATGGGCCGAGGAGACCGGCAACAGCGTGGAGCTCATGGTCATTCCCTACGACGACCAGCTCACCAAGTTCCCCCTCATGGCCAAGAACAAGGACCTGCCCGACCTCGTTTCCACCACGCGTCTGAGCCGTCTGTATCCGGATGAGTTTGTGGACCTGGGCCAGGTCGTCGACACCTCGATCTTCGAGCCGATGGCACTGGAGATCATCAGCCAGGAATATAACTCCGACAAGCTCTCCTGCCTGCCCCTGCAGTTCACCATCACCAACGTGTTCTACAACAAGGACGCTTTCGAGGCCGCCGGCCTGGAGGTCCCCACTGTGGACGACCGCTGGACGATGGATGAAGTGTACGAGGCCGCTGCGAAGCTGATGGCCGACGGCGGTGTGAAGTACGGCATGGCCGTGGATTTCTCCCGCGCCCGTTATGACAACCTGATGTATATGAACGGCGGCTCCATGGTGGAAAAGGACGGCGATTCCTTCAAGGTCGCCATCAACAGCCAGGCCAATATCGACACCCTGCAGACCTTCGTGGACAAGAACAACGAGGGCATTATGCCCAAGGCCATCTGGGCCGGCGGCTCCACCGACAACCCCGGCGATTACTTCAAGAACGGCGACGTGGGCATGTACTTCTCCGGTTCCTGGAACTACAATGCATTCACCACGGACATCACCGGCTTTGAATGGGGCGTTATGCCTTCTCCGGTCGGCTCTGTGAGCGGTTCCGCGATTCTGGGCGGCTCCGGTCTGGCCGTGCCCGAGAACTCCGCCAACAAAGATCTGGCGCTCTCCTTCATCAAGTGGTTCTATGAGGAGGAAAACTTCTCTTACTACCTCGATCTGGACAAGGGCCTGTCCTCTCTGACGGGCGTGACGTACCAGCCCGCCGACGAGAAGGCTGCCGCGGACTACACGGTCCTGCAGGCGGAAGTCGGCCAGACGACTACCCTGTTCAGCGTGGACGAATCCTCCATGTGGAGAAACTATCTGGACAATGAGTACCGCGATGCTCTGAAGCAGGCGGTGAACGGCGACATGACGGCTGAGGAAGCCCTCAATGATTTCGCCGCCGCTCTGGCCGAGAAATCCGGCTGGGCCCAATAAGCAGAAAAGAAGCGGTCATACCGCAGCGTGTTTGAAAACGCACCGCCCGGATGGGCGGGGCGTTTTCGCACGGCAAACGGGAAGGGAGACATGCGGAATGGAAAAGCCGCAGTACACCGCTGCGCACCTGAAGGGCATGAACCGCCATGTCGTATATGATTTTATCCGGGAACGGGGAGCAACTTCCAAAGCGCAGATCGTCAAGGAAACGGGCATCAGCCCGCCCACCGTCATCAAGATCGTGTCGTACCTTGTGGAGCGGGGTGAATTGGATGAAAATGGAAATACTAAAGAAGGCGGTATTCAGGTAGAAGGTGCG
>OLQA01003254.1_pt1 | contig 11809 bp, 7 predicted proteins | sample 1673151 | NCBI WGS metagenome assembly OLQA01 (sample SAMEA3136760, study PRJEB25190) | human gut metagenome | biome: human gut; feature: human-associated habitat; material: faeces | place: Austria | collected 2013 | reverse complement strand
ACCCTACATTTCAACCGGCAGCGTTATTGCCACCATGTACGGTGTTTCGGCAACGTCCAAGCATCCTGTGGAAACTCTGCAGTATCTGGAACTGATTAATACGGACCCTTATGCCATGAACCTGCTTTCTTACGGAATTGAAGGCAAGCATTACAACAAGACCGGAGATAACACCATCGAACTGATTCCTGACAGCGGCTTTTCCCATGGTTCCTCCTGGGCGGTAGGAAATGTATTCAATACCTATGTGCTTCCCGGACAGCCTGAGGATGTGTGGGAACAGACGAAGGCTTTAAATGACAGTGCGAAAACATCACCGGTCCTGGGCTTTTCCTTTGACCCGGAGCCTGTAAAGATGCAGATTGCCAATGTTTCCAAGGTGGTGAAAGAGTACGAAAGCCTGGTTGGCGGAGAGCTGCCTGTTGATGAAACCAATGCAGCCTTTGTGGAAAAGCTGCAGGTGGCAGGCGTGGATGAAGTCATTGCGGAAATGCAGAAGCAAATTGATGAATTTATGGCATCAAAATAATTGGAATTAAGATATGCCCGTAATCTCGGGCCGGGGAAGAGTCTGGAAACAGGCTCTTTCCGGCGCTGCGTAAAGGAGTAGAAAAAAGGGGGAGGACGCGTATGCGGCTGACGGCAGGGGGACCGGAAGAAAGAAGAGAGACCATCCGGAAAAAGAAAATGTTCCGGCACATTTTCCATCTGATGGCGGTGTGTATGGCTGCCGTAGTGCTTCTGCTTTCCACGTTGACCTACAGCATGGTGAAAAAGGCAGTGGCCGGGCAGAATATAGAAACTGCCATGGGAGATTTCCGGGAAATCAGGGAGGCTGTGGGAGAAGCGGGGAAGCTGGCAAATTCCCTGGCAACACAGCTCCTTTTGGATGATGTTTGCTCAGGGATGCTTTTTGCAGGCGGAGATGGGAAAATGAATGCCGCAGAGACAGCCCGGGTGGTGAATCAGGTGGCTTTGTACGGGAATATGAATGATTCGGCAGAATCCATCTATCTGTACAACCGGGAACAGGATATGTTTATTACCTCACAGACACAGGCCTTCTGCAGGGGCAGCAGCGATTTTTTCGATCAGGGGATTGTGGAAATCATCAATGACTATGACAGATACCGGGACAGGGACTTTATCCGGCGCCGGATCCTGGTTCCCTACAGTAACGGTTATGAAAAGGAAGAAGAGGTCTATACCTATATTCTGGACGGGATGAAGGGCAGCCGCCTTCAAGTGGCCGTAATCGTAAATCTTTCCATGGATTCCTTATATAACAGCATTCTTCAGACGCAGGGGATGCAGGACAGTTATATGCTGGTAACCGATGAAACAGGGGAAACGGTAATGGAGCTGTGCAGCATATCTGATATCGGAGCGGAAGCGCTGGAGGAGCCGGTGCGCCTTATGGCGGAGTCAGGAAAGCAGTATATGGATTATACCTGGCAGGGAGAAAAATATTTTGTTTCCTGTCTGTTTTCAGAAAGAGAGGGCTGGAATTATGTGAAGGCAACGAAGTGGAGTACGGTATTTGGTATTCTGAGTGAAATCAGGAAGGCGGTGGCGGTGCTGGCCGGGATTATCCTGCTTGCAGCATTGAGCGCTTCCCTGATAAGCTCATTTTCCATTTACCGTGTCTACACCGCTGCGGAGCGGGAATACCGGCGTCTTACCGGTCATAAAAAGAAGGAAAGGGATGCGTTAAGGGAAAGCTTTCTGTATGACTTTATCAACCGGAGAAAACAGTTTGCATGGGAGGAGCTTGACGGGGAGCTGACCCGTTATGGTCTGGGAACGGAAAGACGGTATACGCTGGCGGTGCTGAAAATCGACCGCTATCAGGAGCTCACAAAACGGTTTGGAGAGGATGGCATTTATGATATCAAATATGGTTTCCGCAATGTATTTGAGGAGGTAAGCCGGCGCTGGTTTGAGGCAGAGGGGATTATTTTCAGGGACAACACCATTCTTTTTTTGATTGGGACACAAAAGCAGGATATTCATGGAGAGCTGGCCTCCGTGTTTGAATCCTTTTGTGAAAAAGTGAAAATATTCCTGGAATGGGATTTCCATATGATGGGAATCGGGGAGTATGTTTCCGGAAAACAGCTGCCCCGGCTGAAGGATAAGCTGTGGCCGGAGGTACATAATCTGTATTTTTATCCCCCGAACATACTCACGGACTATGAAGTGGTTAAGGGAAAATATACAAAACCTTTGGATTATGCCCGTCTGGACCAGAAACAGCTGCTGGAGGCGCTGCATGGGGGAAACCGGGAGGAAATCCGGGAGGCTTATCATAAGTTTCTCAGGGTACTATCCGGATGCGATGCCATAGACTATAAAAATGCACTGACCTGGCTTGGTTTCTCTGTGGCAAGAATAAGAGGATCAGGAGGCGCGTATCTGCTTCGGCTGGCGGATTGTGATACAGCGGAAGGGGCTGACCGTATCCTGGAGGAAATGTTCGGGGAGATTCTCCGCCGGAAGGCGGCTGCCATGGAGCAGGGAGGAATACGGGGAAGGATGGAAGAGGTAAAATCCTATATAAAGGAAGAATTCCGGGACCCCAATCTGTCCCTGGCTCTGCTGGGAAGTGAATTCGGTGTTTCCCCGGCTTATCTGGGAAAGCATTTTAAACAGAACTTCGGAAAATCCGTGGCGGAATATATCAATGAAGTGCGTCTGGAGGCGGTGACGGAACAGCTGCTGAAAACACAGCGTCCGGCAAGGGATATCGCTGTGGACTGCGGCTTTAGCGGGGCCAACTATTTTTATACCAGCTTTAAGAAAAAGATGGGGATGACACCCCAGGCTTACAGGGACAAAAATATGAAATAAGTATAAAATGTGTCTTTCCATTATTGACGGAATTCTCTTCTTGCCATATTATAGACTGAGTGGTCTATAAAAGGAGGGCATAATGAAAAAAGAAGAAAAAACCGGTCTGACAAAGGAACGGATTCTCCTGGCTGCCATGGAGGAGTTCGGGGAAAAGGGGTATGCCGCGGCCTCGCTGAATAATATATGTGCGGCGGGGATTCCCAAGGGTCTGCTTTACCATAATTATGAAAATAAGGATGCACTTTATCTGGCCTGTGTGAAACAAAGCTTCTCCGTTCTCATGAACTGCCTGCAGGAGAAGGGCGGTGATGGGGGGCTGCAGGAATACATGGAGGCCCGTCTGTTTTTCTTTCGGGAAAATAAAAAGGAGGCCCGTCTTTTTTTTGAGACGCTTTTACAGCCGCCCGCAGCACTTTCCGAACAAATCACGGAACTGAAGAAGGAATTTGACGAATGGAACCGTTCGCTGTACAGACGTCTGCTTTCCGGGATAACTCTGCGCAAAGGAGTGACGCAGGAGGCTGCCATGGAATATTTTACTCTGATGCAGTCCATGTTTAACGGGTATTTCAGCAGTCCGGCCTGCAGCGGTATGCCTTTTACAGATATCGTGAAGGCGCATGAGACAAAGCTTTCCGTATTTTTGGATTATATGCTTTATGGAATGGCAGAAAGAGGTGAAAAAGAATGATAGCTTCACTGATAAAAATCATGCTTGCAGTGGCGGCAGCATTGCTGACGGGAAAGCTGGTATCCAGGCTGAAGCTGCCCTCAATTCTGGGCTGGCTTCTTGCGGGCATGCTGGTGGGACCCCATGGCCTGAAGCTGATGGACAGCGGGCTCCTTGATGCCCTGTGGTACCAGAATACCATCCATGTGCTGGAATGCGCCGTAGGCCTTATGATCGGCACGGAGCTGGTATGGAGCCGTATCCGGAAATCGGGAAGGGCTATTATGATAACCACGCTTACCCAGTCACTGGGAACCTTTATCCTGGTTTCCGCCGTATTTGCGGTGCTGTTTTCCATAAACGGCATTTCTGTATATCTGGCCTTTGTATTCGGCGGGATCGCACTGGCTACGGCGCCTGCGCCGGCTCTTTCCATCGTAAAGGAGTTTAAAACCGACGGCCCGGTTACCAAAACCCTGATTCCCATGGCGGCTCTGGACGATATGGTGGGTGTAGTGGTGTTTTTTACAACCATAGCCATTGTGGCAGGTAGTATATCGGATCAGAAGCTTCCGGCCTATATGATTGCCGCAGTGGTGCTTCTTCCGCTGGCAATCGGTGCGGCCGTAGGGGTGCCTGCCGGGATTCTGCTGCGCGGGGAGCATAAAAAAACGGTGACCCTTACCATCCTTGTGGGAATGATTCTGGCAACCGCAGCCATTGGTTTTTTATGTAATACGTTCCTGATGCCCAGGCCTGTTTTGAATTTTATGCTTATGGGCATGGCTTTTTCCGCCGTGTTTTCCAATATGGTTTCCCCTGAACGGCTGGAACAGATCATGGGTTATTTTAATCCGGTCCTCAGCTTTTCCATGGTGCTTGTTATCCTGAATCTGGGAGCTCCTTTGGATTATCATCTGATTCTGGGGGCGGGCGTATATACTGCCGTCTATATTGCCGCAAGGGCATGCGGGAAATATTTCGGCGCCCGGCTTGGAGGCCGGATAACGAAGTCTCCGGATACCGTACGAAAATATTTGGGGCTGACCCTTTTGCCCCATTCCGGCGTATCCCTGGTATTTACAGGGATAGCCGTATCCGTGCTTTCTTCGGCGGCGCCGGAAAATGCGGGTATCATTCAGGGGACCATTGCCGCCGCCGCAGTGATCAATGAGATTATCGCAGTGGTAGCGGCAAAAAAAGGCTTTGAACTCGCAGGTGAATTCGGCAACGTGAAGCAGACGGAAACCGGAGATCAAAGTCTGCGGGGGGGTCCGGATTCAGTAAAGTTTTTAAAATATATTTCAGAAATTTGCCGTGTGATTGTCGGATGCGGGCATCCAGATCCGGTACCTCCCGCTCAGGGCCAGCAAGGCGAAAAGATACAGGCAGTTGTCATAATACCGTCTGTTCCCGGTACGCAGAGGCGTATTCCAGAATTTCAGGACACAGTCTCTGGCGTATTGTCCGTCCGCAGCCAGGGAAGCCTGGGCGTTTGTGGCGATAACAGCCACCGGATGCAGGGCTTTTTGCTCCACCGGAGTCCCGTCAATGAGGAAAACCCCGTCCTGGTTGTCTTTGGCTGTTTCCTGATAGAATTGCTGCAGCTTCGCCGCGATTTCCTTTTCCCAGGGGTCTGCCGCAAACCACAGGTAATCCAGCCCTATGTTGGCAATCGTACGGTAGGCGTCGCTGTAATACCAGTCGTGGCGGTCATTGCCGCCGGGCTGGGAATACACGGGGGTTCCGTCATATTCCGCATATTCTGCGCACAGGCCTGTCTCGGGATGACAGGCTTTTTTCAGATATTCCCTGCTGGCCTTAGCCGCTGTTTTCCAGAATTCCCTGTCTTCCTCATCAGCCCAAAGCGCGAAAAGCTCATAAAAATGCGGAAGATGGTAGGAAGGATCGGAAAAATCACATTCCGTGATAAATTTTATCAGATGATTGTCCGAATCCCACATGGGCTTTCCGGTACCGGGTTTCTCACCCTTATGGATGCAGTCATGCAGGATTTTCCTCGCCTGGGCTGAATAATTGAAAATCCCTTCTCCGTCGCCCCAGCGGTTGGAAGCGAAGAAGAGTGCCATGGCAAAAAATTCTTCGCCGTCCGGCGCAGGACCCCAGGCATTTTTGGTTCCGTCCAGCTGACAGGACCATGCGAAATAGCCTTCGTTTTCCATATTTGCTTCAGGATGGGCCGCCAGGGTTTCGGCGTCCATGTACATATACGTCCTGGCCCATTTCCAGATGCGGTCGAATTCTTCTTTTTTATCCAGCTGGACGCACATCATCATGCCGTAGGACATTCCTTCCGTGCGTACGTCGTTGTTTCCGGTATCGGTGAGGAAGCCGCAGTCCGGGCCTGCCTCATGATAAATCCGTTCCTCCTCCTTTCCGTAGAACATAGTCCGGAAGGTGTCGGACACCTTCTTTTCAATTTCTTCCTCCGGAATGCCGCATTCCATAAATACATTCCGGTAAACCCCTGTTTCAAATGCACCTGTCATTTCTTTCCCCTTTCTTCTGTGTCCTTACAATAGTTCCGATTCGGTTGAGTTATTCCTTTACGCCGCCAATGGTAAGTCCTGTTATAAAATATCTCTGCAGAAAAGGATACAGGCATACAATGGGCAGCATGGTCAGTATGGTCGCCGCAGCACGCACGGAGGTAGGCGTTACGGCGCTTGCAGCCGTGGCGTTTTTCATGGATTCCGCGCTTGCCCCCTGGTTGGTGACGGAGGAGAGCAGTTTCATCAGCTCGTACTGGAGCGTTGTATACTGATCACTCATTCTATTATACAACATCGCGTCAAACCAGGAGTTCCACTGGCCCACGGCAACGAATAAGGCTACTGTTGCGTATACCGGTTTGCACAGGGGAGATACGATTTTCAGGAATATGGTCATATATCCCGCCCCGTCCAGCTGGGCGGATTCCTCCAGGCTGTCCGGGATTCCCGTCATATAGGTACGGATGACCAGCATATTAAAGGCGCTGAGCATGCCGGGGACGATATAAACCCAGAAGCTGTTGGTCAGTCCCAGGCCCTTATAAAGAAGGAAAACGGGAATCAGCCCGCCGTTTACATACATGGTGACAACCCAGAACAGGGAGAGCTGGCTCTTGAACAGAAAACGCTTCCTGCTGACGATAAAGGCCAGGAGGGCGTTGGAGGCGAGAGCGGTGAGAGTCCCGATAATCGTTCTGGCAACGGAAACAACCGCGCCGTTAATGAGATTGTTTTTATGTATGACGGTTTTATAATTCTGCAGGGTCCATTTACGCGGCAGCAGGTAAATCCCTCCGCGGAGGGAATCGGTGCCGTCATTGAGAGAGATTGCCAGTGTGTTGAGGACGGGATAGAGCGTGATTACAACAAAGGCAATCATGAAAAAGGTATTTAAAACGGTGAATATTTTGCCGGATACGGAGGAGTTGTAAGCCACTCCCTTTTGTCCGGATTCTTTTTTTGTTTTCATTTTTCTGCCTCCTTAGAACAAACGCTCTTCGCCGGTGCGTTTTGCCATTTGGTTTGCGATTACAATCAGGATGATGCTGACCACGCTCTTGAAGATACCGGCGGCCGTACCGATAGCATAATCACCCTGGCTGATCCCCCATTTCAATACGTAAATGTCAATGGTCTGGGAAACGCTCTGCACAAGGCCGTTGCCTAACAGATACTGTACTTCGAAGCCCGCATTCAGCACGTTGCCCACATTCATCAGAAGAAGTATCATGATGGTGGGCTTGATTCCGGGGAAGGTAATGTGCCGGATTTTGGCCCAGCGTCCCGCGCCGTCTATGGATGCGGCTTCATACAGGGAAGGATCGATGGCGGTGATGGCGGAAAGATAGATGATAGCGTTCCAGCCTGTCTCTTTCCATACATTTGCAAATGCCACAATCCACCAGAAGTACTTGGGATAAGCAAAAAAATTCAGCGGCTGTTCCAGAATGTGGAATTTCAGCAGCAGTTCGTTTACAATACCGGTGCCGGAGAGGGCGTCGTGGAGAATCCCTGTAACAATGATCCAGGAAAGAAAATGCGGCAGATAGGAGATGGTCTGTACCGTTTTCTTTCCTGTTTTGGACTTCACTTCGTTGAGTAAAATGGCAAAGGCGATCGCCATGACGAAGGTGAGTACCAGGTTGATGACGCCCATGGCCAGTGTATTGCGGATGACCCGTAAAAAGGTGGCGTCTGAAAAAAGCTGCTGGAATTTGGCAAGGCCGATAAACTTTGAATGCAGGATACCGTCCTTGGGTTTATAGTTCTGAAAGGCCATCAGCCAGCCGCCTAACGGAAGATAGCAGAAGATAAAGCCGTATATTACAAAAACAGCGGCCCAGAAAATAAGGACCTTCTGTCTCCTCAGTTCCTTCCAGGTGATTTCCGTCTTATTCTTTTTTTTCTTTCTTGCATTTCCTGCCATAACTGCTCCTTTATATAGGGCAGGCAGCCGTAATCACATATCGTAACCACTGCTGCCTGCAGCTGCTTAATATTCGCCGTTATCTTTTGCCAGCTGGATTCTTCTGTCCAGCTCGGTCTGCATTTCACTTAAGAAATCTTCCGGCTTGCAGTCTGAATAAACTTTCATGTATTCTTCCCAGGCGCTTTCAAAATCAGAAGCCATAACAACCTTGGGCAGATATTCATGCTTGATTTCTCCCATTTTTGTCCAGGCGGTTCCGCCGGGGGTGGAGGTGGTCATAGTGTTGCTGTAGGAATACATGGGATACCAGGGACCGGGAGGTGTATTGGTTCCAATCATTTCCACATAGGTGGAACAGCCGTAGGCTTCCAGACATTCCTGTACGTCCGCCTGTAAACCGTCCAGGAATTCCTGAGGCTGTTCGGCAGGGGTGGCGGCGTTAATTCCGTCCTTGCTCATGCCGCTGTAGTTCGGGAAATAGGAATAGGTGCAAAGGTGGGATGCCTTGTAAGCGGGATCGGAAGCATTGGTACGCATTTCATCGGTACGGGAGAAGACACCGTTCTCGTCTTTATTGTAGTCTACGCCTTCGATTCCCCAGTTGCGCAGGGTGAGTACTTCAGGGCTGAGAAGATCATTGATGAACTGGAGAGCACCGTCAATGTCTTTGCAGCTGGTGGTGATACCGAGACCGTTTGATACGTTCAGGGCGCCGTCGGAGGTATGCCACATATTTTTGATATCTTCAGAGATGGTGATAGGCAGAGGAACATAATCGCAGCCCTGCTTATCCAGTCCCTGCTGCTTTAAGGAATCATTTACGGAATAAGCGAAGTTCCACCACTGGTCAATCATTCCGAGCACACGGCCCGTGGAAAGCTTGGCGATATATTCATCATAGGTCTGGGTGAAGGATTCCGGATCCACAATTCCCTTCTGGAATTCTTCGTTCAGCTTCTGGAAATACCTTTTTGCTGTGGGCGTTGTGTTATAGTCCACAATCTTCAGGCTATCCGTGTCTACAATAACGGAGCCGTCGTTGGGATGCCCATCCAGGAACTGGGGAGCGTTTTCCAGACAGAAGTATCTCCAGTCATCGCAGAGGATGGTATAAGGGATGTTTGCCGTTCCGTCTTCCATGGAAGGATTTGCTTCGTTATAGCTTTCAATGAGGTCAAAATACTGATCCATTGTTTTCACTTCCGGATAACCGGCCCATTTTAACACGCGGGTCTGGATCCAGAAGGCCTCGTCGCTGTGTACGGCGCTCATGTCTTTTTCCCAGATATTTCCGAACTGGGGAATCCAGTAGATTTTTCCGTCTTCCTGACGTACCTTATCCCATTCCGCATCGGAATAGAACTCCTTGATGTTAGGGTATTTATCCAGATAATCATCCAGGGCCACAAGAGCTCCGGCTTCATACAGCTGAATCTGTCCGTCGCTGCCGTCTATGAAATCCGGGTATTCCCCGCCGGCGATCATCGTTCCCACGGCTTCCTGGGCGGTCTGGCCTGTCAGCCAGGTTTCCTTGACTCTGGCGCCTGTGATATCAGCGATAGCAGCCTGTATTTCGTTGTCGTCATTGATCTCTGTTCCGGGAACGGCAAAGAATGCGGTGTATTCCCGAATGCCCTGGCTCTCTGTTTCGCCGGCGCTTTCCTGGGAAGCGCTGCTTCCGGAAGAGGCTGCATTGCCGCCGCAGCCGGATAAAAGGGAAAGTGCCATTGCTGCAGAGAGTAAAAGCGCTGTCAGTTGTTTCTTTTTCATTCTGAATCCTTCTGATATTTCTTAATTGCCTGCTTATTAAAATGCATTGTCAAAATGTATACCCGGGTATGTCCTTGTGTATTTATTCTATACCAACTACACAAAACAACAACCTGAGAAAATACATAAAAAACCCTGACAAATTATAGTTGCACAATTGAACTGTAATTTATCAGGGCTTTTTTTGATAAGTGGACAAAGAACTGTGCTCCCGGCCGATGCTATTCCCTGCATTTTTTCCGGAATCTGGCCGGAGTGCAGCCCTTTGCCGCGATAAATTTATTGATAAAATAGTCCAGATCATGGTAGCCGACCTTTTCCATGATTTCATAGTTCTTCATGTCCGTATGAAGGAGAAAGGAGGCGGCCATTTCGATCCTGTAATTATTCAGGTAATCCTTAAAGGAGACGCCATAGGTTTTCCGGAACAGCTGTCCCAGATAAGCGCTGTTTATGTAATAGTTCTGGCCCAGCTCCTTCAGGGTCAGGTTTTCCGAATAATGTTCCCGGATGTATTGCTCTACCTCCCCGAGAACGCCGCCGCGTATCGTTTTCCCCCTGATCTGGGAAAGGTAATCCGCATATTCTTCGGCAAAACGCTTCAGATGCATCCGGCTGCCTCTCATGGTACCGGAGTCAAAAGCGCTTCCGCTGATAAATTCCAGGATTTCCTCCTGGTTCACATTGGGATCCTGGGCCTGTGCCAGATGGACAAGCTGAAAGAGGAGATAGTCGATATTGAGGCTCACAAGCTTGGCATCCATGGCATTCTGATTGATTTCATCATACAGATGATCCACAAGGCCCGGTATCCGTTCCTTGTCATTCTGTTCCACAGCCCTGGCCAGATCGTCCAGGCTGGCCTTGAAAAGCAGGCTTCTGCCTTCCGTCCGTTCCTGTTCCTCATACCAGGAAATGCACTGGTTCATCCCGTCAACATGGAAATTCTGGAAGGAGCGGGCGATATTGGCGGTCCGGTAGGATTCGGACAGCCCGGATATATGCTCTACACGGTTTCCCACAAACATGACGACCGGATGCTTGATGGCTTCCTGAATGCTGCCCAGGAAGCTGTCGAGATAATCCTGCTCGTTCATTCCGGCTTCCTGCGCCATATAGTCACAGTAGATCAGGCCGATATCATAATCCCTCTCATTGCTGGACACATCGAAAATGCAGTGCCAGCCGTCTTCTCCCAGAAAGTCCAGACAGGATTGGTACAGAAACCTCTGCAGCTTCCTTTTTTCTTCCTCTGTTTTGGGCGGCTCGTATTCGGAGCCTTCCTCATTACGGTCATCAATTTCAATATCGATATACCGGATGCCGCCGTCCGTACGCATCTTTGCGGTCACATATTCCAGGTTCATCTGATCGTATTTGCCGCAGATAATGGCGATGAGGTTTCGCGCAAAATATGCCTTTTCCTGAAGGGCTTCCTCTTCCTTTTTCCGGAGGGTCAGACTGCTTTCTGCCTTCACCTTGTCGAGAGCGGCTATGAGCTCCGTCTTTCGTACCGGCTTTAAAATATAATCCATACAGCCGTACTGGAGCGCTTTTCTTGCATATTCAAAATCACTGTATCCGCTTAAAATGATAAAATAGGCATCGGAAATGCCTTCTGTCCTCAGCTTTTCCAGAAGCTCCAGGCCGGACATGGCGGGCATCCGGATATCGGCCAGTATCAGATCCACTTCATTGTTTTTCAGAAACCGGATGGCTTCCAGGCCGTTTGCCGCCGTCCCCGCAATTTCAAATCCTTCCTTTTCCCAGTCGATCAGGACGGAAAGCCCCTGCAGGATAAAGGGCTCGTCATCAACAAATAATATGCGAAGCATCAGGTACCTCCTTCTGTATCATTTATAAATTTTCATTCTGTTTCCATGCTTTTTTATGGAGCGCTTCCACGGGAATTTTGATCGTGATGATAGTGCCGGAGCCTTTTTCGCTTTCCAGCTCAAAACAGGCCTGATTGCCTGTGGCCATACGCAGCCGCAGACAGGCGTTCATAATTCCCACCCGGCGGTTTTCCTGATCCAGTTTACAGCCTCCTGCTTTTTCTATAAGGAAACGGCG
>OLQA01003249.1_pt1 | contig 11818 bp, 9 predicted proteins | sample 1673151 | NCBI WGS metagenome assembly OLQA01 (sample SAMEA3136760, study PRJEB25190) | human gut metagenome | biome: human gut; feature: human-associated habitat; material: faeces | place: Austria | collected 2013 | reverse complement strand
CTTTACCATGCAACTGCTGGCACTGCGTATGCGTATGCGTGGCATTCAGTGCTATATCATTGCTCCTATCAAGGGACATGAGTTCCGGCGTGCATGCAACCGCATCGGCGGTCAGTTTATCAAGATTGCACCGGGCTCACCGCACTGCATCAATATTATGGAGATCCGGCACACCATCAGTCCAGAGATGGAACTGATCGATGAGTTGGATTACAGCGAGATGGACTCCCTTCTGGCGCAGAAAATTCAGCAGCTGATGATCTTCTTCTCACTGCTGATTCCGGACATGACCAACGAAGAGGAGCAGATGCTGGATGAGGCGCTGATCCGTACCTACGGCAAGTTCGGTATCACGCATGATAACGATTCGGTCTATGAGGACCGCAATGCCGTTCCGCCGAAGATGAAGGCCATGCCGATCCTCGGAGATCTGCATGAGGAACTGAAAAAGAATGAAATGACCAAGCGCATTGATAAAGACGGGTGCTGCTATCAGTATCTGCTTAACAACGCACCCTTTACCGGATATCTCAAGATTCAAAAGACGGATGCAGAATCTGGTCTGAGTATCCCGTATGCAGGCGCGGCGTTCCAGATTTATAACCCGGACGGTACCAGAGTTACCATGCAGTACACCTATCCGGAACTGACGGTGATCGACACCTTCTACACCAACGCGGAAGGCTATCTGATCACTCCGGAAGTGCTTCCGTTCGGGAAGGGCTACTCCATTGTGGAGGTCAAGGCTCCGTATGGCTATGTATTGAACTCCGATCCGGTCTATTTTGATGTGACCGCAGACTCGGCGACCGAGGATGGCGGCATCACATTGATTGAAGTCACCCGTTCCAACATGCCGCAGAAAGGTATCATCCGTATCTTTAAGACTGGCGAAGTATTCTGGACGGTCACGGAAGCGGACGGGATCTATAAACCGGTCTATGCGGTCAAGAGTCTGCCCGGCGCAGTGTTTGAGATCCGTGCCGCAGAAGATATTTATACGCTTGACGGCGTCATGCATTACGCAAAGGGCGAGATCGTGGATACGATCACGACTGAGTCTGACGGCGTGGCATCGAGCAAGGAGCTGTATCTCGGAAAATATGAGATCCGGGAGATCACCGCGCCGCACGGGATGGTTTTGAACGGCACGATTCAGACGGTGGAGCTGACTTACGCCGGTCAGGAGGTCGCCATTACGGAAACCGCCGGTAATCTCTATAACGAGCGTCAAAAGGTCAAAATTTCCTTGAGCAAGGTGCTGGAGCAGAACGAGCTGTTCGGCATCGGTATGAACGGCGAGCTGAAAAACATCATCTTCGGTCTGTATGCCAAGACTGACCTGGTTGCCGATGACGGGACCGTCATTCCGGCAGGTGGGCTCATTGAGATCGTGACCTTTGATGATAACGGCATGGCGACGGTCAGTGCCGACCTACCGCTGGGCAGCTATTACCTGCAGGAACGCAGTACGGACGAGCACTACATCCTGGACGACACCCATTACGAATTCGAGTTTTCCTACGGCTCGCAGGAAACTCATATGGTTGAGATTTCTGTCAACGGCGGTGATCCGATCAAAAACGACCTCAAGTACGGTATGATTTCCGGCCGCAAGGTCGATGAGGATGGACATGTGATCGCCGGTGCGATTTTCGGCCTGTTCCGCAATGATGAAAATGAGTATACGGCTGAAAATGCGTATTTAACGGCGGAAAGCGCACAGGACGGCACCTTCAAATTTGAAAAGGTGCCCTTCGGAACCTGGGTCGTTCGTGAGATCCAGCCGGCCAAGGGCTTTGTCCTCAATGAGAAGGCATATCCGGTCACAGTGTCTGAAGACGGCGATGTGGTGAGCATCCAGCTGGAGAACCGTTATATCCGCGGCAATATTGAGGGTACCAAGCTCGACGAGGACGGCAATGTGATCGCCGGTGCGGTATTCGGTTTGTTCCGTGAAGGTGAAACGGAGTTTACCGAGGAAACTGCCGTGCGTGTAACCGAGTCTGACAGCAACGGTAAGTTCCGCTTTGAAGATATCCGGTACGGGAAATGGATCATCCGTGAGCTGAAGCCGGAGTCCGGGTATGTGCTCAATGAAATGCCGATCGAGGTAGAAATCACCGAGGACGGCAAAAGCGTTTTCATTACTGTCGAGAATAAATTCATTCGCGGCGACATCAAGGGCTTCAAGGTCGACGAAGACGGAAAGTCGGTTGCGGGTGCGCTGTTTGGCCTCTTTACGGAGGATGATACGGAATTCACAGAGGAAAACGCCGTTCTGACGGCGGTGTCCGATGCAGACGGCGTCTTCACCTTTCAGAATGTACGATTTGGGAAATGGATCGTGCGCGAGCTGAAACCCGCCGAGGGATTCGTCCTCAACGAGACAGAGTTCCCGGTCGACATAACTACGGATGGTGCCGTGATCGAGATCAAGGCCGAGAACCGCCATATCTATGGCGCAGTCCATACGACCAAGGTCGATAAGGATTATCCCGACCATCTGCTTACCGGCGCTGTGTTTGAGGTCTACCGTGATGTAAACGAAAATCAGCAGTTCGATCCGGATGTGGATGAACTGGTCGGCACCCTTTCGGAATGTGAGCCTGGCCTTTACGAACTCGCCGAGCTGTGTTACGGCGGATACTTCCTCTATGAAAAGCAGGCACCTGTAAACTATGTCAAGGACAACGGATACTACTATTTTGAAATCGTAACTGATGGCGAGATGGTGAAAGTAGAGAATCAGGTCGGCATCGGCTTCATCAACGCTCATATGGTCGGCAGTCTGAAGATCGTGAAGGCCTCCTCGGACGGCCGTGTGGAAGGCTTCAGCTTCCGTATCACGGGTGAGAATTACGATGAAGTTTTCACGACCGACGCAAACGGTGAGATCTTCATTGAACACCTGCGCATCGGCAAATATACCGTGACGGAAGTTGAGGACAGCGTCAGCGCCGGGTATAAACGCCCGGATCCTTTTGAGATCGAGCTGGCTGCTGATGAAACGCTGACAGTCAATGTCCATAACGATAAGGTCACGACCGATCATCCGGACAGCCCGAAGACCGGTGGCAATTCTCATATGGCTCTGTGGGTGGGTCTGATGCTCGCAAGTCTTGGCGTCCTGATCGGTACGATCCTATATTCCCGCAAGAAGAAGCATCTTGCAGACTGAAAAGGGAGGTAAGGCAATGAAAACAAAACTGGCAAAAGGCATTCTGCTGATACTGTCGCTGCTTTGCATTCTTTGCGTTCCGGTCACACCGGTCTATGCAGTGCAGCAAGGCACGGACGGCAGCGAACTGCAGGTGGTAAAAGCAGAGCAGCTGGAGATCCAGCTTGGCACAGCATGGTCGGGTGTAGAGTTCCAGCTCAAGACGGACGCCGGGGTTTACCCCGGCGCCGTCAAGGTCGGAACGGATGGCGTGCTCCGCCTTGAGATCGGCGGCAGCTCCCGGTACATTCTGACCTGTATGAATTCCTTAACTTCGATTCCAGAGCCGGAGGATACGGCGGACTCAACAGACCAGACGCAAACTCCTGCCACAACAGAGCAAAGCCCTGAGTCAAATGAGAAAGCCGCATCCGGCATCCCGACGCTGCATATCATCCTTTTTGCAGGAGGTATGGTCATTGCAATCGGCACTCTGATCGTCATGCAGGTTCTCAAGAAAAAGCGTGAAAATGAGGCTCCGGATGATGAGGAAGACGAGGAATAACGATTCCATTTCAGTCTGGAGAAAATGCAAAACTTATGGGAATATTAGCTACGTGATATGAAATAAATATTCCGCAAAGACTTGACTTTTGCATTCTGTTCTGATATACTATAGGCGTGGCAGGAGCTTGCGTTCAGGCTCTCGATACGTCTATGGTACGGCGTCAGACTTCGCTTCGGGGATGAGGCAAGGAATCGTTACGGATTTGCGCACTGAGCAAGTCCACAACAACGCAGGCAATTGAATATGATAGCCGGAAGGCTGCTTGGATGCTTACAGGTTGAGCGTTGGGGAGATATGTTTTCCAACAGACTTTGTATGCGCTTAGCAACCTTCCGGCTTTTCCTTTAAGAACTCGGAGGTTAATTTATGAATAAAAAGAAAAAACGAAAGGGGTTTAACCGAAGCAGTATGCGATGCCCGTATTGCGGCAGTCCGGTTATTTATCGGAGCGCAGACGGAATCTATCGCGATAATTCGAGAGGAACGATGCTATATGTGTGTTCGCACTATCCAGAGTGCGATGCCTATGTTCGTGTTCACACCGGTACTAATATTCCGGTAGGAAGTATGGCCAATCACGAGCTGCGTACATTGCGCCGTACAGCGCACCATTACTTTGACCAGCTTTATGAATCCGGTTATATGAGTAAGCAGGATGCATACCAGTGGCTGGCCGACCTGATTATGGCGCCGCTTTCCGAAGCTCACATTGGGTATCTTGGCGAGTATTACTGTAAGCAGGTGATCGAAGAAAGCAGAAAGCTCTTAGAACGGCAGAAAGCCAAAACGCGGGGGCGATATTATACACAGAAAGGAGGCGCACTGGCGTCATGATCCTGACAGCAGAACAGCGGGAGAAAGTGGAGCAGAATATTCGGCTGGTCCAGAAAGTGATCAACGATAAAGTCCACGGTCCATATCAGTTGGGCATCTATACATATGATGATATTTTTCAAATCGGCTGCATCGGCCTCTGCAAAGCTGCGGCAACAGATAAAGGCGGGACCTTCTCTACCTACGCCTACCGCCTGATATGGAATGAAATTTGTGATGCGCTGATCTACTCGACCAGGCGGCAGGCAACGGAGCTTTCAAGCGATACGATTCCCCTGGTTGCAGAAGAGTCGACCGTATCGATTGCAGATGCTGCAACGCAGCTGGATGTGCAGGCTGCGCTCAAAGCAGCAAAGCAGAAAGCATCGCCGTGTGTGATAAAAGGAATAGATGCAATGATTCAGATGGCCGAGGGGCGTTCCAGCAAGGAAATCGGAAATGAGTTTGGGGTATCCGCCAATCTTGTTTGCGCATGGGTATCTAAGGCGAGGAAGTATCTGAAAAGCCGGCCGGAAATACTGGCTCTGAAAGGAGTATAAGTAATATAGTAAGGGACATCGAGAAATAGCATCTCGATGTCCCTATTTTTGATGGTGATTATGAAAAAATTAAAAAATGCAGTGAGATTGTCGTTACTTCCGATGACAATAACGCTTTTGATTTTAATTCTGTTTCGGTTCGTTTTTTTGCTTGGATATGTTCCGACAGCATCTATGGAGCCGGCCCTGAAATCCGGAAGCTTGCTTCTCGGAGTGCGTGTTTGGGAAGACATTCAAAAAGGTGACATTATTGTGTTCCGACATAACAAGGAATATCTCGTCAAGCGGGTCGAAGCAGTAGAAGGAGATTTGATCGAAAGGAACGGAGAAAATCTGGCGGTTCCGGAAGGTGGCTTTTATGTGCTCGGAGACAATGACCAATGTTCATACGATTCTCGTTATTGGGAATATCCTTTTGTAATGAACGATGATATTGTCGCAAAGGTAATTTTACCGACAAGATAAATACAACAATCCGGCCCGGCAAAAAAGCAAGCAACTGTAGATGGACATCATTACAGCTGCTTGCTTTATATTTCGTAGAGTATGTCACTCCACGAGCGCAATTCAAACTCTATAAACGTAAGTATTATAACACGCATCTGTCGGAAAATCAATAGGAAACGTGAAATTTGGAGATGTTTTTAGAGAATAAACCAACTTAGAAGGAACCATCGCGTTCCAATTCGTGTCAATTTTGGCCCTTTGGGCGAGGTCAGCGCAGTCAAATAAGCAGTCAGGAATCTGTTACAGATATCAGTTACAATATAGGTACACCCATTTGCGGGCGAAAAAATATTGCCGGAGGTAATTAAAATGGCAAAAGGAGAAAACATTTTCCATAGGAAAGATGGTCGATGGGAGGCACGCTATATCAAAGGGTACGAGCTTTCCGGAAAAATCAAATATGGCTTTTGCTACGGAAAAACATACCGTGAAGCGAAGGAAAAGGTTACGAAGTATAAAGCCGCACTTGTGAATGGAAAGGCCGTTCCAACCAATACGGCAAAGCATCGATTTGCTTATTACTGCAACGAATGGCTTCGCCTGAAAAAAGGAAAAATCCGCGAATCCACATACATCAAATATAGCACAGTGCTTGAAAAGCATATCAAGACAAAGCTTGGCGGATGCTTTCCGCTTGGCATCAGCACAGGTGTTATCGATGATTTTACTCACGAGTTACTTTTTGATGATGGATTGGCTGTAAAAACTGTCCACGACATTCTGGTGGTGCTGCACAGCGTTTTGAAATACACGGCGACTCTGTTTCCGGGGGCCTTCCCGGTAATCGAAATCAATTACCCCAAAGAGAGCCGAAAGGAAATGCGCGTGTTGTCACGGGATGAGCAGAACCGATTTATGAGTTATCTATTGACAGATATGGACAGCTGCAAATTCGGACTTCTATTAGCGTTGTCCACCGGCGTGCGCATAGGAGAGCTCTGCGCCTTGCAATGGTGCAACATCAACATCCGCGAACAGACCATCAAGATTGCCGCAACATTGCAAAGACTTCACGATACGGATATGCAGGGAGAAGCCCGTACAAGGATTGTGATCGGTGCGCCAAAAAGCGACACCTCAGCGAGAACAATCCCGATGATAAGCTATTTGGCAGATCTCTGCAAACAAATGGATCCCGGTAATATGGGGGCATATGTACTGACGGGAACGACTGACTATATGGAGCCGCGGACACTACAATATCGCATTGAGAAGTACACTCGTGCATGTGGGCTGGAGGGTATTCACGCACATACGCTTCGGCACACATTCGCAACCCGTGCAGTGGAAGTCGGTTTTGAAATAAAATCTCTTTCCGAAGTGTTAGGACATTCTACCACTACGATTACACTGGAGCGGTATGTCCATTCTTCTATGGAACTGAAACGATCCAATATGAACAAATTAAATGTGGTTGGACTCTAATATCAGCAGTCAAAGTTGTGTGTCATCCCCACAAAAAAACAAGTAAATGCGGTGGATTTAATGCCTTTCGATCCGTGCTTCCATTGAGTGACATACTCTATGAAGTGCAGTGATTCAAGGCATTTTTTCTTTAAGGAGGTGAATGCTTTTGGGGTGCAGAACATCTGCGTTCTTCGTGCCCCCATGGAGTGACATACTCTACGAAGCGTTTTGAAAAAACAAGTGCGGCTTGTCGATTCACCCTTGTTGTGGGCCGCTTCTTTTTTTGAAACTCGTATAGTGATCACTTACTTTATGAAAGGACCTGTTGTTTGAGAAGTTTAAATGAAGTGCGTGAGGCTCTGCTCAACAGCACCGTCCGAATTGTTTCACAGTATGGTCTGGAGCGGACGACAACAAAGCTGATCGCGGCAGATGCACAAATCAATGAGGCGTATATCTATCGCTGTTATGACAGCAAGGATTCGCTTCTTCAAGCAACATTTCATATGGAAGATGTGTGCTTGGCTGAGCATGTGCGAAAATCGCTTCCGGTTATGCGGATACGCGGACTGAATTGGAAAGAGCGTTGTTTCCTTTTGTGGAAGTCTTGCTGGGAATTCATTCTCCATAAACCAGACGATTGCCGGTTTTACCTGCAATACTACTATTCTGCCAGTTGCCGACGACATGCATATGATGAGCATCTGAAGTATTTCCATTCATTGTTTAATGAAATCCGACCGGTATTTCGTCCTGACACAAATGTGGACATGCTGCTGCATCAGATTTTTGATACGATGCTTTCTTTTGCAGCCCGAGTACTGTCTGGTGAGATCAAGGACAGCGAAGATACAACGAAATGGACTTTTGAGCAGGTGTACAGTTTCGTCCGTCCCAATGCAAGAGAAGATTTGGTGGAGACAGCTGACAGCGAAAATGAATTAGAATGATACGATGGAGATGAATTATGGTGGAAGTTACGGCTTCCTATCAAATCACCGAAAGAACCAAAGAACGAGATACCGTTTATATTGCGCTTCCCCGCATTCAAGAACGATGGACATACCTTCTTGTGAAGAGGCTCTTTGATTCTTTCTTCGCTTTGATAGGACTTATAGTATTAGCAATCCCAATGGCGATTATTGCATTGCTCATCGTGCTTGATTCACCTGGCGGTGCAATTTTCAAGCAAGAGCGCCTTGGAAAGAATGGAAAACCATTTTTAATTTACAAATTTCGAACAATGAATCATGATGCGGAGGTGAACGGCCCCAAGTGGGCGGATAAAGAGGACAAGCGCTGTACCCGGTTTGGCGCCTTTTTGCGCAAGACGCGGTTAGACGAGCTGCCGCAGTTCTGGAATATTCTAAAGGGAGATATGAGCTTTGTTGGGCCTAGACCGGAGCGGCAGTATTTCTACGAGCAGTTTGAAAAGTACATCATTGGATTTTCAAATCGGCTGGTCGTAACACCGGGATTAACGGGATATGCACAGGTCAATGGGGGCTATGAGCTGGAGCCGGAAGAAAAAATCGTCTATGACATGGAGTACATAGAAAAACGGTCAGTGCTTATGGATATCAAATGCCTTGCAAAAACGGTGTCGTTAATTTTTACACACGAAGGAGCGCGCTAATGGAAACATTACAGAAAACCTCTACCTGTCACGGGCAGGCAGTGATACAGCATCCATTGGTCTCCGTTGTGATGCCGGCGTATAACGCAGAAAAATACATAGGGGAAGCAATCCGTTCGGTACAATTGCAGACATATGCCAATTGGATCCTGTTGGTTATTGATGATTGCTCCACAGACCATACCGTTGATGTTGTTCAAGCCTTTGTAAACACCGATGATAGAATTCGGCTTTTTCGGAACAATCGCAATTTGGGGGCAGCTAAAACCAGAAATCGAGGTTTGGAATTATCCGAAGGCGAATGGGTCGCACTGTTAGACAGTGATGACATATGGCATAGCGACAAGCTTGAAAAACAGCTCGCGGTCGCGTTGAATTCCGGCTCGGAAATCATTTATTGCTCGTACTCGTTAATCAGCAGTGATGGGCAAAAAATATCCGACTATATTGTGCCGACGCAGACTTCCTATGACGATATGTTGAAAGAAAGCGTATTTAGCTGCTCTACGACTCTTTTGGCTAAAAGCGTAGTCGATAATAACCGCTTTTCCGCTGACTATTATCACGAAGACCTGGTGTATTGGCTTCAATTACTCAAAAATGGCTATTCTGCATCGGCATGTTGCGAGCCGTTGGCAGACTATCGGATAGTGGAAGGCTCAAGGTCACATAGCAAGCTCCAATCGGCAAAAAACAGATGGGAGGTCTACCGCAAGGTTGAAAAACTCTCACTGCTAAAGTCACTCTCCGTATTTCTATCCTATACGGCGCGGGGTCTCAGAAAGTATAAGAGGGTTTGACATGGATGTACTGTTCCTTTGCGGTGTTTTTGCAAAAGAGAATGAAGCCGAAGTGATTGCTCAGGCAAAGAAAAGTGTAGAATTCTCAGCAAACCAAATGCAGTTAAAGCTGATCAGCGGCTTGAAAGAGGTCGCTGACACCCAAGTGATCTCCGCCCCTTTTATCGGGCATTATCCAAATCAAAGCCACAGCCTGCAATTTTCCGGTTTCACAAACCCACAGCATATATGCAGGTATGTTTCGTTTAACAATATCTGGGGCTTCCGGAATTTGTCCAGGGCACATGCTTTGAAAAAGGCAGTTCGCACTTTCGCGTTGGATGACAATGAAGAAAAACTGATCATTGTATACAGTGCACACGATCCGTTTCTAGCGGCAGCAGCCTATGCCAAAAAGTTGAACCCAAAAATCAGGATCTGCTTTATTGTTCCCGATCTTCCGCAATATATGAACCTCGAAGCAAAAAAGGGTTTACTCTATAACTTCTTTAAAGGGTTCGATATCAAATCAATTAAGGAACATATCAAATGCGTCGATACATCTGTGGTTCTGACAGAAGCTATGGCAAAAGCGCTGCAGTTAACGGATCGACCATATGTTATTGCCGAGGGAATCGTAGATTCGATTTCTGAGAATCCCAATAGCGCCGCTCGTGCAGAAACCGTCAATATCGTATATGCCGGCAAGTTGTATTTCAGGTTTGGAATCCGCTCTTTGGTAGAAGCGTTTTCCCTGCTGCAAGACAGCAATTATCGCTTGATTTTATGCGGGAACGGTGACGCAGTGGAGTATCTGCAGAAATGTGCCATGGGGGATTCGAGAATCATTCTCCCGGGGCAAGTATCGCCTGAAAAGGTGCAGGAATACATTTCATCCGCCGCAGTGCTTGTAAATCCTCGGCCGAACAATGAGGAGTATACGAAATACTCTTTCCCCTCCAAGGACATAGAGTATCTGTCAAGCGGAAAGCCAACGGTTGCCTTTCTTCTGGATGGTATGCCGAAGTGTTATCAAGATTTTTTGTATGTTGTTGACCCGGACCGGGATATCTCTTGCGCCATTTCTGATGCCTTAAAAGCAGCTATATCGGCACCCAAGAAAGAAATAGAAAAAAGGTATACGCAATTTCTGCAATATGCCGCAAAAAATCTTTTGGCATCTTCCATTGCAGAAAAAATAATCAAAATGAACTGTAACGAGGAGGCTCGACATGCCAAGGACCCGAGTTGTTCAGCAGTATGTAACGACCGCCAGCAATGGCGGATTGAAAACAGAATATAAAGCGCTGATCAGTCGGGAAACGCTGTCGGACCACTATGAGTTTATCCCGGTGGTGCTGAACAACTGCCACTGCGGAATCAGCCTTTCGGATATCCGCTTTTACCGCAGAGCTATTCGTAAAGCGGATCCGGATATCGTTCACATACGTGGAGCAGGAATGGAAAGCCTAAATGCAGTTCTCGGCGCAAAGCTTTCCGGCCGTGGGAAGATCCTTGTGACCGTTCATGGTATGTTCAGTGATCTGGTGTACTACTCGCCGATAAAACGCTGGGTATGCAGATATCTGGTGGAACCCATGATTTTTGGCTTATCGGATGGAATTTCCTGCGTCTATGAGCAGGCATCACAGCGCGATGTGTTTCGACGTTATAAGAAGAAAATGCTTCCGTTTGTGTATAACCGAATGCCGAAACATCCCGATTGCAGTGCAGAAGAAAAGCATGCTTTGCGCAAGGAACTGAACCTTCCGGAGAATGCAAGAATCGGCATCTATGTCGGCAGGGTCACGAAGGAAAAGGGATTGTCTTACTTAGTCGATGCGTTAAAGCAGCTGGATGCGAGTTGGCCGCCGGAGCTTTGCCTATTGGTCGTGGGGGATGGCGATTATCTGCGGGAGATGCAGGCTGAATGTTCCGCGCTGCGGCACGCGCAGCAAGTGATTTTCACCGGTCAACAAGAACAGGTTCAAAAATATCTGAATGCTTCCGATTTCTTTCTTTCCCCTTCTTTGCATGAAAATCTCTCCATTTCTATTTTGGAAGCATGCGCAGCAAAGCTGCCGTGCCTTGTGTCGGATGTAGGCGGAAACGGCGAGATCATCGAAAACGGAATGAACGGCTTTATGATCGAACCGTACTCGGCTAAAGCAATCGCTGATGGCATCAGAAAAATGTGTTGTATATAAAGCAACAGATACCTTGATGGCGGGAGTGGAAAGTAGCTGTGCGGAGTGCGCCCAAAAACATAATGCAGCCTGCGCAATAAAAAATGCGGGCTTTATTAATGGTACTCAACTCAGCAAGATACAGAATATGAAGCCTTCTGCCGCTAACACAAGCGGCTGCCGAGGAGTTTCTTTCAACAAG
>OLQA01003248.1_pt1 | contig 11820 bp, 9 predicted proteins | sample 1673151 | NCBI WGS metagenome assembly OLQA01 (sample SAMEA3136760, study PRJEB25190) | human gut metagenome | biome: human gut; feature: human-associated habitat; material: faeces | place: Austria | collected 2013 | reverse complement strand
GTGCTACTTCCGCCGAATCCGGGAAAGTCGAGATTGTATACCTTGAAATGAGGTGATAGCAGTCGTTCTATCGACTGCACGGTCGTGTGGTTGCACCCCCAGCCGTGCATGAGGATAACCGGATAACCGTCTCCTTCGATGTTATACTGTAAAGTAACTCCACACAATGATTTCGACTGTAACATTTTCCCTCTTTTGCATTCTAATGCAAAGATACAAATAAGCGAGAGCCGAGCAAAATAAAGATTGTTTTAATTTCGTCTTACCGAGCGGAAGTATTTTCGAATACTTGCCTCTGCGCTTGCCTTTCACTATATTTGTAGTAGGATTCGTTTCGGCATAGCCAAGTTGGAAATATGATTTCCTCTTGTCTCTGCACTCAACTTTCACTATATTTGCCCAAAAACAAAACCTAATGTCCCTATGGAATCTCCCCAAGAAAAGATAGAGCGTTTACGTCGGGAACTCGATGAGCATAATTATAATTATTATGTGTTGAACGCTCCCACGATCGATGATCGTACATTCGATGAAATGATGTATGAGTTGCAAGGGTTGGAAGAGACTTTTCCACAGTATTTCGATCCCAATTCACCGACGCAGCGTGTCGGGAACGATATAAATCGATCTTTTTCCCAAGTGGAACATCGTTACCCGATGTTGTCGTTGAGCAATACCTATTCGATAGAAGAAGTATCGGCATTTTACGAACGAGTTCGTTCGGGATTAATGGGAGAGGATTTTGAATTGGTGGGTGAACTGAAATATGACGGAACTTCCATATCGTTGATTTATGAAGGAGGCAGATTGGTGCGGGCAGTTACGCGTGGAGACGGTACGCGGGGCGATGACGTTACCGAGAATGTGAAAACAATCCGCAGTATTCCTTTGCAGTTGCGAGGCAACGACTATCCCGACTCGTTTGAGATAAGAGGTGAAATATTGATGCCTTGGGCTGTTTTCGATGCTTTGAATAAGGAGCGAGAGGAACAGGAGGAGCCTTTGTTTGCCAATCCTCGCAATGCGGCGGCGGGAACGTTGAAATCACAAAACTCGGCTGTAGTAGCGGCGCGGGGACTCGATGCTTATCTGTATTATCTGTTGGGCGAAAATTTACCGGCCGATACGCATTATGAAAATTTACAATATGCTCGGTCGTGGGGATTTAAAGTTTCGGATGCCGTTCGCAAACTTCACTCCGTAGAAGAGGTGAAAGAGTATATCAATTATTGGGACATGGAGCGGAAGAATCTTCCCGTCGCTACCGATGGAATGGTATTTAAAGTAAATTCATTGCGGCAACAGAAGAATTTGGGATATACGGCAAAATCTCCACGTTGGGCGATAGCCTATAAGTTCCAAGCAGAAAAAGCCCTTACGCGATTGAATTCTGTGTCTTACCAAGTGGGACGTACCGGAACCGTCACTCCTGTCGCCAATCTCGATCCGGTATTGTTGTCGGGTACTATTGTCAAGAGGGCGACTTTGCACAATGAAGATATCATAAATGCTCTCGATTTGCACATCGGAGATATGGTTTTTGTGGAGAAAGGAGGCGAAATTATTCCTAAAATTACAGCGGTAGATACCTCCGCTCGTTTACTGATAGGAGAAAAAGTACGTTTTATTAAAGAGTGTCCGGAACCTGAGTGTAGGACTCCGCTGAAACGTATCGAGGGAGAGGCTGCATGGTTTTGCCCGAACGAAAAAGGTTGTCCTCCGCAGATTAAAGGGCGGATAGAGCACTTTATCAGTCGCAAGGCAATGAATATCGAAGGTCTCGGAAGTGAAACGATAGGTCAGTTTTATAGTTTGGGCTTGGTGAGAGACGCTTCGGACTTGTATACTTTACAGCCCGATGTGATAGCCGGTTTGGAACGTATGGGAGAACGATCGGCACAAAATATCGTCGATGCGGTGAAACAGTCTTGTTCCGTTCCGTTCGAGAGAGTATTATTCGCATTGGGTATTCGTTACGTGGGCGAAACGGTCGCCAAGAAGTTGGCGTTGGCACTTCATTCGATAGACCGTATTATCGAGGCGACTACCGAGGACTTGATTCGGATAGGAGACATAGGGGTGCGTATCGCTCAAAGTGTCGTAGCTTATTTCTCTGATGAGGATAATCTCCGTTTTGTAGAACGGTTGAGACAATATGGAGTGCAGATGCAAATTACCGAAGAGCGACTTTCGGAGAGAACCGACAAGTTATCCGGTGCGACAATCGTTATCAGTGGCACGTTTACCCATCATTCCCGTGATGAATATAAAGCTCTTATCGAACAGCACGGAGGTATAAATACGGGTTCCGTATCGGGTAAAACGACATATATTCTGGCAGGCGAGAATATGGGCCCGGCTAAACTTGAAAAGGCGAGAAAATTAGGAGTTCGGATTTTATCCGAAGAAGAGTTTTTGGAGATGATTCAATAAATAGATAATTCATGTTATTTTCGTTTATTACTAAATGGGCGATCAAGCGTCAGCTAAAAAGAAGACAGAGCGATGGGTTTTGTCCTTTCGGAGGGGCTAAGCGTTTGGTATTGATGGCTCAGGGCAAAGATGTTCAATCTCTTCTTCCCGGTATTCAGGAGATGGTTCGGGCGGGTATTGATGTCACGTTGGTTATAGATACACATCGCAAAGACAAGGTATCGGTAGAGGTTCCCGGATGCAGTCCGATACTTGTTTTGCAGACTTGTTGGTTGTTAAAAAGACCGACTCGGGCTTTCCTGAGAAATTTTGACGATAACGATGGAGATGTGTTGATCGATGTGTCGATTTCTAAATCCTTACCTTTATTATATTTGGCCGTACGTTCCCGGTCTATTTTTAAAATAGGAGTACCCAAAGGAGAAAGCAATCCGTTCAATTTGCAAATTCTTTTGCCGGAGTCGTCTCCCCGGGGAGGAGTAGCCGAAGATGGTGATACCGGAGTAGGTAGGTCGAAACCGAATGCCGGCGAGTTGTTACAGAGTGCTCTTTTTTATTGGAAGAAAATTGGTGTAAAAGAGAATAATCTGTAATTTTGGAATCGATATTTAAGAGGATATAAAACTATGGCGAGAATCAATTTAAGCGGAATGGGAGTGGCACTTATCACGCCTTTCAAAGAAGACGAAAGTATCGACTTCGAAGCCCTTTCGCGACTTATTGAATATTTGATACAAAATGGAACCGATTATCTTGTCGTGTTGGGAACTACTGCCGAAACTCCTACATTGACCGAAGAAGAAAAAACGGAGATAAAAAGATTTGTAGTAGAACGTACGAAGGGCCGTATTCCTCTCGTCCTCGGGTTAGGTGGAAATAATACGAGGGGTATTATAGACCATTTGAAAAAAGACGATTTTTCGGGTTATGATGCCATTTTATCGGTGGTTCCTTATTATAATAAGCCCTCCCAAGAGGGAATATATCAGCATTATAGTGCAATCGCTCAGGCGTCTAAATTGCCGGTTATTTTATATAATGTTCCAGGGCGTACCGGCGTGAACATGAATGCCGAAACAACATTGCGCCTTGCCAAAGAATATCCTAATATAATCGCCATCAAGGAAGCGTCTGGAAATATTACTCAGATGGACGATATTATTAAAAATAAGCCTGCCGATTTTATGGTCATTTCGGGAGACGATGGTATTACTTTCCCGTTGTTGACTTTGGGAGCCGTAGGAGTGATTTCTGTTATCGGGAATGCTTTCCCGAAAGAGTTCAGCAAGATGGTGAGATTAGCGTTGAATGGAGATTTTCACAATGCTTTGTCCATTCATCATCGCTTCACAGAATTGTTCAGCCTATTGTTTGTCGATGGAAATCCGGCCGGAGTTAAATGCTTGTTGAATGCTATGGGATATATCGAGAATAAATTACGATTGCCACTTGTCCCTACCCGTATTACGACTTATGAAAAGATCCGGGCTGTCTTGCAAAGTTTACACTATATTCCATAAAATTTTTATGGGAAACGGAATGCGAGCCTTGTTCGGTAATAAGTGAAAGATTGATATATTTTCCCAAGAAATGAGATTTCTGTAAAAATAATTGGGAAAATAGATGATATATCCGAAAATTATACTTTAATTTGCTCCCGTATCGAAGCTATATGTGCTTACACAGAGATTCTCTTCTGTGAAAAAACGGGAGATTATTTATTTTAAGTTCATAAGAGTATCCGATGCGGAAGTTTTAATTTTATTCATTTATTTTTTTCTTATGAACATTTATCTTGGAAACCTCAATTATGGGGTTAAAGAACAAGACCTTCAAACCTTATTGGAAGGTTTTGGTGCAATCGATTCGGTAAAAATTATCGTGGATCGTGAATCTGGTCGCTCAAAAGGTTTCGGCTTTGCCGAGATGTCTGATGACGAAGCTGCCAAACGGGCGATCGAAGAATTGTCTGGTAAAGAATTTGCCGGTCGTGCATTGGTCATTAAAGAAGCTCGTCCGAGAGCTTAAATTTCACAAGACTCTTTGTATTTAGATTTACAATAGATTCTTTGGTGCGCAATCTGAAAAGATTGCGCTTTTTTTGTAAAATCAGAATTTATTCCTTCCCCCTGTGTCGCATAGCGATGGAATATACAAAGACAATGCCCGCTAATTATAGACTAAGCCTATTTTATCGCAAAAGAATTCACGATAAAATAGATCGTATTTATTTGGGCTGGTGGGGTCGAATGGGTATTTTTGTACTGAAATAAAAATCGGTAATATTATATAGAAGAATAAAGGAGGAGATGCACAGCTCGGAAGTAAAGGAGGATACACACGATTCGTTTCGTCGTATTACCGCAGAGGTAATCTGTGCGGGAGAAAATGAATTGCGGGTTCGTGTTGCGGCTCCCTCTTTACTCGGGGAAATGCCGGTGTGGATTCATCGGGACGGGGTGAATAGTGAATTCGACGAAATCTTGTGCTTGTTGGAACCCGGTTCAAAATTGAATTTGGTAGACGTTATCATAGTCGATGGCGGATTGCTCCCTCGTTTTCTTATATTGGAACCCGATTATTTGGTCGATGCTAGTGCGTTAGCCGAGTGTGTGCAGGAATATGGAACGTGTTGGCAACGTTATTTTTGGAATCGTATACGTCCCAAGACGATAACGGATTCTATTTTGTTGGGTAATGCCGTTAATTTGATTTTTGATGAATTGATAACGGCGAAAGATTTTCGGAGTGTAACTTTCGATTCCTTAATGCCGAAAATTTTTGCTCGTTACCCGATAGAATTTGTCTCGGCAAAGTCGGTAGATAGAAGATTTTTTCAGAATCTCCATAGTCAATTCGAGACATTGAAACGTATTCTGAGTACGGATTTTTCTGCTTTGGGAATAGACCGCCGAAAAGCGATGGTCGAACCTTCTTTTATCTGTGAGGCTTTGGGATTACAGGGCCGTCTCGATTTTTTACAAGTGGAAAACGGCCTCTGTGGTATTGAGTTGAAAGCCGGCCGCCCGCCTTATCCCGAAAACGATTTGTCGAAAGTGTCGTTTCCACATCGGGCTCAGTGTGCTTTGTATCAGTCGATGATACAAGGTGTACTTGGTATAAAATTGGAAAACCAGCATTTCTATTTGTTATATTCTCGAAATTTGAACCCGGAAGGTTGCTTGCGTCCGGTGAAAACATCGACGAGGGAATTGCAGAAACTTTTGAATTTGAGGAATAAAATTGTGTCTGTCGAACGGGATATATCTCGATATGGATATGTCCAGGCTGAATGGTTGGTAAGTCGGCTGACCGCCGATAACCTCATTCCCCGACCCAGTCTGTTTACCGAGCGGTATATTCGTCCTGAGATAGACTGCGGCCGCAGGAGATTGGAGCGACGAGACGATAACGATTTGGCTCTGCGATATTTCTATCGGTTTTATGCGTTTGTTTCGCGAGAACATTATTTGTCGAAAATCGGCTATCCTTCGGGTAGCGGAATATCCGGCGTTGCTTCTTTGTGGCGAATGACTCGGGACGAAAAAGAGAGGGAAGGCTATATGTTCTCAGGACTACGGTTGGTTCGAAACCGTGCGGCGGAAGATATTCCCGAAGTCGAATTTATTTTGCCGGGAAATACGCCGTCTCCCGATTTCAGACTGGGTGATATTGTTTTGTTCTATGTGTGCGATACCGATGCCGATAGAGTATCTACCCGACAAGTTTTCAAGGCGACGATCGCCTCTATGACAGCCGACCGTGTCGTGTTGAGATTACGGGATAACCAATCGTATGCCGAGGTATTGCCGATAGCTTCTTGCTATGCGGTAGAACACGATTATGTAGATTCTTCGTTTTTGTTACAGTACAAAGGTTTATATACGATGTTGGATGCCTCTCCGCATCGCAGAGGTTTGTTGGTTGGTGAGGCGGGAGAGTCGCCAGTCCGAAATATGTCTCGTCGATTGTCCTATGAATATGACAGTCCCGATTTGTCCCGTATTTTATTAAAAGCTCTGCAAGCCGAGGATTATTTTCTGTTGGTCGGGCCTCCGGGAACAGGAAAAACTTCGGTGGCGTTGCGGAATATGGTGAGGGAGTTTTTGGCTATTCCGGATTACCAGATTTTATTGGTGGCTTTTACCAACCGTGCGGTAGATGAAATCTGCGATAAGTTGGAAACGATAGGTGAGGTCGATGATTATATTCGGGTAGGACAGACTCTTTCATGTGATGTCGCATACCGTTCTCTCTTGCTGTCCGAGCGCATGAAGCAATGTCGGAATAGGGAGGAGGCGAACCGTTCGATACACTCTTGCCGCGTGTTTGTGGCTACCTTGTCTTCTTTGTCGGGGAAGATGGAGCTTTTTAATCTGAAACGATTCGATGTGGCTATTGTCGATGAGGCTTCACAGATATTGGAACCTCAACTCGTAGGGCTGTTATCTGCCAAGACACCTACGGGACGGGATGCCATAGGTAAATTTATTTTGATAGGAGACCATAAACAGTTGCCCGCCGTCGTCGTGCAGTCTGCGGAAGAGTCTGTTATCACCGATGAACGGTTGCGTTCGGCCGGGTTTGTCGATTGTCGTATTTCTTTATTCGAGCGGCTGTACCGGCGATTGCCCGAAGGTTCTCCTTTTGCCGATATGCTCGATTGCCAATGGCGAATGCATCCCGATATTGCATCGTTTGCCAATACTTATTTTTATAAAGGGGCGTTGCGCGATGGAAATGCCCCCCATCAAATATCTTTACTGCCTTTTACGAATATGGGCGATGATAAGTGGGAAAGAGTAATCGCGACGAAGAGGACGGCTTTTTTCCCGACGAAGACTCTTTGTGCCGGGAAAAAATATAATAATGAGGAGGCTTGCAAAACCGCTGCCATTGTAAATGCTTTGTATAGATTGTACGAACGTAACGGGTTGGAGTTCGACGAACGGTCGGTGGGAGTCATTACTCCATACAGGCATCAAATAGCTCGAATCCGCCAAGAACTCGATAAATTCGGTATTTCTGCATTCGATACTATTCGTGTCGATACGGTGGAGCGGTTTCAAGGTTCTCAAAACGATTGCATCATCTACTCGTTCTGTGTGAACGACGAGTCGCAATTGGAGTGGTTGCCGAGTTATACGGAAGAGTCGGGACAACTGATAGACCGGAAATTAAACGTTGCGTTGACTCGTGCTCGACGTCAGCTTTTCGTTTTGGGAAATTCGCAACTGTTGTCTCGGAATCCGATTTACCGGATTTTGATAACACGTTTGGAAAATATATCGAGTGAATAGTATGAGAGGGGAAGAACGGCAACGTGCCGGTAGAAACAGAACATTGTCTGTTACGGGCGAGGAGGTGGAACAGTTGAGGGGTATGGTCTCGACCTTATCGGATATCGAGCGGGGAGAAAATGTACTCAATAAAATAATACATGCCGATTTGTTGGCGATTATCGATCGAATCCCGAACGGTTTCGCCGACTTGGTGATTATCGATCCACCGTATAATCTGACGAAAGATTTTCATGGCATGAAGTTCGAGGCTATGGATAACGGGGCTTATATCGGTTATCTCGAAACTTGGTTTTATAAAGTTTGCGAAAAGTTGAAGCCGGACGGTTCTCTCTATCTTTGTGGCGATTGGAAATCCACATCGGCTTTGCAAACTGTGCTTGAAAGAGCCGGTCTCTCTATCCTTAACCGAATAACTTGGCAAAGAGAGAAAGGTCGGGGAGCAAGGAACAATTGGAAGAACGGAATGGAAGATATTTGGTTTGCCGTGAAGGACCGTAAGAATTATTATTTCGACGTCGAGGCTGTGAAAATGAGACGCCGGGTAATCGCTCCTTATCGGGAAAACGGACAACCGAAAGACTGGGAGTGTACGGAACAGGGGAATTTTCGTTCTACTTATCCTTCGAACTTTTGGGACGATATAAGTATACCTTTTTGGTCTATGCCCGAGAATACCGACCATCCTACACAAAAGCCGGAGAAGTTGTATGCCAAATTAATTTTGGCTTCGTCGGAGGTGGGCGATGTTGTTTTCGACCCTTTTATGGGGAGCGGGACGGCAGCCGTCGTAGCGAAAAAGTTGAACCGGAACTTTTGCGGCATAGAGCTTAACGAAGAGTATTGCCTATGGGCGGCGAAGCGTCTGCTTCTTGCCGATGGGAACAAGACGATTCAGGGCTACCGGGACGGTGTGTTTTGGGAGAGAAATAGCGGGGCGATGGGGTGACCTTTTCGTGATGGTCGTTCGTTCATGGAATAGAAATAGCAAAAGTCCGATTGAAAATACCTCAATCGGACTTTTTATCGCATGCTTCGAGAGCGATCGAGTGCGTTTCTCTTTCTCTATTGGATAGGTTCTGCACTTAAACTAAGAGCCAACGTGCCTCCTCCGTACGAGATAATAGCTGCTAATTTGTATTCTGTGGTTGTCTTTTTATAAATCCCATAACCGTCTTCGTCCACGAATCCGGCAGCTGTCAGTTTGGCGCAATATTTGGTTTTAAGCGATTCTTCACATTTGTAATCCATTATGATATATTGTAATATTCCATAGGTATCGTCGTAGCGGTGGTTTTCCAATTCACCGTCGTACTCCGGGAAATTGGTGAGGAACGGATACTTTTTTACTTCTGCTGCCCATGTGGTTTCTGATAATTGACCACCCAGACTTTCGTCATCGTCTTTTTCTTTGTCGTCGCAGCCGATGAATGCCATCATCAGCAACATTAGCGGACATAGCCATAAAATCTTTTTCATATTGTATGTGTTTTGGATAAAGTGATTCGTTAAAAACTTATTCCTATCGAGAACGCCAATCCTGAAAGAGTTTTCGATTTGAGGCGAAATTCCTCGTCGTCGAAGGGCTTCATGCGTTTGCCTATATAACCTATGTTGGCGAATACATAATTTTGATAACCGAACTTGTAGGCTATTTCCACACCGGTTCCGAATCCGTAATCGATACCGGTTAAATCGGATCCGAAGTAAAGCCCGCCCAAAATTTTGGCATACGGGACGAGATAGATAGGGCCGCATTTGACGGGTAATTGTCCGCCGATATTAAGGTCGAGGTCGAAGACATTGTGCGAATGGGGCTTTGCGATTTCATTAGCTCCTTCCCATTCTGTCTTTTCGGTTTTGACTTTTAGAAGAGAGGCGGTGACTTCGTAGGTCATGAATGTGAGTATGGTGCGTTTGAACGCTATGTTGTACGACATGTCGAACGCATCGTTATTGAAAGGATAAACGAGCCCTATATAGATCGATGTGCCGAATCCGTAACTTTTTGAGATACCGTTAGGCTCGATTCGACTGGCTTTGATATTTTCCGCAGCGCTCAACCGCCAGCGTCCTTGCTCCATGATCCATCGGGTGGAGATGTTTTTGTTGCCTGTGGTATATATAGCCTCGGCGGTCCTGCCGATGGAATCGAGAGCGGCCACGGTCGAAAAAGTATAGTTTCTCCCGGAGAACTGGCGACAGATAATATCGGACAATCCTATACGGATACCCTCCAACGGTTGCCCTTGCTCGAAGCACGATTTCATGGCATCTGTGGCAGCATCGGAGGCTGCATTGACCAAATCGTAAAACGTGTTGGCCGAGATGTTCGATACATACCGATATGAAACGAATGGCATGACTGCCTGATAGGACGATTGGGCTGCTTTGAGCATGGCCGATGCTCTATTCGTGACTTCTGTTCGGGTAAGCAGGGATTGCGGATCGGTGGAATAATTTTTCAGGAAATCGTCGATGGCGTGTACCGGAATAGCAAAATTGGTATTTTCCCGGTCGGATGCTTTCCACGTATTGATTCCTACCACGGCAAATCCTGCGGCTGCATTTTCATCTCTTATAAGTAAGGGCCCGCCGGAACTGCCGGCATCGACTTGTGCCGTGTGTTGCACCAAAGGCAGTTCTTTTCCGTTGGTCAGAGATTTGATTTGGGCACTGGCATTCGATACGATTCCTTGCCCCAGCTGCCAAGAGGGTTTGTCTCCCAATGCGGGGAATCCGGCGCTGAATACGGGTGTGCCGTCGGTTATGCTCTTGTCTGTTATATCGAGCGTGGGAATATTGACCTCTTCCGGCAGAGCGATGAAAGCGACATCGAAGTCATCGTGCACACCCACTACGGGGCATGTCGCGAATGTTTTGGAACTGTTGCCCGGTAAAGAAAATTCGACATCGACGGTTTCGGCTTGTTCTACCACATGACGGTTGGTGATGATGTATAACCGACCGTCTCGTTTATCCCGGTAGGCAAATCCGGTCCCGAACGACCCTTTCCCGTAATTTTGCAAAATGTCGGCTGCCGCATAGAATCCGTATTTACGTAACGATTTGCTGAAATCGGTAAGGAATGTTTGGGTACTTTCACTGAAATTGGGTCGAACGATCGCTATGGATTCGCGTAGGTTCTCTGCTGTCGAAGTAAAGGAGATTGTCGCAAGAATCGATAGGAATAGCAAAGTTCTCTTTTTCATGTTTTGCAGTATTAAATATTCTGCAAAAAAAGAACGTATTTAGAAGAAAATTCTTGAATGAATTCAAGAATTACCCCCCCTCTTAAAATTAGCTATTTTTAACTATTTTCTTTCGGATATGGCTGATGGTTTCGGGGGTGACGTTTAAGAAAGAGGCTATTTTACACAGCGGTATTTCTTGTTCTATTTTGGGATAACGGGTTGTCAGTCTCCGATATCGCTCTTCGGGAGTTTTGCAGTAACTTTCCAATAGGCGGGAATAAACCATTTCGTAAAGGTTTTCAGCCATGAGGCAGTTATAGCGTAGGGTTTCCATATCGGTGTTGTAGAAATCGTGCAATGCTTGTCGGTTTACAGAAAATATCGTGGAGGGTTTCAATGCGACGATGTTCACCTGTGAAGCCGAGTGTCGCATGAAAGAGGTATAATCGGCCACGAATTCGTCGGGGAAGACAAACCCCACGTAATGTTCCTTTCCTTCATTGTCGATGTGAGTATAGGCGAATGTGCCATCTTTGATTAGAGCGGCTTGGGACGAATACTCTCCTTGTCTTGCAAAAAAATTACCTTTTCGATAATGTTGTAGCTCCCCGTGTTCTTCGAAGAATCGCTTTAATCGGTCGAAATCATTACTTTCGAGATAGGTGTTGAATTTTGTCATGTATCGAAATGATAAGGTTTTGCAAATATAGCCACTTTTTTGAACGATGTATAGGACTGAGCTATAAAATGTCTTTTTTGTACAAGGTCATTTCACATGCCGTACAGTCGAAATGCAGTTGAAGCTTTTGTCCTTTATACAATAGGGTGAGGGGGTCGGGAAATTTGTTGCCGGCGGGGGGCTTTTTGCATATTCCCAGCATATAACGAATACA
>OLQA01003244.1_pt1 | contig 11836 bp, 7 predicted proteins | sample 1673151 | NCBI WGS metagenome assembly OLQA01 (sample SAMEA3136760, study PRJEB25190) | human gut metagenome | biome: human gut; feature: human-associated habitat; material: faeces | place: Austria | collected 2013 | reverse complement strand
GCGGTCGTTGCCGCCACGGCGATCGTCGCGGTCGTTGTACTTGCGCACGCGGCCGCCGCCACGGCGCTCGTCGCGGAAGCCGTCGAGGTCGCGGTCGTCATGGTTGGCCATGCGGCTGCGCTTGCCGGGCTTACCCTTCGCGCCGCCCTTCTTCGAGAAGGAATCGTACGAATAGCCGCCCTCATCGTTTCCGCGCTTCTTGGACTTCTTCTTGCCGCCTTCCATGTTCGGCGTGTCGAACATGGCTGCGTAAGCTGCGTCGGCTGCGGCTTGGCGCTCGCTCAGGCTGCGCTTCTTCTCGCCGCCGTTGTTGTGGTGCGGATTGGCGGGAATGTACTCTTCACCGTTCGCTTCGGCTTCGAGCTTGCGCTTGTGCTCGGCGGAGCGCTCCAGGTCGCGCTTGCGGGCGCCCTTCTTGCCGCCTTTGCCCTTACCGCGATCGAACTTGCCTTCGCCACGGCTCTTGCCGCCCTTCTTGCCGCGGCCTTTCTTCTCTTCGAAGAAGTAGCTCTCGTCGTCGGCGAGCAGGCGCTCATCGGCGCCTTCAACCGGCTCGAACGCATCGGCCGAAACCTCGAAGTTCATCTCGGGAATTTCCTGACCTGTGAACTTCTGAATGTTGCGCAGCAGATTGCGCGTGTCAGGCGTCACGAGCGACACGGCGAAGCCATCGGCGCCCGCGCGACCCGTGCGGCCAATGCGGTGCACGTAATCTTCGGGCATCATGGGCAGGTCGTAGTTCACGACGTAGTCGACCTCGGGCACGTCGATGCCGCGGGCGAGCACGTCGGTGGCGACGAGCACGTTGGTCTTGCCCTCGCGGAAATTGGTCAGCGCGCGGCTACGCTGGGCCTGGCTGCGGTCGGCGTGAATGGCCTCGGCGGGAATGCCGATGCGGCGAAGGCGCTTGCAGCAGTTGTCGGCGCCGCCCTTGGTGCGGGTGAACACGATAACGCGGTAGCCGCCCTTTTCCTTGATGAAGGAGTTGAGCAGCTCGGGTTTCTGGCGACGCGTCGTTTTAATCACGTACTGGTCGACTTTGTCGGCCGTTTCGCCGCGGTGGGCGATTTCGACGATCGCGGGGTCGTTCAGGATGCTGAACATGGTTTTGTCCTGGCTGCGGTCGATGGTCGCCGAGAACAGCAGCGTCTGGCGGTTTTCGGGCGTGGCCTCGACAATGCGCTGGACTTGGGGCCAAAAGCCCATGTCGAGCATGCGATCGGCCTCGTCGAGAACGAGCACCTGAACCTGCGAGAGGTCGGCGGCGCCGCGCTCCATAAGGTCGATCATGCGGCCGGGGGTCACGATGGCCACGTCGAGACCGCGCTCGAGCTTCTTGATCTGCGGGCCGTAGGCCACGCCGCCCACGAATGTGCCCACGAAGTGGTGTGTGTGCTTGCCGATGGGCATGCACGTGTCAGCGATCTGGCTGGCCAGCTCGCGGGTGGGGGTCACGATGAGCATGAAGGGGCCGCGGTCGTTGCCTTCGCGATGGCCCAGTTGGTCCATGGAAGGAAGCGAGAACGCGGCAGTTTTGCCCGTGCCGGTTTTTGCGGCGGCGATAAGGTCGCGGCCCTGGAGCACCAGCGGAATGGCCTGCTCCTGGATGGGGGTTGCATCGGTGTAGCCGAGGGTGTCAACGGCTTCGAGGGTCTGCTCGGAAAGGCCGAGCTCAGCGAACGTAGTAATGACGTGCTCCTTTGGTCAGGTGCTTTAACGCGATGCGAATTGAATGCGAGGTCGCACGTGGCACGAGGCGGGCAGGCATGCGGGCGAAATGGAAGCGTGCGCAGCCGTTTCTGCGGGCATGATGGACGTGGCGCCTGCAGCCGCAGGGCGGCATACGAGAGCTACGGCCGAAAGGTCGCAAAGTGCCAAGCGGCATAAAGCCGCAGCGAAAGTCAGGCGAGCGAGGTGCCAGCCTTATATGCCATTTCTTTTGGATTGTTGCGCGAAACGCGAGAACAACCCGCCATGTGAGGCCAATCGTCGTGTGCGGAGCCCCGGGCGAGTTACATGGGAAGCGGGGAGTCAATCCGCATTCACCGAGCCGCCAAGGCTCTTGGGCGCAATCGATATGCGATCGAATAAAGCGCGGTTAAAAACAACGTTGGCTATTATGCCTGGCAATGCGCGAACGAAACGCAGGCGGAAAACAATTCACGAAATTTTTATTGCTAGCGTGCTTTAGTGTGCTATAGTGTGTGGCAATGAAAACGCAGCGCCCAGGCGCTGCAGACGATTTTCCGAAAGGAGCCACCAGCATGAACAGCATTCAGAACAACCTCATGAACTGGTGGTGGCGTGATGCGAATACGGTCGGTCGACTGTGAGTTCCTCATGCCTTTTACAGTTTGGCGAATAGGGGCCCTCGGTTAGACTGAGGGCCTTTTTGTATGCGCCGAACTTCCTTGGGCGTGCCAACGGAAAGGCATCGACCGCATTCGCGTCACGCGCCTCCACTTCTTTGAACAACGCCCATTCAGCCTGTTACTCAACCTGCTCCCGACCTGTTAAATGCTCGTAGCGTTTAACAGGTTTTGCCCATTAAGAAGGCTCTGAAGGTCGAAGGCTAAATCTCTCAAATCGCTTTCTAAAAAGTATCAAGTTTCTAAGAGTAATTAAGTAGTAACTCGCATATAGGTTTCCGAAAGGTCAGCCATGAATTCGATCATCGAAGTTAAAGACGTAACGTTCACGTATTCAGGCGCGCAACGTCACGCGCTCGAATGGGTATCGTTGCCGTTGCGAAGGAGCTGGCTTGCCGTGCTTAACGTTATCGACTATATGCCGGGCGACACGTTGCTGCATAAGCTGAACCTCGTGGCGAAGGTGGCGCTTGCCACGGACTGTCGTAACGACCCGAGCGCACAAAAAGGGAGCCGATTGCTCGACTCCCTTTTTGTGCATGTGCGCGAATGGCGCGTTTACAAGTGAGATGCGCGAATTAGAAGAGCAGGCTCAGGCAGCTCAGGCCGCCGTCGATTTTGCGGTACTCGGACGTGTCAACGGTGAGCGTCTTGTAGCCCAGATCCTGCACGGCCTTGAGCACGGTGGGGTAGCCCTCGGGCACGATGACGGTGCCGTTGACCCAAATGCAGTTGGCGGCGTAAGCCTCATCTTCGGGGATTTCAACCTTGTTGTACTTCTCGAAGTCGGGCTTGGTCTTGAACTCGCCAGAAACGAGCATGTTGTTGTCTTCCAGGTAGTTCACGCCGGTCTTCAGGTGCAGCACGTACTCCAGCGGCACTTCGCTGCCCGAAAGGCCCCAGCCCTCGAGGATCTCGATGAACTGGCGAATGCCTTCTTCGTTGGTGCGAGCGGAGCGGCCCACATAGAAGTGGTCGCCGACCATCATGACGTCGCCACCCTCGAGCGTGCCAGGAGCGGTGATGTGGGCGATGTGATCGTCGTCGAAGAACTGGCGAATGGTGGGTTCCATTTCCTTGGCCTCGCCATTGCGGGTGCCAGCGCCTGGGTTGTCGATGATGGCGCCGCAGCGGGTGATAACGGCGGTGTCCTCGACGAAGCAGCTGTCGGGATACTCTTCCATTGCGGGAAGCACGGTAACGTCCACGCCACACTGCTTCAGGGCTTCGATGTAGGCGTCATGCTGCTCAATCGCCTTCTCGTAAATCGGCTTGCCCAGCTCGGGTGCGCTGGTGATGCCGTCGCACAGCGATTTGCCGGGGCGGCGGACAATAACGTGGGAAAACTTAGCCATGGAAAGTTCCTCTCTCTGCGAACGTGGCTACAGTCGCGCGTTGCGCGGCTTTCCAAACGACCCCCATTGTACTCCCTTTAGGCGAATACGTCTCGGAGGGAGGGGCCGGGTTTCTTCGTGTCTAATCGAATCTATCTCCCCGTGAATTCCTTCGTAAACCCTGCGCACGTTTGTGTATCGGTTTTCTTGTAAATGCTTGTAAGGTGGCGCTGCACCATACGAAGCGATATTCTCAGGTCATCGGACGCTTGCTTGAGTTGCCTCTCGTCGCTGATCACGGCGTGCAGCACATCGATTTCGCGCAGCGTGGGCGCATCGGGCGATAAGCGCCACCTGTAGCGCCTCGGCGGAAACGGCGCTTTCGGCGGCGCGGATGTCTTTTGGCATGGTTTTTGCTTTTCCTTCCGTATCCACATGCAAGGAGGAGGAAACATGGCAGAAGAAACGTTCGAACCATTTGGCCCGCTGCAGGGCGTGAAGGTTCTTAATCTTTCGCAGGCAATTGCTGGGCCGTTTGCTTGCGCTATGTTGGGCGATTTGGGCGCCGATGTTATTGGCATTGAGAATCCCAAAGGCCGCGACACGAGCCGTCCGAACCCAGCGCTCCCCGGTTGGGGCACGCGTATGGATCGCCGCAATTCCCGATCGCTATGCATGGACGTGCGCCATGGCCGTGGCCGTGAGCTGTTCTACAAGCTGCTTGAAAACGCCGATATTCTGGTTGACGGTTTCCGTGGCGGCCAGATGGACAAGTGGGGCATGAGCGACGAGGCGTTGTGGGAGGTCAATCCGGCGCTTGTCATTGTGCATATTTCGGGCTTTGGCCAAACGGGCGACCCCGGCTACGTAAGCCGCGCGAGCTTTGATGCCATCGGTCAGGCGTTTTCGGGCTATATGGAAATGAATGGCTTCCCCGATCGAGCTCCCGTGCCCGCGTTCCCGCAGCCTTCCGACTACTTTGTTGGCCTGTTTGCCATCGTCGGAGCGTTGGCCGCCCTTAACCGCGCCAAGGAAACCGGTCAGGGCGATTCAATCGATGCTGCACAGTATGAGGCTATGGTGCGCTGCTCGGGCTTCTATGTGGTGAATTACCTCAATACCGGCGTGTTGCCCAAGCGCGAGGGGTCTCACTCGACGAGCTCTGCGGGATACGGCACCTATACCTGCAAAGACGGCGTGAATCTGTACATCCTCATTCTGGGTGCCGGCGTTGTGCGCAACGCATGCAAGGTGCTTGGCATCGACATTGCCGAAGACCCGTTCTATGACGGCATGGGCCTGTGCGGCATGGGTACGCCCGCTGGCGATATTTTGGAGGGCAAGCTCGCCGAATTCTTCGGTACGCATACGGGTGCCGAGGCCGAGGAAATCCTGCTCGAAGCAGGCGTTCCCTGCAGTCGCATTTATACGTTCGCCGATTGCGATGCCGACCCTCATTACAAAGCGCGTGAAACGTTTACCACGTGGAAAAACGCCCACGATGACGAAACGATGCGCGGTGTGAACGTGGTTCCGAAGTTGAAGAAGAACCCGGGCAAGATTCAGCGCGGCATGCCGCTTGTCGGCCAGCACAACGAAGAGATCTTGCATGGTCTCGGCGTGAGCGACGAGGAAATTGCCCAGCTTTATGACGAGGGCCTTATTCGTCAAGAAACGACACTTACCGGCAAGTAATTGCCTTTCCGCATATTCGGCGGCGGCTCATCTTCCCATTCCTCTCTCATGCCGCCGCAGCTCCTTTTTGCGAGCCCGCACTCCATTTCCCCTGGATGCGGGCTTTCTTTTTCGCGTCGGCCGAAAGGCGGGCGTTCAATTGCTGCTGTTTTTGGCTCAGGGAAACGCGCCGATTGGCCTGTTGCGTTATGTCGCGCACGGCCCCCCGTCTTCTTCTGGCCGCTGTGGCATGGTTTTTGCTTCAGCGGAATGGTTGTTTTCGTTTAGAGGTGTTTTATGGTGACTGAATCCCCATCGGGAAATGCTCGGAACGCGCGTCCTCATTTTGGTTTCTTCGTTGTTTTCGCTCTTGTCATATGCATGTTTTGCCCCGTTTCGTTTGGGCATAGCTGTGCCGGAATCTTCTATCCCTACGCCGCCGCCGATTTGGGTGTGGGATCGGGCGTGCTGAGCTACTTCACACCCCTTGCGTGCCTATCTGGTCTCGTATTCCTCCCCTTTGCGGGCCGTTTGCTGAACGGTTGCGATGCGCGTGCATGCATCGGAGGGTCGTGTTTTGTGGCGGCGCTCGCGTTTTTCCTGGTGTCGTTTTCGACGCAATTGTGGCAATACCTCGCGTGCGGCGTGCTTATGGGATTTGGCACGTGCACGCTTATTTATCTGGCGCCCGCGACGCTTATCACGCGTTGGTTCGATAAGAATGCGGGCTTCTATATTGGTTTGGTTGCGGCTTTTACGGGCGTTGGCGGCATGGTGTGGGCAGCCGTTGGTGGCGCCCTCATTCAAGCGCTCGGGTGGCAGGCTACCTATCGCGTGTTCGCCGCCATTACGCTCGCATGCGTGCCGATTATGATTGCGTGCATCGCAAGCCGTCCTTCCGACAAAGGGCTTTTGCCCTACGGGACAAATGCGCAGAGTGCTTCGACCGATGAAAAGGGCCAAGCTTCTGCGCCGATTGATGCCGCTGCCCTTGTCGCTCAACTTGCGCCAGGCGAGCATCCTCGCGCCCGCAAGGGCATCGCGGCGAAGGAAGCGTTCAAAATGCCCCAGTTCTATCTCATTATGGGCTTTTGCTTCTGCTTGAATTTCGGCATGTACCTCAACGGCATGGTTCCCTCGTATGTGCATACGTTGGCGGTTGGATCTGCTGTTCCCATGCTTGGTGCGTGGGCCACGTCGCTTTCCATGGCGGCTCAAACGGGCACAAAGCTTGGGCTTGGATACGTGGGCGAAAAGCATCCGTTCTCGGGCGCGGTTGCGTGCATCGCCATGGGCATCGTGGGCGCTGTGCTTATTTTGGTAGGCGGCGCCGGCAATACGGCCGTCGTTATCGCGGTGGGCGCATTCGCGTATGGCGTCTATTACGGCGTCACCAATGTCATGACGCCGTCGTTTGCCCGCAAAACATTTGGCGGCCTTGAATATCCTATCGTGTATGCGCGCATTTCCATGGCAGCGAATGTTGCGGGCGTATGCTCGGGATTTTTATGGGGCGCCGTAATCGATATCGCCGGCTTCGAGGTTGCCTTTGTGGGTGCTGCGCTGCTCATCGCCTGCGCGATTGCCTGCACGCTGGGACTTGCTTATTTCCAGAGTCGCGACATCAAGCGCTTCCTCGAGGGCGATAAGACGAAATTAGAATGCGGCTTTCTGCTTAAAGAGGATTCGTGATGCCATGGGGTCGCTCGGCGGCTCCATCGTTTTAAGCGCGCGCTGCGTTTAGAAACGCGCGGAAAAGTGGCGTGGCGTTGCCCAAATACTCCGGATGCCATTGCACGCCTACGTAAAAGGCCGATGTGTGACTTTCGACCGCTTCGATAACAGGGCCGCACGTCCCGGTTGTTTCAAGCAAAGGGGCAATATCGCGAATTGCCTGATGGTGCATGGAATTGACAAAGAGCGGCAGGGGGTCGTCCGCTTGTTCGGCGTGCTCTTCGCGGTATATGGCGTGGAGCGTCGATCTGGGTGAAATATTCACCTCGTGTTGCCCTCGTTCGTAGGGCTTTGGCTGCCGATGGAGGTGAGCCTGCTCGTCGGCGATGCCCTCGATAAGAGCGAGGTCTTGATAAAGAGTTCCGCCAAGTGCGACGTTCATGATTTGCAAACCCCGGCAAATGCCAAGCGTCGGCATGTTTAACACGAAGGCTCGTCGAGCAAGCTGAAGCTCGAAATAGTCCCTTTGCTCGTTGACGCCAAGAATCGACGGATGTCTGAGCGTTTCCCCGTATGCACGAGGAGAAATGTCGCCGCCTCCTGAAAGAAGAACCCCGTCAAGCGAGGCGAGCACGTCTTCGACATAAGAAGGGGAATCTGAGAGGGGCGCCAGCATGACGGGCGTGCCGCCAGCTGCTGCGACGGCGAGCGCGTATTCATGATTAACTTCGCACATGTTCGTCGCGGGATTGATTTCTGCGGTTATTCCAATAAGCGGCTTCATGGTCGCTCGGTCCTTCCATGTCTTAATGCATGCGCGCTTGCTGTTGCGGCGCTGCAAAGTGGTTGCCACATTCTAGGGCAAATAGTGGGTCCCTTCGCTAAAAGCAAGAAGTATGCCAGTTGGAACGTTTGGCCATGGCACGCGTTTTGCTACGCATCTCGTTTGGACGGCAAAACGCGCAAGGAGGCATCGCATGGCGAAAACGAACGACATACCCCGATTCGGGCTCTTGAGCGGTTATCGCGTTGTGATGGTGGGCCTGTCGGTCGCGGCTCCTTTTGCCTCTGAGCTTTATGCCGAACATGGCGCCGATGTCATATGGGTCGAAAACCCCATCAATCCCGACATGGGGCGCTTTTCTCAGCATGGCGCTTCGACGCAGCAAGACCGCCGCAATATGAGAAGCCTCGCTATGAATTATCTGAAGGGCGAGGGGCGCAGTGCGTTCTTGAAGCTTATCGAAACCGCCGACGTGCTCATAGAGGCATCGGTCGGAGGGCGCTTTGCAAGCAAGGGGCTCGGCGATGAGAAATTGTGGGAAGTGAACCCGCGCCTGGTCATCGCCCATATTTCCGGCTTCGGACAAACGGGCATCGAAAGCTATGTGAAGCGCGCGAGCTACGATCCGATTGCCCAGGCGTTTGGCTGCGCGATGCGCATGAACGGCATTGAAGGCCAGCCGTCGATTCCCGCCATGCCGTTCCCGGGTGATTATTCCGCGGCATTCTACGCGTTCGGCATGACGCTCGCTGCTTTGTTGAAGCGCCAGGAAACCGGCCGTGGCGAATCTATCGACGTGGCGCAATTCGAAACCATGATGCGCATCCAGTCGCAATACCCCATTAAAGGCTGGACGTACGGCGAGGAATATGTGAAGGAAGGCACGCATAGCCTTATTTGCGCGCTGTACGGGACGTATGTATGCAACGACTGCGAAGAGGTGTATGTGCTGTTCTTGGGGCCAGGCGTTTTGAAGGCTGGTCTGCCGTTGCTTGGCTTGGAGTACGCCAGCGAGCTCTTTCCCGAAGGGGAGGGCATTATTCCTTACGGAAGCCATGCGGGCGATGTTGCCGAAGAGGCGTTCGCGAATTTCCTTGCGCAGCACACTGCGGAGGAAGTCGAGACGATTCTGAACGAGGCGGGTGTGCCGTGTTCGCGTCTGATGAACTACGAGCAGGCTGCGGCCGATCCCCATTACCAAGCGCGAGGCGTTATCGAGACATGGCCTGCCGTCGATGGCGTGCATGAGATATCGGGCGTGAAGGTTGTTCCCGACCTTGCGAACTACCCTGGGCGCGTATGGCGCGGAGCCCCATGCACGGGCCAAGACAACGATGACATCCTGACCGAGCTCGGCTTTTCTTCGGATGCGATTGCCGAGATGTACGAATGCAATCTTCTCGGCAAAAAATCGTACAAGGAATCTTTCGCAAATTAGCAAAACTGGCACAAAAGTTGCTCATAAGTCGTCATGAAAGTTCTCGACTTTATCGAAAGCGGTGAAGCGTGAGAACTGGGACACAACACAAGGAGGTTGTTGCATGAAGTCAACTGATTTGCCGAAATTCGGCAACCTTCATGGCTTGAAGGTCATCAACGCGGCGTCTGTTATTGCGGGCCCGTTTGTGTGCGGCCTTTTCGCCGAGCAGGGCGCTGACGTTATTGAGCTGGAAAGCGTGAAGGCTCCCGATATGTATCGCATGTATGGCGACGCATGGTCGGCGGAGCGCCGCAACCAGCGCATGATGACGCTGAACATTCCGAGCGACGAGGGCAAGGAAGTGTTGTTCAGGCTCATCAAAGATGCCGATGTGCTCGTCGAGTCGTCCAAGGGCGGCACGTGGAAGAAGTGGGGCCTCACCGACGAGGTTCTGTGGGAGCACAACCCTGCACTTGTCATTCTGCATATTTCGGGCTTTGGCCAGACGGGCGATCCCGATTACGTAAAGAAGGCAAGCTTCGATCCCATCGGTCAGGCTTTCTCGGGCTACGCGAGCCTCAATGGCTTCCCGGGCACGCCTCCCTCGGTTACCAAACCTTTCACGGGCGACTACATGACCGGCCTCATGGGCGCATGGGCGACGCTCGCCGCTGTTATCCATGCCAAAGAAACGGGCGAAGGCGAGTCCATCGACTGCACGCAGTTCGAATCGCTTGTTCGCGTTCAGGGCGCGACGCTTTCCGACGGCATTAACCATGGCATTCAGCCGACTCCCATCGGCAACGAAGACTTCGTGGGCGCATGCGCCGGTTCGCAGAAGTGCAAAGACGGCTATGTGCAGGTCGCGGTCGGCGGCGTTGGTCCCGTCTCGAAGCTCGTGGAATTCTTTGGCTTCAAAGACGACCCCGACTTCCAGCCCTTCGGCACTTATCCGTCGATTACCCGCGCTCCGGGTTGCAAAGACATCAACGATCCCTTGCCGGCACGTGCGGCTAAGTTCCGCGCGGCGCTCGACGAGTACTGCCTGTCTCACACCGTCGATGAGGTGAACCAGCAGTTCAGCTCCATGGGTGTGCCGGTGAGCCCTCACATGACGTATGAGCGCATGCTGAAAGATCCGCAGTATCAGGCGCGCGAAGTGTTTGTCGATTGCTTCGACGAAGTGACCGAAACCACCGTCAAGCAGGTGAACATGTTCCCGAAGTTCACCAAGCATCCGGGCCAAATCGTGCGTGGCGGCGCGAAATACGACGCCGATACCGCTGATGTGATGGCCGAACTCGGTTACACCCCCGAGGAAGTCGAGGCGCTCTATGAGAAGGGCGTTTTGAAGAAGGGCAAATAGGCCCATCGAAAGTCCTGTCGGTTTTTTTGACAGGCGTTGAAGTTTGATCCCCCGGGCCGCGTGCTTGGACATGCGGCCCCGTGAGATGGTCGGCGAAAACGGGTTCCGATTTTTCGTTGCAGCGAGAAATGGGCACGGTTTTTGCTGATGTTTGGATGCATTCCGATGCATCAGAGAAAGCTCGAAACAAGGAGAGAAAAATGGGAACTGAGAATGTGAAGGGCAGCAATTACGCGTGGGCAGTCGCCATTGCGTGTATTGCGTTCTACGCTGTTCCGCTGGGCTTTGCTGCCAACCATGCGGGCCTGTTCATTACCCCGGTCATGAATGAGTTTGGCTGGTCTCGTACCGACGCCACCCTGTTCATGTCCATCCAGCCTTGGGTTGCCGCCCTGTGCACCCCGCTCGCTGGCAAGCTTATTTCCAAGTACAACCCCCGCTGGATCATGACCGCTTCCGTGCTGGTCTTCGGCTTGGCCAACCTCGCTTGCGCTTGGTTCACCGCGCCGTGGCAGTGGAACATTTACGGTGTACTGTATGGTGCTTCCGCAGCATTCTGGATGTACATCGCTACCCCGACCATGGTCAACCGCTGGTTCGCTAAGTCCAACGGCACCGTGATTGGCGTTATCGGCGTTATGGTGTCGCTGTTCGGCGCTATCATGTCGCCCATCATCAATGGCTGGATTGCGAGCATGGGTTGGCAGACCGCTCGTATCATCTGCTCTGTGATTGTTATCGTCGTTGGCGGTGGCCTGACCGCGGCCCTGCTGCGTGAGTCCCCCGAGAAAATGGGCGTTCTGCCTTGGGGCTACGGCACCGTCGAGGAGAAGAAGTCCGAGGCTGCTTCCCAGATCGCCGTTGGTGCCGATGAGGGCGCAACCGCCGCTCAGGCTCGCAAGAACCCTGCTCTGTGGCTGCTCATCATCATGGCTGGCTTCTTCGTCATTTCCGCTTCCTTCGTTCAGCAGCTCGCCTCTTACGCTTCCACGGGCGAACTCGGCGCTGCCGTCGGCGCAATGGCTGTTTCCGTCGCCATGGTCGCTTCCATCATTGGCAAGTTCGGCCTGGGCTGGCTGTGCGACCACATTGGTGCCCGCGCGACTGGCGTTATCGCTGGTGTTCTGGGTGGCGCTGGTGCCGCTATCGCCTTCTTCTCTGGCGCGAATGTCATGGGCTTCTACGTTGGCGTTGCCCTGTTTGGCGTTGGCTACT
>OLQA01003236.1_pt1 | contig 11865 bp, 4 predicted proteins | sample 1673151 | NCBI WGS metagenome assembly OLQA01 (sample SAMEA3136760, study PRJEB25190) | human gut metagenome | biome: human gut; feature: human-associated habitat; material: faeces | place: Austria | collected 2013 | reverse complement strand
CGAATTCCTGAGCCTTGACTTCAACACCCGCAACTACGTTCGCATTGCGGCGGACGGCAGCACCACTCAGCTTGCCCATTCCGACGGGCTTCAGGGCTGGTCCTCCTCCATGGTTTACAACCGCGAGGACGGCAAGTGCTACATCTGCTACACCAACATGCAGAACGGCGACGATACTTCCAGTGTCGGCTTCTGGGGCAAGCTTTTCGCAATCGACCCCGTGACCGGTGAAGGCGAATACCGCGGCTTTATCGGCGAGGATTACGGCACCTATGTAAACGGCATGTGCTTTATCGATATGGGCGGCGGCGAAGAACCTCAGGCAACCCTTGACGAAGCGATGAACCTTGTTGAAAACAGGCATCATTTCGTGACCGAAGGCGAATATCCCTGGGTTCCCGCTGTGTTCAACGATGAACTCTGCGGCGCAAGCGGCAACCAGGATCATGTCGGCACGACAAGCACCGTTTCCGCCACCGTTCAGCTCAATGCGGGCGATGTAATGCGCTTTGACTGGGCTGTCAGCTGCCGTGAAGATTTCGAACGCCTCACCTTCTCCGTGAACGGAACCGAAGTTGCTGCAATCTCCGGACAAAACACCGATTTTGTGCCCTATAACTATGTTGCCGAAGCAGCAGGTGAATACACCTTCAGCTGGACTTATCACAAGGAGACCATGTGGACCGAAGGTCAGGATCGCGGCTATGTTAAAAATGTTTACGCCGGCGCACCCCTTCCGGATGAAAGCGTTGAGTTTGCACCCGATGCCGTGACCGTCCGCAAGGGTCTCACCGCTCAGCTCAGCTGGACTGTCGCTCCCTACTATGCTTTCGATCAGTCCGTGACACTTACAAGCTCCGATGCAAGCATTGCTTCCGTTGATGCAAACGGCGTTGTACGCGGCGTTAACGAGGGCACCGCAGTCATCACCGCAACAACGGCACAGGGTCATACCGACACCTGCACCGTAACGGTTATTGCGCCCGTTCCGCATACGAAGATTTATGCTTACCAGACTCAAACAACGAACCTGATCTCCTTCTTTACGGATGATTCCGCCCACGTTCAGCAGCTTGGTGCATTCCCCGCTGACACTTACGCAATGACTTATGCGCACGGCGTTGTATACGGCATCGACAGTGAGAACAATTTCTTCACAAGCACGCCCGGCTCAACTCAGCGCACAATCATCGGACAGACCGGCACCGCAATGATCACCGCAATGGCATATAACTATGCGAACGGCAAAATCTATGCAGTCGGCTACACTCAGCAGAGCCGTTGGGATCTTTACGAAATCAACATGCAGACCGGTGCCGCAGCCGTTATCGGGCAGCCCGACACCGTGGATCGCGATCCCCTGTGGACATTCGCAATCACCACCGAGGGCAGGGCATACGGCATCACCGCAACCTCCGGCCTTCTGTACGAGGTAAACCTTGAAACCGCACAGGTTACCGAAATCGGCTTCACCGGCTGCCCCGGCGTCGGATTCTGCCAGTCCCTTGTTTATGACCATGACAACGGCATAATGTTCTGGGCGGCTTATTGGAAAGACGATGCAAACGGCCTGCGCGAAGTTAACCTTGAAACAGGCGAAAGCGTTTCGATCGGCGATATTCAGGATGCGGCACAGGTTTGCGGCGGCTACACCGTTCCCTCCTGGGACGATCCCACTCAGCCCTCAAACGTCACCGTCACCTTCAACTATATGGTAAACGGTGAATGGACGAGCACCGAAGTGACCGTTCCCGCAGGAACAACTCCCGCTGCACCCGTTCCCGAGAACCAGCCCCATCAGCCCACGATGCTGATGTTCATCGGTTGGGATGTTGATTTTGCAAACGTTCAGCATGATATTACCGTCACCGCGCAGTATGCTGCTCTCGGCGACGTTGATATGGACGGCGAGATCCAAATCGCCGATGCACTCCTCATTGCACGCAATGCAATCGGTGTTGCGGAGCTGACCCCGGCGCAGATGATTCTTGCCGATGTTTACGGTTCGGACGGCGTCATCACCCTTAACGATGCTCTCGTTACAATGAGGATCTCTCTCGGACTGTAAACACGGTTCGGGAAAACACCGAATTTCTTCCTTTCAAAACAGGATGAATCGGTGCGTTAACAGAGCGGAAAATCCGACAGGATTTTCTTCATAAACCTCCTGTCCGACGGGAAGGGGCGGTTCGCCCGCCCTTTCCCCGGGCGCTCCTTTTGGAATTAGGAATTAGGAATTAGGAGTGAGGCACGTTCCTTGAGTGATGTGCGGTTTGGGTAAGTTAAATGCGGCCGCGCTTGACACAACTGTCGCTTGCGGTTATAATGGAATCGACCAACATAATCTTGGTCTATTGCCCCCATCGCGGGGATTGATACGAACTGTAAATTGATGCGGTTGCTGTGTTGATCTATTGCCCCCATCGCGGGGATTGATATATCATCGTATTCAATCCGTGCTTTCGTTTCAGCTATTGCCCCCCATCGCGGGGATTGATACCGTGTGATTTTGCGGCTGTCTTCGTCAACGTCCTATTGCCCCCCATTGCGGGGATTGATACATCGCCATATCACACCTTGCGTCCTTGTAAAGTTATTGCCCCCCATCGCGGGGATTGATATTTTTGCATTCATGACAATCTTCCGCTGCGGGTCTATTGCCCCCCATCGCGGGGATTGATACGTAATATTTAAAGTCGGGATTGCCATTTACAGCTATTGCCCCCATTGCGGGGATTGATAGCATGCCGCGAGCGGTCAGCTGCTCAACGGCGGCGCCCCTTCCACACTCCTCCATCCACCCTCCACACCCCCTCTTTGCGTTCCCCTTCCAACTTTCCATTCAGGTGAGGCGGCTTCTGCGATTCGAAAACGATTACAAAAAATATATTTGATTTAACTGTTGCACACCCTCCCGAAAAGATGATACAATATACATGAATAAAGAAATTTTATTGCATTACGCATAAGATTCGGTTCAGTCGGTATGTTTTTGAAATCAGAAGGGAGAAAACCATGAAAAAAAATCTTAAGCATCTGTTCTCTGCGGCGATATGTGCAGTTATGCTCTTCGCCTGCGTTTTCCCGAACTTTGCGGCGGCGGATACGGAGCTGAGCTCCGTTGATGCGGAAAAGCTGGAGGCTTTTTTTGCCCAGTCGGCAGGTGGCGGAAGGCATAACTTCGATCATCCGGATTATGCGGGCGGGGTGTACGGAAGCTACACTGTCAGCAACTTTTCGGAAAGTCCCTGTGTCGGCATTGAGGACGGTGTCATCCGTTGGTTCGACTTTAACCCCGATGCAATGGGAAGCATTTTGCGCACTTCCCCGGTTTGGGATTTTCGCCCCCGCTTCTGCGGCGTTTTCGATTTGTCCGGAACATCGGTAACGAATGTTTACTCCCCGGTGCCGGGTCAAACGCATATTACGGCGGTGAACCTTGACGGCTGCGCAAACCTTGAGCGCCTTGAATTCGGCGATCAGAATGAATGCTTTGACATTTCCGCGCTGAATTGCCCGAACCTGAACATCATCGACCTTCGCACATATCACAGCGGGAATGTTGCCGTTCAGCCCAAGAGCTTTTCCGCTCCGGTCATGCTGAACACGCTCGGAAACGGCGGCGCGGGACTTTACGGCAGGGACGGAAGCTATGCACTGATCGCGCAGGGCGTTCGATACGACGAAAACGGGAACCTGATCGAAAACGACGGCTTCCTCGGCTGGTATGCGGACGGTCAGCTTCTTTCAACCGAAAGGGAAATGCAGCTTTCGGACGGAATCCGCGCAGCCGCCTGCTTTGCGGGTGACGTTAATGAGGACGGAGCGATAAATATGGCGGACGCACTGCTCATCATGCGCTGCGCAACGGAACTCGGCGGAGAGCTTCCCCTCAGGCTTGCGGATGCGGACAGAAACGGAAGCATAGGCATTCCCGATGCACTGCTTGCGGCAAGGGTTGCAATGGGAAACTGAATTAAAATTTAAAAACTGTTCGCGGACATTGCTCGTTTCGGGAAAACGGCTGTTTCGGATTGCCGGAAACACACCGGGGACGGAGAAATCACCGCGACATGCTGATTTTACGGACATGAACCTTATTGATTTTATTATAATATTGATATTATCTGCGGCAATATGGCTGACGGCGTTTGCCGTTAAGAAGGGAAGTATTTGGAAATATGTTTTCGGAGCGGCGTTTACCGTATACCTGATGTGCGCTGCATCGATAACCGTTTTTCCGATACAGTTCAGCCCGACGATCAGAGCAATATTTGCGGAAGAAGGGTGGAAGATTACCGACTGCATAGTGCTTGTTCCGTTCAAAGACGGGATAACGGCGGATGATATTCGGAATGTTGCAATGACAGTTCCGTTCGGAGTTTTAATCACGTTGATAAGAAAGAAAACAACGTGGAAAAATGCGTTGGCTGCGGGTGCGGCTTTCGGAACGGCGACAGAATTGCTGCAATTGGCAATTGCGGCGATACAGGGGTTTTCGTTCAGGTATATCGATACGGCGGATATAATCTGCAACCTTGCGGGCACAATGCTCGGGTGGATGCTCACTGCCCTGCTTATCCGCTTTTTGCAAAAAAGCAAGCCGGCGAACGTCGGGGAAAAATCCCTGTATGCATACATTTCGGAAAAATGTGTGAAGCAGTGATTCCGTAAATGCGGAGCGGCTCAATGCGGGCGGTTCGGAACACGAACCATCGGCATTGAGCCGTTTTTTTATGCCGTTTTCGCATCGGAATGAACAAACGCAGTGCTTTCAAAACTTAATACACAAACCGAATGCACAACGTCAACATATGCTTGATTAAATATAAATATATTTGAAAAACCGCGCATTTCGGGGTTGACATCTTGACAACAACCTGTTAAACTGTGATACTGCATTATTATGGGTAAAATACGAATTTTTCGCCGCCGTCATGTGCGAAAGCATCGTTTAACGCTGTGGATCCCGCATTTTTTGCGCGGAACGGCAGCCCAAGGAACGCGCAGGCAGCGAATACCGCAGGCGGGCTTCGGCCGCACTCAATGCGGCATTCCGAAATGCGAACAATGCGTAAGACACGACACAATCAAGTTTTCTGCGGAGAGCCGCAGAGGTTAGGGGTGAAACAATGTTGCATAAAGTAAACGTGGGCAAGAAAACACGCATGAGCTTCTCCCGCATCAACGAAATTCTCGATATGCCCGACCTTATTGAGGTTCAAAAGGATTCATATCGTCAATTCATCGAAAAGGGTCTGGGCGAAGTTCTTGACGACATCTCTCCCATTAAGGACTTTTCGGAGCGGTTGGTGCTTGAATTTGTCGGCTACAAAATCGACGAATCAAAACCCAAGCGCAGCGTTGCGGAATGCAAGGAACGCGATGTTAACTATTGCGCGCCGCTGTATGTTATCGCACGGCTTATCAATACCGAAACCGGTTCCGTGAAGCAGCAGGAAGTTTTCATGGGCGATTTCCCGCTCATGACGGAACAGGGCACGTTCGTCATCAACGGAGCGGAACGCGTCATTGTCAGCCAGCTTGTTCGCTCGCCCGGCGCATATTATACCGAAACCGTTGACAAAGTCGGCAGAAGGCTTTTCAATTCTCAGGTCATCCCCAACAGAGGCGCATGGCTTGAATACGAAACCGACAGCAACGAAATTCTTTACACAAAAATCGACCGTCAGCGCAAGCTCCACGTCACCACCCTCCTGCGCGCTCTCGGTTACAGCTCCGATGCGCAGATCCTTGAGCTGCTCGGCGAGGAAGAACGCCTTAAAAACACCCTTGAAAAGGACCCCACTCACGACACGGTTGAGGGTCTTATCGAAATATATAAACGCCAGCGTCCGGGCGAACCGCCCACCGAAGAGAGTGCGCGCAACCTTATGACCGCGCTGTTCTTTGACAAACGCTACGATCTTGCCCGCGTCGGCAGATACAAATTCAACTATAAACTCGGCATTGGTGCGCGCCTTGAAGGCAAAACCGCCGCCGAAACCGTTGTTGACCCCCGCACGGGAGAGATCCTTGCGGAAGAAGGTCAGCTTATCGACCGTGAGCTTGCGTTCCGAATCGAGAACGCGGGTGTTCTCGGCGTGTATGTTTCCGTGAACGAAAAACGCATCCGCGTTGTCGGCAACCAGTTTGTCGATGCGGCATGCTATCTTGACTTTGATCCTCTTGAAGTCGGCATCAACGAACATGTTTACTACCCCGTGCTGATGGATATGCTGGCTCAAAAAGAGGCTCTTTCCGACGACGAATTCAAAAAACTTCTGCACGACAATGTGCTTGAACTCAGCCCGAGGCATATTCTGCCCGCGGACATGATCGCCTCCGTGAGTTACCTTATGGGTCTGCCCTACGGCATCGGCTTCTGCGACGATATCGACCACCTCGGCAACCGCCGCATTCGTTCCGTCGGCGAGCTGCTCCAGAACCAGATCCGCGTCGGCTTCACAAGGCTTGAGCGCGTTGTTCGCGAGCGCATGTCCATTCAGGACGTTGAAAGCACAATGCCGATAAACCTTATCAATATTCGCCCGGTAACGGCGGCCGTCAAAGAGTTTTTCGGTTCGTCCCAGCTGTCCCAGTTCATGGATCAGACGAACCCGCTTGCGGAGCTGACCCATAAGCGCAGGCTTTCCGCTCTCGGCCCCGGCGGTTTGAACCGCGACCGTGCAACGTTCGAAGTTCGCGACGTTCACTATTCTCATTACGGCAGAATGTGCCCTATAGAGACGCCCGAAGGCCCGAACATCGGTCTTATCAACTCCCTTGCAACCTATGCAAGAATAAATAAATACGGCTTCATCGAAGCTCCCTACCGCAAAATCGACAAGGAGAACCACTGCATCCTTGACGAGATCGTTTACCTCACCGCAACCGAGGAAAACGGCAAAATCATTGCCCAGGCAAACGAACCCACCGTCCGCGGCGAGGACGGCAGAGTTTGGTTCGAAAAGGAGCGTGTCGTTGCACGCAGGCTGGATCAGATCATCGAGGTGCGCAGCACCGATATCGACTATATGGACGTTTCCGCAAAGCAGCTCGTTTCGGTTGCAACGGCAATGATCCCCTTCCTCGAAAACGACGACGCAAACCGCGCCCTGATGGGCTCCAACATGCAGCGTCAGGCGGTTCCTCTGCTTGTGACCGAATCCCCGGCTGTCGGCACGGGCATGGAATACAAGGCGGCATACGACAGCGGCGTTCTTGTTCTGAACGAAGAAGCGGGCGTTGTTCGCCATGTTTCGGCAGATAAAGTCGTTGTTGAATCCGATTCCGACAGGAGCCTGCATACCTATCGCCTCATCAAGTTCAAACGCTCCAACCAGGGCACCTGCATCAACCAGCGCCCCGTTGTCGATGTCGGCGAACATCTTGAAAAAGGTGCGGTCATTGCAGACGGCGCATCCACCAAGGACGGCGAAATTGCTCTCGGCAAGAACATTCTCATCGGGTTCATGACTTGGGAGGGCTACAACTACGAGGACGCAGTTCTCATCAGCGAACAGCTTGTTCGCGACGATGTTTACACGTCACTCCATATCGAAGAACACGAAACCGAGGCACGCGACACAAAGCAGCTCGGTGCGGAAGAGATCACGCGCGATATCCCCAACGTCGGCGAAGAGGCACTGAAGGATCTTGACGAACGCGGCATCATCCGAATCGGTGCGGAGGTTCATTCCGGCGACATCCTTGTCGGCAAAGTCACTCCCAAGGGCGAGACGGAGCTCACCGCCGAGGAACGCCTGCTCAGGGCAATTTTCGGCGAAAAGGCGCGCGAGGTTCGCGACACCTCCCTGCGTGTTCCGCACGGCGAGGGCGGCGTTGTTGTTGACGTTCGCATTTTCAGCCGCGAAAACAAGGACGAACTCTCCCCCGGCGTTCATGAACTTGTCCGCGTTTATATTGCACAGAAGCGCAAAATCTCCGTCGGCGACAAGATGGCGGGCCGCCACGGCAACAAGGGTGTTATTTCAAGGATCCTTCCCGAAGAGGATATGCCCTTCCTGCCCGACGGCACTCCGCTTCAGATAGTTCTGAACCCGATGGGCGTTCCGTCGCGTATGAACATCGGCCAGATCCTCGAGCTGCATCTCGGCAAGGCAGCAAAGGGACTTAACATGAAGGTCGCAACTCCCGTTCTTGACGGTGCGGGCGAGGACGATATCAAAATGCTGCTTGCAATGTCCAACAAGTCCAACAAGCCCATGCAGGATCTTATGAAAATGACTGCGGGCGATGTGCTGAAGCTGATTGAACTTGCGGACTCCGACCCCGTTGTCGGTGAAAAATTCCGCGAGGCATACAAACACGAGGACGGAAAGACCGTGCTTTACGACGGCCGCAGCGGCGAACCCTTTGAAAACCGTGTTTCCGTCGGATATATGTACTACCTTAAGCTGCACCACCTTGTTGACGACAAGATCCATGCAAGAAGCACGGGTCCGTACTCACTGGTCACTCAGCAGCCTCTCGGCGGCAAGGCACAGTTCGGCGGACAGCGTTTCGGCGAAATGGAAGTCTGGGCACTTGAAGCATACGGTGCGGCAAACACCCTTCAGGAGATCCTGACCGTCAAGAGCGATGACGTCGTGGGCCGCGTAAAAACCTACGAAGCCATTGTCAACGGCGAAAACGTTCCCGAGCCCGGCGTTCCCGAGAGCTTTAAGGTTCTTATCAAAGAATTGCAGTCCCTTGGTCTTGATATCAAGGTTCTGTCCGAAAATAATGAAGAAATCGTTATCGGAGAGCTTACGGACGATGACGATGTAAGAGAGTTGGGCGTCAATATTGCCGGTTATGAAGATGCACCCGGCGGCATGCTCAGAGACGATGATGTCGATGACTTTAACTTCATCGACGACGACGGTGAGGATGACGACGACGACAGCTATGAGGAAGACGAGCATGATGAATTCGACGGCTTCACCTTCGAGGACGCCGACGGTAACTACGAGGAATAAAGTAAAGTCGGAAGGGAGATAAGAACTTGTTTGAACTGACAAATTTCGATGCAATCCGAATCGGTCTTGCATCCCCCGAAAAGATCAGAGAATGGTCCCACGGTGAAGTTAAAAAACCCGAAACCATAAACTACAGGAGCCTTAAACCCGAGGCGGACGGCCTCTTCTGCGAACGTATTTTCGGACCGACGAAGGACTGGGAATGCCACTGCGGACGATATAAGCGGGTGCGCTACAAGGGCGTTGTCTGCGAAAAGTGCGGTGTTGAAGTTACGAGAGCAAAGGTGCGCAGAGAGCGCATGGGCCATATCGAACTTGCGGCTCCCGTATCCCATATCTGGTACTTCAAAGGCATACCGTGCCGCATGAAGATGCTGCTGGACATGTCCCCCCGCAATCTGGAAAAGGTACTTTACTTCGTTGCATTCGTTGTTACCGATCCCGGTGACACCCCGCTTGAATACAAGCAGCTGCTCACCGATGTTGAATACCGTCAGGCGCAGCGTGATTACGGCGCAAAGAGCTTCAAAGCGGGCATGGGTGCAGAGGCCATAAAGGAGCTTTTGCAGCAGCTCGATCTTGAAAAAACCGAAAAAGAGCTTCGTGAAGAAATCGCAAATTCCGGCGGACAGAAGCGCGTGAATGCGATTAAACGCCTTGAAGTCATCGAAGCTTTCATAAAGAGCGGAAACAAGCCCGAATGGATCATAATGGATGTTGTTCCGGTTATTCCGCCGGAAATCCGCCCCATGGTTCAGCTGGACGGCGGAAGGTTTGCGACAAGCGACCTTAACGACCTTTACCGAAGGGTCATCAACCGCAACAACCGCCTTAAAAGGCTGCTTGAGCTGCGCGCACCGGACATCATTGTTCGCAACGAAAAGCGCATGCTTCAGGAAGCCGTGGATGCACTTATCGACAACGGCAGGCGCGGGCGCCCGGTAACGGGTCCCGGCAACCGCCCGCTGAAGTCCCTTTCCGACATGCTGCGCGGCAAACAGGGACGTTTCCGCCAAAACCTGCTCGGCAAACGTGTTGACTATTCCGGCCGTTCCGTTATCGTCGTGGGGCCCGAACTCAAGATGTATCAGTGCGGTCTTCCCAAAGAGATGGCATTGGAGCTGTTCAAGCCCTTTGTCATGAAAAAGCTCAATGAGCTTGGCTATGCCCACAATATCAAGTCCGCAAAGCGCATGGTTGAGCGCGTGAAGCCCGAGGTTTGGGATGTGCTCGAAGATGTTATCAAGGACCACCCCGTTCTTCTCAACCGTGCACCCACGCTGCACAGGCTCGGCATTCAGGCATTTGAACCCGTTCTGGTTGAAGGCAGGGCGATAAAGCTTCATCCCCTTGTCTGCACCGCATACAATGCGGACTTTGACGGCGACCAGATGGCGGTTCATGTGCCCCTTTCGGTCGAAGCTCAGGCCGAAGCCCGCTTCCTTATGCTTGCGGCAAACAACATCCTCAAGCCGCAGGACGGCAAGCCCGTGGTCAGCCCCTCACAGGATATGGTTATGGGCTGCTACTACCTCACAATGCGCTGCGATGAGCTGTACGATTCCGAAATACGCACAACGCTCAAGGCTATCATCAAGGACAACAGCTTTGTTGATGAATACGTCACCGATGAGGTCATTCACAGGGTATATGCGCTGCGCAGCAAGACAATAATCGAGGATCTTGTTGCAAGGGCAATCCGCGAGGTTCCCACGGTTGACGAGGAAGCCCTCCGCGAATATCTTGGCGATTCCCGCCTTATCCGCATGTTCAACGGCGAGGGAAAGGCGTTCTCAAGCGAAAACGAGGCGATCATGGCGTATCAAACGGGCGAGCTTTCGCTCCATGCGCTTGCAAAGATTCGACTTGAACGCGAGTTTGAGGGCAAGATTTATCGCAGGATCGTATCCACCTCAATCGGCAGGGTCATCTTCAACCACGCAATACCGCAGGATCTCGGTTATGTAAAGCGCGAGACTCCGGACGATATGTTCAAGCTTGAGGTTGATAAACTTGTTGTAAAGAAGGATCTCGGCAACATTATCGACCACTGCTTCCGCAAACACGGCCCCACGGTCACAAGCGAAGTTGCGGACAGCATAAAGGCTCTCGGCTACAAATACTCCACCCGCGGCGGTGTCACTGTCGGCTTCTGCGATATCACCGTTCCGGAGGAAAAGCACAATTTCCTTGAAGCCGCCGATGAACAGTGCGGACAGATTGACAACCTTTACCGCATGGGTCTGCTTTCCGCAGAAAACCGCCGCAAGAAGGTCATCGAAGTTTGGAAGGAAACGGAAAGCCTTGTTACCGATGCATTGATGAAGCGGCTCAGCCCGATAAACCCCATCTTCATGATGGCAAACTCCGGTGCGCGCGGTTCAACCAACCAGATTCGTCAGCTCGCCGGTATGCGCGGCCTCATGGCGGACCCGCGCGGACAGATCATCGAGGTTCCGATTCGTGCAAACTTCCGTGAAGGCCTCTCCGTTCTTGAGTTCTTCATCAGTTCCCACGGTGCGCGCAAAGGTCTTGCCGATACCGCACTCCGTACCGCGGACTCCGGTTACCTTACGAGACGCCTTGTTGACGTTTCTCACAACGTCATCGTTCGCGAAGAGGACTGCTTTGCGGAACGCGGCATGGCGATTGATGGCATGATTCTTGAAACCATCGGCGACGGCGACCGTCCCCTTGAACCTCTCGGCGACCGTATTCTCGGCAGGTTCACCGCAGCGGAGGTTCGCGATCCCGAAACGAACGAGCTCATCGTCGGCAAAAACGAAATGATAACGTTCGATATTCGTGACCGAATCGTTAAAGCAGGCATCACCGGCGTCAAGTGCCGCACGGTCTTCACCTGCCGCAGCGAACACGGCGT
>OLQA01003232.1_pt1 | contig 11876 bp, 10 predicted proteins | sample 1673151 | NCBI WGS metagenome assembly OLQA01 (sample SAMEA3136760, study PRJEB25190) | human gut metagenome | biome: human gut; feature: human-associated habitat; material: faeces | place: Austria | collected 2013 | reverse complement strand
AGGGCATGAACTCGGGAATGGAAACGGGTTTTGCGGAAGCGAACCCCGAAAAATCGACCATACCCATGAAGAGTGCCGCAACATAACCAATGACCAGGCCAAACAGCACCGAAAGCTGTTTGGTTTTACCTTTTGCCATAATCTGGAATACCAAGCACGAGATGAGAGCGATGCTGCCGAGCGCGATATTTTGCGGCGAGCCGAAATCGGGAGAGCCCGAACCGCCACCAAACGATGCGGCACCAACCGAAAGCAATGAAAAACCGATGGACGTCACTACCACGGCCGCCACGATAGGCGAAATGAGCCAGCGCCAGTACTTCGCGAACAGACCCAGCACGCCCTCGATCAAACCGCCCACCATAATGGCGCCAATCGCCGCGTTGAAGCCATAGGTCGCCGCAACGCCGCACAAAACCGTGACGAACGTAAAGCTGATGCCCATAACAATAGGCAATCCCGAACCGATACGGCCCGCAAGAGGAAACAGTTGAACGAGCGTGCCAATGCCCGCAATGAGCATGGCGCTTTGCACGAGCGAGCCCGTTGTCGTGGAATCAAGGCCGGCGGCGCCCGCGACGATAAGAATAGGCGCGAGGTTGGCAACGAACATGGCCAAGATATGCTGCACGCCATAAGGAATTGCGCGCAACCAGGGAATCTTGCCGTCAAGACGGTAAAGATCGGTGTGATTGAAACCCTGGGCTGCGGTTTCTGTTTTCGACATGGGAGCGTCCTTTATTCGCGTTCGGTTTTCCGGCAAACAAAAAAAGGCTCGCTGCCTCATGCGACAGCGAGCCCCTCTCTTCAAAATAATTTATGCTTCGCAGGTTTCCACAGTCAGCTCGTGGCTCGGCGCAGGCTCGCCGGCCTGGCGGAACGTAATCTGGCCCGTGGTGGGATCCATTGCGTCGACAATAGCGAGCGACTCCAAGTGGTAGCCGCGTTCGCGCAGGCTCGCACCGCCGGGCTGGAAGCCCTTCTCAACCGCAATGCCAATACCCTCAACCGTAGCGCCAGCCGCTTCGACAATCTCGAGCAGGCCATTGAGCGCGCAGCCATTCGCCAAAAAATCATCGATGATAAGCACATGGTCTTCGGGGCCAATGAATTTCTTGGACACGATAACGTCGAACACTTTGCCATGCGTAAAGCTCTGAATGCGCGTGCGATACATTTCGCCATCAAGGTTAATAGACTGGGCCTTTTTCGCAAATACCACAGGGGCATTATTGAAATGGCGGGCAGCCATGCAGGCAATTCCGATACCAGAAGCCTCGATGGTAAGAATTTTATTGATGGGGGCATCAGCGAACAGGCGCTTGAATTCCGCACCCATCGCATCAAGCAGCTCGATATCGATGCGATGGTTTAAAAAACCGTCAACCTTCAAAACGCCCTCGGCCTTCACCACGCCGTCACGTTGAATGCGATCTTCGAGAAGCTTCACGCCCTACCCTTTCTCTTGCGGCAGCCAGCACGCTACCAGCTCATGCAGTTATAAATAGGTAGTTTAGCAGCTAACCGAGAAAGAGGAAGAAATGAATCGCGGGAGCCAAAAATCAGCGCAACATCCAAAATGGACGGACTTCGCGACATTTTTTGCAACTTAGCGTGTATTCTTGCTCGCCAGGCGACCAACGAATCGAGCAAGCAGGTTGAATGCCAGAATGCACACCATGAGCACCGCAGCGGCACCGCTCGAAACCGCGTCCAAGTCGGGCACCACACCTTCGCTGTTAATCTTCCAGATGTGCACCGCAAGCGTCTCGGCTGGGCGGAACACATTCCACGGACACGAAGCGCTCGAAAAGTCGAAACTCGTGAAATCGAGCATGGGCGCCGACTGCCCCGCCGTATAAATAAGCGCCGCAGCCTCGCCAAACACACGTCCCGCCGACAAAATGATGCCCGTGATAATAGCGGGCAACGCCGCGGGGAGCAGCACGTGAATGGTCGTCTCCCAGCGGCTCGCTCCGAGCGCTAAACCGCCTTCGCGCTGGTCGTTGGGGATAGCCTCGAGCGCCTGCTGAATAACGCGCACCAAAATGGGCAGATTGAACATCGTGAGCGCCAAAGCACCCGATAAAATGCTGAAGCCCCAGCCCATTTGCAACACGAAGAACAGGAATCCGAACAGGCCAACCACAATGGAGGGCAACGACGAAAGCGCCTCAATGGCCGTTTTCACGAAATGCGTCAAGCGGTTCTTCGGAGCGTACTCAGTAAGGTAGATCGCGCCGCCAAGCGCGATAGGCACCGAAATAAGCAAAGTGAGCACCAGCAAATAGAACGAGTTGAACAGCTCGGGGCCAATGCCGCCGCCTTCCTTGAATTGCTCGGGCTTGCCTGTGAGGAAGCTCACGTCAAGCAGCTTGCCCGCACCGCTCGCCACAATGTACGCGATAAGCGAGAACAGCAACACGCAAATCGCAGCCACGATGGCGAACAGCACGCCCGTGGCGAATTTATCCTGCAAGGCAATGCGGCGAGCAAGAGCGTTTTTTGCCTTCTCGCTTTGCGCTCGATTCGGCGCCCCCTGCGGCAGGCGAGCTCCGACGGTACCCTGATCGGCGACCATTTTGTCAACACTAGCGGCCATTGACGTTCAGGCCTCCCTTGCGTTCGATGAAATGAATGACGGAGATGAACACAAACGACATCGCCAAAAGCAGCAAAGCAAGCGACCACAGAACATCGGAATACACCGTGCCCATCATCTCGTTGCCGATGCCCATGGTCAGCACGCTCGTAAGGGTGGACGCGGGAGTGAACAGGCCGTCGGGCACCTGCGCCGCGTTGCCGATAACCATTTGAACGGCAAGCGCCTCGCCGAACGCGCGAGTCATACCCAGCACGACTGCGGTGCACAACGAGGGCATGGCCGCACGCAGCACCACATGCCAAATGGTTTGCCATCGACTCGCGCCTACGCCATAGGCGCCTTCACGGTAGGCCTTCGGCACAGCCGTGAGCGCGTCGATGGAAAGCGACGTAATCGTGGGAAGAATCATCACAGCGAGCACAATTGATCCCGAGAAAATGCCGAAACCCGTGGTATTCGACCAGCCGCGGCACCATGCGACGACAATCGTGAGGCCAATAAGGCCATATACGACCGACGGAATGCCTACGAGCAACTCGACGACCGGCTGGAACACCGTTCGACCGAACCTCGGCGAAATCTCAACCACGAAAATGGCCGACCCCAAAGCGAACGGCAAGGCAAACAGCGTGGAAAGCAGCGTAACCGAGAACGATCCGACAATCATGGGCAGCGCGCCCACCGTGGGCGCGCCCGATGCATCGGCCTGGTGCGGGTTCCACGTGGTCCCCGTGAAAAATGCCGTCGGCGAAATGCCGTCGACGAAAAATGTGGCCAAGCCATGCTGGGCAACCATGAACACAAGCGTTGCCACAAGAAGCACGATAAGCGTCACGCACGCGCCCGAAAGCGCGCGGCCCACATTGTCGAGTCTCTTTTTCGACAGAGATGCCACTGCTTTAAAACCTGCCTTTCAAACCTGTGCGGACCCAAGCCGAACCGAACGGGCGCCGGTTCGGCGTCGCGTCCTCGAGCTTGCGCTGAATGCGCAAAAAACCCGACCGCGCCACGTGCGGCCGGGCTGAATTTTCGCTGATTAGAGCTTGGTCACGTTGCCGTCGGCGTCGCGGGAAACCTTCATGCCGGAAACAGAGATGTAGCCGTTTTCGGAAACCAGGCTGCCCTGCACCTCATCGCTCATCATGAAGTCGATGAACGCCTGGGTGGCCTCGTCGGCCTCTTTGGCGGTGTACATGTGCTCGTAAGCCCAAATCTTCCAATCGTTAGTCTCGACGGTAGAGGTCTCGGGCTTCACGCCATCGACGGAAAGCGCCTTGATGCTGCTGTCGTAGTAAGAAAACGCCAAGTAGGAAATCGCGCCCGGGGTGTCTTTGACCATCTTGGCAGCGGTGCCCGAAGAATCCTGCTCCTGGGGCTTGAAGCTGTCGGGCACCTTGGTGCCGTTGAGCACAGCCTTCTCAAACACCGCACGGGTACCAGAGCCAGAAGCGCGATTGATGACGGTGATGTCGAGATCTTGACCGCCAACTTCTTTCCAGTTGGTGATTTCACCCGTGAAGATCTTCTTCAGGTCGTCCATCTTGATGTCGTCGATGGATACTTCGCTGTTCACGACAGGGCCCATGCCCACAACGCACACCTTGTTGTCGGTGAGCTTTTCCGCGTCGGACTTGTTGTCGAGCTTCTCTTCAGCGAACACGTCGGAATTGCCGATTTGCACCGCGCCCTGCACGATTTGCGTAATGCCCTGGCCAGATCCACCGCCCTGAACGGTGATGGTGACGCCAGAATTTTTGGCCTGGAACTTTTCAGCCGCGGCCTCGACGAGCGGCTGCAGCGCGGTAGAGCCAACGGCGGTAATGGAGCCCGTGAGCGCTTTGGTTTCGGTCGTTGCAGCGGCATTATCGCTCGATCCAGAATTGGAATTGCTCGAGCATCCAACCAAGCCGCCCAAACCGGCAAGAATAACGGTGCTGCCCGCAACAGTGAGGAAGCGGCGGCGGCTCATGGAGTAGTTTTGCATGATGTGCGTTCCTTTCGGATGATGGTTCCCTTCCATGGGTTCACATCTTGAAGACCGAGCGTCATGCGCACGTCAGGGCAACGTCAAAGGCGGGTAAAGCATCCTCAATCTGTTAAATGCCCGTGTTAAATGCTCGCAGCGTTTAACAGATTTGTTCGACCCAACGTTTAGCGCCGTGGTCATACGCCACTCGCCGCGGTTGCGCGTGGCAAGAGACACTGCAAGCAATCGAGGTGACGGGGATCGTTTGCTGCGTCGAGAGCACGCCGGCCGAAACAGCCCTTGGCCAACTGAACGCATTCCCAAACAACAAAAAACCTGTTAAACGCTGCGAGCATTTAACAGGTTCTCAAGACTGGCAAGTTATTTCGCGGGAAAATGCACTTCGATTATCGTGCCTTGGGGCTCGTTGCCCATCACGGAAATCTTCGCTCCGTGCACTTGCGCGGCATGCTTGACAATGGCAAGTCCCAATCCGCTGCCGCCTGTTTCCTTCGAGCGGCTTTCGTCGACGCGGAAGAAGCGCTCGAATACGCGCTCGCGCAGCTCGGGCGGAATGCCAATACCGGTATCGCTCATGCGCACAACGGCCGATCCGTCGGCCGCACCGATAATCGCAACATGCGCGCGGCCGCCTTCGACGTTGTAGCGAATCGCGTTCTCGGCCAGGTTGCGCACCATCTCGCCCAAAATCTGCGCGTTGCCGCGCACGACCACAGGCTCATTGCCGCTGCGCTCAATCTCGCACGAGAGAGACACCGCATGGTCCTCGGCATAGGGACGCAAGCGCCCGCACACGTCATTGGCAAGAGATTCGAGCGAAACGACCTGGTTCATATCAACACCCAAATCATCGCCCGACGTGCTATCTTTCCCCATGTCATCGAGCTTTGAGAGCGAGATAATATCGTCGACCATACTGCGCATGCGCTGCGATTCGCTGTGGATGGTATGCGCGAACGACTTCACATCCTCATCTTTCGCGATGCCCGCGGCGATAATTTCCGCATAACCCGAAATGACCGTGAGGGGTGTTTTGAGCTCGTGCGACACGTTCGCAGTGTATTGACGCCGCTCGCTCGCCTGGGCCTCGAGTCGCTTGCGCTGAGCGTCGAGGCGCGTGAGCAAGGGGGAAAGCTCGACCGGGGCGTCCGATTCGAGAGGCCGATCCAAGTCGATTCGCATAAGGTCGGCCGAAATCACCTGAGCCAAAAACCGCGAACCCACGGCGGCGGAAACAAGCGCGAGCACGACAACAACGGCGCACGGCCCCAGCATATGGAGCATCATGCCCCACACGCTCGATTGGGTCGTGGCGAAACGAAGCACATCATCGTTGTAAAGACGAACCGAATGATAGAGCGTGACCTCTTGCAGGGTTTCGGAATAACGGCCCGCGCTGCTCTCGCCGTCGATTTCCGCCTGAACGAACTCGGGACGCCCAGCATGGCTTTCGAGCATCGACACATCAGCCACGTCGTTGTCGAACAGCACCGTGCCATCATTCGATATGAGTGTAATGCGCATATCTCCCCCCATGAGCGTTGCCTGCTCATCGAGGAAGTCGACCAAATCGTCACCATCGAGCTTAGCTTCGTCGATATATGAGGCGAAACGATGGGATTCGTCAGCAATGCCATCGGAAGCACGAGAATCGAGCACGGCATACGATGCTGCCGCAAAGGCAGCAACACACACAAGCGCCACCGCCGTAGTAGCCACCATAATGGCGGCTGCGGCATTATGGGCAAGCGAATGATGCGCGAAAAGGCGCAGACGCTTCGTACGCTTCCCGTTTTCGGGGGATGGTTTTTCCTCGTCGGAAACCGCAGTTACCACCATAGGCCGCCTACGCTTTCAGGCGATAGCCCACGCCACGTACCGTTTCGATATATGTCGAAGCTTCGGGACACACCTCAGAAAGCTTTTTGCGAAGCGTTTGCACATGGGCGTCAACCGTGCGGGTTTCGCCGGCAATGCTGTAGCCCCATACGCGGTCGAGCAACAAATCGCGCGACACCACGATGCCGCGATTTTCCATGAGATAGCGCAGCATTTCGAATTCCTTATGCGTGAGCTGCACTTCCTCGCCGTCTGCAGTGACCTGATAGCGCGCAACGTTCAGGCAAATCGGGCCCGCCTCAAGCGTTTCTCCGTCACCTGCGGCCGCCATTTCGCGCTGACCCGTCTGAACATCGCGTTCATGTCGGCGCAGCAGCGCGTTCACGCGCGAGATGAGCTCCATCATGCCGAAGGGCTTTGCCAGGTAATCATCGGCACCCGCGTCAAGGCCGCAAACCGTGTCGAACTCGGTCGACTTCGCGGTGAGCATCATGATGGGCACATTCGCAGTACGAGAATCGGCGCGCAAGCGCTTGAGCACAGAAATGCCGTCTTCATCGGGAAGCATTACGTCGAGAAGGAACAAATCGGGCACCTCGGTCGCAAGCGCGACGTCCATCTCGGACGCGCGCGAGAACCCACGCGTCGCATGGCCCGTTTGCTCGAGCGTGTAGAGCGCCAGGTTTCGAATTTGTTCATCATCCTCGAGGTAATAGATCATCCGAGAACCTCTCCTTTATAACGGCCGGTCAGTGCGTATTCTACCCATTCGGCGATGTTTTGGGCGTGATCGCCCACGCGTTCGAGGTATTTTGCGAGCATAAGCGCCTCGACGAGGTTCGATGCGACGCTGCCCTCGTCCTGAATGCCCCGCACCACATCGGATTTCACACTTTCGAAAAGCGCATCGATCTGCGCATCTTCCCCAATCGTCGCACAAGCGCGTTCGGCGTCGCGTTCTACGAACGCCTCGGTGGCGTTGTGCAGAATCACGCAAGCTCGGTCACCCATCTCACGCAGGTGCGCCGAAAGTTCATCGTCGAGTTCGCCTTGCAGAGTAAGCGCAATCTCGGCGATATCGGTCGCCTGGTCGCCAATACGCTCCAAGTCGCCTGCGATTTTAAGGGCAGCCGACACGCGATGCAGGTCGGTCGCGACGGGCTGCTGCGTGAGCAGGAGTTTCACGCACAATCCCTCGACCTCGCGCTCCTGATGGTCGATGTCATCGTCTCCGTCGATTACCGCATTCGCCGCTTCGGCGTCACGGGCGGCAAGCGCCGCAATGCTCGTGCGCAGGGCGTCTTCCGTCGACGACGCCATGACCAGCAGCTGGGCATCGAGCAATTGCAGTTGAGAATCCAATACCGTACGTGCCATGGCTTAGCCGAACCTTCCCGTGATGTAGTCTTCCGTGCGCTTATCGTTGGGGTGATCGAAAAGGTTTTTTGTGTCATCGAACTCAACCAGGTCACCAAGCAGGAAAAACGCACATTTGTCGCTTACGCGAGCGGCTTGCTGCATATTGTGGGTCACCATGACCACCGTGTAGCCACGCTTGAGTTCAATGGCGAGCTCCTCGATGCGCCCTGTGGAAATAGGGTCGAGGGCGCTCGTAGCCTCATCCATAAGCAGCACCTCCGGCTCAACCGCCAGCGCGCGAGCGATGCACAAACGCTGCTGCTGGCCGCCCGAAAGCGCAAGGGCGCTCTTCTTCAGACGATCTTTCACTTCGTCGAAAATCGCCGCCTTGCGAAGCGCGGTTTCGACGATTTCGTCGAGCTCAGCCTTGCCCTTGACGCCATGGGTGCGTGGGCCGAACGCCACGTTGTCGTACACGCTCATAGGAAACGGGTTCGCTTTCTGGAACACCATGCCAACACGTCTGCGAAGCAAGTTGACGTCGATTTCCTTGCTGTAGAGTTCTTCCCCATCGAGCCTGATCGAGCCTTCGACTCGGCAGCCTTCGATAGTGTCGTTCATGCGATTGAGGCAGCGCAGGAAGGTCGACTTTCCGCAGCCCGATGGGCCAATGAACGCGGTAATTTGATTGCGCGGCATGTTCATCGTTATGCCGTGAAGCGCATGGAACGCGCCATAGTGCAAATCGAGGTTTGAAACCGCGATTTTCGTTTCATTTGAAGCCTCGGCCACGAGCGCCCTTTCTTCCCGAATTAAAACCGAGAAGAAACTTTACGGATGGGCGGCACGCTCGACGTTAGACGTTTGCAAAATTTGCGTAAAGAAGGGAGCAGGTTGCGCCGACAAAACCTGTTAAACGCTACGAGCATTTAACAGGTTTAGCAGGTTTTTTCGGCGGCTTCCACCACGTGTTTCATGAGCATGCTCGTGGTCACGCCGCCAATGCCGCGCGGGACGGGGGTAATGGCGTCGACAATCGGCTCAATCGCGTCGAAATCGGCGTCGCCGCACAGGTTGCCCGCCTCGTCAACGTTAATGCCCACGTCGAGCACTGTCTGACCGGGATGAAAGAAATCGCGGCCATACGCTTTCGCGCGGCCCGTGGCAAGAATCACCACATCGCCTTTGCGCACGATAGCGGGCAAATCGCTCGTACGCGAATGACACGTGGTCACCGTCGCGTGGCGATCGAGCAGAAGCACGCTCACGGGTTTGCCAACAACCAAACTGCGCCCCACGACAACCACGCGCTTGCCCGCAATGGGAATGCTGTAGGCGTCCAGCATTTCGATGCACGCAGCAGCCGTACACGGCGCAAAACCGGGGCCACGGCCAGTGAACACCGCGGCCATCGAACCGCGCCCAATACCGTCCACATCTTTGGCCGGGTCAAGCGCGTCGCATACGGCGTCTTCGTCGAATTGCTTGGGAAGAGGGCGGAACATCAAGCAGCCGTGAATGGACGGGTCAGCGTTCACCCATGCGATAACGTCCATGAGCTCTTCTTGGGATGCGTTTTCCGGAAGCGTAATGGTGCGTGCACGAATTCCCAGGCCGGCGGCGCGTTTCAGCGCTGTACGCTCGTAAGCCAAGTCATCGGGGCGTGCACCCACGCGTACAATCGCAAGACCAGGCTTCACACCGCGCTCTTCGAGCGCAGCGATGCGTCCCCTCAATTCCCCTCGCAGCGAGTCAATAACGGGCTTTCCAAGCAGCAATTTCGCCATGGCGGTTCTTTCTAACAAAGCCACCGCGATCCAAACGCGGCGCAGTCGATCACCAAACAACGGAGGCGTTCTCCTCGTCGCGCCATTGTACGGCATGCGAAGCGCTTCCTACCGCGCACCCCGCGTTTTTTCGACAAACGAAACTCCGACACCCACGCTCCAAAATGCAAAGCAACCCAAAAAGAAACGGCGACGCCGAAGCGTCGCCGCGCACAAACCGGCACGAAGGGAGGGGAAGCCGGCCATGAAGGGAGGGCATGTGTTCAGGGGGACTACTCGCCAACAAGCTCGGTAATAGTGGTGTTTTTCGCGAGCGCCTCGCCAATAAGCTGGCCATACACCAAAGAACGACTCGTAGAACAACCCGGGCAGGTGATGGGATAATTGAAGCCGAAGAAATCGCCCTGCGCGTTGCCGCAGGCATACAGACCTTTGATGGGCGTATCGTCCTCGGTGCACACCTGGGAGTTGTCGTCCACGTGCAGGCCGAAGCACACCACCAGCAAAGCAGCATTCAAAGGCTGCGCATAGTACGGCGGCGTGTGAAGACTGCTAAGGAAGCGAGAGGCAACGCCGAATTGGGTATCCTCGCCCTTCTCGTAAGCAGCATCGAAATCAGCTACAGCCTTCTCGAGGTTCTTGGCGGGCACACCAATTTTTTCGGCAAGCTCGGCCACAGTATCGGCCTTCACCAAGGTGCCGTTCTGCAGGCGCGTCTCAATTTCCTCGGGAGCGGCAGCCATACGGGTTTCGTAGGAATCGCCCCAGTGCGATTTCAGCACATCACCGTAGTTCGCATCGAAAATCGACCATGCAACGTTGCCCGGCTGATTCATACGGCCATCGGTCACGTAGGGCTCGAAAGGCATCTCGTTCATGAAGCGATCGCCATTCTGGTTCACGGCAAGCAGCGTCAGCATGAAGCCCGTAAGGTTGTAATCGCGCGTCTGGATGGTGAAGGGGTGAATCATCGGGGAGGCGGGGCTCTTCGAAATGGCCGCGCCAGCCCAGCAGCCCATCAAAATGCCGTCACCGGTGTTGGCGCCTGCGGGCGTGTACACGTTGGCATCAGCGCGGGTGGCGATAGGCGACCAAGCATTGAGCATTTCGTCGTTGCCTCCGATGTCGCCCGTGGCAATAACAACGCCCTTGGATGCGTTGAATTGGACGTGCTTGCCGTCGGCGTCGGTTGCGATAACACCCGTGATGCCATTTTCGGCATCGCCAACCAGCTGTTCAGCATGCGTATTGAAGAAGAATTCAGCGCCGTTTTCCTCGGCCGACTTCACCAGCACATCGCCCAGGTTCTGATGCGGCTCTTTGCCATCGGGACGGTCGAATACACCCCATTCATCGCTGCTGAAGCACACAGAATCGTTAAACACCGTGTATTTCTCGGGCAGGTCATCCCATCCAGCCTTCGAGCTACCGGCAACCGAGCGAATAACCGACACGCCGTTTTCCGCGCACAACTCGGTAATGTAGTCAATCTTCGGGCCGCATTGGTCGAGCCACGTTTTAATAAGATGGTAGTTGCTGGTCTGCTGGCTGGTGGAGTGCATGATGCGCGCAGCCTTTTCCAAGTCGATTTCAATGCCGTCATCAAGCAACACCTTCGAGCCCATGGCGGCCATATCCAAACCGCAGAAACGACCAGCGTCGTTGCGTTCGAGTACGGCAACGGAAGCGCCGAAACGAGCAGCGGCCTGCGCGGCGTTGGGGCCCGCCATACCGCCACCAACCACAACCACGTCGTAGTCTTTGGTTTCAGAGATATCGGTAATTGCTTCGGGTTTCACTTCCCACGTATGTTTGCCAATGCCGTTGCCCGAATCGGATTTAGATTCGCTTGACTGGCTTTGCTGCGGACTGGCGCAACCCGCCAATCCGGCCATGGCGGCGATGCTTGCGCCCGCGGCCACCGATCCCTTCAGGAAATTCCTTCTGCTGATTCCCATTTGTCTGCTCCCTCTCACTTGGATGCTTCTTGCGAGCCCTTCGGCCCGAATGACGAAGCTCATTGTGGGGAAGCCAGCAACAACGCAAATCGACCGAAAAGCGTTGTTGTCGGAAGATAAACCGTTTCTATCGAGCAAAAAAACGCCTATGCCCTTTCGGATGATTCATCCTGAAACACCTGGTCAATAAGTGCTTGTTTACTCGAAACGCCCGCTTTTTGATAAATATGACGAATGTGGGTTTTCGCAGTGCCCTCGGCAATGCACAACGTTTCAGAAATCCAGGGCTGGGAGCGACCAGCGGCCACATAGGCGAACACTTCCTGTTCACGCGGGGTGAG
>OLQA01003227.1_pt1 | contig 11902 bp, 10 predicted proteins | sample 1673151 | NCBI WGS metagenome assembly OLQA01 (sample SAMEA3136760, study PRJEB25190) | human gut metagenome | biome: human gut; feature: human-associated habitat; material: faeces | place: Austria | collected 2013 | reverse complement strand
TTCTTACTATCACCGGCAGTCCCCAGCATGCTGCAGAGATGATGACGGCTCCAAATGAACTGTTCTGATGGGCAGATACACACAGGGTAATAGCACACAATGATAAAAAGGCTTCTAAGGCAAGCATGAGTAAGACTGCCAGATATTTTGAAAACATCACCGACTGATGCCTGATGCTTTCAGACAGTACAAGTCCTGCGATGTTATTGAATCCATTTAACCCATACACAACCTGACATAAGACCAGGTTTATCACCGCAAACCACAGAAAGACAGAAATTGTAAATGTCAAAGCAGCGGCTATTTTTGCCATGACGTCCTTTCTTCTTCCCTCTTCTGTGCTGAAAATCAGCGGCAGCATTTTCGTCTGGCTCTCCTCTGCAAAAATAGTTGACACACTGCAAATAACCAGTATACTTCCCAATATCAGGCCAAACTGCAGCATTTCAACAAATATTTTCCAGCCTGTTGTGTAAGTCAGATAAGGTGTTATCCCCAGTTTTTCACAGTTTTCCCCCAGTTCTGTTTCCGCAATCATATATCTTTCTGTTGGAGTAATGCCGTTTTCCCATGCCCCATTGGTAAAATATCGTGTCACAAAATCATTTAAAAAGTTCCCGTCTCTCCATCCCGGCATATTTTCTTCCAACTTGGATGGCAGACCATATTTTTCAACAATTTGATGAACCTTTTCATCTGTCAGCTCGCCTTCAAATTCTTTCGTGATTTTCTTGTTCATCTTCACAGCCTCATAACCGGAATAAACGCTTCCATCCACTGCAGCTATTTCCCCGCCTACTTCTGCAAACCAAAAATAAGCCAACAACAATGCGGTAGCGGCAAATAGTCCGATTCTAAATATTTTGTTGTGATAGAGTTTGTATAATTCCATTCTATAAAGCCGCATTTTACGTTTCCTCCGCTGACTGTGTTTCATAAAGATAGGCATCTTCAAGAGTCCCCTCCAGAAGTTCTGCCTCCCGCATGGGCTGTTTTTCTGAAATCACTCTTAATTCGATATTTTCACCATTGCTTCTCATATTGCTTACAACAAAACGCTGCCCAAGGCACTCGGCTTCTTTTTCAGAAACAATGCATTTCCAAACGTGGCCTTTCACTTTCTCTGTTAGCTCCGCCTCTGTTCCTTCCTGAATGAGTTCTCCGTTTTTCATGAGTGACATGCTCCCACCACTTAAATCACAGATTTTGAAGTGGGGGCTTCTTGCTCAATGGCTCTACTGAGCCAAGTATCTACAAGCTATCCTCGCGTGCCCCGCGATTCATTTTTCCCCAGTTATGGGATATTTTCATTGTCTGGATACAGACACTTCCCATTTATCCTGCTAACAACATGCGGCGTGCTTCTTCACGTATATTGATTGCCGCATTCAGATCCCGATCTATCCGATTTCCACATCTACAAAGGTATACTCTGTCCGAAAGTTTCAGTTCTTTCTTTACACTGCCACATTTACAGCATTTTTTACTGGAAGGGAAAAAACGGTCTACACGTACCAATTTCTTGCCTCTCCATGTCAGCTTATATTCCAGCAATTCCCGAAACTTTCCGTAACTGTTATCCATGACACTTTTTCCAAAATGCATACACTGGCTCATTGCTTTCATATCAATATCTTCTACTGCAACAACATCATATGCCTCTGCCATTTCATAACTCAGCTTATGTAAGAAATCTTTCCTCTGGTTTCGGATTTTTTCGTGACATAATGCAACACGTTTTTTCTGTCGGTAATAATTATTGCTTCCTTTCACGCAATGGGATAACTTTCTTTGTTCCCTTGCCAGCCGCTCCTCACTTTTTCTGAAGTATCCTTCATTTTCCTTCTGTATATCTTCAGAAAACACAGCCATTCCATGCATTGCATAATCAATTCCCAGTATCTTTGCGTCTTCATAATCAAATTCTTCTGCTTGGTTTTCACAGTCAGATTTTTCATATAATAGACTTGCATAATACTTTCCGGATGGTTCCATACTTATTGTTACAGATTTCAGGCAATATTTTTCTGCAATATCACGATGTTTTTTCATACGGATCCATTTCAACTTCGGTAGTTTTATCCGATGATCTTCTACCTGAATATTTCCATTGACCACATTTGTCGTATAGCTTTTTCGGCTCCTGTGTTTTGATTTGAATTTTGGAAAGCCAATCTTTGGATTCCTGAAAAAATTCTTATATGCCTTTTCCAGATGCATCTGCACATTTGCAAGTGCCAGGGAATCCACTTCTTTCAAAAATGGATATGCTTTTTTATACATCGCCGGTGTATTTCGCAGCATTTTTTTCGTTGCTTCATATTCCCGTATCTTATCATTCAACATCTGATTATATAAAAAACGACAGCAGCCAAATGTTTTGGCGAGCAGGACTTCCTGTTCTCTGTTTGGATATATACGAAAACGGTAAGCTATATTCATCTTTTTTTCTCTCCCTGCGTCTCGATATAACTACGGATAACATCAATCGGTGCACCACCCGCTGTCAACAGGCAGAAACTTTGACTCCAGAATGCTTCCTTCCAAAGTCTTTCCCTGATCTGTGGATATTCCTTTTTTAACAAACGACTGCTTGCACTTTTATACGCATTGATAAATTTACTGAGTTCTGATTTTGGCTGTGCCCGAAACATAACATGCACATGATCAACATCATGATTCCATTCTTCCAGTGTGATTCCATAATCAGGTGCAATACGTTCCCAGATCTCTTTTGCACGTTCCGAAATCGGATCATCTATTACTTTTCTTCGGTATTTTACAACCATGATCAGATGATAATACATCAAATATACTGAATGTGCATTATGATCCATTTTGTCCATATAATCAGTCCTTTCTATCCTTTCGACTGATTATAGTATACCACACTTCGCACCGCAGAACAAGCGTTCTATTTTCTTTTTTTCTGCAATTCATCTCCCACCTGTAGAGGAAGGAGAATTCTTGCTAACTTTTGTTAAAATGTCCTTTAGAAACATATCTCTAAAGGACATTTTTATATACTTCTCCAACCTTTTCTATGATATTCTTATATTAAAGTAACTGTTCAGAGCCAACCTCCAAAATACTACGCATTTCATACCTGTTTTTTGAAATTTTGCTTGGCTCTGAACAGTTACATATTAAACATATTTAATAGAAAGGACTGACCGCCTTGCGTCTCACTGAACTTCGTATCCGCAATTACAAGTCCATCAGCGACCTGCTGATCACCGATATCGAAAACGCCCTGATTCTCGTAGGCAAGAACAACACCGGCAAAACGGCCATTCTCGATGCCATTCGTGTTGTCACCGGCAGCTGTGCCGTTGAAATGGGTGATTTTCAGGAGGATTACGCCAATATAGAAATCTCCGTCTGCCTGCTCTTAAGCGACAATGATTTGAAAATGCTCCACGCTGCAGGTCAAATCAGCACTTACCGCCGATTTGACAAATGGTTTCAGGATTTCAAAAGAAAACTGCCATCCTATGATGAGGCGTCCCAGGCCCTTTCTTTTACATTTATCGCTAACCGCGACGGGAAAATCCGTTACAGCGACGGATATCAGAAGAATAACAACTGGATTCCCCGACTGCTGCCGCCGGTCTATTATCTGGACCCGCAGCGCAATCTGCGGCAATTTCAGGACGATTTGCTGCTCATGCAGGAAGACAGCCTTTTAAAACAAATGCGTTCCGGCTGCTGTCTTTTTGATTCCGCCAAACCATGCACCCACTGCTTTTCCTGTATCGGTCTGATCAACCAGAAAACACCTGCCGAATTAAATGCCTTTGAAGCGGCCAGATTGCTGGATTACAAGCTGTATCAGCTGAATCTGGATGATTTTTCCAGAAGAGTTAATGCCAACTACAGAAAAAACGGCGGTCAGCATGAAATCATCTACTCCATGAACCGTGATATCGAGCAGATGCTTTCCGTTACCGCTGAAATTGCAGATGAAAAGCAGAAAACGCTGCGCCCTATTGAACATATGGGCAAAGGCATGCGCAGCATTTATATGCTTTCGCTCCTTGAAACCTACGCAGAAGACGACAATCCTACCCCAGGCATCATTATGGTGGAGGAACCGGAACTTTTCCTCCACCCAAAACTCCAGAAACTGTCCGGTGATCTCCTTTTCCGTCTGGCCCGCAAAAATCAGGTGATTTTTTCCACCCATTCACCGAATCTGCTGCCGAATTTCAACAGCCGTCAGATCCGACAGGTTGTATTGGACAGCGATGGCTATTCCACTGTTCGTGAACATACAGATATCAGCGTCATTCTCAATGATCTGGGATACAGCGCCAATGATCTGATGAATGTCGATTTTGTATTTATTGTCGAAGGCCGTCAGGACAAAAGCCGACTGCCGCTGCTGCTGCGAAAATATTACTCCGAAATATACGATGATGAAGGCAAGCCTTCCCGTGTGGCCATCATCACTACCAACAGCTGCACCAATATCAAGACCTATGCCAATTTGAAATACATCAACCAGGTTTATTTGAAAGACAGCTTCCTGATGATCCGTGATGGTGACGGCAAAGACGCGGATATGCTGAAGCATCAGCTCTGCCGCTATTATGATGAAAGGAATATCAGTGATATCGACCATTTGCCAAGGGTTACAGAGAAAAATGTCCTGATCCTGAAATATTACTCCTTTGAAAATTACTTTTTCAATCCGGATGTTATGGCAAAACTCGGCGTTGTTCCAAGCCCCGAAGCTTTTTATGATATATTTTACGAAAAATGGCACGAATATCTGCATCGGCTTTCCAGTGGAGAAAAACTGGTGGCCGCCATCGGTCATGATTTGACATCACCGGAGGATGTGCGTCAGCATATGGAAGATATCCGCATCCACATGCGGGGTCACAATCTCTATGATACATTCTACGGACGCTATAAAGATTCCGAAACCGAATTACTGACCCGCTACATAGAAATAGCACCGAAAGACGACTTCAAAGACATCCTCGATGCTATTGACCATTTTATTTACTTCGAAAATCGCCGGAAATAACAAGATTATCAGGGCCAAAACCCTCCGGCAGCAATTCTTTCAGACGGTAAATCTTATATTTGCCGTCTGCCGCTGCCAGGATAATCTGAAATGTCTCCGGATCACAGAATTCCATCATCACCTGCCGGCAGACACCGCAGGGTGCCGTATAACCACTCAGTACACCGTTCATCCCGCCCACAATACAGATTACACGAAAATCACGGACACCTTCGCTGACAGCCTTGAAGAAAGCCGTTCTCTCCGCACAGTTCGTCGGTGTATAGGCCGCATTCTCTATATTGCATCCGGTATAAATCGTGCCGTCTGCAGCCAGAAGTGCTGCCCCCACTTTAAAATGTGAATAGGGTGTATAGGAAAATCGAAGCTGTTCTGCAGCTGTTTTTATCAATTTCTGAATAAGTGTTTCCGTCAACTCATTTTTTCCTATTTCTTCTGAATAATAAATCATACCTTCACTCCCATTATTTCTACATTTATAATCACAAAAGGCATTTTTAATAATTTGATTTCCCACTTATTTATCCGCGTTAATCAGATTCCTGATAGCCTCCACAGCCACATGAATGGCCCCATCTGTGTCATGAACCACCGGATTCTCAAGTCCCAGCTTCGCCCGTTCCTGATTGGCCATGACAAGAAAACAGGAGCCCACACGTACCCCCAGATGGCCGCCTACAATAAACAATGCCGCCGATTCCATCTCCGATGCCAGACAGCCCATCCGCTTCCAGGCTTCCCATTTATTCTGCAGCTCATAGCTCACCGGCATCAGTTCCGGCGCATGCTGTCCGTAAAAGGCATCCTTGCACTGAACAACCCCGGTATGATACGGCATCTTCAAGGCTTTCGCTGCCGAAACAAGGGCTGTTGTCACACCAAAATCAGGCACTGCCGGGTATTCAATAGGCGCATATTCTTTGCTGGTGCCCTCCATACGGACTGCTCCCGTGGCAATAACGATGTCACCGCTTTTCACATCCGGCTGCATGCCGCCGCAGGTTCCGATTCTGACAAAGGTATCTGCACCACAGCGATACAACTCTTCCATGGCAATAGAGGCTGACGGACCGCCAATACCTGTGGATGTCACGCTGACTTTTACGCCATCCAAAGTGCCTGTATACGTTGTAAATTCCCTGTTATCCGCAATCAACACCGGATGCTCCAAATACTGTGCAATCTTTACACACCTCTTCGGATCTCCCGGCAGAATCACATACCGACCCACTTCCCCTTTGGCCACCTGAATATGATACTGTCTGCTTGCATCTTCTGAATAATTAATCATACTGCCACCCCCATATTCAACCAAAATAATACCAATAATTTAACTTTTTATCTTGACACAACACCTCTTTTTGAAGAAAGCAATGCCATAACAAAAAACGTCATCTCCATTTTCTTCAAATTCTCTGGCATACATTCTGCTCTCTATCTGATTGATTGCTTTATTACAATCGCTTTCCAGCTGCTGGAACATTTTTGAATATTTCGCCTCAAAAACTGCGACCCTGCCATTTTCAGTATCCATAACAACCAGATCACTGCGGCCTTCTCCATGTTCCTTATTGGATTGAACCATATATCCAGCTCCTGTAAAAATGCCTGCCAGAAAAGCATGATAAAAATCTTCTCTATAATCATGATAACTGATGGTCTGACGCAAAAGCTTATTCATCTCCTGTGTCAGGGTCTCGCTATCACCACACCAGACAGCATCAAACAACAGTCTTTTATTCCATGTTCTGGCTTTGTCTTCAAACCATTTTTTGACAGTTGTCTCAAAAATCTCTCTGATTTCAGCATTTGGAATCAACAATGCAGTCATCCCATCCGGAAGCGGCATTTTTATATCCCGGTCACGTACTTTTGTTAAATAACCTGTTAAATACAGGATACTCCATAGATTATCTTCCGATGCATGAAGATAATCATAGGTCAGATTTTCTTCTATTCGTTCAATAATATATCCCCCCGCCAACAGTGTCTCCATTTTGGCAGTGATACTATTACCCGCAAAATCAATAAAAGACCTGATAATCGCATTATCACTTGTATTCTTCCAATAGCTTGCAGGTTTTACGGTTGCGTCAAATTGAAAATCACGAACAAAATTCATCACATCCCATGGGCAATAAATATCGTATTCCCCAAAATGATACCCATCATACCACGCTTTCACCTGTTGTGCATGCGAAGCAGCGCCCGCATCCAGCAAAATCTGATCTACTTCTTTTTGCGTAAAACCAAAGTATTCATTAAATCTTGACATTGAAATCGTATCAGAAACAAAATTATTCGTACCTGTAAAAATACTTTCTTTTGCTATTTTCAGGCAACCTGTGACAACCGCTAATTCAAGTACCGAATTATCTTTTAACGATATACTGAGCATCGTTTTCAGGACTTCCATCATTTCCGTATAATAACCTTTACTGCTGGCTTTGGCAATCGGCACATCGTATTCATCCAATAGCAAAATAACTTTCTTCCCATAATAAGCCCACATCATCCTCATAATGACTAACAAAGCACTTTGTATATCCACCAGAGAAGCGGTTTGCATCTTTAATCGATGAAAAATGGCTTTTTGAACTTCCGTCACCTGTTCACCATCTTCCAGATAAGCATACACATCACAAAATTGGGACAGTGTAAATTGAAGAAGTGCCAGTGCATTTTCAAAAGATGTGCCATCTACATCTTTAAAAGATAAAAAAAGAACCGGATACTGATTCATCCAATGCTGACACAACTCTGTGTCTTTCATTATTTCCAGACCTTCAAATAAAGCCCTGTTATCTTTTGTTATATCAAAAAAATTAGCAAGCATACTCATTCCCAGCGTCTTACCAAAGCGCCTCGGTCGCGTCAGTAAAGTTACTTCCGCTCCGGATTTCAGCAATCCTTTGATCCAGCCACTTTTATCGATATAGTAATAACCATCACTTCGAATCTTTTCAAAATCGGAGACTCCTACCGATAGCTTCATCTGCTTCATGACCTATGCCCCTTTCCCTGATATTTTCTACTCTTATGATAACAGAATCTGCCCGACAAGTCCACTTGAAAAAGGCTGCTGCTCTATTCATTACCCCGAATAAAACAACAGCCTTTTCAGTTTACTGTGCCTTGACTTTCGTCCAAAGCTCAGCAAATAATTTCTTAATATCCGTATCCTGATAACGGAAAATTTCATCTTTTTCGTAGCCGACACGCGGTACATATGCCTCGATACCTTCGTAATCCTCTTCCTGTGCCTGCTCATAAGCAGCCACAACCGGTGAACTGTAACCGACATATTGGGTATTTCTGTAAGCTACGTCATCTCTCAGCATAAAATCCATAAATTCGTAAGCCAGTTCTGTATTCTCACAATCCCTGGTCATAACCATGGCATCATACCAGAGGTTCGTTCCCTCTTCCGGCATCAAAAAGCCCAGATCCTCATTTTCCGACATAATATAGGCACCATCACCGGAATAAACAACCGCCAGTGCTTTGTTGCCGGAAATCATGTTGTCAATGACATCATCGCCGGCATAGACTGGTTTCATGGTATCTCTCTGCTGAATCAGCCATTCATAAGCCGCCTGAATCTCGTTTTTATCGTGGGTATTCATGGAATATCCCAGGGCTTTCAGGGCAATCATAAAGGAATCTCGCTCAGAGTCATACATATACAGATTACCTGCATATTTCGTATCCATCAGCAGATTCCAGCCTTCACTGAGGTCCGCCGGATCCACCACTGTCTTGTCATATAAAATACCCACATTACCCCAGAAATAAGGAACGGAGTAAACATTGCCCGGATCATATTCTTTGTTCATAACATCCGGATTCAATCCCTCTGCATTGGTCAGACGATCCCAATCGATCGGCTGCAGATAATCTTCCCTGATCAGACGCTCGATCATATAATCCGAAGGAATCAGAATATCATAGGCATCTCCGGCCTGAAGCTTTGTATACATCATCTCATTGGACTCAAATGTTTCATAAATAACCGTGCAATTGTACTCATCCTGGAACTCTGTCAGAAGATCTGAATCGATATATTCGCCGGCATTATAAACCTTCAGCACTCTTGCCTCTTTGTTATTGCTCTTGTTGGCCACACAGGTCACAAGACTGAGTACTAATGCAAAAACAGCTACACCTGCCACCAGTTTCTTCATGTTCTGATTATTCTTCTTGTTGTCACCGCCGCCCAGTCTCGGAAGCAGATTAGCCAGAAGCAGAATCACAACAATCACCACAATAACAATGGTTGACAGCGCATTAATCGTCGGATTGATACGTTTTGTCATGTTATAAACGACAATTGAAATGTTCTTGACGCCGTTTCCTGATACAAAATAGGAAATAACGAAATCATCAAAAGACATAGTAAAAGCCAGCAGCGCACCGGCAAATATGCCCGGTCGGATCATCGGAATAATAACTTTCGTCAGTGCCTGATACGGTGTGGCACCAAGGTCCATGGCCGCATTGGCCAGATTCGGGTTCAGGCTTCTCACCTTCGGATACACACTGGTAATGACATACGGCGTACAGAAGGCAATGTGTGCCAGAAGCATAGTTATATATCCCTTCTGGAATCCCAGAGATGAGAACAGCAACATCCATCCGATGGCTGTAACGATATCCGGATTCAGAATCGGAATATCATTCATGCTGAGCACCATATCTTTGATAATCTTCCGTGACTTTGAAAGGCCGATGGCTGTCATTGTTCCCAACACTGTCGAAGCAATGGTGGCCAGGATGGCAATAGTCACAGAAACATAAACCGCCGACATAATCTCACTGTTTTCCAAAAGCGCTTTATACCAGCGCAAGGAAAATCCTGTGAATTTCGACAATGACTTCGATGAATTAAATGAAAATACCATCGTCACCAGAATCGGCAGATAGAAAAAAGCAAAACAAATCGCAATATAAAATTTTGAAAATAAACTGTTTTTCTTTCGCATGTCTGCCTCCTAATTGTCCTGTACATCCATCTTCTTCATGAGACGCATCGCCACAAGAATCAGAATTGCCAGAATCAGGGAAATGGCACTGCCGAAATTCCAGTCTCCAACAGATACAAACTGGGATTCGATCAGATTACCGATCAGGACAAACTGCCCGCCGCCAAGGAGCTTCGGAATAACGAAAGAAGAAATCGCCATCAGGAATACCATCACAATACCGTTGATCACACCGGGCATGGACAGTTTCAGAACAACCTTTTGAAATGTCTGAAACGGATTGGCGCCCAGATCCATGGCTGCCTCAATGAGAGAATTGTCCATTTTTCTCAGTGAGGTATGAATCGGAATAATCATAAACGGCATAAAATTGCAGACCATGCCCACAACAACGGAAAAATTCGTATACATCATTGTCACCGGATTAATGCCCAACACACTGAGCAATCCGTTGATAATACCATTGTCAGATAACAGGTTCATCCACGCATAGGTTCTCAGAAGCATATTGATCCAGGTAGGAATGGTTACCGCCATGATCAGCATATCCTGCATCTCCTCCGGACATTTTGCAATAAGGTAAGCCATTGGATAGCCAAGAATCAGACAGACTCCGGTTGTCAGAACACCCATCTCAATGGACTTGATAAATACTTTGATATAAGTTGGTTCATTGATCTTCGCAAAATTCATCAATGTAAAGTTCAGTGTTTTCACCGGATTGCCGCTTGTGGTAAATGCGTAAATCGCGATCAACACCAGTGGAATCAGAACAAACAGCACCAACCAGGCGAAATACGGCCCTGTTAATTTTCTAAAATGCTTCATCTAGTAACTCCCCATCTGCCACATAACATGAATGTCTTCCGGCGTAAATGTCAGTCCCACTTCCAGTCCGACAGCAAAATAATCCGTTGTGTCGATTCTGTAATCGCGGTATTTGGTAGTAACAATCGTCTCATAATGCACACCCTTGAAAGTCACAGATTTGACGATACCCTTCAAATTAGCTTTATCCGGCTGCACAATATCAATATCCTCAGGACGGATCACCACATCCACAGGCTCATTCTCAGGGAAGCCCTTATCCACACAGATAAACTCAAAATCGTCAAAAGCCACCAGGAAATCCTTGATCATGACACCTTCGATAATATTCGACTCACCGATGAAGCCTGCCACAAAGCGGTTCTCCGGTTCATTGTAAATGTCAATCGGAGTACCGATCTGCTGAATAGTTCCCTCATTCATAACAACTACTGTATCAGACATGGAGAGCGCCTCCTCCTGGTCATGGGTAACAAACACGAAAGTGATACCCACTTCCTTCTGGATCTTCTTCAACTCCGTCTGCATCTCCTTACGCAGTCTGGCATCCAGAGCGCCTAACGGTTCATCCAGAAGCAGTACCTTCGGTTCATTCACCAGGGCTCTGGCAATAGCAACACGCTGCTGCTGACCGCCGGACAATAAAGTAACGTCCTTGGAACCATAATTCGCCAGGCCGACCATGGACAGCATCCGCTCTACCTTGGTCTTGATCACAGCCTTATCCATCTTCTTGATATTCAGACCAAAAGCCACATTGTCAAACACGTTCATATGCGGAAATAATGCATACTTCTGGAAAACGGTATTAATTTCACGTTTATAAGCAGGAATTTTGGAAATATCCATGCCGTCAAAAAGCACTTCACCGCTGCTGGCTTCCTCAAAACCGGCAATAATACGCAGTGTTGTTGTCTTGCCGCAACCGCTCGGCCCCAGCAGTGTCAAAAACTCATTGTGATGAATGTCCAGATTGATGCCCTTCAAAACCTGCTGGTCATCAAAATTCTTCGTCAGATTCTTAAGCTCAATAATCTTCTCCATGGTCCTCTCCCTT
>OLQA01003224.1_pt1 | contig 11907 bp, 4 predicted proteins | sample 1673151 | NCBI WGS metagenome assembly OLQA01 (sample SAMEA3136760, study PRJEB25190) | human gut metagenome | biome: human gut; feature: human-associated habitat; material: faeces | place: Austria | collected 2013 | reverse complement strand
CCACCAGCCGGGCTGGGCCCGGGTGCGCAACCAGCTGCTGTGCGACGAGGGCATCAGGGCGAGGATAGAGAGGTTCCTGTGAAAAGACTTACACAGACTTCTTGACAAGCCCTTCAAGTGTTAAAATAACACGTTGAGGAACTATCTTTGCTACCCCTGGTTCACTTTCTTTTAGGAACTAATCTTACTGAGATATCGCAAAGGAGCTGCTCAAGCCATGAAGGCAACCGATTGAAGGTTAATGCGGTTGATGGGGGACGGAAATGACTGAAAGAATGAGGGAAAAAACAAGAAGAGAAAGTGTGGCAGACCGCTACTCTTTCGGACACAAAGCCCTTTCGGTAGTGCTCTCGGTAGTGCTGCTGGGCTTCGGTTGGCCGGCGGTGAACCCGTCGGAGACTTTCGCGAGCGATGAATCGGCGCAGGCCGATCAGGTGCAAGCTGAAGTCGCGCAACCTGAAGAGACTCAAGCCCTGGAAGAGACGGCAGACGATTCTGCCGCAATGGCTTTGGCGACTGCCGACGAGGCCGCTCCGGTTGCGGCTTCCGACAAGCAGGCTGTTGCCGAGCCGGCGGCTGATGAGTCGGCGACGGCATCGGCGCCGAGCGCTTCCGACGAGGAAGAGGCTTCTGCTGTGGAAGATGCCGTGAAAGAGGATTCCGCGGTAGACAACCAAGGCTCTTCGCAGGCGGCTGCTGCCCAGGCGAAAACTGAATACGATATTTCGCTTGTGCTGAAAAACGCTTCGATCAAGAAGGCCGACGGCACCAATGAACTCGTGAGCTTGCCCGCCACGAAGGTCACGGTTTCCGCCGATAAAGATTTCAAATTCACGGTTGTGCCCGATTCTGTCTGTAAGCTGAATCGCGTGCTTGTAAACGTTGCTGGTCAGGAATCCACCCCCCCCCCTTATCCCTGACGCCGATGGCGTTTACGTTGTTGCATCGGGCGATATTGCCAAGGGCGCAACGTTGACCGTTGAAGCCAGCTCTTCTCTTGGAAACGTTGGCACCGTGCTTGGTGGAGTGTTTGGCGGTGGCGCTGCTGCTGCGAGCGATGTGAGCGGCAATGCCGGGGAAACTACCAGCGCCAAGGTTGGCGATAAGGTGACCCTGAAAGGCACTTCCAATAAGAATTGTAGCTATGCGGGAGAATGGACTGTTAAGAAAAACGGCGAGTCGACCAGCGCCGGTACCGTTAAAGGCAACGGAGGCAGCGCGACGGCGGTATTCTCTGAGGCCGGAACGTTTGAAATTGAACATGCATATTGCGAAGCTTCGCATTTCCTTGGTTTCGGTGACCATTCTGTGAAAATTGAGACGTTTACCGTCGTGGTTCAGCCTGCCACGCCCGCTCGGTCTATCTCTATTTCTGGCAGCGATACCGTTACGCAGTTCTCAGATATTCAGCTGACGGCAACGGTCGATCCCGCGGAAGCTACAGGAATGTATGAATGGTCCTCGTCTAATGAAGACATCCTGACGGTTGACAACAGCGGTAACGTTACGGGCGTTCGCCAAGGAACGGCAACGGTCACGGTTTCGTTCATAAGCGCTGTCGGCGGTTCGGAAGTTTCTGCGTCTAAAGATGTGACGGTTACCGCAACGAAAGATGCGACTGATCAAGCGCTCGTTTACTACCTGCTCGACCCCACCAAAGACGCCAACTCGAACGACTCGGGTCACTGGGGAAAAACATCGCTTGGCACCGCAACGGTGAATACCACCGATGCTACGTGGGCGGGTGGCAAGAATTGCTTCGATAACGTGGATCAGCGCGTTGTTTCGTGGCCCAATGGCACCAACGTTGTGCCGAGGGACTCTGACGCTTGGAATGAAATCTTCGATAACTATAAGACGACCATCCAGGCCCAGCTTCCGGGCGTTACCTTTACTAAGGACGATGTAGAAGAAATCGCTCTCGTTCCCGCAAAAATCTCAAAGAATAACGGGACCAACCCCGATATGCATCTTGACTGCAATATCTCCATCAAATGTAAGAATGTTGCACTGGTGAAGTATTACCTGCGCGATGCGGACAGCACGCAGTTTGAGCAAAAGGGAGCCAAGAACTATATTTCCGGTAACGCCACCCAGCCTTCCGATGTGATGAACGAGCAGTTCCCTGAAACCAAGACGGTTGATGGCGTAACCTACGCCTTCTCTGGCTGGTATTTGGATCAAAGCTTCACGCAGCCTGCAACGTTCCCGTATACGGTTAACAGCTCTACGAACTTCTATGCCAAGTATGTGGGCGGTTTCCAGGTTGCCTATGACCTTGCTGGCGGTTCATGGACCAACTCCGATGCAACCACGTATATTGCCCAGGAAGGTTCGACGCAAACGGTGAAGAGCGAGCCCACTCGCGAGGGATACAAATTCACCGGTTGGACCATCGAAGGCCTGCCTGATACTACCGCGCTTAAGAGTGGCGATACCTTCACTATGCCCGCAGGCAACGTAACCATCACGGCAAACTGGCAGGAGCTTCTTTCCTATCGGATTAAATATCTTGAAAAAGGCACCGAAAAACAGCTCGCCGACCCAGATACTCGATATGGCGAGCAAGGTGAGAAGGTTTCTGCAGATGCCAAGACCATTGACGGCTATCACCTTGCAGATGGATGCTCCAGCCATATTGAGAAAACCCTCGGAAGCAGCGATAACGATATCACGTTCTGGTACGAGAAGGATTCCGTTGAGTACACGGTGAACTACTACCTGAATGGTACCGAACAAAAGGTTGCCGACTCTGAAACAAAGAGCGCTCCTTGGGATACCCAGGTAAAGGCGTCTGATCTTGCGAAGGGTATTGACGGGTATACCGCCGTGCCCAACCAAGCCACGACCATTACCGTTAATCGCGATGGCAAGAGTTACATCAACGTGTACTACTACCAGAACGTTGATCTTGTCGCCAATTCCGATGCAAAGACCTACAACGGTTCCGAGCAGAGTGCTTCCGGCTTTACCGGTGCGCCCGAAGATGCTGATTTCTCCGGCATTACCGTCGGCGCAAACGGCACCGATGCGGGCACGTACCCTGCTCAATTTGCGGAAGGCACCGTTGGCACCATTGACAAAACCGAGAAATATATCGTTGCAAGCGTCGAGAATGGTTCACTTGTAATCGGCAAGGCTGAGGTCACCCTGAAGTCCGCCGACCTGAGCAAGAAGTACGACGGTACCGCGCTCGAAAACGGCGGCACCGCGCTCGAGACCGAGTCCGGCTTCGCTAAGGGCGAGGGCGCGACGTACACGTTCACGGGTTCCCAGACCGTCGTTGGGTCTTCGCCCAACGCGTTTGACTATACGCTGAACGAGGACACCAAGGCCGACAACTATACCATTACGAAGTCCGAGGGCACGCTGAAAGTTACCGACCGTGATGAGACTGAAAAGTACGAGATTACGGTGACTGCCAATTCCGCGACGGAGACCTACGACGGAACTGAAAAGACCGTCTCTGGCGTGACCGACACTACATTCACCAACGACAAGGGTGCTCAGTTCACCGTTGAGGGCCTTAGCGCAACCGTGTCTGGAACCGATGCGGGCGAGTATGCGAACGAGGTCAGCGGCACTCCTGTCGTTAAGGATGCTGCTGGCAACGACGTGACCAAGCAATTCAAAGTTAAGACGGTTAACGGCAAGCTTGTCATCGACAAACGCGCCGTGACCATTAAGCCCAAGGATGCCACCAAGGCCTACGACGGCGAGCCCCTTAAGGCTACCGAGTGGGAGGTTGTATCGGGCTCGTTCGTCGACGGCCAGAGCATTGCCAACCCGCAATACGACGGCTCGCAGACCGTGCCCGGATCAAGCGAAAGCTCGATTACGGAGTGGGACTATGCCGAGGGTACCAACGCCGATAATTACAACATCACGGCAGCGAAGGGGTCGCTGACCGTTACCGACCGCGCTGACGGTGAGAAATACGAAATCACGGTGACTGCCAATTCCGCCGAGTTCAGCTACGACGGCAACGAGCATGCGGTCGAAGGTTTTGAGACCCTCGAGTTCCCGGTTGACGGCAATAAATACACTGTGTCGGGCCTCAGCGCGAGCGTGTCTGGAACCGATGCGGGCACCTATCCCAACAACGTTACCGGCACGGCCAAGGTTACTGACGCTGCGGGCAATGACGTGACCTCCCAGTTCTCCGTGACCACCGAGAGCGGTTCGCTGGTAATCAATAAAGCCAAGGCTACTATTGCGCCCAAAGACGCGACCAAGGCCTACGACGGCACCGATCTTAAGGCGAGCGAATTTGTAACCGAGGGATTCGTGAAGGATCAGGGCGTCAAGAGCGCTACCTTTACTGGCTCCCAGCTGAACGTGGGTACGAGCAAGAGTGGCATCGATGGCTACGTTCTCGCCGACGGAACGAACGCCAATAATTACGATATAACGAAGGGAACGGGCAACCTCGAGGTAACTCCGGTTAGCGATGAAGTGACCGTTACCATTACAGGCAACGCCGCGACCCTGAAATACGATGGAACCGAGCAGTCCGTGACGGGCTATACCGTTGCATGCTCCAATGGCCTGTATACTGCCAATGACTTCGTCTTCACTGGCGCTGCTGTTGCCAAGGGTACGAATGTCGGTACCTACAAGATGGGCCTCGATAAGGGTCAATTCTCCAATACGAGCGCGAACTTCTCGAACGTGACGTTCGTGGTTGAAGATGGCTGGCTCAAGATTGAGGGCGGCCAGATTGACGCAAACGCCGTCACTTGGACTAAGCAAGACGTGCAGAAGGTGTATGACGGCAAGCCGCTTTCGGCCTTCGCCGCTCGTGCGACCGATAAACACGGCAATGAGCTCAATGTTGAATACAGCATCGATGGCGAAACGTGGACTTTTGACCCGGCCGAGATTAGCCTGACGCATTTCGGCTCCCAGAAGGTGTTGCTGCGCGCCACGGGCTCCAACTACACTGCTGGTCAATACGCGACGAGCTCTGAAAAAATCGCGATTAACAAGCGTCCTGTCACGTTGACTTCTGCCAGCGCGAACAAGGTGTATGACGGCAAATCTCTTACCAATGACACCGTCACCTCCACTCCGCTTGGCGTGGGCGTTGGCTTCCTCGATGGCGAGGGCGTGACTTGCAACGTCACTGGCTCTCAAACGAATGTCGGCGAGAGCGACAACGAGTTCACGTACACGTTCAATGAGGGTACGAGCAAAAGCGACTACCTGGTTACGTACGAGTTCGGCAAGTTGATCGTAACCCAGGACAATACGGAGGTCGTCGTTACCATCACCGAGCACTCCGGAGCCTTCGAATACGATGGAACCGAGAAGACGGTGAGCGGCTACGACTTCAGCGCTTCCAACGAGCTGTATAAGAATACCGACTTCGAGTTTACGGGCAACGATTCTGTGAGCGCGACCAACGTCGGCACCTATGACATGGAGCTTAAGTCCGAGAACTTCAAGAATACGAACGGCAACTTCTCCAAGGTGACGTTCGTGGTTGTCGACGGCCAGCTCACCATCACTCCGAAGAGCGTTGACCCTGAAGCCGGCAAGGGCATGAGCGTCGGCAAGCTTCCTAATGTCACGTACAACGGGGAGTCCCAGAAGCAGAAGCCCGAGGTGAAGGACGGCAACACACTGCTTACGGAGGGCGCTGACTATACGCTTTCGTACAGCAAAGACACGACCAACGTCGGTACCGTGACCGTGACCGTCGAGGGCAAGGGCAACTACGCCGGTGAGGCCGAGGTGACCTATGAAATCATGAAGCGCCAGGTGACTCTCGAGTCCGCGAGCGCTTCCAAGGTCTACGACGGCACGCCGCTCACTAAGCCCGGGGTCACCGTGGGTTGTGACGGCTTCGTCGAAGGCGAAGTGTCTGGCCTTAAGGCGATTGGCACTGTAACGAATGTGGCCGATGGCGAAGTCGACAATGAAATCGTTTGGGATTGGACCGAAGGCTTTGGCGAGGGCAACTATGACATCACCAAGACCGAGGGCAAGCTGAGTATTGAGCCTCAGTCGGTCGACCCCGACAATCCGGAATCCTATACCGGTATTAAAGTTGGCGAGCTGTCTGACCTTCTGTACAAAGGCAAAGACCAGTTCCAAGAGCCCACGGTTACCGACGCGAAGGGCAACCTCCTCGTTAAGGATCGCGACTACACGCTCGCCTTCGATGGCGATGCCAGGAACGTGACCGATGCTGGTGTTTCCGTGACGGTTTCGGGTATTGGCAACTACAAGGGTGATTTCTCGCGTAGCTACAAGATTCTTCCGCGTGAAGTGACCGTTGAGTCTGCGAGCGCTTCCAAGGTCTACGACGGCACGCCGCTCTTCTCTCATGATGTTGTTGTGACCAGCGCCGCTGGTTTCGTCGAGGATGACGTGGCGAGCATGACGGCGCCTAATTCCATCACGGAAGTTGGGTCGATTACGAACGAGATCGCCATCGAGTGGTCGAATGACGTTGCGGCTGGTAACTATGTCGTCCTTAAGGAAGAAGGCGTTCTCGAGGTAACTCCTAAATCGGTGACCGCGGAAGGCTTCTCCGTTGAGGGTCTGAACGACGTTACTTACAACGGCCTTGCTCAACAGCAAGAGCCGACCGTCAAAGACGGCGACAAGACGCTGACGAAGGACAAAGATTACACGCTGTCCTTCACCGAGGATGTCACGAATGTCGGCACGGTTCGCGTTACCGTTACGGGCAAGGGCAATTACGCTGGTAGCGTCGATGTGGCCTATCAGATTTTGCCTGCCAAGCTTATTGTGACCACTCCGTCTGATTCGACGGTCTACAACGGCAAGCCCCTTACGGCCGAAGGCGGCGTCGAGGGCTTCGTCAACAACGAGACTGCGGTCTTCGAGACCACCGGTTCCCAGACCGAGGTCGGCGAGAGCGAGAACACCTACGCGATTTACTGGTCGGATGAGGGTACTACTGCCAAGCGCAGCAACTATACGGTCGAGGAGCATATCGGTACGCTAACCGTGACTGAATATGCAGACGAAATCGTGGCTGTTGCCAATGACGTGACCATGACCTACGACGGCATGCCGCATCGCGCCGAGGTTACCGTGACCGGCGTTCCCGAGGGTTATTCCGTGAAGACGGCCTGGTCTGGCGCCGAGGTTACCGACGTGACTGGTGCCGACGGCTTGGTCGCCAATGTTGATGAGATCGTTGTCGTGAACGCCGAAGGCAAGGATGTTACGGACAGCCTGAAGATTACCAAGAAGCCTGGCAAATTGGTGATTGAGCCCAAGGAGCTCACCGTGGTTACGATGGGCGCGAGCAAGCCGTACGACGGCACGCCCCTCACGGCTAACGGCAAAATCGAAGGCTTCGTCAATGGCGAGACTGCGGCCTTTGCTGTGATCGGTTCCCAGACCGAGGTCGGCGAATGCACCAACGCTTACACAATCGAGTGGTCCGGCAATGCCAAGCAGGGCAACTACACGGTCAAGGAGGAGCTGGGCAAGCTCGAAGTGACGAAGAGCCAAGCGGCGATCGTAATCGTGCCGAAGGGCGGCAAGAAGACCTACGACGGCACCCCGCTTGTGAGCGAGGGCGCTGATGCCTATGGTCTGCCCGCTGGGTTTACATGCGAGGCAACGACCAAGGGTTTCGTTACGAACGTGGGAAGCGCCGTTGCCGAGATTGACACGTATGCCATTAAGAACGCCGATGGGAAGGACGTTACCGACCAATTCGGTAACGTGAGCACTGGATTCGCCACGCTCCTGGTGACCAAGCGTCCCGTGACCGTGGTTTCGGAGGACGCTTCCAAGGTCTACGACGGCACGCCGCTCACTAAGCACGAGGCCGGTGTAACCGGGGGCAGCATGGTTGACGGCGAGAGCTTCGTGTATGAATTCACGGGCACCCAGACCGTTGCGGGCGAGAGCGCCAACTCCTTCATAATCAGTGCGGGAGACGGCACGAATCTTGACAACTACGAGATTACCAAGCAGGACGGCACGTTGAAGGTCGAGCCGAAGGGTATCGTGCCCGGCGAGGACAACGGGATGAAGGTTACCAAGCCCGTCGACAAGGTTTACAACGGCAAGGAGCAGAAGTTCGTCCCCGTTGTGACTGACAGCGAGAAGGTGCTCGTCGAAAACGTTGACTACGTCGTTACGTACACCGACGCTCTCGATTCCGAGGGCGACGCTGCAGCGAAGGACGACTTCACCAACGTGACTGGCGACATCTTCGTTACCGTTGAGGGTATTGGCAACTACACTGGCAGCCTCACGCAGAGCTATCAGATCACGCCGAAGCCTTACACGGTTACGACGGTTTCGGGCAGCAAGGTGTATGACGGCACGCCTCTTGAGGGTGCGTCGCTCGAAGGCAACTTCGTTGGCGGCTTGGTGAATAACGACGATGCGACGTTCGTGGTTACCGGCACGCAGACCGAGGTTGGCGTTTCCGACAACACGTATACGCTTGAGTTCGTTGACGAGCAGATGGCCAAGAACTACAAGCTCGTTAAGGAAGACGTCGGCACGCTTACTGTGGTGAAGGATGAGAGCGAAGCTTCGCAGAATTCGAACGGTAATGGCGAGTCGAAGAACAAGGACACTCTGCCCAAGACGGGCGACATGACGTTGACTACGCTGCCCTTCGTCCTGGCGGTCGTAGCAGGTGCTGTGCTTTGCGTGGCACCTGTTGCCCGCCGCCGCTCGAAGTTCTAGAGCGAACGCAGCGGCGAGCTGGGTTTAAGCCTGCGGGATCGAAAAGGTCACGTCTAAGCGGCGAGTCGATTTCTTCGAAATCGCGGGCTTTCCCGGAAGGCTTTGTGCGAATACGTCAAGGCAATAGGGTATAAAAACCCGGTCGAGTACAGCTCGGCCGGGTTTTTTGTTGCCTCGTTTGACGGCGAGTCGGGCTTCGAAATTGAAGGGGGTATTCAAGTAAAACATGGGCCATTTGCCTAAATATGTATTGCTACCTCGACTTTCAACTGATGGAGCGTATGAATAGCCGATAACCTGCTACAGTCCACGTTATAAAAGTGGAACTGCCATGGCTTACTATATCTTTAGGGGTTACACTGTTTGCAGGGCGAATAGCCTTTCGAAATAAGCTCATCGCGCGTGGCTGTGGCCTCTTGCTTGTTGTTGTCGGCTATGTCGTCGACCGAAGAGCAGGTCGGGAGGTGAAATTTCATGCTTTTGGTGTTGAGCACGTATTCTTGCGACCCATATGAGGTGGCCGAGCCTTCCTCGGAACCCGCGCCGTTGCTGGGATTCTTTGCGTCGCTCGAACCGGCTGCGTTGGTTGCCCGGTTGGATTGACCGTTTTCGGCATCGCCCTTCGAAGTCGTATTATTCGTGCTCTCCGAGCGAGCATTTCCATTGGGGCTTTTGGTAGATGCACCGCTGGCTTCTTTGCCAGTCGCGTTCGGCGCCGTGCCCGCGCTGGTGGTGGTTGCCTCGCCACCGGTCGCCACATGTGGCACGTCGCTCGACTCCCGACTTTTGCCCGTAACGTAATCGATTTCCACGCCGGGTTCCACGTTGTACACGAACACGTTGAAGCGAACGGCCCGCCCGCCATCTTCAATTGATTCCGCTTCCATCTGCACGCCGCGTGCCACGAGGTCGTTCGCGGCAAAAATGGGCGTCACGCGATAGAGCACGTGGTTGCCCGTTTGCTTCACGTAATTGGCCACGATGTTTTCGTAATAAGTCATGCCAACAGAATTCATGGTGCGCGTGCCCGTGATGAGGTTTTTCTCGTTGGCGTCTTCTCCGCAAAGCTGATGCGCGATCAGGTGGCTGCGGTTGTAGAGCATTTCCTGGTCAACGAAGTCGTAGCGGTGCTGCTCCCAGCCGCTTGGATGCACCTGCGAAATGTCGCCGCGGGGCGCGTTGCTCAACGTGTCGGTACCGATACGCGCGAATGCCGCGCCGCAGCGCCCCTCGAAATCGAGGTCGGAGAATTCCATGAACGCGCCGCGTTTGAGGTCGTCGTCGGTAAAGCCCGGCTCGCTGTTGTTGACGTCAATGCAAAGCGCGCCCGTGTATTCGGGAATGTCGGCAATCTGCACGGCGGCGGGGTTGCTCGTTTGGGCGCCGCTGAAAGAGCCGCTCTCGCATGCGGCGAGCGGCAACGTGCAGCACAGCGCAAGGGCGATGGCGGCAAACAGCGCCGCAAAACGCGCGGGTATGGTGCGAGATTCATGCTCGCGAGAAGGTATCTGCATCAAAGCGATGCCTTTCTGAAAAAGGCGGCATGACGAACGTTTAGCCCGTCATGCCGCTCTCGTCATGTCTGATTTGCTTGCTTATTCCGCGAACTTCAGCAGCTCGGCGGGCGCGTCGATGAGCGCGCCGGGGTTGTTGCTCGTAAGGTGATCGAGCGTTTGGTAGCCCCATTTCGCGCCAATGGGGAATGCGCCAGCGTTGTTCGCGACCTGCATGTCCACGTCGGAATCGCCGACATACGCCACGCGTTCGATTGGCACGTCGAGCGTTTTCGCGACGAGCGTGAGGCCTTTCGGGTCGGGCTTGCGCGGCACAGGACCATCGCCAAGCGCGAAATCCATGAGGTCAGCGAAGTAATGCTTGGTTAGAATTTGCACACCGCCGTCGTATTTGTTCGATAGCACGGCGAGCTTCATGCCGCGTGCCTTCAGTTCGGCCAAGGTGTCGAGCATGCCGTCGTACACAGTCGTTTTCTGGTTGCCCACTTCGTCGTAGCGCGTTTTCCACCAGGCGAGCGCCGCTTCGGTGGCGTTGTCGTTCAGGTCTTGCGGCAGCGCTTGCAGAATAAGCGAGCGCAGGCCGTTGCCGATCATGGCCAAGATTTCCTCGGTGGTGTGCGTGGGGTAGCCGAAGTGCGTGAGCGTTTCATTGGTCACGTCGACCAGGTCGGGCAGCGAATCGAGCAGTGTGCCGTCCATATCGAACACGAACGCCTCAAGCGGTTCGTGGGTGCGAAGCAATTCCATCGTGGGGTCCTTTCGTGTTGGCGCGGCCGTGCCGCGCAGGTCATTAATCGCTTCGCAGTATACCCGCCGCATTTGGTGCGCATGTGGTGGGTGTTTTCCGAAAAGGTGTCGGCATGCTCGGCGGGATTGGTCGCTCGTTCGAGAAAGGGGTCGGCCTGCGGGTATGTTCGTTTGCTCGTTTGAGGGAATGCGGTTTGTTCGGGCTCCCTCGAGACTCGTTTGCTCGAGAGGGGCCAGCTGGTCATGCGGGTTCGTCATCGTGCTCGGCGGGACTGGTTTGTTTTTGTTTGATGGGGTCAGCCTGCTCGGACTGTCGAGTTGCTCGGTGCGTCTTTAGGCGATTGTTGTGGGCATCGGTTGGGTTTCGTTCCGCGCATGTTTCGTCTCGCGTTCGCTGTTTTTTGGTATCGAGCGTTGCGCCCCTTGGCCGTCGCGCGTTCCGTCTCGCGAACGCCATAAGGCTTCTGTTGCTTTCCCGCCGCACCTGGAAATTGCCGCGTGAGCATGTATTATGAATAGTCGCAAAATACAACGAAGAGAAGGATGCGTTCATGCAGATTTTCGTGACCAAAGACTATCAGGAAATGAGCGAAGCCGCCGCCGACATGATTGTCGACCTGGTCGAGGAAAAACCTGGCTGCGTGTTGGGCTTGGCCACCGGCTCCACGCCTGAGGGCCTCTACGCCGAAATCGCCAAGCGCCACGAAGCCGAGGACATCGACTTCTCGCGCGTTGCAACGTTCAACCTAGACGAATACCGCGGCCTGCCTGCCGACCACGAGCAGAGCTATCACTACTTCATGCAGAAGCACCTGTTCAGCAAGATTAACGTGCGCCCCGAGAACACGCATGTGCCCAATGGCGCCAACCCCGATGCTCAGGCCGCATGCGATGCCTACGAGGCTTCCATCCTGCTTGCCGGCGGCGTTGACCTGCAACTTCTGGGCCTGGGCCA
>OLQA01003219.1_pt1 | contig 11918 bp, 10 predicted proteins | sample 1673151 | NCBI WGS metagenome assembly OLQA01 (sample SAMEA3136760, study PRJEB25190) | human gut metagenome | biome: human gut; feature: human-associated habitat; material: faeces | place: Austria | collected 2013 | reverse complement strand
CGGCGTCGGCGACGCCGGGGGCGTCGAAAATGCCGTGGATGTAGCTGCCGTACACGTTCCCGCCGCCGGTGACGACGCCGCGCGCTTCCCGGCTGCGTCCCATATGGATTTCATATCCTTCGTACGAAAGACCGTTCAGGCAGGCAAGCTCTCCCGCCACGCCGGAGAACGTTCCGCGCGTCTGCGTCTGCACCTTTTCGCCCCGAAAAACGGTGTCCATATCGAGAAGGCCCATGCCCGCGATGTCCATGATGCCCGCGGCTTCGACCTGCTCGGGGTCGGAAACGCTCCGGCCAAGCATCTGGTATCCGCCGCAGATGCCGAAAACGAGCGTCCCGCCGTCCGCGGCCTTCAGGATCGCCGCCTCCAGCCCGCTCTCGCGCAGCCATTTGAGATCGGCGATGGTGCTCTTCGTGCCGGGGAGGACGATCATGTCGGGCGCTCCGAGCTCCGCGGCGCGCTCAATGTAGCGCACGGACACGTTTTCGTACCGCTCGAACGGGCTCACATCCGTGAAGTTCGAGATGCGCGGCAGACGAACGACGGCAATGTCGATCGTGCGGCGCTCGCTGCCGCGGTCAAAGCGCGTGGAGAGGCTGTCCTCGTCGTCGATATCGAGATGGACATACGGCACGACGCCCGCCACCGGCACGCCGCACAGCTCCTCGAGCGTTTTGAGCCCCGGCTCCAGGATCTTCTTATCTCCGCGGAATTTGTTGACGATGGTGCCGCGGATGCGCGCTCGCTCGTCCGGCTCGAGCAGGGCCACGGTGCCGTAGAGCTGTGCGAACACGCCGCCGCGGTCAATGTCGCCGACGAGGAGCACCGGCGCGTCCACGAGCTTCGCAAGGCCCATGTTCACGATGTCCTCCTGCTTGAGATTGATCTCCGCAGGGCTTCCCGCGCCCTCGATGACGAGGATATCGTTCTCCGCGGCGAGCGAGTTATACGCTTCCATCACCGCGGGGATATACTCGCGCTTGCGGCGGTAATACTCCATCGCGTGCATGTTGCCCTGCACGACGCCGTTGACGATCACCTGGCTGCCAACGTCGGTCGTCGGCTTGAGAAGAATGGGGTTCATGCGCACGTCCGGCGCGATGCCCGCGGCCTCCGCCTGCACGACCTGCGCGCGCCCCATCTCGCCGCCCGCGGCGGTGATGAAGGAGTTGAGCGCCATGTTCTGGCTTTTGAACGGCGCGACTCTGTAGCCGTCCTGCCGGAAAATGCGGCACAGTCCGGCGCAGAGGATGCTCTTGCCCGCGTTGGACATCGTGCCCTGGATCATAATGTTCTTTGCCATGGTCAGACCTCCCGTAGGGCGCGGATGAGCGCCTCGTTTTCCGCGCGTGTGCGCACGGCGATGCGGTACCAGCTGGGGCAGAGCCCCGCGTAATTTTCGCAATTTCGTATGAGGATCCCCTGTTCCCGCAGCGCGGCGTCCAGTCCGGGCGCGGCGCGGAACAGGAGATAGTTCGCGTCCGAGGGTATCACGCGAAAGCCGAGCGCGGCAAGCTGTTCCGCGAGCCATGCGCGCTCCGCGCGTACGAGCGCGCGGGTCTTTTTAAGAAATTCCGTCTCCCCCAGCGCCGCGACGCCCGCCGCCTGCGCAAGCGTGGAGACGTTCCACGGCGGCACGGTCTCGGACATCTCGTGCAGCAGCGCTGCGTCCGCGCAGAGACCGTAGCCGAGCCGGACGCCCGCCATACCGTAGCTTTTCGTGAACGCCTTGAGGATAAAAAGCCGCGGGCAGCGCGTGAGGAACGGCTTCAGGCTCTCGCCGCCGTCCGTCAGATCGAGAAAGCACTCGTCCGCGAAAAGGTACGTTCCGAGCTTTTCGCAGAGCGCGAGAATTTCTTTAAGCAGCGCGCCATCGGCCAGCCGTCCGGTGGGGTTATTCGGGTTGCAGAGGAAAAACACCTCCGGCCTCGTCTCCCGCAGAAAATCCAGAATGCCGCCGTCCGGCGCAAAATCGTTCTTCTCCGAGAGCGTATAGCGCGCCACGGCGCAGCCCGTGCGCGCGAGCGCGAGCGAATATTCCGCAAACGTCGGCGCGAGCTCGGCGGCGCGCTGCGGCCGGACGGCGTCGGCAAAGGCGTATATGAGCTCCGCCGCGCCGCTGCCGCAGAGAATGTATTCCTCCGGCACGCCCTCCGCCGCGGCGATGGCGGCGCACAGCGCGCGGCAGTAGGGGTCGGGGTAGCGGTGCACCTCGGGCAGCGCTCGGGTGATGGCCGCGAGCACGCTCTCCGGCGTGCCGAAGGGGTTCGTATTGGCGGAAAAGTCCAGCCGGACGTTTCCGGCGTAAATGTCCCCGCCGTGGGGGTTTTTCGTATCGTACAGCATTTACATCACCAGAAGGAAACGGACCGCGCCGAACAAAACGAGCGAGAGCGCCGCCGTCGCGTAGAGCAGCCGCCCCGCGCGGGGGATGTCCTCGTATTCGATCTCGCGCAGCGCGTCGCCGATGTACGGCTTTTTGTGGAGCTCGCCGTGGTAATACGCATCGCCCGCGAGACGCACGCCGAGCAGGCCCGCGCACACGGACTCCGTCTGCGCGGAGTTGGGGCTGGCATGGTTCCGGCGGTCGCGCCGCCAGATCCGCCAGCCGTTTTTCGCGTCCATACCGAGCAGCGCGCCCGCCGCGAGCATTAAAAGCGCCGAAAGACGCGCAGGGATATAGTTCAGCACGTCGTCCATTTTCGCCGGGACAAGGCCGATGTTCTTATACGGCATCTCGATATACCCGAGCATGGAGTCCATGGTGTTGGCGGCCTTATAGAAAAAGCCGAGCGGAGCGCCGCCGAGCGCGAGAAAGAGCATCGGCGCGATGACGCCGTCGGAAGCGTTCTCCGCCACGGTCTCCACCGCGGCGCGCGTTACGGCCAGATCGTCCAGCTCCGCGGTATCGCGCCCGACGATCATCGAAACGGCGCGGCGGTACTCCTCCGGCACGCCCTTTTTCAGCGCGGCATAGACCTTCATGCTCTCGTCGCGCAGCGACCGGGTCGCGAGGATCTGCCAGCACATGATGCTCTCGAGGACGAGTCCCGCCGCCGGATGGAGGCGGTAGGCCGCATACAGAAGCAGCGCCGGAACGGCGGTCGAGACGAGCACGACAATGACCCAGAGCACGCCTCCGGCGATGTTCTCGCCGCGGACGGTTTTGGGGAACATGCGCCGCACGAGCTTTTCCGCCGCCGAGATCAGCTTCCCGATCCACACGACCGGGTGCGGGATGCTGTGCGGGTCGCCGAGCAGCAGATCGACAAAAAAGCCGATCAGCAGCGCGATGAGATGGTACATCGGTTCTTCACCCCTGCATGGTAAAAATGTATACCGGGTTCTGGCCGGTCATCAGATGGTACGCGCCGGCTTTGCGGCTGCGCGCGGCGGTGAGAGACACCGCCTCCGTTTCGCGAAACGGGAACGCCTTCACGCACTCGGCAAGCTCCGCAACGGATTCGAGCGTTACCGCCGTCGCCACGATGCGCACGCGCGGATTTTTCTCCAGCAGCAGCGCGATGATCTCCTTCATATGGCCGGTCGTCCCGCCGAGAAAGGCGTGCGTCGGCGCGGGGAGATCGGCGCAGGCGTCCGGCGCGGTGCCGGAAACGGGCGTCACATTGTCGGTGTGGAACCTGCGGAGATTTTCGCGCAGGATATCAAAGGCGGCGTCTTTGCGCTCCACGGCGTATACGCGCCCTCTTCGGGCGGCCATCGCCGCTTCGACGGTGACGCTGCCCGTGCCCGCGCCGACGTCCCAGACAACGGAGTCTTCGTGCAGCGCGAGCTTGGAGAGGCACACGGCGCGGATCTCGCTTTTCGTCATCGGCACGCTCTCGGCGCGCGAAAACGCCTCGTCCGGCAGCCCCGCCGTTACGGGCAGCGGTTCGCCGCCGTATTCAATGAGCGCCACGGCGAGACTTTCAAACTGTCTTTCCGAAAGCTCCTCCGCCGTGCCGGTGGTGATGGCCTCGTCGGGGTAGCTCAGATGCTCGCCGACCGAAACACGCGCCGCGCCCATGCCGTTTTCCGTAAGCGCGCGGCAGAGCTTTCCCATGCCGTTTTCGCCGCCGACGAGCGCGAAGACCCGCCGCCCCTGCGCGAGCGGGAGCAAAATTGGCTCGCTCCGGCCGTGGAGCGTAACGGGGAGCACATCCTCGTAAGACGTGCCAAGCCTCGCGCAGAGGCAGGAGAGCGAGCTCAGCCCCGGCAGCACCGTGACACGGCAGCCGGCGAGCAGCGGCAGGAGCTTCTTCGTGCCGCTGAAAAAGCCGGTGTCGCCGGACATAACGACCGCGAACGAGCGGTATTCCGGGTGCGCGAGAATGTAATCGCGGATATCCTCCGGCGCGATGGCGGCGTGCGCCGCCTGTCCGGGCGCGGCGGCGGCTTCGATCATCCGCGCCGCGCCGATGAGACACCCGGCACGGGACAGCGCTTCGCGCGCCTCGCCGGTGAGCGCGGTGCGGCTGCCGGGGCCGAGCCCCACGACGGCGACCTCCGGCTTTGCGGAAAAGCCGAACCGGCGGCAGAGAAGCTCCACCGTTTCCGCGGCGGAGAGCCCCTCGCGCTGCGGCGGACGGCCGATGATGACCGGCACCGCGCCCGTTTCCGCCGCGGCGGCGATCTTTTCTTCAAATCCTCCGGCGCTGCCGGAGGCCTTCGTTACGAGATACGCCGCGCCGATGCTCCGGAGCATGGCGGCGTTGAGTTCTCTGGAAAACGGCCCCTGCATCGCGAGGATGTGCGCCGGCGGCAGTCCCGCCTCGCGGCAGGCGCGGAGCGAATCCTCCATCGGCAGCACGCGGGCGTAAGCACGCGAAGCGAAATCGCGGACGGACGCAAAGGCGTGCAGCTCCCGGCTGCCGGTCGTAAGCAGGATGTTCCCGTCCACGCGGTCGAGATACTCCGCCGCTCCGGCGGCGTCCTCGACAAAGACGGCGTTTTCCGGCGCAGCCGTGTCGGGCCGCAGGAGCCGGAGATACTCCGTGTCCGTACCGGCGCAGGTCGCGGCGATGCTCTCGGTGATGCGCTTGGCGTACGGGTGCGTCGCGTCGATGACAAGATCGAAGCGCTCGCGGCGGAAGAGCTCCGCCATCTCCTCATCCGGCTTCCGGAGTTTGTGAAAAAGGCGGATTTCGACTGGGCGGCGGCAGAGGCCGCGCGGAAATGTGCAGCCCCTCTCCCTGCGGGAGCAGCGTTTCGCCGTATTCCGTAGCCACGCACACGGTCACGTCCGCGCTCTGCTCGGCGAGAAACTCGGCGATCTCGCGTCCCTCGGTCGTGCCGGCAAATACGCAGAGCTTAGGCATCCGGCACCTCTTTGCGGCGGTAGCCGCGCGGCGTCACCATCGCGCCGCCGATCATTTTCGTCATGGCGTTGCCGATGAACACGGTGCTGAACATATCCACATCGGCATCGCGCAGCGCGCCGAGCGTCATATACTCGCCCGCCTCGCCCTCGCGCCCGATGGAATGCGCCACGCCGCAGGGCCGGTCCTCCGGCAGATACCGCAGCAGGATATCGCACGCCATGCGGAGATTGTCCGGGCGGCCCTTGCTGCGGGGGTTATAAAGCACGATGCCGAGATCCGCCTCGGCGGCGCACGCGAGCCGCTTTTCGATCTTCTCCCACGGCGTCAGCCGGTTGCTCAGACTGATGACGGCAAAGTCGTGCGTGAGCGGCGCGCCGAGCAGCGCGCCGCCGCTGCACGCGGCGGTGAGGCCGGGGATGACCTCGATCTCGGGCTCGGCTGCCTCGCCGCGCAGCTCATAGAGCAGCGCCGCCATGCCGTAAATGCCGCTGTCGCCGGAGCAGATCATCGCAACGGTCTTTCCGCCGCGCGCCGTTTCGAGCGCCATTTCGCAGCGCTCCACCTCGCGCAGCATCGGCGTAGCGAGAAATTCCTTATCCGCGTAGCGCTCCTTCACGAGATCGACGTACACGGTATACCCGACGATCACGTCGCACTCGCGCAGCGCGCGGTCGGCGCGGATCGTCATATTTTCATAGTTTCCGGGGCCGATGCCCACAACAGCCAGCTTACGCAAAGCGCACCTCCCAATGTTCTGCCGCCGCCGCCACGGTCACGCCGCTGCGGGCGGTCTTTTTTACCAATAACGTTTCGGCGTTTCGGAGCGCGGCTCTCTCGCACACGTTGTCCACGCCGGTGATGCTTTTCACAAATTCCGAAGGGGTGAACTCGCCGCGCACCGCGCGCAGCTCGTCCGCCGTGTAAAACTCCGCGCTCAGCCCCTCCGAGCGGCAGTAGGCGAGAAGCCCCTCCTCCTCCGCCTTGAGATCGATGGACGCGGCGCACTTCACCGCGCGCCGGTCGATGCCGTGCGCGGCGAGCGCTTCGTTCACCGCTGCGCGGATCGTTTCCTCGTCCGTTCCCTTCCGGCAGCCGATGCCGAGACGCACGACGCGCGGAACGAGCCGCAGCGTCTTTGCAAACGGCGTCTTTTCATAGACGCCGATGTATACGCCGAGCGCGCCGGCATCGCCCGGCGCGAGCCCGCGCGGCAGATCCGTCACGACCGGAAAGTCGCTGAGAAACGGCACGTCCCCCTCGAGCACGGCGGCGGACACGGCCTTCGCGAGCGGCAGGCTCGCGATGGCGCAGCCATTCTGCACCGCCCACGCGTCCACGGAGAAGCGGCCGTTGATGTCGGTCGCCGTTGTGATGACCGCCTGCGCGCCGAGCGAGGCGGCAAGCGCTTTGGCCAGCTCGTTCGCCCCGCCGATATGGCCCGAGAGCACGGGGATCACATACTGCCCCAGCTCGTCGAGCACGAGCACCGCAGGGTCGGTCGCCTTGCTTTTGAGATGCGGCGCGACCTCCCGCACAGCGAGCCCGACGCTCGAAACAAAGATCATGGCCTGCACGGCCTCGAAGATTGGCCCGTAAAACTCCCTCGCCGGACGGCCGAGCGGCGCGAAGCCGTCCTCCGCAAACCGCTCCATGGTATACGGCTGTATGTCCCAGTCCGCCAGCGCCGCCATGACGCGGCGCGCCGTGGCGCAGCCGCGGCGGCTGTAGGCGAAGAGCGCGGCGTTCATTCCGTGGCCTCCCGGAACTCCGTGGTGAAGCCGGGATGGTACAAAAGCGAGCGGAGATACTTATCCCCCATGCACTCGCCCACGATGATGAGGCTCGTTTTCGTAAGGCCGTTTTCCGTAACGGTCTTATGCAGCGTCCCGACGGTGCAGCGGAAGATCTTCTCCTCGGGCCACGTCGCCTTGTATACGACCGCCGCGGGCGTGCTCTCGGGGTAGCCGCCCGCGAGCAGCTCGCGCTGGAGCTTTTCGGTGAGGCTCGTGCTGAGGAAGAGCACCATCGTCGCCTGATGCGCGGCGAGCGCCGCGATGGACTGCTTTTCCGGCACCGGCGTCCGGCCCGGCGCGCGGGTGATGATGACGGTCTGGCTCACGTCGGGCAGCGTATACTCCGTTTTGAGCGAGGCCGCCGCGCCGCAGAACGCGCTCACGCCGGGGCATACGTCGTAGGCAATGCCGAGCTTGTCGAGCTCGTCGAACTGCTCGCGCACCGCGCCGAAAATGCTCGAGTCGCCGGTGTGGAGACGGACGGTCGTTTCCCCCGCGGCCTCGGCCTTTCGGATGGCGTCGATGACCTGCTCGAGCGTCATTTCGGCGCTGTTGTAAATGCGGCAGTCCTTCCGGCAATACGCGAGCAGCGCGGGGTTCACGAGACTTCCGGCGTAGATGACCACGTCACACTCGCCGAGCAGCTTCGCTCCCCGCACCGTGATGAGATCGGCAGCGCCGCTGCCGGCTCCGACAAAATGTACCATACGATTTCATTCCTCCATGATCTTTTTGAGAAGCGCCGGGGCGTTTTCGCTCTGTCCCAGAACGCCGTATTCCTTGGAAAACATCAAAAGGCCGACCTCCATGCCGTCCGCGCGATGCGCGAGATGGAAGAGCGCCCTTTCCGTGACGCGCGCGAGCGCCGGGGCGTCCCGACCGCATTCGCGCAGGATGCGCACCGCGTCGTCGCACGCAGCGCAGTCGAGTATCTCGCGGATGTGCTCCGCGTCCACGCCCGCCGCCGCGGCGTGCGCGGCGAGGATCTCCATGCGGCAGTCGCCGTATTTGGAGTGGGTGTTCATCATGCCGCCCGCGGTCTTTACGAGCTTGCCGACATGCCCGACGAGCAGCGCGCCGCGAAAGCCGAGCGCGCGGCAGATATCGAGCGCGTCGCCGAGGAAGTTGGAGACCTGCACCGCGGTATTCAGATCGACGTCGAGATTCTGCCGGATGAAGTCCGAGCCGTAGTTGCCGGGCGTGAGCAGGGCGTATTCCTTCCCCATCGCGCGGCGCTGCCGCAGCTCCACGCGGATGGTCTCCACAAGCGCCGCTTCGCTCATCGGCTCCACGATGCCGGTCGTTCCGAGGATGGATATCCCGCCGACGATGCCGAGGCGGGGGTTGAACGTCTTTTTCGCGAGAGTCTCGCCCTCGGGCGCGGAGATGACCACGTCCAGCCCGCCGGAGAAATCCGTGAGCGCCATGACCTCCTCCACGTTCTCGCGGATCATCTGCCGCGGCACGGAGTTGATGGCGGCGTTCCCGACCGGCTGGTCGAGCCCGCGCTTTGTCACGCGGCCGACGCCCTCGCCGCCGTCGATATGCACGCCCGGCTCGTCCGTCCGGCGGACCGAGGCAAAAATGAGCGTGCCTTTCGTCACATCGGGGTCGTCCCCGCTGTCCTTTTCGATGGCGCAGGAGACGCTGTCCGCGCGCATCGTGATCTCACGCACGGCGAGCTCGAGCCGGATGCCCTTCGGCGTATCGAGCGTGATGGTCTCCTTCCTCCGGCCGGTGAGCAGCATCCATGCCGCCGCCTTGGCCGCCGCCGCGGCGCACGAGCCGGTCGTATATCCGAGCCGGAGACGCTTGCCGTCCTTTTCGATGTACTGTTCCATATTACCGCAGGATCTGATAGAGCAGCGCGTTGCAGATGGCGGCGGCGACGTTGCTGCCGCCCTTGCGGCCGCGGGCGATGATGTGCGGCACCGGGGAATCGAGGAAGAGCTCCTTGCTCTCCACCACGTTCACGAACCCGACCGGCACGCCGATGATGAGCGCGGGGTCGAGCTTTCCCTCTTCGATGAGGCCATGCAGCGCGATGAGCGCCGTGGGCGCGTTGCCGATGGCGAAAATGCACTTCCCCGGCAGCTGCGCCGCCTTCTCCATGGAGACGATCGCGCGCGTGACGCCGCGCTCCTTCGCCTCGGCGGCGACGTCCGCATCGGACATGAAGCAGTGCACCTCGCCGCCGAGACGGCCGAGGATCGTTTTGTTGATGCCCGCTTTCGCCATCTGCGTGTCCGTGACGATGTGGCAGCCCGCGCGGAGCGCGTCGAGTCCCTTCGTCACGGCGTGCGGGGAGAACACAAGATTCTGCACATAGTCAAAATCCGCGGTCGTGTGGATAACGCGCTTGATGACAAGCTCGTTTTCCTCCTCGAGCTTCGTATCGCCGAGCAGCTCGGTGATGATGGCAAAGCTGCGCTTTTCAATGTCCATGGGTTTAATATTTTCCATCATGGCGGTGTTTCTCCTTTATACAGGCGTCATAAAAGCTGTAAAGAAATTCCAGGTTGGAATAGAAATGAAAATGCGGATAGCCCGCATAGAGCGTATCGGAGGCCACTGCGCACTCCCAGCGCCGTCCCGTCGGCTTTTCGGCGGCAAAGGCGTCGCCGGGGCAGGTGCAATCCCAGTGGTGGAACTCGTGCGCGGCGATCTCGCCTCCCGCGCGGCAGAGAAGATTGTCCTTCTTCGCGCGCAGCGTCACATATCCGAAGCGGGTGAGCTTTCCGGTATCGAAGCATGTCCCCGGCAGGAATCCCGCCATGGGCTCATCGCCGATGGCTTCGGTGAGATACATGAACCCGCCGCACTCGGCGATGCACGGCACGCCCCGCTCCAGCGCCGCGCGGACGGACGCGCGCATGGAGGCGTTTTCGCCAAGCTCCTTCGCGTACAGCTCCGGATACCCGCCGCCGAGATAAAGCCCGTCGATATTCTCCGGCAGCGCGCCGTCGGTGATCGGACTGAACGGTACGAGCTCGCCGCCCATCTCCCGCACGGCGTCAAGACTGTCTTCATAATAAAAGCAGAACGCGTTGTCCCGCGCAACAGCCAGCCGGATCTTCTCCTTCTTCGGCAGCACGGCGGGCGTATAGTCCAGAGGCTCGGCCTTGTGCGCGAGCGCGAGAAGAGCGTCGATATCCAGCGTCTTTTCCGCCTGCGCGGCGAGCGTCTGCATCTTTTCGCGGAGATCTCGGATCTCCCCCGCCGTCACGAGCCCCAGATGGCGGCTCTCGAGCACGCATTCGTCGAGCCGCGGCAGGAAGCCGAAGCACCGGATGCCGAAGCGCTCCTCGATGGCGGCGGCGTAGGCATCCATGATCTGGTCGCGGGAGGCAAGCGCGCTCACGAGCATCATGAGCGTAGAGCGCGGCACGTGGAAGTTCGTGATCAGCGCGTCGACCACGTGATAGGTCGAGCCGGGCATGAGGTAGAGCTGCGTCGTAGCGTTCTCGCGTACCACGATGTCGCCGCGGCCGAGCGTATCGGCCCCGTCCTCGCGGCCCTCAAAATAGCGCGCCGTCACAGCCGGATCGGACACCGGCGCGTCCGCGTCAAACGCGCTCTCGAGCGAGCGCACCGCCGTGGTACCGACGGCGATCACGCGATGCCCCTCGGCCTTAGCCTTATGCACGGCGTCGACCACCTCCTGCGATACGTGGTAGCGCTCGGTGTGCATGACGTGCTGCGTAGGGTCGTCCTCCTCCACCAGACGGAAGGTATCGATGCCGACCTCGAGCTCGACAGCGGCAAACTTCGCACCCTTGGCCTCGATAGCGGCCATGAGCTCGGGAGTAAAGTGCAGGCCCGCCGTAGGAGCGGCAGCCGAGTGCTCCTCCTTCATGGCGTAAACGGTCTGGTACTTCTCGGGGTCGCCCTCGTAATCGGTAATGTAGGGCGGCAGCGGCACGTGACCGGCGGCGTGGATGGCCTCGTCGAGCGTGCGCGGCTCGCCGGCAGCATTGCAACCGGCCGGCTCAAAGCGCACCAGACGGCCACCGCGGCTATCGGTGACAAAGTCGATGACCTCGGCCGTCAGCACCACGGGCGCGCCCTCGGGCGCATGGGCGCCACCGGCGCGATACTCAATCTGAGCACCGGGCTTCAGACGCTTGCCCGGCTTGACCAGACACTCCCAAACATGGCCCAGCGGGTCAACATCCTCGCGGCGCTTGAGCAGCAGCGTCTCGACCACGCCACCCGAGCCCGACTTGCGACCGATCAGGCGGGCCGGCATCACACGCGTCTTGTTGATGACGAGCACGTCGCCCGGCTCGATATAGTCGATGATGTCGCGGAAGATGCGGTGCTCAACGGTGCCGCCATGCTCCAGCGGCGTTCCTGCCTCAGAGCCCTTGCGATCCACCACCAGCAGGCGGCAGGAGTCGCGCGGCTCGGCAGGCGCCTGGGCGATGAGCTCTTCGGGCAGGTTATAGTCAAAATCATCGGTACGCATAGACACGTCGGATACTCCTTATATAGCTAAAGTCCGCTCTACATCCTAGCAGGCTGACATCCCAAATGAACTACTTTTTGGCAGCCTTGCGCTCGTCGCGAATGCGGGCGCGGTCCATGGCTGCTTCGACGGCCGAGAAACGGCAGCCGCAGTAATTCTGCCGATACATGCCCAGCTCGCGTGAACGACGCGTGGCCTCGGGATAATACGGGCGAAAATCGCGAATGACCGGGGTGAGCCCATGTGCCGCCGCCAAGCGCTCAAGCACGTCATTACAGGTGTCGAACAGCTGATACGGCGAGACGGCGAGCGTCGTGCCCACATATTCGAACCCGC
>OLQA01003217.1_pt1 | contig 11932 bp, 10 predicted proteins | sample 1673151 | NCBI WGS metagenome assembly OLQA01 (sample SAMEA3136760, study PRJEB25190) | human gut metagenome | biome: human gut; feature: human-associated habitat; material: faeces | place: Austria | collected 2013 | reverse complement strand
CTCTTTACCTACTGCATAATCTTCTGCAGCATTAGCCCATGGATTAGTCTCTGGGAATTTCAGGCTGAGTGCGATCTTAGTATCGTGAATATCTTTCACGAGTACTTTCAGCTTTTCGCCAACCTGGAATACTTTCTTAGGATTCTCAACACGTCCCCAGGACATCTCTGAAATATGTAACAGACCATCTACTCCACCAAGATCGATGAATGCGCCAAAATCTGTAACATTCTTTACAACACCTTCTACTGTATCTCCAACATGAAGATTTGCGAAAAGTTCTTTCTGCTTTTCTGCTCTCTCAGCAACCAGAAGCTGTCTTCTGTCACCGATCACACGGTTTCTTCTAGGATTGAACTCACTGATTACGAACTCAATTTCCTGTCCCTGATATTTGCTGAGATCTTTTTCATAAGTATCAGATACCAGACTTGCCGGGATAAATACTCTTGCTTCATCAACAACAACACTTAATCCACCGCCAAGGATCTGAACAACTGGTGCTTTCAGTACTTCTTTGTTCTCGAAAGCTTCTTTCAGTCTTTCATTTCCTCTTTCAGCAAGCAGTCTCTTGTATGTCAATAACACCTGACCTTCGCCATCATTTACCTTTAATACTTTAACTGTCATTGAATCTCCAACTGATACCATAGTTGTAAGATCTGCACCGGCCTCATTCGTGTACTCACTCTTTGTAATGATTCCGTCAGCCTTGTAACCTATATTTAAAATAATTTCATCTGGCTTAACGTCGATGACCGTACCGTCAACCACCTCTCCGTTGTGAATTGTTTTCAACGAATCTTCTAGCATTTGTTCAAAAGTTAATTCTGACATAATTTTGAACCTCCTCAATTATATTATTGGGCGTGGATGCCCCTGCTGTAATACCTACTGTTTCCACGGACCTTAATTGATTCATATTCAAATCGCCAAGTGTCTGTATATAGTACGTATCCGCACATGCATTGCTGCAGATTTCAAATAACTTTTGGGTATTTGAGCTTCTCTTGTCTCCGATGACAATCATCGCATCCACCCGCTTTGCAATGTCATAAGCCTCTTCCTGACGCTCTTTCGTTGCATTACAAATCGTATTTAAAACAATAATATCATAACGCTTTTCAGAAATAATTTCAACTAAATCTTTAAATTTATTGTAATTAAATGTCGTCTGTGCTACTACACAAACTTTTTCACTCTCCGGGACCAGTTCAAATGCCCTTGCTTCCTCTTCTGTCTGAATGATCGTAGCCGGGCCTTGCGCCCATCCTTCAATTCCCATAACTTCTGGATGTTCACGGTTTCCTATAATTACAATATGATATCCGTCCCGGCTTTTTTCTTCCACGATCCTATGTATTTTCTTCACAAATGGACAGGTTGCATCTACATAACGTACTCCGTTTTCATCCAGAAGATCACAGATTCTCTTTGGAACGCCGTGGGAACGGATGATCACGATTCCTGATTTTATCTGCTTGAGTTCTTCTTCTGACAGGATTACTTCAACTCCCTTTTTCTCCATGTCTTTGATGACTTCTTCATTGTGAATGATTGGACCATAAGTGTAGATCTTCTCTGCCGAATTTTCTTCAATTTGCTTATATACCGTATCCACAGCTCTCTGTACACCAAAACAGAAGCCTGCCGATTTCGCCAGTTCTACCTGCATGTTCATCCCACCTTTTCTTTTTCTCACACGATATTATCTGTGATTGCTTTTACAACCTCTTCGATTGTCATATCTGAGCTATCAATCAACACTGCATCTTCCGCCTGTCTGAGAGGTGCAATTTTTCTTGTACAATCGCGTTCATCGCGTTCTTTGATATCTTTCTTAATTTCTTCCAAATCGCATGAAACACCTTTTTCTTCCAGTTCTTTATATCTACGGAGCGCTCTCGTCTCCACACTTGCTGTCAGGAAAATCTTCACATCCGCTTCAGGCAACACACAGGTTCCAATATCCCTTCCATCCATCACAACGTCCTGAGTTCTTGCAAGTTCTTTCTGAAGATTCAGCAAATGTGCCCTCACCTCCGGAACCGCGGATACTTTAGAAGCCATATTTCCAACCTCTTCATTTCGAAGCCTGGAAGTAATATTTTCGCCATTCAGATACACTTGCTGTTCACCTTGTTCATACTGTATTTTCACTTCTGCACCTTCACATGCCGCGGCAATAGCATCCAGATTCTCCGGATTAATTTTTTTGTCCAAAAAATAGACAGCAAGCGCGCGATACATTGCTCCCGTATCTACATATATATATCCTTTTTCTTTCGCAACCCGTTTGGCAATCGTACTTTTTCCTGCACCAGCCGGGCCATCAATCGCAACATTATAACCCATATTTTCTCCTTCTTAATCTGCTTTATATTTCTTTTAATTACTGGATTGCATTTCCTGCCGCATATCCGGTCGACCAGGCAATCTGCAAATTAAAACCTCCGGTCAATGCATCCAGATCCAGTACTTCTCCCGCAAAATATAACCCTTTTACAAGCTTTGATTCCATCGTTCCAGGATCAATTTCTTTCACATTAACTCCGCCTTTTGTAATAATCGCTTCCGGATAGTCGCGAAGTCCAGTAAGCGTCATACGAAAATGCTTGATCAAATGAACAAACTGTTTCCGTTCTTCTTTCTCTATACTGTTAACCTTTTTCTCCGGATCAATCCCGCCAAGTTCCAGCATGACCGGAATTAATTTAGTTGGAAACAGCTTTGTGATTGCATTTTTAAATTGCCGGTTATGATTCTCTTCAAAATCTCTCAGCACTCTCTGATCCAGTTGTTCTTCTGTAAGAGCCGGTTTCAGATCAATTTCCAATGTCAGTTCCTTTTTCTGTCCATTTTTATCCATGAATTTTTTGCCCACATAACTGCTGGCACTGATAATCAATGGACCACTGACACCAAAATGTGTAAACAACATTTCTCCAAAATCTTTATATAATTCTTTCTTTCCATCCAATATCTTTGCTTCTACATTGCGAAGTGAAAGCCCCTGCAATTCACAGATCCATGGTTCTTTTGTCTCCATCGGCACAAGAGACGGAAAGCATTGTGTTACTTTATGACCAACGTTTTCGGCAAATCGGAATCCATCACCTGTAGATCCTGTGGAACGGTAAGACAATCCACCTGTCGCAACAATACATGCATCTGCGGTTTGTGTAGTAGTATCTTTTAATACTACCTTATTAAACTTGCCTTTTTCAGCTTCTACACTTTTCACTTCTGTATTTAAGCAGACTTTCACGCCCACTTTTTTCATTTCCCGTTCCAATGCGCGGATAACATCAGACGAATGATCCGAGATTGGAAACACTCGATTTCCTCTCTCTATCTTCACTGGCACCCCTGCATCTTCAAAGAAATCTATCACATTCTGATTCGTATAACCATAAAAGCTGCTATACAAAAACTTAGAATTCGTCACAACTGCATCAAACAACTCTTCCATATCTGCGGCATTTGTAATATTACATCTTCCTTTTCCAGTAATAAATATTTTCTTTCCTAGTTTTTCATTTTTTTCATACAGCGTGACTTGATGTCCGTTTTTTGCCGCTGCAATTGCCGCAAACATTCCCGCTGCTCCGCCACCTACTACAATAACATGACTCATTTATATTATCCTCTTATTCTAGTCATTCATTTTGACTGTATCGCCTACCATATTCAGTTCATCTCCACTGTAGACCTGATACTCATCCCAGATATCTTCCAGCGCCTCCAGTGTAGTGATTACTTCTTTCTGCTTCTTCATGCAGAGTGCCACCACAAGAGCATTGATCACACTAAGTGGTGCTACAAGAGAATCTACGATTGAAGCCATATCACTTCTTGCAATCAAATTACAGGAAGAATACAGGTTCATCGGCGAATGTACACTATCCGTAATCGTGATTACCTTAGCCTTTCTGTTGCTTGCAAATTCCAATGCTTTAAGCGTTCTCATAGAATATCTCGGAAAACTAATCCCAATGATCACATCTTCTTCATCAATTCGCAGCAATTGCTCGAAGATTTCACTGGAACTGTTCGTATGAACCGCTGTCACATTATCACAAATCAAATTGAGATAGAAAGACAGAAAGCTTGCAAGTGGTGCACAGCTTCGTATTCCGACTACATATACTCGCCTTGCATTCAGAATCGTGTCTACAGCCATTTCAAACGCCTCATGGTCAATTCCTTCCATTGTCAGCTTTATCTTCTCTATATCCGACTGTAGAACCGATGTTAGAATCTCTCCTTGACTGATCCGTCCATACGTCACTTCCATTCGTTGAATGGAATTAAGTTTTGTACGGACCATCTCGCCAAGCGCCCTTTGAAACTGGGGATAACCTTCATATCCAAGAGCTGTTGCAAATCTTACAACTGTCGATTCACTGACTCCAACCTCTTCACCCATTTTTGCAGCCGTCATAAATGCTGCTTTATCATAATCTTCACGGATAAAATCCGCCAGCTTTTTCTGCCCTTTACTGAACTTGTTATATCCGTCTTCTAATCTTTGCACTAATTCATTTTGTGTTCCCATATAGCGTCTTCCTTTTCTATTACATCGTTTCTATTATAAGATGTAAAAGAGAAATCTTCAACCTTTAATCCTATCTATCTCAATCATCTATCTTAATTCTGTCTTAATTCTATCTCAAATCTGCCTTAAATACTTCTACTGCGCACCTCTGATATCTTTTTTTAAGCCAGCATAATAAAACAGGCGGAAAATCTTCCGCATAAATGCATCTTTGACTTTCCGCCCGTTTTCATTATTTTATATTCTGCTATACTGGATAACTTCCATTCTCAGTATCAGCAATTGTCTGGTCGACCTTTGTCTGCTGTGCCTGACGATATTTGAAAAACTCTGTTGCTACCTGTGGGAACAATGCATAAGATAATACATCTTCATCCTGCTGGATCCACTGAGCACATTCTTTTCTGAGTGTGTCAAGCTCATCCGGAATCAAATCTGCCGGACGGCAAGTGATAACTTCCGGATTATCTCCAAGAACTTTCTTTACGACATCTGGGTTAAATGGTTTTGCTGTCTTACCATATTTTCCACTTAAGATGTCTTTTGTCTCCTGTGTTGCAACTTTGTAGCGTTCTCCCATCAACACATTAAATACAGCCTGTGTACCTACAATCTGTGAAGATGGTGTTACAAGTGGCGGTTCACCAAGATCTTTACGAACTCTTGGGACCTCCTCAAGTACGTCGTAGAATCTATCCTCCGCTCCCTGTTCTTTTAACTGGGAAGTCAGGTTAGACAACATTCCTCCCGGTACCTGATAAAGAAGTGTCTTAATATTAACACCTAAGTTCTTAGGATTCAGAAGTCCACTCTCAAGAGCCTCATCACGAATCGGTCTGAAGTAATCAGCAATCTCTGCCAGTAAGTTCTGATCCAGTCCGCTGTCATAAGGAGTTCCCTTAAATGTCTCAACCATAACCTCTGTAGCCGGCTGTGATGTTCCAAGTGCAAATGGTGACATTGCAGTATCAATTACATCGACCCCTGCCTCTACAGCCTTTAAGTAAGTCATAGACGCCTCTCCTGACGTATAGTGGGTATGAAGCTGAATTGGAAGATTTACAGCTTCTTTCAATGCCTGTACAAGCTCTGTTGCTTTGTATGGTACAAGAAGTCCGGCCATATCTTTGATACAGATAGAACTTGCTCCCATATCCTCAATTCTCTTCGCTGTCTCTACCCAGTAATCCAGTGTATAAGCATCACCAAGTGTATAAGAAAGAGCTACCTGCGCCTCTGCTTTTTCCTCATTTGCTGCATCTACTGCTGTCTGAAGGTTGCGAAGATCATTCAGGCAGTCAAAAATACGAATAATATCTATTCCATTTGCAACAGATTTCTGCACAAAATATCTTACCACATCATCAGCATATGGACGATATCCAAGGATATTCTGCCCACGGAATAACATCTGTAATTTTGTATTTTTAAATCCATCACGGAATTTGCGAAGTCTGTCCCATGGATCTTCTTTCAGGAAACGAAGAGATGCATCAAATGTAGCACCACCCCAGCACTCTACAGAATGATATCCAACTTTGTCCATCTTTTCCACAATCGGAAGCATCTGCTCTGTAGTCATACGAGTAGCGATCAAAGACTGATGCGCATCACGCAGAACTGTTTCCGTTATCTTAATTGGTTTTTTTTCAATTTCTGCCATTATAATTTCCTCCATATATTGTCAATTACAATATTGACTGTTACATTACTCCAAAGATTGCCATGAATGTACCTGCAGCTACGGCAGTACCGATAACACCAGCTACGTTCGGTCCCATTGCATGCATCAGAAGGAAGTTCGTTGGATCTGCCTCTGCACCGACCTTCTGAGATACACGCGCAGCCATAGGAACCGCGGAAACTCCTGCTGAACCAATCAGAGGGTTTACTTTTCCATGTGTAAACGCACACATGATTTTACCAAATACAACTCCGGCTGCTGTACCAAATGCAAATGCGATCAGACCTAACACAACGATTTTCAATGTATCAAAGTTCAGGAATGCTTCCGCACTTGTTGTAGCTCCTACTGATGTACCAAGCAGGATAACTACAATATACATCAATGCATTGGATGCTGTCTCTGTCAACTGTCTAACGACGCCTGACTCACGGAACAGGTTACCAAGCATCAACATACCTACAAGTGGTGCTGTTGTTGGAAGAATGACGCAGACTACAATTGTAACAATAATCGGGAAGAGAATCTTCTCGAGTTTAGATACAGGTCTTAACTGTTCCATTCTGATCTTACGTTCTTTCTCCGTTGTAAGTAATTTCATAATCGGTGGCTGAATAATCGGCACCAGTGACATATAAGAATAGGCCGCCACTGCAATTGGTCCCATGATCGCCGTCTGCTGCAGTTTACCTGCAAGGAAGATAGATGTCGGTCCATCTGCTCCTCCAATAATTGAGATTGCTGCCGCTGCCTTGTCGGAGAATCCCATGCACATTGCTCCAAGGTATGCAGCAAAAATACCGAACTGTGCTGCTGCTCCAAGAAGGAAACTCTTTGGATTCGCAATCAACGGTCCAAAGTCTGTCATCGCACCTACTCCAAGGAAGATCAGTGACGGAAGAATTGACCACTCATCCAGCTTATAGAAATAGTAGAGAAGTCCACCCGTTCCATTTGATGCATCCTCTGCATGCAACATAATATCCGGATAGATATTTACAAGCAGCATACCAAATGCAATTGGCACAAGAAGCAGAGGCTCAAATCCATGTCTGATTGCCAGGTACAAGAAGAAACAAGCCACCGCAATCATGACCACATTGCCCCATGTAAGACTAAAAAACGCCGTCTGATGCACGAGGTTTCCTAATGTTGTTGTTATATATTCCATTTCTTAACCTCCAGTCGTATATGTGTCGGCAGTACTATTTCAATGTTGCTAATACTGCTCCGGATTCGATTGCATCACCAACAGCTACGTTGATGCTTGCTACAGTTCCATCTTCCGGTGCTACAACTGGGATTTCCATCTTCATTGCCTCGATTGTAAGAACAGCATCACCCTTCTTCACTGCCTGACCTACAGTAGTGTCAAGTTTGAATACTTTTCCGGCTGCTCCTGCTTTTACTTCAATAGATCCGGCTGCTCCTGCTGCCGCTTTCGGTGCTGCCTTTGGAGCTGCTTTTGGAGCTGCTTTCGGTGCTGCAACCGGTGTAGGTGCTGCGCCTGCTCCTGTCTCTTCTACTGTTACATCATAAACATTACCATTCACTGTAATTGTATAATTTTTCATTCTGATATCCTCCTTAATTACTCACTATGAATTCCATTTATTTGACGGACGGCGCTTAATGCTGCGGACAACAAATCCATCTGTCGTTGTCTCTTCTGCTGCTGCAATTGCTGCTGAAATAACAGCAATCAATTCCAGATCATCAGTTTCATCCACTTCTTCGACTGTCTCACTTACAGCCGCTTTCGTTTCTTCTTTCTGCTCATCTTTTTTCTTGCCAAATGCATTCTGGATTGCCGGAATGTATTTAAACAAAGAAATCAGGAATGAAATGAAGATCAGTACTGCAAATACAGTTCCCATTCCAAGCAGTGTATTTAAGCCTGCCTTTTCCATAATCTCTCCAAGTGAGAACTTCGCACTGACTGTCATACTTTCAAGGTATAAATCTTTATCAAACACAAATTCAATCGTAGCATCACGATCTTTGAACTGTGCCGGTACAGATACTGTCAGCTCATCATCTTTCGCTTCAAATGTATAATCTCCATGTCCGACATACTCACCGCATTCTTTGATTCCTGCCTGCCAGCTGTCAACTGCGCCATCAAAGCTGTCCGGTGTGAACTTCAATCCAGACATCATGAACTGATACTCTTTGCTGAATTCGTTCTGGTCGTTCCACTGTGCCAGTGTATCACTGTCTACATTCTGGCAGTAGTTTATCAGAAACTCTGTCTCCTGCTCAATCATTGCCTCATCATATTCCAAAGTAGTCTGTGTCTTACCACATCCTGTCAGGCATACGATTGCGGTCATCATCAGGCAGAGCAATAAGCTAATCTTTTTCTTCACTTTGCCTCACCTCTCTAAACTGTTCCATGCTTTTTCATCGGGCTTTCTTCTCTTTTTGTAAATAACATCTCAAATGCTCCGATGACATATTTTCTAGTGTCAGCAGGCTGGATAATTGTATCTACATAACCTCTTCTTGCTGCGGAAACCGGACTGGACTGAAGCTCGGCATATTCTTTTGCTTTCTCGTTGATTGTCTCAGCATCAGCATCTGCATACATAATTTTTGCTGCAAGATCTGCTCATTCCGATTTCTGCTGTCGGCCATGCATAGACCATATCAGCACCAAGAGATTTACTGTTCATTGTCACATAAGCACTTCCAAATGCTTTTCCGATTACAACGTTAACTTTTGGTACAGTTGCATTTGCAAATGCATAAGTTAATTTTGCTGCTGCCTTTGCAAGGCTTCTTTCTGCACACATAGTTGCTGCAAATCCTGATACATTCGTCAGTGTAAGAACCGGAATATTAAATGCATCACAGAACTCTACGAATCTGGCTGCTTTTCTTGCGCCTCTTGCAGAAAGTGCTCCATCAAACTCTTCTACAACTTCTGCATTCTCATCATAAACTTTAGATCTGTTCGCAACAGCACCAACTGTCATACCATTCAAACGAATAAAGCCTGTTACCATGTCTTTCGCATGATTCTTCTGAGTCTCAAAGAATACATGATCATCTGCGATTTCAGCAAGGGCTATTGCCGTATCTTCTGTTGCATTTTCAATCTCTGAACATGCACGATTCAGATCATCTGAACATTCTGTGTATGATGCATCTTCCTCATTATTACATGGTAAAATGCTTACTAATGTACGAATCTCTGAAAGAATCTCTTCTTCTGTTCCGACACCATCTACAAGACCTGTCTTTTCACTTTGGAATTTTGCAGAAGATGTATCACATTTATCTACTGTATTTCCTGGAATCGCATTCGGAGAATTTACGAATAACTTCGCATTCTTTTCTTCCATAAATGTAAAATCTGTAAGAGCTGGTACTAAGGACAAGCCTCCGCCACAGGTTCCGAAAATTGCTGTAATCTGTGGAATTACTCCTGATGCAAGTGATTGTTTTAAATATAATGTTCCAAATGCCTCAAGTGCGTCTGTTGCCTCCTGAAGTCTGAGACCTGCACAATCTACAAGTCCAATAACAGGAGCCCCCATCTTCATTGCCATATCATAAATGTTCGCGATCTTTCTGGCATGCATCTCACCAATTGATCCCTTCAATACTGAAGCGTCCTGGCTGTACACATATACCAGATTACCATCGATCACTCCATAACCGGTAATGACACCGTCTGCCGGAGTTTTCTTTTCCTGCATGTTGAAATCTGTTGTTCTGGCTGTTACTGCTCCGCCGATTTCAACAAAGCTGCCTGCATCAAGTAACTGTTCAATGCGATTACCTGCTGCATTTTCTGTTGCCATGTTGCCCATAATTTAGCCCTCCATTTTCTTTATTAAAATATGGTTATACCAAAATTTCGCCGAATTTATTATAACTTTTTTACCGAAAAATGGCAACGCCTACAAGGCACATTTGTTAAGGATTTGACAAATTTTGTTAATTATTTATGACTTTTGTTAAAAATCAAAAAGCGGTTTGGGCAATTAGCTCAAAACCGCTTTTATAGGTCTATAAATTCTGTTTATTTTTCATTTCTAAATTGAATTGGAGTCATATTATATGCCTTTTTGAACAATCGATTGAAATGCTCCACATTCTGATATCCGACAGATAATGCAATATTTTCCACTGTCATATTGCTGCTCTTAAGAAGTGCTCTTGCTTTCTTCATACGGATTTTCTTTACCAGTTCTCCAAATGTGACGCCGGATTTCTCCTTAATGTATTTGGAAATGTATGGTTTAGACAAGAAGAACTTCTCAGCAAGGTCATCTAATGTAATATCAATATAGTTCTCCTGAATATAATTCATAATTTCAATCATACGTGTGTCTTTACATGTATTGGAATTTCCAATCTCTTCCAGCTTATTAACTGCAACTGTGAGTGCCTCAATGGATGCCTTGATAATATCGGCGTCAATTCCAACACCCCAGAATGTCTTTCCTTGGCAGATTATACCAACATATGCAACAGCCTTGGAGGATGATCCTTTTGTCAGAGAATGTTCCTCGTAAAAGCTCAGTTCATAGCTGACGTTGAAATACTGTTTGATTGCATTGCTGACCGCATCCAAACGTCCATTACCCGTTGCAGTGATGACCTGGCTCTCTTTCTCATGATTGATCGTAACCTCAGCTGTAATTCCATTGACCTGTTTGAAATGACACTCGTCAATATGAAATACCGGTTTTGTATTAATGTAGTTATCAGAGAAAATCTGATATACAAGTTCCGGAGTCAGCTCTTTATGTGCACGGTCAGAAATACCTTTCACAAGATATCCGACTTCCTCACGCATCTCTTTTGGAAGATTGATTCCATGGCTCTGTTTCAGAATGTAGTTCACACCACCTTTACCAGACTGGCTGTTGATGCGGATAACATCTGAATCGTATTTTCTTCCAACATCCTGTGGATCGATCGGCAGATATGGAACTGTCCATGTATCGCACTTCTTCTCTTCTCTCCACGCCATTCCTTTTGCAATAGCATCCTGATGTGATCCTGAAAATGCTGTAAATACCAGATCTCCTGCATACGGCTGACGCTCATAGACATGCATTCTTGTCAGTCTCTCATAAGTTTCGCGAATATGGTGCATATCAGTAAAATCAAGCTTTGGATCCACTCCGTGAGAGAACATATTTAAACCTAATGTCACAATATCTACATTACCGGTACGCTCTCCATTTCCAAATAATGTACCTTCGATACGGTCAGCTCCTGCCAGAATTCCAAGTTCCGCAGTTGCAACACCACAACCACGGTCATTGTGTGGATGAAGACTTAATACAACATTATCTCTGTATTTCAGGTTCTTATCTACATACTCTAACTGGCATGCAAATACATGTGGAATCGCATTTTCAACGGTTGTCGGAATATTGATGATTGCCTTGTTGTCCGCACTTGGTTTCCATACGTCTAAGACTGCATTACAAACTTCGACCGCATAATCAACCTCTGTTCCAGAGAAACTCTCCGGGCTGTATTCAAATGTAAAGTTACCATCTGTCTCATTTGCCAGCTTCAGAAGTAATTCTGCTCCATCGACTGCAATCTTCTTGATCTGCTCTTTGCTTTTTCTGAATACCTGCTCTCTCTGTGCAACAGATGTGGAGTTGTACAGATGGATCACCGCATGAGGCGCACCCTTAACAGCTTCAAATGTCTTCTTA
>OLQA01003216.1_pt1 | contig 11935 bp, 8 predicted proteins | sample 1673151 | NCBI WGS metagenome assembly OLQA01 (sample SAMEA3136760, study PRJEB25190) | human gut metagenome | biome: human gut; feature: human-associated habitat; material: faeces | place: Austria | collected 2013 | reverse complement strand
AGCGAACAGCTCAATCAAATCTAGTTCTTTAGTCATATTTTGAGGTGGTAAGGGGAAGGGCGAAAAAGCTCTCCTCATTCATTTGGGGGTGCAAGTTAATCAATTCACTTCAGTTAGTTTTTTGCGTGTGGCTTCTCCCCCAGCACCTCAAAATAGGAATTAGCCCTGAGATGCGAGGGCGGGCTGCTTGTTTATTCAATTAAATGTTGTATCTTTGCACCACGAACGGCACGAAGGGGGCATTCTTTCCCCACGTTGTACCGATCGGAAGCTTCGGGGTGTAGCGCAGTCCGGTTAGCGCACCTGCTTTGGGAGCAGGGGGTCCCAGGTTCGAATCCTGGTACCCCGACAGATAAGCTAAAACGACAATAGAGTGGCAATGCCACTCTATTGTCGTTTATAGCACTAGTGTTTCTAGTGGCTCTAGTGTTCCTAGTGGCACTAGTGCTACTAGGATCTAATTTCTAACCTCTTATCTCTAACCTCTATCTCCCTCCCCCTCTAATCTCTTTTTCGTACCTTTGATCCTACAAGAGAGACTATAAAGAAATGACAAACGATACTTCTACCCAGCGCGATACTGCGGCGGTCGGCTACGACAAGAAGGTAGCCGTCGTAGGTGCCGGCTCCATGGGGCGCAGCATAGCCATCTGCCTGGCCATGCACCATATACCTACCGTCATACAAGCACGATCTCTGGATCGTCAGAAACGGGCTATCCCACTTCTCGAGCAGTCACTGGCGGAGTGTGGCGAACTCTTCGACTGGAGCAAAGAGCAGCAGCAGGAGTTGCTCAGCCGCATCAAGGTGACTGTGGACAATGCCGACATTGTCTCGGCCAACCTCGTCATAGAGGCGACCAGTGGCACCCTAGAGGAGCACAAAGACCTCTACCGTGACCTCGATGCTGTCCTCAGCGAGGGGACGATCATAGCTTCGATCACTTCGTCGATCAGTATCACGGAGCTAGGCAACGCTACACAGCGTCCGTCGTTGGTAGCGGGGATGCACTTTTTCAACCCCGTACCGCTCATCGACCTTGTCGAGATTGTCTCGTCACAGCACACTTCGCAAGAGACGCTCGAGCAGATCCAAGAGCTGTGCGATGCAATGGGCAAGGAGACGGTCTACGTCGAGGACTCGCCAGGATACATCGTCAATCGCATGCTCATCCCGATGATCAACGAGGCGATCACCGAGCTGGCTCAAGGTATCGGCTCTATCGAAGACATAGACCGTGCGATGCGCATCGGCGCTAGTCATCCGATGGGGCCCCTAGAGCTGGCAGATTGGATCGGTCTAGACACTTGTCTGGAGATCTTGGAGGGACTCTTTGCGGAGTTTATGGACAGCAAGTATCGCCCGCACCCATTACTACGCCGTAAGGTACGCGCCGGACAGCTCGGTCGCAAGGTAGGCGTGGGCTTCTACCGCTACACCCCAGAGGAAGAGGAATAGTCGTAACAGTAGATCCGTTTTTTTGCACTAAGCTTGAGATGCAAGTCAAGATCCTCGGCTGCGGCTCTGCACGTCCCACACGGCATCACCTTCCCTCGGCGCAAGTACTGACCGTCGCAGGGCATCACTACCTGATAGATGCTGGCGAAGGGGCGCAGCACTCGCTCATTCTGGCGGGCTATAAGATCACGCAGCTGGAGGCGCTCTTTATCTCGCACGCTCATGGAGATCATTGCTTTGGACTGCCAGGGCTGCTTACCTCTATGGCACACGTAGGGCGCACGAAGCCGCTCACCATCGTGACGACAGCCGAGGTGGCTGAGTACATACGCTACATCGAGGAGCATCACATCGAGGAGAGTCCCTACGAACTTTCCGTAGTCGTAGCTCCGAGCGACGAGGTATCCCGCACTATCTACTCCGACCCTTGGCTGCAGGTCGACACGTTGCCGCTACGGCACCGCACGAGCGCCATCGGATTCCTCTGCCGTGAGCACTGTATGCCGAGGAGGATAGACCCTGTGGCTACCGACTTTTATCAAATCCCCCATACCGCTATGCATGCCCTGCAAATGGGGCTAGACTACGTACCTCAAGGTGGCGGGCGCATCATCCCCAATCGTGAGCTGACGAAGCCGGGGCGCCCGCCCCGCGCCTACGCTTATCTCTCAGACACGCTCCCAGCGTGGCATCTAGTAGAGCAGATACGAGGCGTGGACCTCCTCTACCACGAGAGCACTTACAGCGATGAGTTTCGTGACCGTGCGGAGGCTTACGGGCACTCTACAGCACGACAGGCCGCTGAGGTAGCACAGGCGGCTGAGGTGGGTCAACTGCTCTTAGGGCACTACTCAGGTCGCTATGACGACCTATCCACATTGCTTAGTGAGGCACAAGAGGTCTTTCCCAATAGCTGTGCAACCCAAGAGGGAGATCTATACGAAGTATAATGCTTTGCTCGAAACACAATTGACAGAACCATGAGTAGCCGCATCAAAAGTCTCTTTAAGGATACCGTCATCTACGGAGCGACGACCATGCTCAGTCGCTTCCTCGGCTGGGCGCTCTTCCCGCTCTATGTGTATCAGCTGCCCTCGCCCGCCGACTACGGTATCGTGACCAATCTGTATGCGTGGGTGGCCCTGCTCCTGATCCTCCTAACGTATGGGATGGAGACGGGTTTCTTCCGCTTTAGCCGTGAGGGTGACGGGCGCAAGGTGTATGCCAATAGTTTGCGTACGCTAGGTACCAGTTCGCTCCTCTTCCTCATCTTGGGCTTGCTCTTTGTCAAGCCGATCGGAGCAGCACTCGGGTATGCTGACATGCTGCGCCCCGTAGCGATGCTGATTGTGATCGTAGCGATCGATGCCTTCACCAGTATCCCCTTTGCCTATCTGCGCTACACCAATCAAGCCCTGCGCTATGGCTTGATCAAGATCGGCTACGTACTCCTGACGGTGGCGCTCAACCTCTTCTTCCTATTGGTCTGCCCTTGGCTCCAGAGGGTGGCTCCCGGAGCGGTCAACTGGTGGTACGAACCTGGGCTAGGTGTCGAGTATATCTTCCTCTCGAACATGATCGCCAATATCATCCTCCTACTGGTCTTGATCCCCATTATGAAGCAGGCGCGTGGTGGCGGACGCTTCGACTGGGGGCTACTTCGTCGCATGCTCCACTACTCGCTGCCGATGGTCTTGCTCGGCATCGCAGGCAACTTCAACAAGATGGCGGACAAGATCATCTTCCCCTTGCTCTTTGAGGATCAAACCTTTGCCAATACACAGCTTGGCATCTACAGTGCGGGGTACAAGATAGCGGTCGTCATCGTCATGTTTACGCAAGCCTTCCGCTTTGCTTACGAGCCCTTTATCTTCCAGCGAGGCAAGGAGGGCGAACTCACAGCCGACGAAGAGGCTGCAGCAGAGCGCGAGCGACGCATCACCTATGCGAAAGCGATGCACTACTACCTGCTCTCGGCGATCTTTATCTACGTCGCTGTGATGTGCTACCTCGACCTGCTCAAGGTGCTGATCAGTCCCGCCTACTACGACGGGCTACAGGTCGTACCCTACGTGATGCTCGGAGAGGTACTCTTCGGCATCTACTACAATCTATCGCTCTGGTACAAGCTGACCGACCGCACCTATTGGGGTGGTATCATCTCCACGGCTGGCTGTCTGCTCACGGTGGCAATCATCGTGTGGGGCGCACCGCACTGGGGCTTTATGGCATGTGCCTACGCTTCGGTCGTGAGCAACCTCCTACTGGTCCTCGTCTCCTACTTCCTCGGCCGCAAGTACTACCCCGTACCGTACCAACTGGGAGCGACGGCAGGTTACTTCGTCGTGGGCGCCATCGCCGTAGGGCTCGTCTTGTGGATCTATAGCGCAATGCCTGCGATGTGGCTGCGTCTGCTACTCAGCACCGTGGTCTTAGTTGCACTCACGGGATATATCGTCTGGCGCGAACAGCTGGTCAAGGCATTTGCCCCGATCTTACGCCGTCTGCGGCACAAAGCGAATCGATAAAAGCCCGTAAGGTCATAGAGAGAAGGCTCAATCGCTACACAAAAGCGGTTGAGCCTTCTCTTTTTTGCAGTCTAAGCCCCTTTTACTACAAAGGCATCTGTAGCTTATGTCGCAAGCCACAGCGGAGCTAAGACCGTTTGGAGTAGATTACCACAACATCCCTATCGCACTGAACTTATGTCACATACGAGTTCCAAAACTTGTTCCACTCTTGGAACTTTTTAGTTCCAACGGAGGAACTCTTTAGTTCCAACGGAGGAACTTTTCGGTTCCAAGGGAGGAATCCGAGAGAATGTGGCTCAATATTGCCAAGGAGTCAAAGAATTCACTATCTTTGTGTATCCACACGGGAGGAGTGTCGCAATAAGCTACGAGCTTGGCAGTCCGCCCGTAACATACAGTTTACAGACCAATATAGACAGATTGATTATGATTAATGATTTCGCAAGTTGGCTGACACCAGGCCAGAGTGTTCTTATCGTATCGAAGGATAGATCCTTCAGAGGTTCCTTTCAAGCAGTTTGTGGCGACTACATAGTCCTCGAGAGTCGTCGCGGTGACCAGCATTTCATCCGTGAGGAGCTGATCGAGTCCTTTACGGTTTACAACAGGAGAGAGCGAGCTGCTAGCAGAGAGACAGAGGCTATCGATGAGGAGAAGCCTCTGACCGAAGCAAGTAGCGAGACGACGCAGTCAGACGAGGAGGCGATAGAGAGCTTGCTCGCCCCGCTCGAAGGCGCGATAGACAAGGACAAGCCCTACATGTACAAGCCTGGCGATCGCATCCCGCTACCTAATAAAGATCAGCTCAAGTCGCACGCCTCTAGGCAACAGAAGTCGGGACCTAATCGGTACCCGCGCAACTCTGCCGACAAGCCTACCCTAAGCGAAATCCTAGACGAGATAGAGGCTAATGAGGATCGAAGCGTCATACCTGCCGAAGACCTGCTCTTAGTACGCCCTATGGGAACGATCAAGATGCGGGAAAACATGAAGAAATACGGCTTTATCGAGGCTTTTGATGAGGAGAAGACCAACTACTGGTTCCCCTTTAACACGCTGACCGACGAAGACCTCAGCGTGACGGACGAGGTGGTCTTTTGCAAAGGGTCAAACGAGAAGGGCTTCACCGCCAGCGGCATCGCTTCGCCAGGCACCATACACCGTCTGCTACTCCTCGTGGATCATATCTTGACGACGAGATACTACAACTTCCCGATCGTGCTACCGCTCCTTGAGACGATGCTGGAGCAGTACCCCGAGAATAAGAGCATCCAGGATAAGTATCAAGAGGTCAAGGAGAGACAGGAGAGCTACAGCAAGCGCAAGGGCAGCGCTGAGTGATCTACTCGCTATAACGCTACAGACTTATGAGACCCTTATATCAGCTTACAGCACTACTTGTGGCACTACTCGCTGTGTGTAGTTGCTCGGGCGGTGGCGGTAGTACCTTTACTCAGGCTAGTGGCAAGCCAAACGAGGTGATGCTCGTCATGGATCGTGACTACCTAGCAGACTCTGTCGGCACAGCTGTCAAAGATATGCTACGAAGCTATGTACCCGCCATGCCACAGGTCGAGGAGCAGATGGACGTGACGACGGTTGATCCAAAGGACTTCGACACCTTCCTCCGCTACGTGCGCAACATACTGATCGTCGACATCGATGCGGAGCGATATACACAGAACAGTGTCAAGTTCGCTTACGACCAGTGGGCGCACGGGCAGATCGTGGTGACGATACAGAGTCCCTCGCCTGACTCAGTCTGCTACCTCATGGCAGATCGTGGACGTGCTGTGCTCAACCTATTCGTACGCCACGAGCTGGCAGTACAAGCGAGCAACTTGGTGAAGAACTTTAGTCGCACGGCTGACCAGCTAGCCGTAAAGCATCTCGGCTACCATCTCAATGCGCCCGAAGACATCGTCTCCTACAAGGTGGGCAAGAACTGTCTCTGGCTCTCTAACAATGCGATGCGTCGGCGCACCGACATGCTGCTCTACAAGGTGCCTTACCATGGCGAGGCTCTGACGGCACCTTACCTTGTGGCTCTACGCGACTCGGTCCTCGCAGTTAATGTGCCTGGACCTATCGAAGGGAGCCATGCGGTCACTGCGCCTCATATCTTGATGACACGACAAGTTGCCATCGAGGGGCAGCCGATGCGTACCGAGCTACGTGGACTATGGGAGCTGCGTGGCGGAGGAGCTATGGGCGGACCATTCGTACAGCACGCTTTCGTCACGCCTAGCGGAGACGAGTTGGTCGTCGCAGAGGCTTTTGTCTACCACCCCAATGAGGCTAAGCGTGATGTGATGCAGCAGGTCGAGGCTGCACTCTTCTCCGTAAGAGCTGACACGGTCGAGCAGTGGGATGCTGATCAAGTAGCACAGGCGCGCTGGACGGCCTATACAACCTATTGAACGATTTTATGACTGACAGAAGAATTGTAGTCGGGATAACCCACGGCGATATCAACGGAACGAGCTATGAGCTACTGCTCAAGCTCTTTAATCGCCATGGCGTGACCGACCTCTTTACACCTATTATATATGGATCTCCACGTATCGCCGCTTACTACAGCAAGGCACTACAGATGGAGCGCGTCTCGTGGCATCTGATCACTGACGCTGAGGAGGCTGAGCCCAACGTGGTCAACGTGATCGACGTGGTGGGCGACGAGATCGATGTGACGCCTGGCAAAGTGACCGAGGCGGCGGGAGTAGCCGCTCTAGCTGCCTTAGAGCGAGCCACGAGCGACATCAACCGTGGCGCTATCGATGTGCTGGTCACTTGCCCGATCAATAAGGCAGCGATGCCACAAGACCGCTTCCCCTACAAGGGGCACACCGCCTATCTGGGCGTGGCTTGCGGACAGGGCAAAGAGCCGCTGATGATCCTCGTAGCGCCTTCGGGTCTGCGGGTTGCTTTGGTCTCGACGCATGACCCGATCAGCCAAGTGTCTAAGGTCATCACGCAGCGAAAGGTGCTCAAGACTTTGGAGATCCTAGACGAAGCGTTGCGCCGTGACTTCTTGATCTCTTCGCCTCGCATAGCAGTCCTCGGACTCAATCCACACGCTGGTGACAATGGTCTGATCGGCTCTGAGGAGCTTGAGGTCATCGCACCATCTATCGCCATTGCGCAGCGGGAGATGGGGATCTATGCGTTTGGTCCTTTCTCGGCCGATGGCTTTTGGGGTTCGGGAGCTTATCAGCAGTATGATGCGGTCTTGGCTATGTACCACGATCAGGGGTTAGCCCCCTTCAAGCTCCTACACCTACACGACGGGGTCAACGTGACGGCGGGACTACCCATCATACGCACCTCGCCAGACCACGGCACGGGCTACGACATCGTGATGCAGGGCGTCGCCAACGAGCAGGCACTCATGGAGTCTATCTACATGGCTATCGACCTCTACCGCCACCGCATGGCCGACGATGAGGCGCGTAGCAATGTGCTGCCTAAGCTCTACAAGAACAAACGAGGAGATAACGAGTAAATGCAAAGAGCGACAAAGGATATGGAACGCATCAACGGACTCATAGCTCGCAAAGGGATCAGACCTATGACAGATCGCATAGCCCATGAAGTGCTGGTGCGTACAGACTTTGCCGAGACTCACTACATGTCTATGCTGGCGATGCTTATGGGCATCGTCGCAGCCTTCACACTGATCGACCCAATCTCCCTATGGAGTAGCATCGTTGGCTCGGTAGTCATACTGCTGGCTCTGATACTCAACGAGACCGCCTGGTCCATAGAGCGGCAACGTGTCACGAGACAGACGATCCCGACGCCCGGTAAGCAGACCGTCGTATGGTACACAGCTACCCCAATCGTCATACAGCTGGCACTCCTCGTCTCCTTGCCGATACGTATCAGCACCTACCCGCCACAAGAGGCTGGAGCTGCGGGCGTTTCGGGCTGGTGGTATGTAGCGCTGGCACTTATCGTTGTCGTACTCTACCTCTATCAGCTACTCATCGAGTACTTCGTCAGGTACTACCAGCGCAGCATGTCTGCACAAGTAGAGGCACAGCACTACGTTCCGCTCTTCGCCTACCGATACCAGCGGGGATATCAGGCGAATAGCCCTAAGGAGCCAGAGAGTACACGAACCAGACGTGCGCTCCGTCGCTTGCTCACGCTTTGGGAACTCTTTCTCCCATGGCATTATCGTCTACAGTCGCTACTTTATCGACATGCCCATCAGAGTGGCGTGCCGGCTCAGTTTGTCCAGCAGATGCCTCAGTACAAGCGTGGCGTCGGCATCACGCTAGGTCTGCTCAGCAACTACAACCGCTGGATACTGCTCGTCCTGACCCTAGCCTTCCGTTGGGAGCTTTGGTATCTGGTGGTGACAGGCGTCGTCATGACGCTGATGACCCTAGGCGCGCAGCTGTACCTAGAGTCGGAGTACCGCAAGCTCTACGAGGGACTCCTCAGCAACCTACACCGCGAGGAGCAACAAGAGTCTCCACAATAGTGCTATGAGTACAAAAGACGAAACCGCAAAGCGACTAAATGTCTACAAAGCTTCGGCAGGGGCAGGCAAGACCCACACCATGACGGAATCTTTCCTGCGCCATGTCCTAAAGAAGCCTAAGAGTAGCTACCAGGAGGTGCAGGCGGTCACCTTTACCAACCTAGCGACCCGAGAGCTCAAGGAGCGATTCTTCAAGGAGCTCCACACATTGGCGGAAAAGCCTCAAGAGTCGCCTTTCTACGATAGCTTTAAGGGTGACGCTGAGCTAACCAAAAATGCACGTACGGCACTCCAGTCCATACTCTTCGACTATGGCGGGCTACGCGTCAAGACGATCGACTCCTTCTTTCAAGACATCATCCATGCGCTAGCGATCGAGCTCAAGCAGCGTCCCTCGACGCGCATCGAGCTCTCCACCGATCAGATACTCAGTCTGGCCGTAGAGCGACTCTTTGAGCAGCCCTCCGCCACCGCTCAAAAAGCTATCCAGAGCTTTCTGGTCAATCGCCAGGATAAGACTATCTACGCCCTGCGAATGAGCTTGAAGTCCTTTGCCAAGCAGCTATACAATGAGCAGGTGCAGGAGCAAGCCTTCGAGAGGAAGACGCTCTTTGATCCTCAGACCTACGACAGCTTCGTCCGTGCTGTCGAGGAGCAGATTGTGGTGGTGCAGGATCAGATCAGAGAGCAGGTGGAAAAAGCCCGAACGCTCGTCGACGAGGATGCCAAGCTCCCAGGCGGCAAGAACTCGCCACTGACGAGGCTCTTGGATAGGACAAAGAATGAGCCGACGGTCGGTGCTACAAACTCCTATGTAACCACTATCACCTGGGATAAGTACTTGAAGAACCTCAATGTCGACGAAGCTCTCGACAAGCGCTACACCGAAGGCCTCGAAATTCCCCAGCTGATCGAGATCTTCCAGACGATACTCCGCCTCTACACAGAGCTCTTTACCCTACGTACGGCGATCAAAAACGGATACGAGCTACAGCTTCTCGCAGAGATACAGACGAATGTCGACAAAGTCTCCGAAGAGCTAGGCATCACGCTCCTAGACAACGCCAAGCGACTCATCCGAACCCTCGTGAGTGGCGAGGGCAGCACCGCTTTTATCTACGAGCGGCTAGGCACCAAGCTGACGCATCACATGATCGATGAGTTTCAGGATACCAGTCGCTTTCAGTACAAAAACTTCGTTCCGCTCCTTGAGGAGGCGCTGAGTAGTTCTGGCGAGGTCTTCATCGTGGGAGATGTCAAGCAGAGCATCTACCGCTTTCGCTATAGCGACCCGATGCTTCTGCAGGAAGATCTTGGCGAAGACTTCGGCGATAACCTGGAAGCAAAAAACCTCCCGGACAACTGGCGTAGTGCCCCAGCGATCGTCTCTTTCAACAATCGCTTCTTCTCGCTCCTACCCACTGCCTCCGAGCTCAGGCTAGAGGATTCTAACGAGAACCCCGACGAGAGCCCCGACGAGGACCTCAACCTGATCCAAAAGGTCTACAAGCCTAAAGAGGTACACCAAAATGTGCCCAAGTCAAACATGACCAAGGTCGGCGGCGTCTTCATACATCAATGGGAGAAGATGCCCGAGACACCGCAGCCTGCACCAACAGCAGAAGAGGACGACACCGCCAAGACGCCCCCACTAGATCCGCTCCAGACGAAGATCAACTACCTCCTCTACCATATCATCCCCTCCATACGAGCGCGCGGCTATAAGCTCTCGGACATCGCCATCCTAACGCCAAACAACGACACGCTCCAGCGCATCGCTCAGACTATCATCCAGTACAACAAAAAGCGCGAAAAGGAGGGAAACGAGCACCTGCAACCACTCACCTTCGTATCCCGTGAGATGCTCTCACTAGATGCCAACCCGCTCTACCGTCTCATCGTAGAGATCATGCAGAGCGTCCTAGTCAACGCGGGAGCCAGCGAGGAGCTTTACAGCAAGAGCTTCGAGCACCGACTAGCCGTAACACACTATGGCGAGCTAGCTCGTGGCCTCAGTGACTCACCCGCCCTAGACCTCGCACGCTGCTACCAAGAGGGACTGAGTGCCTCGCTCTACGAGCTAACCTTACTGATCGTCGAGGAGCTCCGTCCCCTCATCACCTCCGCCGACCAGCCCTATATAGACGCACTCCTAGACACTGTCCAGGACTACAGCCAGGACAACTACGTAGACCTGCAGGGCTTCCTCGAGTGGCTAGAGACCCACACACCCAGACTAAGCTTAGAGACACAAGATGCCCTGCAGCTCCTCACCATACACTCGGCCAAGGGGCTCGGCTTTCCCGTCGTTTGCCTCCTTGAGTACCAGTGGAGGCTACTAGAGCATACGGATACCATCTGGTGTCGCGATGAGGAGACAATGGCTAAACTGCACAAGCTCCTAGGCGAAAGCGTCGAGATCCCCGCTTTACTTCCTATCTCTCCCACCAAAGAGGCGCGAAGCACCCTCTTTCGCGAGAAGATTATTGACGAGGAGCAGCTTGCTCTCCTAGACCGCATCAATACGATCTACGTAGCGATGACACGCGCCAAGAACGAGATGCACCTCATACTCAGTGAAGACAAGGGGAAGTCGGGTACGAGTATCAACTTCGAGCGACTCATCTCTGAACTAGTCAATGAGGTCCAAAAGCCTGCCCCTGAAAAGCTTGCTTTATTGTCACGGGAGACGATCGATCTCCAATGCTCGGAAGACAAGGTCTCGCCGTCAGAAGATGAGGAGATCAATCAAAGGATCTTTTACTATCAGACCGATCCTACCACCACACCGCCTAAGCCTACGACAGACTCTAGCGACGCCTCACGGCTCGTCCATATACCAGGCAGAGCGCAGACAGGTGCGCTAGCCCAGCTACGCGTACGTCGCTCCCAGAGCGTCGCCTATCAGACGCAAGATGCCGTGCGCAATGGCCTCTTCCTCCACGCCTTGCTGAGTGAGATCGACTATCTAGAGCACGACGAGCTACTGAAGCTACTCGATATGAAATGCCTGCAGGGACTCATCCCGCAAGAGCAGCGTGACGCTCTCGCTAAGCTACTAGAGCAGGCACTCACAGATCCCTTGATAGCCGAATACTACGATCGAAGTAGTGGGTGGCAGGTGATCAATGAGCGAAGCATCGTCCGCCTCTCACAAGACGCCGACGAGACCAGACAAGCCCGCATAGAGCGTCCCGATCGTATCCTGTACGACGACGAGGAGCAGCAAGCCGTCATCATAGACTACAAGAGTGGCGACGAGGCGCAGCAGTATACGAGTCGCCACAAGCGCCAGCTGCGTAGCTACCGCAAGGCACTCCTCGAGAGTGGCTTCCAGACAGTACGTGCCTACCTCCTCTACCTCTCTGCCGAGGGGCACCAGGTCGTCGAGGTAGACTAGCCGGAGACTGTTGCATAAAGGCGAATCGCTGTGTTGCTTTCGGGATTCGGCTTCGGT
>OLQA01003206.1_pt1 | contig 11957 bp, 10 predicted proteins | sample 1673151 | NCBI WGS metagenome assembly OLQA01 (sample SAMEA3136760, study PRJEB25190) | human gut metagenome | biome: human gut; feature: human-associated habitat; material: faeces | place: Austria | collected 2013 | reverse complement strand
CCTGGTGACGTATAAAACACACTGCCGGACAGAGGGCGGGGCAGGGAAGCAGGGCACATGTTTTTTATCCGCTCCCTCTCAGTCTTCCGGCGGAATTATCCGCATACCCCCTGCACGGTCAAAAGACGGATCGAATTCCGGAACGGCTCCTTTATCAGGGATAAGGAGTTGATCGAGGGTTTTTTCGTAGGTATATCCCAGGGTATCTGTTATGACCAGGCGGAGGCTTAATATGTCGCCGTCTTCCGGGGTGAAGGTGGTTTCGATGCAGGAACCGTTATTGGAGTAGCCATAGGCATTTTCGAATAACAGTGTTTTTTCAAGGAGTTCTTCATTACGGTATAAATAAAGCATGGCACGGCTTCCTTTATTGCTGTCAGGCCCGGTACTGCTGATTTCGGCGTTGGCTGTGAAGGTGGTTTCCAGGGAACCGCCTGTCCGGTGCCAGCCAAGATCTCCGTAGGCGTTCCATTGGATTAAATAGTGGGAAAAAACATCCAGGTTCGGTTCCGGAATCTCTACGGTATCTGTGCTCCCATCATTGTATATCAGGCTGATGGTGCCATTTCTGCAGGTTACGGGTATGGAGAGGCCGGCTTCAAAGAAACCGTTTTCAGCAGGGCGGGCTTCCTGTGTCTGTTCCTTTTCTCCGTCATACCATCCTACGTGGACAGTACTTCCTGCCGCCATTTCCTTCAGGGCAAAACGTACCTTTGTATCTGCCATTCCTTTTTCCAAGGCTCCGAAATCAATGGAAAAATAAGAAGTGATGCTCTGGGACTCATTCTGAAGCGCGTCTATGCGTGCCAGGGCAGTCTGCAGGCTGGCGTCGACTTGCTGGGGAATGGCGGATATTTCCCCGCTCAGCTGTGTGTTCTGTTTCTTTAAGCCCAGGCAGAAGCAAAGGAGAATGAGGTTGAGAGTGACGGACAGAACCAGAAGAACCATGACAGCGGCTTCCCATATTTTTTTCTTCACGAAATGCCCTCCCTTTTTATCGGTGATGTTATTTCTTTTACTGTAGCAAAGGAGACAGAGGATTGTCAATCCCGGAGGAGGATCGTTGGAGGAGCGTGTGAGGGAAATGGGTGTTAAGAGAATGGGGGATTATCGGATTGTTCGGAAGGAAAATGGAAGGGACAAAATGGAAAACTGTATTATTGGGTTGACACAGTAATACAAAAGTGATAATATCAGGGTAAGAAAAATATTATTACTTATGAGAATAATATCATAAATGATAATAATGAGAAGGGAGCGGTTGGAATGAACCAGCAGGAATTTATCCGGGTGGTAATGAATCCTGTGAGGCAGCGTATTATCCAATATCTGATACTGCATGAGGAAGGGACGGCGGCTTCTTTTAAGGAGGAGCTGAATGATATTCCCACAGCCAGCCTTTACCGCCATATCAAGGTGCTGTATGAGGCGGGATGTATTGAGGTGATACGGGAATGCAGGAAAAGGGGGACGGTGGAGAAGACGTATGCCCTGGTGAAACAGCCTTTGGGTGAAGGCGACAGGAAGAGTGTGGAAGGGCTGATTCAATCCGCCCTGTTTTCCCTGATGGCTTCTTTTACCGGTTATTTTGCTGACGAAGGTAATGATTTCAGGAAGGATATGCTGAGTCTGACCACTTCCACTTTGCTTCTTACGGATGAGGAGTATATGGAGATGACGGGTAAAATCGGAGCCGTATTTAATGAGTACATTTATAACAAGCCTGAGGAAGGACGCAGGCCCAGGAGGATTACATTTATTTCCTCTCCATGTGAGGAAGAACAGGAGTGAAGCATGTTAAAGATTACTGATTTTTCAAAAACCTACAAGGGCGGGAAAAAGGCGGTTTCCCATTTGAACCTGGAAATCCTTCCCGGTGATATTTACGGATTTATCGGACATAACGGGGCGGGCAAAACAACAACGATCAAAGCGGCGGTGGGAATCCTGGATTTTGAAGAAGGAGAAATTCTCATTGACGGGCATTCCATTGAGAAGGAGCCGTTACTGTGCAAATCCATGCTGGCCTATATCCCGGATAATCCGGATTTATATGAGCATCTTACCGGAATCCAGTATTTGAATTTTATTGCGGATATTTTCCGTCTGGATTCCGGGGTGAGAACGGAGCGGATCCGGGAATACGCGGAACAGTTCGGAATTACAGACAGTCTGGGAGATTTGATTTCTTCCTATTCCCATGGCATGAAGCAAAAGCTTGCCATTATATCCGCCCTGATTCATAAACCGAAGCTTCTGGTTCTGGATGAACCCTTCGTGGGGCTGGATCCCAGTGCCTCCGTAGTGCTCAAGCAGAATATGCATGAGCTTTGCAAGGAAGGCAGCGCCATTTTTTTCTCCACACATGTGCTGGATGTGGCGGAAAAGCTGTGCAATAAAATCGCAATCATCAAGAATGGAGAGCTTGTGGTGTCAGGGGAGACTTCGGAGCTGACTCACGGGAAATCTCTGGAGGAGGTATTTATGGAGGTGGTCAAAGGTGATTAGCCAGAGCTTCTTGCTGTTGAAAATACAGCTTTTAAAGGGATTCGGTATCAATGAGGCCATACACTGCAGGGACGCAAGGAAAAAAAGGCGGCTGATCCTGCTGCTTTCCGTATATATCCTGTTAGGAATTATGCTGGTGTTCTATACGGCGGGAGCTGCCTTTATGCTGTGTGCCGCGGGGGCGGCCGACAGTGTTCCCGGGTTTGTGGTGGCTGTTTCCAGTCTTGCCATATTTGTGTTTACCCTGTTCAAGGCAGGTCCGGTTTTATTTGCCTCCGGGGATTATGATATGCTTACGGCGCTGCCGGTCAGACCCTTTTCCATCATTGTAAGCCGTCTGCTCCATATGTATGTGAGCTCGCTTATGCTGTCCCTGCTGACTATGGTTCCCTCCTGTCTGCTGTATGGCTGGATGGCAGGCCCTTCCCCCTGGTTTTACGCGGCAGCAGTCATAAGCGTCCTGTTTGTGTCGCTGGTTCCTCTGACCGCAGCCTCTTTGCTGGGAACATTGATTATGGCGGCTGGTTCCAGGGTAAAACATAAAAATATACTTATCATTTTCCTTTCTCTGGTTTGTACCATGGGAGTCCTTGCCCTTTCTCTGCTGTTTTCCTTCCGGGCGGAGGATATGAATATGGCGGATATGGCAGGAATGATTAAGCTGGGAGTGGATCAGGTAAATCGTATTTATCCGCTGGCCGGAATGTATACGGCAGGGATTGTCGGCGGAAATATTGTGGCACTTGCAGGATTTCCTGCAATATCGCTCGGGGTTTTCCTGCTGTTTTCCGCTTTGGTGCAGTGGAAATATGTGAGTATCAGCAGTTCCCTGCATTCCCATGCTGCAAAAAAGAATTACCGGATGCAGGCACAAAAAAAGAGCTCTCTTCTTAAGGCTCTGTATATAAAAGAGATTAAGAGGTACTTTGCATCAAATATTTATGTCCTGAATACCTTGATTGGGTATATTCTTATGGTAGCGATTGCCGTTATGCTGGCATTCACAGGAATCGATAAGCTGGAGGGATATCTGACCATGAGCGGCGGGGAATCGCTGACATTGCCATTCCCTTTGGGAAATTTGGTTCCCTTCCTTCTGTCCCTGATGCTGATGATGGGCAGCACCACCGCCTCTTCCATATCCATGGAGGGAAAGCAGTGGTGGATCCCCAAATCGCTTCCGATACCTGCCCGGACGATTCTGGACAGTAAGATGCTGGTAGGCCTTTCCCTGATGCTGCCGGCGGTTTTGATATCCGGGACGATCCTTGTCATTTCAGGACAGACAGGAGGCGTCAATCCGGTCTGGCTGTTTCTGATTCCCGGAGCCTATGCCTGTTTTTCCGTGGTATTCGGGATCACGGTCAATCTGAAGATGCCGGTATTCAACTGGGATAATGAGACTACAGTTGTCAAACAAAGCGGGGCGACTATGACAGCTGTCCTGGGAGGAATGCTTTTTGCTCTCGTGCCCGTAGGGCTGCGCGTACTGCTGGCAGGGATTTCCGATGATTTGTTCATGGGAATGATGGTGATGGTTCTTCTGGCGGTTTCTTTTCTTCTGTATCAGAAAAACAGCAGATGTGATTTGCGCAAAATAGAATAAATGCGGTATACTATAGGTTGGTCAGGGTGGTATAATATAGATTACGTGGAAAAAAAGATACCACCGGATAACTGAAAAAAGCGGTGCGCGCAGACAGGAGCACGAATGGAGAACAAAATGACAGAAACAGGAAAAATGACTGAGGGGCTGTTTCGTTTTATCGATAACAGTCCCACCGCATTCCATGCCGTTTCCAATGCGGCAGAGATGCTTGAAAAGGCGGGATACGCCAGGATTACAGGGGAAGAAGCAGCAGGAGTGAAACCCGGCGGAAGATACTATACGGTAAGAAATGACTCGGCATTGATCGCCTTCCGGATTCCGGAAGGGGAGATAAAAGGGATACGCATCGTGGCATCCCACAGCGATTCCCCTTGCTTTAAGGTGAAGGAAACACCCGAAATGGATGTGGAAGGGCGTTATGTGAAGCTGAATGCGGAAGGCTATGGCGTTATGATTATGTCTACCTGGCTGGACAGGCCTTTGTCCATAGCGGGACGGGTTGTTGTGAAGGAAGACGGTAAGCTTGTCACCCGTCTTTTGAATATTGACAGGGACTTATGCGTCATTCCCAATGTAGCCATCCATTTTAACAGGGAAATCAACAAAGGATTTGCCTATAACCCTCAGGTGGATCTGCTTCCGCTTTATGGAGGCGGGGATGGAGAGGAAAAAGAAAAGAAGAACAGCCTGAAAAAACTGTGTGCCGATACGCTGGGGATCGAGGAAGAACAAATCCTGGCCTCCGATCTTTATCTTTACTGCCGGGAAAAAGGAAGACGCATGGGAGTGGAAGGCGAATTTATCGGCTCTCCCAGGCTGGATGATCTGCAGTGTGCCTATGGGACTCTTATGGGCTTTCTTGCTTCTGAGAAGGGGAAAGAGGACAGGGCGGCCGCAGGGGAATACGGCGCGGTTTATGCACTTTTTGATAATGAGGAAATCGGAAGCGGCACCAAGCAGGGGGCTGATTCCACCTTCCTGTCCGATATCATAGACTGTATTTGTGATGCCTGCGGGCGAAACGGCATGCAGAAGAGGGATATTCTGTCGGAAAGCTTCCTTTTGTCGGCCGATAATGCCCATGGAGTGCACCCCAATCATCCGGAAAAATCGGATCCTACCAACCGCCCTTACTTAAACGGCGGTATTGTGCTGAAATTCCAGGGAAGCCAGAAATATACCACGGATGCCTATTCGGCGGCGGTGATACGGGACATCTGCCGGGAGCAGGATATCCCCTGCCAGAACTTTGCCAATCGTGCCGATGTTCCCGGAGGTTCTACGCTGGGGAACATATCCTCTGCACATGTTTCCATACCTGCGGCGGATATCGGCCTTGCGCAGTTGGCCATGCATTCCGCCTTTGAAACGGCAGGAGAAAAGGACACGGAATATCTGGTTCGTCTGTGTCAGGGCTTTTTCCGGTAGTTGTTCAGGATTAAGGTAAAGGTGGAGCCGCCGCCAGGGGTGTCGGAAACGGTGAGGCTTCCATGATGGGCATCCATGATTTCCCTGGCAATGGAAAGCCCCAGGCCGAAATGCCCGGTGTCCTGGCGGGAGGAATCCCCCCGGTAGAAGCGATCGAACAGATGGGCTTTTCTGTCGTCCGGTATTCCCGGTCCATTGTCGGCAACGCTGACGGAGGTTATTTTGTCCTGCTGGCTCAGGGAGAGGGTAATCCTGCTTCCGGAAGGACAGAAGCTGAAGGCATTATGAAGTAAAACAGACAACACCTGACGGATGCGATCGCTGTCGCAGAATACGGGTGTTGTTTTTTCTTCAGGCAGCTGTATGGAAAGATGATATCCTTTTTCCCGCGCAAGAAGCTCAAAGGCTTCAAAGGTATCCAAAAGCAGGGTATCCGGTTCACAGGAAGCAGCCCGGATGGTAAAAGAATGGCTGTCCGCGCCCGCAAGGGTAAGCAGATCGGAGATCAGGCCCGACATGGCATCCCCTTCTTTTTTTATGATGTCAAAAAACATTCCCTGCTCCTCAGGCGGAGCCTTCCGGCAGGCGTTGCTGGCGGAGAGAATCACGGATAAGGGGGTCCTGAGCTCATGGGATGCGGCGGCGACAAATTCAATCTGACTCTGCCGGCTTTTTTTCAGGGGCTTCAGAAGCAGGCCTGTAAAAAGGTAGGAAAAAAAGGCCAGGACAAGTGAGGCGGAAACAATCAGGATAAGAAAGGAATTTCGCTGCGTCTGGATGCGTTCCTGCAGGTTTCCCATGGAACGAAGAATCAAGATGGTGAGAGTGCCGGTATCACGGGAAGAAAAAGCGATGCATCCGTAATAATCGTCATTTTTTCCGCCGGAAGAGGAAAAAGAAAATTCCTGATGCCGGATAGTAAAAGGCTGCGCGGAAGGAAATCCGCCGGAATTTGCATCATAATAATTCCAGCCGGCGTCAATGGCTTCCCGGTAGGCGGGATCGTGTTCCTGGCGCCCCCAGAGAAAATCCTGCCCGTTATCTCTCAGGCTCAGGAGATATTTACCGTTTCCTTCCATCTTGGAAAGCCATTCATGGGTGATGACCGTCTGGTTTTCCAGATTGGACAGCAGGGTATTCATATCGTTTTGAAAAGAGGTAAAACTGGATTCCCTCAGATTTTTTTCGGAAATATAAAGATAGCTGCAGGACATGAGGATCAGTACCAGGATTGTGATGCCTGCACATAAAAAGGTGAGACGGCGGTGTACTTGACGGAACATTTCAGCAGTCCTCCATACGATAGCCGATACTGCGGACGGTTTTCAGCTGCACGCGGCTGCCCACTGCTTTCAGGCGCCTGCGCAGAAAATAAATATAGTTATCCAGATTTCCCTCCTCCACATCCGTATCCGGCCCCCAGACCCGGTACAGCAGAATCGGGCGGGAGAGGGACTGTCCGATATTGCGGAGAAAGGTTTCCATGAGTGCCCCTTCCCGTTTGGAGAGGGAGCAGGTATCCTCAGGGCCGGTAAGCCTGGCCTCCTCCGGTTCATAGCTGATGTCTGCGAAGGTGAGCTTTTCAGTGGCTTCCATCCGCCGGGGCCGTCTTCCTATGCTCCGGATGCGGGCCGCCAGTTCTTCAAAATCAAAGGGCTTTACCAGATAATCATCGGCCCCGCAGTCCAGGCCGGTTATTTTATCCGTAAGGGCTCCCAGAGCAGTGAGCATGATGACAGGAGTCATGTCGCCTTTTTTCCGCATTTCCGTCAGCACCCCAATGCCGTCCAGCTTCGGAAGCATCCGATCCAGAAGGATGAGATCGTAGAGTCCTTCTTCCATATAATAGCAGGCTTCTTCCCCGTCCAGACAGGAATCCACGGCAAAGCCTTCTTTTTCCAGCTGATAGGTAAGAGTCCGGTTCAGTTCTTTGTCGTCTTCTACAAGTAATAATTTCATGGTTATCCTTTTTCTCAGGTAGTGTGTTCTTTATTGTCTGCAGTCTGCGTTTTCTTTTACTCTAATTTTAAACCCGGAGGCTGTCAAGCCGTTCCGTCAATTCCCTGAAATTACATATAAAAATATAGCAAAGAAGTCTCTAAGTTTTCTCTAATTCCTTCGCTGTTTTTAGAGGAAGCTTAGAGACTTATATGATACGATTGTGTGCATAAACAGACAGGAGGTTATTATGGACAGGAAAAAAAGAAATGGATGGAAACGTTTAACAGCATTATTGCTTTGTATTCTTTATGGCTCTGCCATTATCTTAAGTACGACGGGGTGCGGAAGGACTGCGGCTGAGATCCCGTCGGCGGAAGGAACAGAAGAAGGAAGCAGTACGGAAGAGACGGAAAGCAGCGTAGCTGCCATGGGGCGGTATATGGAAAGCACGACGCCATTGCCGGATGGGGCGGACAGTGAGGGCAGGACCATGACCATGCTTTCTGACAACCGGCTGGCTTATTTTGATGCGGCAGCAGGATTGCTTTTATCTGAAGATGAGGGGAAAAGCTGGAGCCCGGCGGAAACATACAGTAATATTGTCCCCCGGGACGGGTTTGTAAACAACAGCTCCATTGCACCGGATGGAAGCCTTATTCTGTGTCATGTACAGTCACTCGAAAACCAGGAACTGGTCTATAACATAATCGGCATGGATACGGCAGGAAACAAAAGGGAAGTTCTGGGACAGCTGGAGGATGGTGATTACATTAATAAGGTGTTTGCCAAATCGGAAACGGAGTGTTTCGGCTCGACAGTATCCGGAAAAATCTGTTCCATTGACTGGGAAAACGGGAAGGTAAATCTGTTGTTTACGCTGTCTGAGCAGCCTGAAATGATGGCGTTTGCTGGTACTCAGCTGCTGTGTCTGGGAAACAGCGGGGTCGCCATATACGATACAGAACAGGGCAGTATGCTTGAAAGAGATACGGTTCTGGATGATTATTGCAAAAATAATTTGAAGGGCAGGCTGAACAATACCTCGGGGAGCTATGGCGGAATTGTGCTTCCCGGAGAAGAGGACACCCTTTATATTGCGGACAGCAGCGGACTGTACCGGCATGTGAGAAACGGCAATGTCATGGAGCAGCTGGTGGAAGGCAGCTTCAGCAGCTTCGGGGATCCCATGCTTGGAATGTGTGCCATGGTCAGGCTGGAAAGCGGGGAATTTCTGCTACTGACGACTGGAGAGGATTTAATTCGTTTCACCTATGATCCCAATGAACCCACAGTGCCGGAAAAACAGCTTAAAATCTACAGTCTGGAAGAAAATTTTTCAATAAAGCAGGCAATGGCCTTATTCCAGAAACAGAATCCGGACGTATATGTGAAATATGAGTACACGTATGCTTTCCTGGAGAAGGATTCCTCTATGACGGTGACGGATGCTTTGAAAAATCTGAACGTGGAGCTGCTGAGCGGAACGGGGCCGGATGTTATCCTGCTGGATGGGATGGATGCATCTGTATATTCCGGGAAGGGAATGCTCGCGGATTTGTCACCGGTGCTGAAGGAGCTGGTGGATCAGCAGGCGGTGTTTGAAAATATCGCATCTGCTTATAAGCAGGAAAACGGAACCTTTGTGATCCCCGCATCATTCAGCCTTCCGCTGCTGTTTGGCAGACAGGAGGATGTGGAAGCCGTGAAGGACATGGACAGTCTTGCCGCAGTTGTGGAAAAACTGCGGCAGGAGAACCCGGAGAGCAGTATTACGGGAGCCTTCAGTGCACGGCAGGAACTGCTGCAGCTGATGGAGGTAAACAGCGTCGGCTGGCTTGACGGAAAGGAACTGGATACCCAGGCTGTATCCAATTTCCTGAATCAGGCCCTGCGGATTTATAAGGCGGATATGCAGGGAGTCAGCAAGGAAGAGCTGGAGGTCTGGGGAGAAACGGAAAGAGCCTGGAATCTGGGAAGTCTGGCTTCTCTCACAGCGGGCGATATGATAAAAATAATGGCCGGAACGGCAAGCAATATGCTGATGGATATGGGAGCGGTCAGCAAGGTAGTGGATGAACAGGGATATGTATTTGATTTATGGCCCGGAGAGGAAGGGACCGGTTACCTGCCGATGGATAAACTGGCGGTATCAGCGTCCAGTACCCAGCAGGAGCAGGCAGTAAACTTCGTGAAGCTGATGCTGGGAGAAGAATATCAGAAGATGAATACGGGGAGCGGTTTCCCGGTAAACAGGGCGGCCTTCGACAGTCAGGATGAGACTGACGGTGAGATGTCCATGGGAACCGGATGGAAAGTTGGCGGGAAAGATATGCAGTTTTCCTATGGTTATCCAACAGAAGCTGTCGCGACCAGAGTGAAGGAATTGGCGCAGAACGCTGAAATTTCACTGGAGGGTAATGTGGTACTGGAGGAAGCTGTAGTGGAATTCGGCGTGCAGGTCCTGACAGGAAGTATGAGTGTGGAGCAGGCCGTGAAGGAAATTCAACAGAAAACCGCTATCTATCTGTCGGAATAAGGAACATTCGATTTGAAGAAAAAAAAGTGGAATAAAAGCAGGAGGGCCTTCCTGGCCTTTCTGCTTCCCAGCTTTCTGGGGGTGGTGTTCTTTGTGCTTCTTCCCTTTCTGGACGTTTTCAAACGTTCCTTTACCACGGCGATCACGGGAGAATTTGTGGGAATTCAGAATTATGTAACCGTATATGAAAACAGGGCGTTTCGCCTGGCGGTGGGCAATACCCTGCGTTTTACGCTGGTGTGTCTGCCGCTTCTTTTAGTACTGGGGCTGCTGGCGGCTCTTCTGCTTACCAATATGAAGCAGGCGCAGCTGCTGAAATCCTTTTTTCTTCTTCCCATGGCAATGCCGGCGGCGACGATAGTATTGATTTGGAAGATGACTTTTTCCGAGAGCGGTTTCCTGAACAGGCTGCTTTCCGCGCATACGGATTATATGGGTACCAGCCTGGCTTTCTGGGTTCTTGTTTTCAGCTATGTGTGGAAAAATCTGGGTTATACGGTTGTCCTGTGGCTGGCAGGCATTCTGGCCATACCGGAGGATTATATACAGGCGGCTAAAGTGGACGGGGCAGGGAAGGTACGGATATTTTTCTCCATTATACTGCCGCAGCTGAAGGGGTGCATGTATACCATTACGGTGCTTTCCTTTCTGAACTCCTTCAAGGTGTTCCGGGAAAGTTACCTGGTGTCGGGGGCGTATCCCCATGAAAGCATGTATTTGCTGCAGCATTTATTTAATAACTGGTTCGTTTATCTGGAATTGGATAAAATGGCGGCTGCGGCAGTTTGTATCGGTATTGTGCTTCTGGGGGTCATTCTGTTTCTGGAAAAATTATGGGAGGAAGGGGATGAGGAACGGTGAAAATTTTTAGAAAAGCGGGAAAGGCAGCCGGACAGGTTTTTCGTTTCATCCTCCTTCTGGGTCCTGTTTTTCTGATGTGTGCGCCGATTTTTCTGCTGCTGTCGGGGTCTGTTATGAGCAGACAGGAGCTTTCGCAGTATCTGGCGCCGCTTTTCGGAAACGCGGAGGGGTATATCGGCTGGAGGCTGTTTCCCCAATATCCTACGGGAGAACATTACTGGAAGCTTCTATTGTATACGCCTCAGTTTTATACGGTGTTCTGGAATTCCTTAAAGCTGGTGGCAGCCATATTGGGAGGACAGCTTCTGATAGGGGTTCCTGCGGCCTGGGCCTTTGCGGTTTACCGGTTCCGGGGAAGAAAGTTTCTGTTTACCATTTATATCGTGCTGATGCTGATGCCTTTTCAGGTGACCATGCTTTCTCAATATCTGGTGTTAAGCCGGGTGGGGGTTATGAATACTCACTGGGCGGTGATTCTTCCGGCGGTTTTTTCCACATTTCCGGTATTTCTTATTTACCGGGGGTTCTGCGGGATTCCAAAGGGGCTGCTGGAGGCGGGAAGGATAGACGGGGCAGGGGAATGGTATCTGTTTTGGCGGATCGGGCTTCCTTTGTCTTCGGGAGGGATTCTTTCGGCAATGGTGCTGGGTTTTCTGGAATATTGGAATCTGATTGAGCAGCCGCTGGCCTTTCTGAAGGATAAGGCGCTGTGGCCTCTGTCTTTGTATCTGCCGGAAATCGGGCAGGATAAGGCAGGGTTTGCGTTTGCTGCTTCGGTGGTGACTCTGGTGCCTTCGGTGTTTGTGTTTTTGCTGGGGAGGGATTATCTGGAGAAGGGGATTGTGGCTTCGGGGCTGAAGGAGTAGGGGGGCGGCGACTTTGCCTCCGGTCAGGGGACTCACGAGGATTTGGTCTCTGTGGCAGTCTCGATGCCGGGGCGGGGGGAAGGGGGATTGGACATATGAGTCACGAAAAAATGGTGACATTTCTTACTTTCCGGGGTTCCCATGTTACTGTCTGCCCAAATGGCGCTGTCTGACGAACATAAACGGCCAAAGGCCGCTTATGCGAGGA
>OLQA01003205.1_pt1 | contig 11962 bp, 8 predicted proteins | sample 1673151 | NCBI WGS metagenome assembly OLQA01 (sample SAMEA3136760, study PRJEB25190) | human gut metagenome | biome: human gut; feature: human-associated habitat; material: faeces | place: Austria | collected 2013 | reverse complement strand
CGACGCCGAAGGCCGATCGGATCCGATCGAGATTTCCGTCACCGCTGCCGAAGATGATCGTCGCAAAGCTGCGCAAATCCAAAGGCGCAGCGACGGTGCTCGACGTGCTCGAGCCGCTCTGCGTGCTCATCCCTCTGCGCCTAAGTTAACCTACAAATATAAATATTCTTTTGCAATCCATGAAAATATTGTATCAATTTCATTTTATAAAGTTGGTAAGGCAGGGCGTGTGTGAAATGAAAAAGGCTTGTGTTAAGCAAGCCTTTTTCATGATTTTGAGCTATTCTATGTTTTTTCTCACTTGGGTGAGGTATTCTTTCATTTTTATAGAATCTTTACGCTCGATAATATCGAGGAGAGACGATAATTGCTTCTGTATTCTCCGCACTTGGTCGGGGGTATTGGGATTGAAAAGAATTTCGGTTAGCAGGTAGTCGTCCTCCGAAAGTAGCCCCCTTGCTATGTCCATATGTTTTTTGAATGTCGTGCCGGGAGCCTCTTGATGTTTCATAATCGAGGCGAACACCAGCGTCGAAGTGAATGGAACCGAGAGCGAATAAGCTATGGTTTCGTCATGCTCTTTAAAACTGTAGTCGAATATATTCAATCTCAGTCGCTGGTAAATATCTTTGAAAAAAATTTTGCCCATGTGGTCGCCTTCGGTAATGATGATTGTATTTTGTGTACTTAGGTCGCTCAAATTAGCGAATGTCGGTCCGAACATAGGGTGTGTCGATACGAATGGGTGTCGGGCTTGGGCGTAAAATTCGGGTAATCCGGTCTTGACCGAAGCAATATCCGATAGGATTGTGTGAGCCGGTAAATAGGGGAGAACGGTTTGAAACGCTTCTATCGTATATTTTACGGTTGCCGCATTGATGACTAAGTCGGGAGTAAAATCTTGTATTTCTTCTGGCCGGGTCATTCGCAAAGTATTGAATGCGAATCTCAGTCGATGAGGGTCTATGTCGTATAGGGCGATTTCATGGTCGAAACTGAGTACATCGGCAAAGAAAGAGCCCATTTTTCCGGCTCCGAGAATTACTATTTTCATTGTTTTTATTTATTAATAATATCCATTTGTTGATGTACCGATTCTTCGTGAATGGCTTGCATCACTTCTTTCATGAATTCTCCGCTCATTCCCAACTCAACGGCTTGTGCCATGCGTTTTTGTAGGATTTCGTCATAGCGGTTAGTTTGCAGCACGGGCATACTGTGCTCTTTTTTATATTGCCCGATTTCTCTGGATATGCGCATGCGTTTGGCTAACAGTTCGAGTAGTTGATTGTCGAGGTTGTCTATTTGGTGACGTAGTTCCGATAGGTTTTCTGTCGTCTGTGTGGTCTCTCGTATTACCAACATGTTGAGTATATAGTCCAGAGCGTCGGGGGTCACTTGCTGATTTTTATCGCTCCATGCACAATCGGGGTCGCAATGGGATTCAACGATTAGTCCGTCGAATCCCAGATCCATCGCTTGTTGGCTCAATGGAGCTACAAGTTCGCGTTTACCACCGATGTGGCTAGGGTCGCAAAAAATAGGAAGATTGGGGAGACGGCGACGTAGTTCGATGGGAATGTGCCATTGAGGCATATTGCGGTACAACTGTTTGTCGTAGCTGCTAAAACCCCGGTGTATGACTGCCAGTCGGTGGAGACCAGCGTTATAAATGCGTTCGACGGCTCCTATCCATAGTTCTAGGTCTGGATTTACCGGATTCTTGATGAGTACCGGAATGTCTGCACCTTTCAGTGCGTTGGCTATTTCTTGAACCGCAAAGGGATTGGCGGTCGTGCGTGCTCCGATCCATAAAATGTCGATACCATGTTTTAATGCTTCGAATACGTGCCGTTCAGTGGCAACCTCTGTTGCCGTGTACATACCGGTTTTTTCTTTGACGTGTTTTAACCAAGCAAGGCCTTCTACGCCTATACCTTCGAATCCGCCCGGTTTGGTACGAGGCTTCCATATACCTGCACGAAATATTTTAATGCCGCGCTCGGCGAGGCTTTTCGCTGTGGTCATTACTTGCTCTTCGGTTTCGGCGCTACATGGGCCAGCTATGATAATAGGGCGTTTAGAGTCTATTCCGGGAAGTAAAATTGATTGTAAATCTTCCATAATGGTATTGTTATTTATTTGATTTGATTTTTTCTATACGGTGTAACGCTTCTTGCATCTTTTTTTCGGGGGCGCAAAGCGAAATGCGAATATATCTGTTCCCTCGACTTCCGAAAATGAATCCCGGGGTAATGAAGACGTGCGCGTTGTATAATATTTCGTCGGCTAACGATTCGGCATCTGTTGCACTATCGGGAATTTTTCCCCATACGAACAATCCTGCTTGTGACGGATCATAACTGCAACCGAGAGCTTTCATGATTTTTTCTGCGATATCACGTCGGTTACGGTACACTTCGTTTAATTGGTCATACCATTCTTGACCGCATGACAATGCTTTTGTCGCAGCCATTTGTAGCGGACGGAACATTCCTGAATCGATATTACTTTTCACTTTCAAAATCCATTCGATAAATTGAGGGTTGGAAGCAAGCATACCGATTCGCCAACCGGACATATTGTGAGATTTGCTTAAAGAATTCATTTCGATACAAATGTCCTTAGACCCGGGGACAGCTAGTATACTCATCGGATTGTCGTTGAGAATGAAACTGTACGGGTTGTCGTTCACGATGATTATGTTGTGACGTTTCCCGAAATCCACCAGCTTGGTAAACAATTCCATAGATGCTTTGGCTCCCGTAGGCATATTGGGATAGTTGACCCACATTAACTTTATACGATCGAGCGGTAACGATTCTAATTGCTTGAAGTCGGGTTGCCAATGGTTATTTTCGTCGAGGTCGTAGGTGAAAATTTCGGCTTCGGCCAGTCGGCTGACGGAACTGTATGTGGGGTATCCCGGATTGGGAACCAATACCCCGTCTCCGGCATTGAGAAATGCCAAACTGATGTGCAATATACCCTCTTTGGACCCTATAAGGGGTTGTATTTCTTTTTGAGGATCGAGTGTTACATTGTACCATCTGTTATACCAATCGGCGAAGGCTCGGCGTAGTTCGGGTAGGCCTATGTAAGGTTGGTATCCGTGAACATCAGATTTCCGGCTCTCCGTACACAGGGTTTCAATCGTTTCGGGGTGGGGCGGCCTGTCAGGCCCGCCTATGCCCAGATTGATAATATCCAAACCGCGGGCATTTAGTTCGGCTATTTCTTTCAACTTTTTTGAGAAGTAGTATTCGCTTATGTTATTTACCCGATTAGCGGGTCTGATATTAAAGGGGTTGATTGAATTCTGCATATTCTCCAAGTATTTTAAAGTCTTTTGTTAGAGGTCTTATTGCTTCGAGGGATTGTTTGTATCGAGTGAAATTATCAAATGTAAGGTCTATATAAAATCGGTATTCCCATTCTTTCCCGATAATGGGCATGGACTGTATTTTGGACAAATTGATGTCATAGAAAGAAAGTATGGTGAGTACTTTTGATAAACTGCCTTGTGTATGTGGCAAACTGAAAACAAGTGAAGCTTTGTTTATGCGTTTGCCTGCTATTAAAATTTCACGGTGAGAAGGATCGGCAAGAATTAGAAAACGAGTGAAATTTCGTTTATTGGTTTCGATACCTTCTGCCAAGATATTCATGTTATAGATTTCGGCAGCTAGTTTACCGCAAATGGCAGCATGGCCCGAAAGATGACGGTGTGAAATTTCTTGGGCACTACCGGCCGTATCGTCTTTTTCTACGACTTTCATTTTAGGGTGAGCTTGTAAAAAATCACCGCATTGCATTAATGCCATGGGATGAGAGTTCACTTCGAGGATATCGTCCATAGTTTCTCCCGGTAGTGCGGCCAGTACGTGAGAAATACGTAATTTATATTCTCCTATGATACTTAATTCACTTTTTCGTAATAGTTCGTGATTCTGTAAAATGCTGCCTGCAATGGTGTTTTCAATGGCAATGATACCCAATAAAGAACGGTCGTTATTCATGCGGTTGAACATTTCGGGAAATGTCGAGCAGGGAACCGTTTCTATTTCTTCTTCCCCGAAATAAGATCGGGCGGCGGCCTCGTGGTAGCAACCGGCTATGCCTTGTATGGTGACTTTTTTATTCATAAGCAAGATAAATAAAAAATCCCGTTCGTATTGAACGGGATTTTATCATAAGTTTCTTAATTGTTTTCTATTTCTTTTTTTTGCATAAAACCCCGTTTCTATTTTTCTCCAAAATAAAAATAAAAGTAAAAGTAATATGCAAAATCAAAATTCTTCATTGCCTGTCAAATATAAGTTTGATGTTGCAAATGTAATGAAATCATTTTTGAATCCAAACAAATAGTTATATATTTTTGAATAAAACGAGATTTTTTTTATCGCATCGTTTTGTCTATGGTATTTGAAACTTGCTTTGTATGTGACGAATAGGAGAAAATTTTGCATAACGGCGATGTCTACGGATTTTTTCGCTATCTTTGTCGTGAATGTAAAGGTAAGTTGAGCCGGGCATGACTAAATAAATTGGTTTCCATCTTCGGTTATACTATCTTTGAAGTACAAATAATTATGTATTTATGGAAACTTCGGAATTAACACTTTTTTCTGCAATGTGTGAGTCTTTTTGTACGGCAGTGGAGAAGGCTCGTGCAGATGAACGGGCAGGCGCCTTCCGTCGCCAGAAGGGTTCCGGAGGTAGTGATGTGCAGGTGAAATACGATGAACAGTTGTTTTCGGTATTTGATGATACTGAAAGTATATTGGTGCAATCGGTAATTGATGGATTGGACGAGTGGCGAGATTCCAGTGGAGAACGTTCGGATGCTGCGATAATTGCTTTTCTGAGGAAGGTGTTGAGTCATGAAGATGTGAATCATGCTTTACATTCGCTGGATATTATACCCCCTTTTTCTGTCGTGTTGGTAGATAATGAGATGGAGCCCGTTGCCGATTTGGTTACATTGGACGATGAGAATATCTATTTGCACGATGATTTTTGGGAAAAAATGGATAAAGAGCTTGACGATTTTTTTGAACAATTGATGTCCGATACGAAATAAGGTGGGGTATTGGGGTTCAAAGGAGGCTGCTCTTGCGGAGTGGAAAGTCTTTTCACGATATAGGTAGAAAGAAAAAAATTAATAATAATTTGATTATCGAAAGATAAGCACTAATTTTGCGCTCTCAAATTTGCACGCTTTTTGTGGAAAGTTGAGAATAAATTTGTGAGTCTAATTTAATAAAATCATAAGAATGAACGTTTCGCATCAAAACACTGACAACCTGAATGCCGTGATTTCGATTGAAATTTCAAAGGCTGACTATCAGGAAAAAGTAGACAAATCTCTTCGTGCTTATGGGCAAAAAGCGAATATTTCCGGATTCAGAAAAGGGAAAGTTCCTTTTAGTATGCTCATGAAGATGTTTGGAAAATCGGTTCGAGTTGAAGAAATTAATCGTTTGGTTTCCGAGTCTCTGTACAATTATATTCGTGATAATAAGCTCAATATCTTGGGTGAGCCGATGACCGCAGAAGATATGACTGTCGATTTGGATACACAAGACGATTTCACGTTCCGTTTTGATGTGGCATTAGCCCCCGAATTGAATGTAAAGGTCGATAAAAAAATAAAAGTACCTTACTATACGATTACTGTCGATGATGACATGGTAAAACGTCAGAATGAATCCTTTTTGTCACGTTTCGGTAAACAGATTTCGGTAGATGAGTCTACCGATGAAAGAGACCTTATCAAAGGTTCGATGGTAGAAATGGTAAAAAAAGGGACTCCGGTAGAAGGGGGAATTACGGTCGAAAGCACCATCGTTTCTCCTGCATACTTCAAGAATGACAAGGAAAAAGCTAAATTTGCCGGTGTGAAGAAGGGTGACAAAGTGATGTTCAATCCTTCGAAAAGTTGTGATGCTTCGGTCGCAGAACTGGCCTCTATGTTGAATATCGATAAGGAAAAAGCTGCCAATGTGACATCGAATTTCGAGATGACAGTGACAGATATCACACATTTGCAACCTGCCGAATTGAATCAAGAATTATTTGACAATGTATTCGGTAAAGATGTTGTAAAAACAGAAGAGGAATATTTTGCTAAACTTCGTGAAATGATAGCGCATCAATTGGTTCCTGAAAGCGATTATAAATTTTCGATTGATGCACGTGCTGCGATAGAAAAGGCGGTAGGTGAATTTGATTTGCCCGATGCATTTTTGAAACGTTGGTTGTTGGCTACCGATAAAAATCGTAAAGCTGAAAATATCGATGAGGATTTTGCGAAGATGGTTCCCGATTTGAAATGGCAGTTGATTAAAGAACAAATCGTAAAACAATTCGATATTCATGTCGATGATGCCGATTTGTTGGCTTTGGCAAAACGGGTAGCGGCAAGTCAGTTCGCACAATATGGTATGACAGGTGTTCCCGATGATGTTCTCGAACGTTATGCTAAGGAAATGTTATCGAGCAAAGAGTCTCGTTCGCGTCTTATTGACCAAGCTACGGAGCAGAAGATTCAAACTGCTATTAAGGAGTCTGTAACGCTTACGGCCAAAGAAGTGACGATGGATAAATTCCAGAAAATGTTTGAAGTTGCCGAGTAATAAAATCGATATAATTATCGATAGCCCCGAGACGTAATGGCTTCGGGGCTTTTCATTGTTTGAAATCTTCCAATATAGTTAATTGATGCTTGTAGTTCGGTTGATGTATTATTTTTTGTGAAGATATTGGTAAAAAAGACCGGGCTGCAGAATTTTATTTGGGGTATAATTGTTTTTATTTATATCTTTGACTAAAAATAGGGATTAAAAAAACAATCTAAAAACGATATAATTATGACTAATGATTTTAGAAAATATGCGGTAAAACATTTGGGTATGAATGGACTTGCCCTTGATCAATATGCGCAGTTTACCAGTAGCTATCTTTCCCCTTCTATTATGGAGGAGCGCCAACTGAATGTAACCCAGATGGACGTGTTTTCGCGTTTAATGATGGACCGTATAATCTTTTTGGGAACTCCTATCGATGATTATACATCGAATGTTATAGAAGCACAGTTGCTTTATCTCGATTCTGCCGACCCGGGTAAAGATATATCTATTTATTTCAATACTCCCGGAGGGTCGGTATATGCCGGGTTGGGTATCTACGATACCATGCAGTTCATAAGCAGTGATATTTCTACGATCTGTACAGGTATGGCCGCCTCGATGGGCGCTGTATTGTTGGTTGCAGGGACAAAGGGAAAACGTTTTGCTTTGAAACATTCCCGGGTTATGATACATCAACCGATGGGAGGCGCACAAGGTCAGGCTTCGGATATAGAGATTACGGCAAGGGAGATACAGAAACTTAAAAAAGAACTCTATACCATTATAGCCGATCATTCGGGAAACTCGTATGAGCGTGTGGAGAAAGATTCCGATCGTGATTATTGGATGACTGCTCTTGAAGCCAAAGAATACGGTATGATTGACGACGTATTGGTAAAATCTATGAAATAATATTCTAGGAATGGCTAAGGGCGAAAAGTGTAGTTTTTGCGGAAGAGGAGAAAATGAGGTAAGATTATTAATGCCGGGGCGTGACGGTTGTATTTGCGACGAGTGTGCCGAGCAAGCCTATCTCCTTTCCGAAGAATATTTGCATAAAAAGAAAAAAGCGAGTTCCAAATGGACCGTATCCCGAGAGGATTTACCTAAACCGGAAGAGATAAAAACATTTCTCGATCAGTATGTTATCGGGCAGGACGATGCTAAACGTTATTTGTCGGTCTCGGTCTATAACCATTATAAACGTGTTTTGCAGGTAGCCGATAACGATGATGCTGAGATTGAGAAATCGAATATTATTATGGTTGGCCCTACTGGAACCGGAAAGACCTTGTTGGCGAAGACGATTGCTCGTTTATTGAAAGTTCCGTTTACGATTGTCGATGCTACTGTCTTGACCGAGGCCGGTTATGTGGGCGAGGATATCGAAAGCATTTTGACCCGTTTGCTGCAAGTTGCCGATTATGATGTCGAGGCGGCTGAGCGAGGTATTGTGTTTATCGACGAGATCGACAAGATTGCTCGTAAAAGCGATAATCCTTCGATTACCCGTGATGTTAGCGGTGAGGGCGTACAGCAAGGTTTGTTGAAATTATTGGAGGGTTCTATCGTAAATGTTCCGCCGCAAGGCGGGCGTAAACACCCCGAGCAGAAAATGATACCGGTGAATACAAAGAATATTTTGTATATTTGTGGTGGGGCTTTCGACGGGATAGAACGCAAAATCGCCATGAGGTTGAACACCCATGTCGTAGGTTATAATGGAGGTGGTAGCAATGGTCGTATAGATCGGGAAAATCTGTTACAGTATATTGCACCCCAAGATTTGAAATCGTTTGGTCTTATTCCTGAAATTATAGGACGATTGCCCATTTTAACCTATTTGCAACCTTTGGACAAGGCCGCGCTACGGAGAATTCTGGTAGAGCCTAAGAATTCGATTATCAAACAATATATCAAACTTTTCGAAATGGACGGAGTGCAACTTTCGTTTGATGAGGATATGCTTGATTATGTTGTCGAAAAGGCCGTAGAGTTCAAGTTGGGAGCCCGAGGGTTGCGCTCTATTGTCGAAACGATTATGATGGATGCTATGTATGAAACGCCTTCTTCGACAAAAAAGAAATTGCATATAACACGTAGCTATGCAGAAAAGAAGTTAGAAAAAGCAAAACTATTGGCAGTATAAGAAAAAACAGTAAGAAAAAATTTGGTAATTAAGAGGAGTTGTTTATAAATTTGTTTGACCGATAAAGGTCGGCGAATATACATAACGAGAAAGAGAGTAACCGTATGGCAAAAGAAGTAAATTTGACTGAGGAACTGAAAAGGAATTTCGGATTCGATACATTTAAGGGAAATCAGGAAGCGATTATCAGAAATTTGCTTGCCGGGAATGATACATTTGTATTGATGCCTACCGGAGGAGGGAAGTCGCTTTGTTATCAATTGCCGTCGTTGATTCTTGACGGTACTGCGATAGTTATTTCGCCTTTGATTGCATTGATGAAGAATCAGGTCGATGCTATGCGGAATTTCAGTGCCGAAGATGGTGTCGCTCATTTCATAAACTCCTCTTTGAACAAAACTGCGATAGACCAAGTAAAAACCGATATTTTATCGGGGAAAACCAAATTGTTATATGTTGCTCCTGAATCCTTGACGAAGGAAGAAAACATTGATTTTCTTAAACAGGTGAATGTGTCGTTTTATGCGGTAGATGAAGCCCATTGTATTTCGGAATGGGGACATGATTTCCGTCCTGAATATCGACGTATCCGACCTATTATTAATGAGATTGGCGTACGTCCTGTAATAGCTCTTACCGCGACTGCGACTCCGAAAGTCCAGCATGATATACAGAAGAATCTGGGCATGTTGGAAGCTACTGTATTTAAGTCGTCGTTTAATCGTCCTAATCTTTATTATGAGGTTCGCCCGAAAACAGCGAATATCGATAAAGACATTATTAAATATATAAAATCGCAGGAGGGTAAATCGGGTATAATCTATTGTTTGAGTCGAAAGAAAGTAGAAGAACTGGCAGAATTGTTACAGGTAAACGGAATTCGTGCGCTGCCATATCATGCCGGAATGGACTCTGCGACTAGGACTCAGAATCAAGATGCATTCTTGTTGGAGAAAATAGATGTTATCGTTGCCACGATAGCCTTTGGTATGGGGATTGATAAGCCCGATGTCAGGTATGTCATACATTACGATATACCCAAAAGTCTGGAAGGCTATTATCAAGAGACGGGACGAGCCGGTCGAGATGGAGGAGAAGGTCAGTGTATAACTTTTTATATCAATAAAGATTTACAGAAACTCGAAAAATTCATGCAGGGAAAACCCATTGCCGAGCAAGAGATTGGTAAACAGCTTTTGTTAGAAACTGCTGCTTATGCCGAGTCTTCTCTTTGTCGTCGCAAGATTTTACTGCATTATTTTGGAGAAGAGTATGAGGAAGATAATTGTGGAAATTGTGATAATTGCCTAAATCCTAAAAAGCAAGTGGAAGCAAAAGATCAACTTTGTGCGGTTCTTGAAACTATTATTGCACTGAAAGAAAAATTTAAAGCCGAATATGTGATAGATGTCTTGTTAGGTAAAGAAACGAGCCAAATACTTTCGTATCAACATGAAGATTTAGAGGTGTTTGGAAGCGGACAGGGTGAAGATGAGCGCACGTGGAACGCCGTCATTCGACAAGCATTGATAGCCGGCTACATAGGTAAAGATATTGAGAATTATGGACTATTGAAGGTAACGAAGGCTGGGCATGCGTTTTTGAAGAATCCGGTTTCGTTTAAGATTGTCAAAGATGTCGATTTTGACGAGGTGGAGGAAGAAGTGCCCATGAAAGGTGGAGCTTCTTGTGCAGTCGATCCCGAGTTATATTCTATTTTGAAAGATTTGCGAAAGAAAATCGCTAAACGATTGGAACTTCCTCCGTATGTGATTTTTCAAGACCCTTCATTAGAAGCTATGGCGACAACCTATCCGATTACAATTGAGGAGTTACAAAATATTCCGGGGGTAGGAGCAGGTAAAGCGAAACGTTACGGAGAAGAATTCGTTAAAGTCATCAAAGCTCATGTGGAAGAAAATGAAATTGAGCGTCCCGAAGATTTAAGGGTGCGTACGGTTGCCAATAAGTCGAAATTGAAAGTATCCATTATTCAGGCCATCGACAGGAAAATTGCACTTGATGAATTGGCCGAGTCGAAGGGCCTTGAATTTGGAGAGTTGCTCGACGAGATAGAGGCGATTGTTTATTCGGGAACGAAAATCAATATCGACTATTTCCTGCACGAGATTATGGACGACGAGCATATCGACGATATTTTTGACTACTTCAAGGAGAGTGAAAGCGATAGTCTCGAAGATGCCATTGAGGAGTTTGGTATGGAGTATAGCGAAGAAGAAATTCGTTTGATACGTATCAAGTTCCTTTCAGAGATGGGAAATTAAAAGCCGAGAAATAATAGTAAAAAAGCGACATTCCGATAATCGGTTGTCGCTTTTTTATTTTAGCTTTTGGGGTGATAAATAATTTAAAAATCTTCATGTATAGATAATAGCTTGCCGAAAAATAATTATCTTTGCATGCAATAAAATTCTAATGAACCCCATTATGTCATTTGTTGCAGAAAAAGTGGTGATGGACGGATTAACTTTTGACGATGTTTTGTTAATCCCCGCTTACTCCGAAGTCCTTCCTCGTAATGTCGAGTTGTCGACGCAGTTTTCACGCAATATCCGATTAAATATTCCATTAGTTTCGGCAGCCATGGATACGGTAACCGAGGCGCAATTGGCTATTGCTATCGCTCGTGAAGGAGGAATTGGAGTCATTCATAAAAATATGAGTATCGAGGCTCAGGCCCGTCAAGTTCATGCTGTTAAACGAGCTGAGAATGGAATGATTTATGACCCTGTGACAATCAAGTGTGGGTCGACGGTGTGCGAAGCGTTGTCTATGATGAGTGAATACCATATAGGAGGGATTCCCGTAGTGGACGATAAAAATCTTTTGGTGGGTATTGTAACGAATCGGGACTTGCGTTTTGAACGCGATTTGGAAAGATTGGTAGACGAGGTAATGACCAAAGACAATTTGGTGACGACTTCACAATCCACCGATTTGCAACAGGCTGCGGATATTCTTCAAAGGCACAAGATAGAGAAGCTCCCGGTTGTCGATAAAGACGGCCATTTGGTAGGGTTGGTTACTTATAAGGATATAACGAAAGCCAAAGATAAACCGTTTGCTTGTAAAGATAAATTAGGTCGGCTGCGTGTGGCTGCGGGGGTCGGTGTTACAGCCGATTCGATGACTCGTGTGGATGCGTTGGTAGAAGCCGGAG
>OLQA01003202.1_pt1 | contig 11972 bp, 8 predicted proteins | sample 1673151 | NCBI WGS metagenome assembly OLQA01 (sample SAMEA3136760, study PRJEB25190) | human gut metagenome | biome: human gut; feature: human-associated habitat; material: faeces | place: Austria | collected 2013 | reverse complement strand
TCGTGCGTCATCTGGGACGAGAAGCCGCACTTCCTCGGGGTTTCGGAGATCCTGCGCCGCTCGGCCGAGCACACCAAGTCGCTGCTGGGGCTGGAGCTGAAAATCCGGCTGGGCGAGTTGAGCGAGGCATGGCACGCCGCCTCGCTCGAACGCATCTTCATCGAGAACAAGCTCTACCAGCTCATCGAGGGATGCAAGACCCGCGAGGCGGCCTACGAGGCGGTGGACGAGGGGCTGGCGCCCTTCAAGACGCTCACGCCCGACGGCGTTGTTTTAAGCTCCGGCTTTGCCGTCAGCCTGCCCGTCAGTATTGCCTTGTTGAGCATCCTTATTTTCCTCCTTCATTGTATCTTGAACCAGTTCCAGGATTTCCGGTCTGGTAAATCCAAGATGTTCCATTGATTTTAAAAATTCACGGATATGCTCGGTGGCAGTCTCTGTTTTTAATTGTTTTATCATTGTTTCGTCCTCCGTAATAAATCGTCCGCTTGTACGGCGGGAGTGTACTAGACCAATTCTCTCCAGTTCGGAAAGTGCTTTTTGCATTGTGTTAGGATTTACGGATGCTTCCATAGCAAGTTCGCGAACAGAAGGAAGTTTGTCCCCGGGTTTATAGGTGCCGGAGATAATATCATGCTGAATTCGTTCCATGAGCTGAAGATAAATGGGACGGTCACTATCTAAATTCCATGGCATATTATGTACTCCTTTCACTTTGTATTATTGTACTATCTGAGTAATACAATAATACAGATGCTCGCAAGTGTCAAGCACAATTGTGAAAAAATGATTTATTTAAATATCAGGGAGCATTTTACAAGAATCTGTCAGTAGAGTTTGATGAAAATGAGTAACAAAAAGCAGCAAACCTTTAAAGATTTACTGCTCAGATATCTATTTGTTTAAATTTAAAGTAGTACTGACTGATTGTAATAGTAACTTAATGTTCATTTTCTGCAATAATATTATCCGGAAAATTCTTATCGAACTGGCTGGCTCTTAACATTGCAATCTCATATTTGTATGGTGCGTAAGATTTCTTCTCTTTTGTTGGAGAAGGAATATATGGAGTTTCAAGGATTTTCGGAATTTGTTCAAAATCCGGGTGGTGTACGATATAGGAGAGGGCATCGAATCCAATTTCTCCAGTGCCGAGATTGGCATGCCTGTCTTTCTTTGCACCACACACATTTTTACTGTCGTTAATATGAAAGACCGCAATCTGATCTTTACCGATCAAATGATCAAACTCGTCGATCACACCGTCGAAATTACCACGGATATCATAACCACTGTCGTGAGTGTGGCAGGTATCAAAACAGACACGCAGTTTGTCGCTGTAGACTACGCCGTCATAGATTGCTGCAAGTTCTTCAAAAGACCGGCCAAGTTCCGATCCTTTTCCTGCCATGGTTTCCAGTGCAATATGAAGAGGCGTGTCTTTTGTCAAGACTTCATTGAGCCCCTTTATGACCTGTTGAAGTCCGGTTTCAACTCCGGCACCGACGTGGGCACCAGGATGCAGAATCAGAGTCTGGCTTTTGCAGGCGGCCGCGCGGTCAATTTCTTTTGCCAGAAATTCCACGGCCAGTTTATATGTCTCAGGTTTTACGGTATTACCAAGATTGATAATATAAGGAGCGTGAACGACGATATCTGAAATATTTTTTTCGTTCATATAGTTCCAGGCGGCATCAATATTGAGTTCAGAAATCTCTTTTCTTTTGGTGTTTTGTGGTGCTCCGGTATAGAACATAAATGTATTTGCTCCATAGGATTCAGCTTCTTTTGCAGAACCAAGGAGCATGCTTTTTCCGCTCATGCTGACATGAGATCCAAGTTTTAAATTCATAGATGTAACCTAGCCTTTAATTTAATATAAAATGTGTCTGTCAGACAAGCTATCGCTGCTTAAATTTATCCTTGCCCTGTTTACAGATTGGACAGACAAATGTGTCTGGAAGTTCTTCAAATGGAATATCACCATCATAGACATATCCGCAGATACTACACACCCATTTGCCATTTCCGGAGGAATTACTGGAGGTGATTGAAGAATCAGAAGAAGCAGAATCTACCGTATCCAGATCTTCCGGCTGGTAAGTCGGTGCATTTTTCGGACTCTTGCCTTTGATGATATTGTGATAGTATGCATAGGTCATAGGTGTTTCCTGATTCAACATATCACAGTCAATGATTTCCCCAAGAAAGACTGTGTGGGTATTTGTTTCCATTTTATCGATGACCTTACAGACAAGATAACCGCATGCATCATCGACAACGGCAATATTATGCTTTGTAATAAAAGGAACATTCATAAATTTGTCCACATCTCTGGAAGACTGAAATCCAAGCTGGCTGATGATATTGGGGTCAGTCTTTTCAGAAAGTATGGAAACTGCGAACATTCCACTTTTTTCAATGCATTCATGCGTATAATTATCATGATTCATACTGACAGCTAAAGTTGCAGGGGAAGAAGTAATCTGCATAATACTGTTGGCAATGCAGCCGGACATACGATTCTCCCCAAGTGCCGAAACGGCATATACACCATAAGATAAATTTCGAAGTACTTTTTTGTTCATAGGTAACCTCCCATCTTGTATAATAACAGTAATTATTACTATTATAATAGCATGGATTTACTGGAATAGCAACCAGACTTTCTAAAAAAGCGTTGAAAATCTTGTGTGTGAAAAGAATTAAGGTTGTTGGCTTTATTTTCTTGTGCTAAAATACAATGTGACATATTTTGTAAATGAAAAATTACGATAAATAAGAGGTAGAGAGCATGAAGAGAATATCAGATTTTATAGCGGAAGAACTGGCAGCAGCTTTCGAAGCAGCAGGATATGACAGGAATTATGCAAAAGTAACATTGTCGAACCGCCCGGATCTTTGCGAGTATCAGTGTAATGGTGCTATGGCAGGAGCAAAAGCTTATCATAAAGCACCGATTATGATTGCGCAGGATGTTGTGGCAAAATTAGAAGGAAGTGGTTGCTTCTGCGATGTTCAGGCAGTAAATCCGGGATTTATCAATCTGAAATTAGACGAAAGATTTGTAGCAGATTATCTGGATGAGATGGAGACGGATGAAGACCTCGGACTGAATAAGACTGACAATCCTAAGATGATCGTGATCGACTACGGCGGACCGAACGTGGCAAAACCGCTTCATGTAGGACATCTTCGTTCTGCAATTATTGGTGAGAGCGTAAAACGAATTGCAAGAAAAATGGGACATAATGTTCTTGGAGATATCCATTTGGGAGACTGGGGATATCAGATGGGACTGATCATTACGGAATTAAAGGAAAGAAAACCAGAACTTCCATATTTTGATGAGAATTTTAAAGGAGAATATCCGGCAGAGGCTCCATTTACCATATCTGAGTTGGAGGAGATCTATCCGACAGCAAGTGGAAAAGCAAAAGAGGATGAGGAGTATAGAGAGCGTGCATTGCATGCCACATATTTACTCCAGAACGGACATAAAGGTTATACAGCAATCTGGAACCACATTATGCATGTATCTGTAAATGATTTGAAGAAGAACTATGCGAACCTGAATGTGGACTTTGATCTGTGGAAAGGTGAGTCTGATGCACAGGCTTACATTCCGGATATGATTGAGCGGCTGAAAAAAGAAGGATTTGCACATGTCGATGACGGAGCTCTTGTGATTGATGTACAGGAAGAGTCAGACACAAAGGAAATTCCACCATGCATGATCCAAAAGTCAGACGGAGCATCTCTCTATGGAACGACAGACCTTGCAACGCTGGTTCAACGAGTGGAAGATTACCATCCGGACAAAGTCATTTATGTTGTAGATAAGCGTCAGGAGTTACATTTTGTACAGGTATTCCGTGCAGCAAAGAAGACAGGAATCGTTCCTTCTGAGACAGAACTGAAATTCTTAGGTTTCGGTACCATGAATGGAAAAGACGGCAAACCATTTAAGACAAGAGAAGGTGGTGTTATGCGTCTGGAGAATCTGATCACTGAGATTCAGGAGGAAATGTACAAGAAGATCACGGACAACCGTACTGTAGAGGAAGAGGAAGCGAAGAACACTGCGAAAACGGTAGGTATGGCTGCAATCAAGTACGGGGATCTGTCCAATCAGGCTTCCAAAGATTATGTCTTCGATGTAGACAGATTTACTTCCTTTGAGGGAAACACAGGACCGTATATTCTGTATACCATCGTGCGTATCAAATCTATCCTGAACAAATACCAGGAAGAAGGAAAAGCGGTCACAGGACTTAAGGTAAATCAGCAGTCCGGCGAGAGCGAGAAAGCATTGATGCTTGCGCTGGTAAAATATAACGAGATGATGGAAAATGCTTACGAAGAACTTGCACCACATAAAATTTGTGCGTATATTTATGATCTTGCAAATGCATTCAATCATTTTTATCATGAAACCAAAATTCTGGCAGAGGAAAACGAAGCAAAGAAACAGGGATACATTGCACTGCTTATACTGACAAAGAAAGTATTGGAGTCCTGCATTGATGTTCTTGGATTCGAAGCACCAGAGAGAATGTAATGATAACAAGGTCGAAAAGTCATTGCTGACGTTGTGCTTGCACATACGGAAGCATATGACTTGTTGACCTGCCACAATATGAGGATAAAAGCGCAACGATCCTTGCTATTAAAAAAATATAAAAAATGAAATGAGTTGCGCGATATCCGAATAGTGTGGTCGGATTGTGGGAGTGCATAGCACGGAGCAATCTGAAGGTATCATGAAGAGTAGTATATATTACAGGAAGGATTTATAGGTAACATGACAGACAAGTTGTACTACGAAAGTAGTCATAGAAAAGATTTTGAGGCACAGGTAATTTCATGTGAGCCGGAAGGAGAAGGATACAAAGTAGTTTTGGATAAGACAGTATTTTTCCCGGAAGGCGGCGGACAGTATGCAGATACAGGAATTCTTGGAGGGGTTCATGTGCTGGACGCGCAGGAGAAGGATGGAATTATCTATCATTACACAGATGGCGCACTGACACCGGGCGAGATCGTTAAAGGCGAAATTGACTGGGAAAAGAGATTCGAAAGTATGCAGCAACATAGCGGCGAGCATATCATTTCAGGAATTGTACATGGAAGATTCGGATACAACAATGTAGGATTCCATCTTGGAGCTGATTACTGTACGATGGATTTTGACGGACCGATTACAAAGGAGCAGTTGAAAGAAATCGAAGAAGAGGCGAATCGCATCGTTTACAAGAATTTGAATATAGAGATTCTTTACCCGACAAAGGAAGAGTTGAAAGATCTGACTTATAGAAGTAAGATTGAAATTGAAGGACAGGTCCGTATTGTGAATATTCCGGGCGTGGATATCTGTGCATGTTGTGCACCACACGTAGATAGAACTGGGGAGATTGGAAATATCAAACTGGTGGATATGGTGTCATACAAAGGCGGCGAACGCATCACTATGTTAAGTGGAAGCCGTGCACTTGCAGATCATCAGCAGAAAGAGGAGAGCGTGAAGAAGATTTCCGCACTGCTCTGTGCAAAGGATACAGAAGTTGCCGAAGCTGTAGAAAAATTAAAAGAAGAGCAGCTTGACTTGAAAAATCAGGTATCTGCTCTCAAACAAAAATTACTGGCTTATCAGGCAAAGGAGATTGACGTTACTCCGGAACTGGTAAAGGTATTTGACAGTGAACTTAGTGGAAATGAACCGAGAGAACTAATGAACCTTCTATTAGAGAGAGGTGCAAAGATTTGTGCAATTTTTGCAGGAAATGATGAAGAAGGATATCGTTATGTTATCGGAAGCCATTCTGAAGATGTAAGAGTGATCAGCAAAAAATTAAATGAGGCTTTCCAGGGCCGTGGCGGTGGAAAACCTCAGATGGTGCAGGGATCCTTAAAAGGAACTGCTAAAAATATTTCAGAAATTCTGTAGCTGCCTTGGTGATGGGAACGCGGTCATTGTAAGCAATGACCAGTTCTCTCACCGGCAGTTTTTCTTTTGTCTCAACAATAAATAATTTTTCCAGATCTTTTCCGGTAATACAGTAATCGGGTATACATGCAATGCCGAGCCCGATTTTTGCAAGGTCAATGAGAAGATCATTACTGCTCAGCTCAATTTCCGGCACGAGATCTAACTGGTGCTGTAAAAAGAGATTATGCAGGAATTCGCTGGTTGTACTTTTTTTATCCAGCATCAGAATCGGATGTTCTAAAAGTTCTTTGTAGCTTAAGCATCTTCCGACAAGCTTATCAAAAGAATGATTTGCAACAAACACGTCCTGGAAAGAGCGGATATGTTTTGTTTCACAGTTTCCGAGATATGGATTTGGAGAATTGACAACAATCAGGTCAACCTGTCCAGTTTCTAATAGTTCTACACAGTGGATAGAAGTTGCATTCGTTACTTTGATGTGAGCTCCCGGAAATTCCTTATGGAAACGCTCCAGGTAAGGAACAAGAAAATAACGGCAGATAGTGTCACTGGCACCGATGCGAAGTTGTCCTACACCTTCAGAAGCTTCTAAAAGCTGGATTTCCCCACGGTGAATCAGATTCATAGCTGGTTCCACATGACGAAGAAGCAGTTCGCCTTCCGGTGTCAGGCGTACCTTTTTGGTACTCCTGATAAAAAGCTTTTGATTTAATTTTTTTTCCAACGCTTTGATAGACTGGCTTACGGCTGACTGAGAGATAAATAATTTATTCGCAGCTTCCGAAAAACTTAGTGTAGTTGCTACGTGGTAAAACACTTTATATAATTCGTAATTAATATCCATAATAAGACTCCCTAATAAATACTAATTTGATTATAAGGTAAATTAATGCAAAATGCAATGGCAGAATTTGTTTTGAAGTGATTTTTCTATACAGATATGAGATATCTTGGTATAATACTAGAGATAAAAACTTGGATCGCAAAAATGCGCAGGTAGTTTAGGAAAGAAAAGGAAGATAACATGAAGATCTGGTACAGAGTTACCATTACATTTACGATGCTCCTGGTAATCTTTGCATTGCTGATCACTGGATTTCAGCTTGCAGTTTATGGAGACAGCCATTACGGATTTTATAAAAAGGAATATGAAAAGTACCGGGTCACGGACGATCTGAATATGAAGATTGACAATGTGATGGCAGTGACAGAACATATGATGGCTTATCTGATTGGAAAGGAAGAAAAGCTGTCAATTGTCACAGATGTGGACGGTGAGCATCAGGATTTCTTCAATGAACAGGACAGGCTTCACCTGGCAGATGTGAGGAATTTGTTTCTGGGAGGTTTGAAGCTTCGAAATTATGCGGTGATTCTTGCAACTATTTTAATGATTGTTCTTAGGGCAAAAAAAGCAGATTTCCGAAGACTGGTTCCGCTAGGATATTTGCAGGCGCTGTTTGTTTATCTTATTTTGGCGGCAATTCTGGGAGTTGCCATGAGCATTGATTTTACAAGCTGTTTTACACTGTTTCATAAATTGTTTTTTACAAATAATCTCTGGATCTTTGACCCGGAGACAGATTATATGATCCGCATGCTGCCGGAAGGATTTTTCTCAGACATGGTAATCCGGGTCGGCGTGATATTTATCGTATTACTTGCCGTGCCGGGAGTTGCAGCGGTCGTGTACAACTGGAAATGGAAAAAAGAAAGAAATTAGTAAAACTTATAAAAGGATTTAAATATATTAATTTTAATAATAATGGTGGGTATGTTACAATGAAATAAATAATGAAGATTTAAAGTAACAGAACTATTACCAAATAAAAATATAAACACAATGGAGGAAGACGAATGAGTAATGTAAGAAGAGTGTATGTTGAGAAAAAGGGCAGCTATGACGTCCAGCAGAAGGCACTTGCACATGAGATTCGCAATTATCTTGGAATCAAAGACGTAGAGTATGTGCATATCCTGAATCGTTATGATGTGGAGAATGTATCTGATGAGACATTTGAAAGAGCATGCAATGGTATCTTTGCTGAACCACCGGTAGATGTCCTTTGGAAAGAGGAGGCTCCTGTTGGCTCCGGAGACAGTCTGTTTTCCGTAGAATTTCTTCCGGGTCAGTTCGATCAGAGAGCAGATTCTGCTGTTCAGTGTATCCAGTTCGTAAAAGAGGACGAGCAGCCGGTCATCCGTACTGCAACGACTTATATTATTCATGGTAAGAATGGAGCTATTACAGAAGAAGAACTTCAGAAGATTAAGGAACACTGCATCAACCCGGTAGACTCAAGAGAAGCAGCAGAGGAGAAGCCGGAGACACTAGTGACAAAATTTGACGAGCCTGCTGATGTTATTGTATTTGACGGATTTAAGGATATGGAAGAGGAAGAGCTTAAGAAATTATATGATTCTCTTGGACTTGCAATGACATTCCGTGACTTCCAGCATATCCAGAATCATTTCAAAGGGGAAGAGCACCGCGATCCTTCCATGACAGAGATCCGCGTACTGGATACTTACTGGTCAGACCATTGCCGTCATACAACATTTTCAACAGAACTTACAGAAGTTTCCTTTGGAGACGGAGATTATAGAAAACCGATGGAAGATACTTACAAGCAGTACCTTCGCGATCACAGCGAGATTTTTAAAGGGCGTGAGGACAAATTTGTATGTCTGATGGATCTTGCATTGATGGCTATGAGAAAGCTGAAAAAAGAAGGCAAGCTTCAGGATCAGGAAGAGTCAGATGAGATCAATGCCTGCAGTATTGTTGTACCGGTAGATGTAGATGGCAAAGAGGAAGAGTGGCTTATCAACTTCAAGAATGAGACACACAACCATCCGACAGAGATCGAGCCGTTTGGTGGTGCTGCTACCTGCCTCGGTGGTGCAATCCGCGACCCGCTTTCCGGACGTACTTATGTATATCAGGCAATGCGTGTGACAGGTGCTGCTGATCCGACTGTATCTGTAAAAGAAACTCTCAAAGGTAAACTTCCTCAGAAAAAACTTGTCAGAAGTGCAGCTCACGGCTACAGCTCATATGGTAACCAGATCGGTCTGGCTACCGGCTATGTCAAAGAAATCTATCATCCGGACTACGTTGCAAAACGTATGGAGATCGGTGCCGTTATGGGTGCAGCTCCGAGACGTGCCGTTATCCGTGAAAACTCCGATCCGGGAGATATCATCATCCTTCTGGGAGGACGTACCGGCCGTGACGGTATCGGTGGTGCAACAGGTTCCTCCAAGGTACACACAGAGGCTTCCATCGAAGTCTGCGGTGCAGAAGTACAGAAAGGTAACGCACCTACAGAGCGTAAGATCCAGCGTATGTTCAGACGTGAAGAAGTCAGCTACATCATCAAAAAATGTAACGACTTTGGTGCAGGCGGTGTATCCGTTGCCATCGGTGAGCTTGCAGATGGACTTCGCGTAGACCTTGACAAAGTTCCGAAAAAATATGCCGGCCTTGACGGAACAGAGATCGCAATCTCTGAATCCCAGGAGCGTATGGCAGTTGTTGTAGATCCAAAAGATGTTGACAAATTCCTTGGCTTTGCAAACGAAGAAAACCTCGAAGCAATCCCGGTTGCAGTCGTTACCGAAGAGCCACGCCTTGTTCTTACATGGAGAGGCAAAGAGATCGTTAATATTTCCCGTGCATTCCTTGATACCAACGGTGCACATCAGGAAACAACTGTAGAGGTTGAGATTCCGAACAAAGACGGAAACCTTTTCGAAGAAAGACCAGACGTTGTCGATGTTAAGGCAAAATGGCTGGAGACACTTGCTGACCTCAACGTATGCTCCCAGAAAGGTCTCGTTGAAATGTTCGACGGTTCTATCGGTGCAGGCAGCGTATTTATGCCATACGGTGGTCAGTATCAGCTTACAGAAACACAGAGCATGGTTGCAAAAGTTCCGGTACAGAACGGAAAGACTGAAACAGTTACCATGATGAGCTACGGCTTTGACCCATATCTCTCTTCCTGGAGCCCATATCACGGAGCTGCTTATGCAGTAACAGAATCTGTAGCAAGAATCGTGGCTACAGGTGGTGATTACAAGAAGATCCGCTTCACATTCCAGGAATACTTCCGTCGTATGACCGAAGATCCAAAGAGATGGAGTCAGCCATTCTCCGCACTCCTTGGTGCTTATGCAGCACAGATGGGATTCGGACTTCCGTCCATCGGTGGTAAAGACAGTATGTCCGGTACATTTAACGAGATCGACGTACCTCCGACACTTGTTTCCTTTGCAGTAGACGTAGCCAAGATCCAGGATGTGATCACACCTGAGCTCAAAAAAGCTGGAAACAAACTTGTATGGCTCCGTGCACCTCGTGATCAGTACGATTTGCCGGATTATGCAGGAATCATGGATCAGTACGAAAAACTCCACAATGATATCCAGGCTGGAAAAGTTGTTTCCGCTTATGCACTGGATCGTCATGGTATTGCAGCAGCTGTTTCCAAGATGGCCTTCGGTAATGCACTCGGTGTGAAGATCGAACACAACCTGGATCCAAGAGACTTCTTCGCACCAGGATTTGGTGATATCATCATGGAAGTTCCGGCAGACAAAGTCGGACAGCTTTCCATCACATATACACTGATCGGTGAAGTTACAGATGACGGTAAATTCTCTTACGGAAATACTGCTATTACTGAAAAAGAAGCTGAAGAAGCATGGAAGGGAACTCTGGAAAGAGTATTCAAGACAACTTCCGGCGAAGACAACGAAAAACAGGCAAAAGATGACCTGTACCATGCAGAAAACATTTATGTATGCAAACACAAAGTTGCAAAACCGCGTGTATTTATCCCGGTATTCCCTGGAACAAACTGCGAATACGACAGCACACGTGCTTTTGAACGCGCTGGTGCAGAGGTTGACGTTAAAGTATTCAAGAACCTGACAGCAGAAGATATCCATGATTCCGTGGAACTCTTCACAAAAGCAATCGACCAGGCTCAGATCATCATGTTCCCAGGCGGATTCTCCGCTGGTGATGAACCAGATGGCTCTGCGAAATTCTTTGCAACTGCATTCCAGAACGCAAAGATCAAAGAAGCAGTTATGAAACTTGTCAACGAGAGAGACGGTCTTGCACTTGGTATCTGTAATGGATTCCAGGCTCTGATCAAACTCGGTCTGGTACCATACGGTGAGATCTGCGGACAGAAAGCAGATTCCCCGACACTGACCTTCAACACCATCGGACGTCATATCTCCAAGATGGTTTACACCAAGGTTGTAAGCAACAAGTCTCCATGGCTCCAGAAAGCACAGCTTGGCGGAGTATACTGTAACCCTGCATCCCACGGTGAAGGACGTTTTGTTGCCAATGATGAATGGCTTGCAAAACTCTTTGCAAACGGACAGGTTGCAACTCAGTATGTAACTCCAGCCGGTGAACTCAGTGCAGACGAAGAATGGAACGTAAATGGTTCCTACATGAACATCGAAGGTATCACAAGTCCGGATGGACGTATCCTTGGTAAGATGGCACATAGCGAACGTCGCGGGGATGGTGTTGCAATCAACATCTATGGCCAGCAGGATATTAAGATCTTTGAGTCTGGAGTGGAATATTTTAAATAAACTCTTTCCGGGACGGAAGGTTCCCAGAGGAAGGACAGAAAGCGCTGTCCCTCCTCTGGACTCCACCCTTGCGCTTCTTTTAAGGGCAGCGCCGGGATTGTGGTGTGGAGGAGTGTATTAACTTTGCGGATTCGCCTGGTTGGGTAGGCTGTGAAGTGAGAAGCGAAGAAGATTAGAGTGTAGTCTCTAAAAAAGATGTGATTTAACGAAAGGGAGGCTGCTTGGGCAGCGCCCTTTTTTGAAGAAGAAAAGAGTCATGATTTCTTGCTTTATGCTTTTCTCGGGCAGGGAAGCAATGAATGCGGCAATATCATAGTAGCTGTCATCAAAGGTGTCCGGAGCCGTGAGAATGGCTGTGCTGGAATCAATATCGTCTGTCTCGGGAGCCGAAAGATTG
>OLQA01003189.1_pt1 | contig 12006 bp, 6 predicted proteins | sample 1673151 | NCBI WGS metagenome assembly OLQA01 (sample SAMEA3136760, study PRJEB25190) | human gut metagenome | biome: human gut; feature: human-associated habitat; material: faeces | place: Austria | collected 2013 | reverse complement strand
CTTAAGTAGGACTGTCGCAGGAAGTGCGTGCATCGTTGTCTTCGTGGCGGCGCTTGACAACTTATCAGATGCTAAAATGAAATCCGTATTGCACTCTGCATAACAAGGACGGTTTCCATGGGCTATTTGGATTTGCTGAGGGAAGACGCCAGCCAAACCGACATAAGGGAGCATTTGGTGAGCGGTCGGCCTGCTGCCATCACTATTCGGATACCGGAAACATTACGAGATGCCGCCAAAGAAAAGGCAGCTCTAAAAGGCATGAGCTTCTCTGCTTATGTGCGCGAACAGCTCATCGAGGACCTTACGAGAAGGGATGCATAGAATGGCAGCGTCCGTTACTGGAATTCTGGCAAACATCAAGCAGCCGCGCGGCGGTTACCTTCCGCTTTCAAATTTTGATATTGAGTCGCATTGCGACGATCTGCGCGTTGTCGGCGATTGCAACATCGCGCCTTCGCTCGTCGGACTTGCGGTCGACTACGGAACGCGCATCGCCCTGGGCAACGACCCCGAGGAGACTCTTAAGGTAGCAACAGTCGGCGCGGGCATGGTCGGAGCCTCCGACGTTGCCGAATCCCTGATCGCGGATATCGATGCCGCGGCGATGAAATCAGGCGAGATCGACGAGAAGAGCGTTGTCTCGCTGTGCAAGCTGTCCGGCTTCGACTCGGCTTTCCGCGCTGGGGCGTTCGCATACAGGCCCGTCTCCGAGATAAATCCCGACAAGCAGACCATCGCGGATATTGGCAATCTCATCCTGCGAACAAAGGCTTTCTTCGATGCGTCCGCCGAACCGGTCATCGCAGGGTTCACCTTCGAGGGCGCTTACACGGATGACGCGGGCGCAAGCGACGGCGATTACATCTGCGGCGACACCCTATGGGACCTTAAGGTATCCAAGAATGAGCCAACGATCAAGAACACGATGCAGGTGCTGCTCTACTACCTCATGGGACTTCGCTCCAGCAAAGACGAGTTCAAGGCCGTGACTCGCATCGGGCTTTTCAACCCTTGGCTCCAGAAGTCCTGGTCGACTTCGGTGCTCGATCTCGATGAATCCTTCCTCTCCATGGTGGAGAATGACATTCTGGGCTATACGCCCCGACATGCTCGACACTCGGTCAACTGGGCGAACGAGGGCTCGCGAACCATATACGAGGTAATCGACTGGATTCGCGACACTTGCGAATCGGAGCGCGACAAGGGAGACAAGTTCGAGCGCGCCAGCCGGTACTACCTCATGAACGACCCTGTTTACGCGCAGTGCTTCAGCGACGTGTGGATGTGGAAGGACGCGCCCACAAACGACGGCGCAGACCTGGGAATCGATCTTGTCGCCCAAGACGCGGAAGACGGCACGTATTGGGCTATCCAGTGCAAGTGCTACCAGAAGGCGACGCTCGACCTCCGCGACGTCGCCACCTTCTACACCAAGGCAAGCGCAACCGATGACTACGCGCACAACATGATAATCACCACCTGCGAGGACTTCGGCCCGAATCTGGACAAGACCGCCACGCAGTACGGCACGGTGCGCCTTTTCGCCGACAGCATGGCAGAGTCCGATGTGGACTGGGACGCCTTCGTTAAGGGCAAGGCCGTCGGCAAACGCTCGTTCAAGGAGCCCTTGCCTCACCAGCGCGAGGCCATCGACGCCTGCCTCCAGAAGTTCCAGCAATACGACCGCGGCCAGCTCATCATGGCATGCGGCACGGGCAAGACCATCACATCGCTGCGCCTCACGGAGGAGATGCTCCCTGAAGGGTCTCTCGTGCTGTTTTTGGCGCCGTCGATTTCGCTTGTAGCGCAAACGATGCGCGTGTGGGCCAACCAGTCGAAGCGCGATTTGCGCTGTGCCGTGGTCTGCTCGGACGAGACGGCTTCCAACGCCGAGGGCGACACCTGGGAATCATCACTTTCCGATATCCCGTATCCCGCCACCACAGATCCGACGGCATTGCACAATCAGATAAAGCGATTCGATCGCACGCAGGGCGTGAATGTCGTGTTCTCGACCTACCAATCCATCCAGGTGGTTTCCGATGCCCAGCGCATGGGACTCGACCCGTTCGACCTCATCGTCTGCGACGAGGCGCATCGCACCACTGGCGCTTCCGCCGCCTCGGACGACCTCACCGAGCAGAGCGCGTTCACCAAGGTGCACGACAACCGCCTGGTCTCGGCGAGGAAGCGCGTCTACATGACTGCCACGCCGAAGATCTACGGCGACAAGGCCCGCGTGCAGGCGAAGACCGAGAGCTATGAGGTCTCGTCGATGGACGACGAGGAGAAGTTCGGCCCGGTGTTTTACCGCCTCTCGTTCGGGCGTGCCGTGGACGAGGGGCTGCTCACCGACTATCGCGTCATCGCGCTCACCGTCTCGGAAGACGTTGTGAGCGAGGTGTACCAGCGCGCCATGGCCGACGAGGAGGGCTTCGAGATCACCGATGCCGCAAAGGTCATCGGGTGCTGGAAGGGCTTGGCGGACCAGGGCAAGAAGGACGGCAGCGGCCATCCGCTGAAGAACGCCGTCGCCTTCTGCTCGACAATCCCCGAGTCCAGGCGCATTTCCGAGTACTTCGAGCGAACGGTCAAGGCCTACATAGACTACGAGCGCGAGCAGGGCAACGACATTCCCGGCATGGAATGCGCAGTGCAGCACGTCGACGGCACCATGGACATGGCGAACCGCAAGGACAAGCTCGCCTGGCTCGCAGACACCAGCGAAGAGAGGTGCCACATCCTCTCCAACGTCCGCTGCCTTTCCGAGGGCGTGGACGTGCCGAACCTGGACGCCATCATGTTCCTGCAGCCTAAGAAGTCCCGCGTGGAGGTCGTCCAGGCAGTTGGGCGCGTCATGCGCCGCTTCGAAGGAAAAGACTATGGATACATCATCCTGCCCGTGGTCATTCCCGCCGGCTACACGCCCGAAGAGGCGCTGGACAACACCGATGCCTTCAAGGTCGTGTGGGAGATAGTTCAGGCCCTGCGAAGCCATGACGAGCGACTCGAGGGCGGCGTCAACTCGCTGCAATACGACATGGCGACCACTTCCGTAGTGCAGGTCATCAACATCGATAAGAATAAGGGCAAAGACCAGAATGGTGGCTCTGGTGCGGGCGAAGACGGGCAGGAGAGCTCGGCTGGCGATCCCAGACAAATGAAAATGGATTTCTCCGATCGAGAGCTGCAGGAGGCCGTGAACGCCGTCATCGTGAAGAAGTGCGGCAACAAGGTGTATTGGGAAGACTGGGCCAAGGACATCGGCGACATCGCCAAACGCCACATCGAGCGCGTTGGTGAGCTGGTGCTGAACGGCGGTCCGGCCTCGGCTGAGTTCGCCGTCTTCCTGCGAGGCCTACGCGATTCCCTCAACAACGGCATTACCGAAGACGAAGCAGTGGAGATGCTCGCCCAGCACATGATCACGCTGCCCGTGTTCGACGCGTTGTTCTCGGAAGCCGAGTTCGCGAAGTCGACCCCCGTCTCAATCGCCATGGAATCCATGGTGGCGACGCTTCGCGGTTACGGCATCGAGACCGAGTCCGAGAAGCGCGAGCTGGCCGAGCTGTATTCCAGTGTGCGCCTGCGCGCCGAGGCTATTCGAAGCGACGCCGGCAAGCAGAAGATCATCAAAGAGCTCTATGAGAAGTTTTTCAGCCAGGCGTTCAAGGCCACATCTGAGAAGATGGGCATCGTCTATACCCCCAACGAGGTGGTGAACTACATCCTGCACGCTACTGACCGAATTTTGAGAAGAGAGTTCGGAAAGTGCTTGGCCGACGAGGGCGTGCGCATCCTCGACCCGTTTACAGGCACAGGCACCTTCGTCGTGAACTTGCTGCAGGATGAGGAGCTCATCTCGACTGAAAAATTGCCGAACAAGTACGCGAGCGAAATCTATTGCAATGAAATTCTGCTGCTTGCCTATTACATTGCCACCATCAACATCGAGCATGCGTATCATTCTCGCGTGCCGCAGGAATACGTTCCCTTTGAGGGCGGCGTGCTCACCGACACCTTCCAGATGCACGAGGACGGTGACACCATCGATGCAAAGGTGTTCTCGGAGAACACCGAGCGAATATTGCGCCAAATGGAGACGCCCATCGATGTCATCGTGGGCAATCCCCCATATTCGGCTGGCCAGAAGAACGCAAACGACAATAATCAGAATATGAGCTACCCCACGCTTGATGCGAAAATCGCGGCTACCTATGCGGCACGCAGCGGCGCCACCAATAAAAACTCTCTGTACGACCAGTACATCCGTGCGTTCCGCTGGGCATCCGATCGCATCGAGGATAAGGGTATCGTGTCGTTCGTCACGAACGGCGGATGGCTCGACGGCCAGGCTATGGACGGTTTTCGTAAGACGCTTGTAAGCGAGTTCAACTCTATTTACGTTTTCAATCTAAGGGGCAACCAACGCACCCAGGGTGAGCAATCTCGAAAAGAGGGTGGAAAGATCTTCGGATCGGGCTCGCGTACTCCTGTCGCTATCACCATCCTGGTGAAGAACCCGGACTCCAGCGAGCATGGCGTCATCCGCTACCACGATATCGGCGACTACCTCACGCGCGAGGAGAAGCTATCCATTGTAGCGAGCGCCGTTTTGGGCGAGCCCTTCGAGTGGGACATCGTCGAGCCCGATCGCCACGGCGATTGGCTCAACCAGCGGGACGATTCATGGTACGAGTTCGCACCGCTAGGGATAGAAAAACGTAAGGCGCCTCTAGGGATGTTCGAGATTTGGTCTGCTGGCTTGAAGACCCAGCGCGATCCTTGGGCATGGGGATACGACGGTGCTGCAGTGACGGAGCGCATGGAACGGCTTGTTTCTGATATGAACCAAGAAATTGCAGCGGCGAAGTCAGAAGGACGTGATATTGAATACGACTCCAAACGTTTTAGCTGGACGAGGCGTATGGAGGATTGCGCGAAGAAAGGTCAACCGATTGAGTTGGGAGAACGTGCCGTCGTCAAAGGCATGTATAGACCTTTCTGCAAACAGTGGGTTTACTACAACAAAACAATGAACGAAAGGACCTACCAGCAACCCCGCCTTTTTCCTCTCGCATCAAGCGAGGGGGAAAAGGCCGAAAGGACCTACCAGCAACCCAATACCTTCTCAGTGCAGAGGGAAAAAGGCGGGGTCGAAATGACTTACCAGCAATCATCCCTTCATTGCCTAGAGAATTTGGTTATTGCGCTAACTGGCGGACGTTCGTTTAGCGTTCTAATAAGCAATTCCTTACCCGACTTGCATTATTGCGGAGATTCCCAATGCTTCCCTCTCTATTAGTATGAAGAGCGAGCGAGCTTCGGCGGTCTTTTTGCCGAGGGCGACATTAAACAAGGCAATTACGTTCGTCACGATGCAATTACCAACAAAACCCTTGAAGTCTTTCGTTCCGTTTACCCAAACGCATTCGGAGGCGGTAAGGGACGCACTATCGAGCAAGCTAAGGCCGACGGCCTGCCCCCAAAGATTGCCAACAGCAACGAACGCTTCGATGTGAATAAAGTCGACATCTTCTACTACGTGTATGGCATTCTTCATTCGCCTGAATATCGCAGCCGCTTTGAGGCTAACCTTCAAAAAGAGCTGCCGCGCATCCCCTTGTCGCGCAACTTCCGTGAGTTCTGCGCTGCAGGTCGAGCCCTTGCCAAACTTCACCTGGGCTATGAAGCGATTGAACCTTGGCCGGTGAAAGAGGTGGGCTCATCGCTTTTGCCGGGGCCGGTTCAGAAAATTAAATGGGGTAAGCGAAAGGATTCCGAAACCGGGAAGAAAGTCGATGACCATACCGTTCTCATCTACAACGAGAACCTCGTGATTAAGGACATCCCCGAGGCTGCTCAGCGCTACACCGTCAACGGCCGAAGCCCGGTGGAATGGGTGATCGAACGTTATCAAGTGAAGACCGACAAGGCGTCCGGCATCGTCAACGACCCTAACGAGTACAGCAATGACCCGCGCTACATCGTCGACCTCATCGAGAAGCTCATTCGCGTCTCTATGGAAACCATGGAGATAATCGATCAACTGCCGCCGGTATCCGAGCTTCCGCAACCCTCCAACTGGCCTTTCGCCTGGAAGGCTGGTGAGTAGTGAAAAATAAGAAGGCGTTTGACGAACATCAACTCTGGGGTCTGGTTGAGGAGCTGAAAAGCGATGATAGAATCACCAGCCTCCCCCTTGATACGCGTCAGTACGTAAGATACTTACTTGAGCAGCTCGACAAACGAGGAAGAACTACTAACGCCTATTACGTGCGGGCTTCTTCGCTTGACGAGATGCACAGACAGCTGTGCAATATTCGCGACTGGCTTCCTGACTACCCGAGTTATATCGATAGCGCAGTTGATGAATGCATGCGTATCCTTGCTTCCGAGTGGCCTGCAAACAATGGGCGTCAAATCGTTGATATCGATGAAGTGGTTCGCGATGCCTTTTTCGCCGATTCGGAGGAGAGGATAGAGCGAGCGCGAGATGCTGCCAACAAGGTTGAGGATCTGTCCCGTCAGTTCCAAGAGAAGAAGGGTGAATACGAAGCTGGGCTCGTTGAGCTAAAGTCGTCGTATGCCGAATCGATAGCTGCGTCCAAGACGCAGCTCGAAAAGCGGCGCGATGAGCTGGGCAACGAGTTCGAGTTGGAGGTTAAAGAGCGCGCCGATAAGGCCACCTCGAGCTTAGCCGCCGTTGAAAACGAGTACAAAAATAGCCTCGATTCGACTAAGTCCGAAGTTGAGCAAATTCTCAATGAGGTCGAAAATACCGCCAACTCCATCAGCGGCATTGCCATGACGACGGACTATGCCAAGTATGCGACGGACAAGGAGAAAGCTGTTCGAATATACGATGGCCTGGCTATCCTCTTCGCCATTGCTGGCATTGCGTTGGTCGCTTTCGCTCTTACCGGTCTTCATGCGGATGCGACGTCCGCTTCGGTTTTCAAGCTAGCCGTCTCTGTTGCGTCCTTTACCGTTTCGGGCTTTCTCTTTAAGCGCGGTACTTACAACCAGCGAGAGGCCAAAGCGGCAAGACGCACCGAGCTGACGCTTAGGGAATACAAGCCTTTCATTGCGAATCTTAGCGAAGAGGATAAGAGGGAAATAACCAACAAGATAGCCGACCGAATTTTCATCAAAGGGGAAATTGGAGATAAGGAAGAAAAGACAATCTCGAACGCTTTATTTGACAGAGGGTTAAATGAAAAACAGCTCGCTTCGTTCGCTGCGATAGTGAAAGCTTTCTCAAAAGAATCGCCAAACTAGCCCGTGAATAGATTATCCGCTGGTGCCAAAAGAAAGGCTTAAACAAATGGCAAAGAATGCGCCAACATCTCATGATGACGACATCAGCGAGCTGATTCGCGATGTCTCAAAAGGACGTTACCAGCTCCCTGATTTTCAGCGCGATTGGACTTGGGATGATGACCGCATAAAAGGAATCATCGCGAGCCTAACTATGGCTTACCCCATGGGCGCGGTGATGTGCTTGGAAAATGGCGGAGACTTCAAGCTCAAGCGGCGCTGCTTTGCCGGGGTCGAAATCGATGCCGAAACGGTCGAGCCAGATAAACTTGTGCTCGATGGGCAGCAGCGTCTAACCTCCCTGTATCTTTCCCTATGCTGTAAGAAACCCGTTCATACCAAGAACGCCAGAGGCGACGAGCGTCGCCTGTTCTACTATGCAGACATTAGGGCGTGCCTCGACGGCGGCGTCGATCGTGTCGATGCGATCGTCTCGGTGCCCGCGAACCGAATTGTTACGCAGAATATCGGCAGAGACATCCTGCTTGACATCTCCACCCAGGAGAAAGAGATCGAGCAAATGATGTTTCCGCTGAACATCGCCTTCGATGCCAGCGAAAGGCAGTCTTGGTACAAAGGGATAGTGCGGATGTACGGCTTCGACAGCCCCGAGGAGTCGTTGTTCAACGAGTTCCAGCACGAGGTACTCGATACCATCGAATCCTACCGACTTCCCGTTATAACGTTGAGCAAGGCGACGCCAAGGGAAGCCGTGTGCAGGGTTTTCGAGAACGTCAACACCGGCGGGGTGCCGCTCACTGTATTCGAGCTAGTAACAGCCTCCTTCGCGATGGATGGTTTCCGCTTGCGCGATGACTGGGAAAAGAGGTTCCGGCGCATAAAGGAAGACCAGAGGGTCGTTACCGACATTCTGGACAAGCTCGACGCGACCACTTTTCTCACTGCTGTGACGCTGTATGCGAGCTTCATGGCAAAGCAGGATGGAAAAGGTTTCGTCGGTTGCAAGAAGAAGGATGTGCTTGCTCTTGATCTCGATAGCTATAAGCTGTATGCCGACACAGTTCAAGAGGGGTTCGTTCTAGCCGCTGAATTCCTTATAGTCAATGAACACATCTTCCGAGCTCGCGATTTGCCATATTCCACGCAGCTCATACCACTTGCATGTGCGTTTGCGCATGCGAAGAATTCTGGTCTTGCGAATAAACAGACAACTAAAGACGTTCTCCATCGCTGGCTATGGTGTGGCATCCTGGGCGAGATGTATGGCGGAGCAAATGAGACTCGCTACGCGAATGATATGGAAGACCTTGCTGCGGCGATTGACGGAAGCAGTTCTCAGATGCGTACCGTCAACGCTGCTTACTTCCAGACGCCGCGTTTGCTAGGGCTGCAGACAAGGAACAGCGCTGCCTATAAAGGAATCATGGCGCTTATCTACCGGAAGAATTGCAGGGATTTCATTTCTGGTCAACCGACTAACGCCTTTGAAGTCATGGCGAAACGACCCGACATTCACCACATCTTTCCCGAAGCGTATTGCATAAAGATGGGGCTCGACAGGACGCGATGGAATTCCATTGTCAATAAAACGCCGCTTTTGCCGTCGACGAATAGAACCATAGGCGGCAAGGCGCCGAGCGAATACTTTCAGCGAATCTGCAGAGAATGCCCGAATGCCTCTCGGGAGGAATTGGCATCCCGGATCGAATCGCACCTTGTCGAATTCGACTCCTTCATAAACAACGACTTCGACACTTACTTTACCGCAAGGGCTAGGGCTCTTCTTGACCTGATCGAAGATGCGATGGGTAAGCCTGTTTCTGACCGTGCATCGGATGAGGTGGTTGCGAAATTCGGCGCATCGCTTGAATGAATTTCAGAACCGCAGGAGCGCCTGGGGCTGGCGACGTAACCGGCCCAAAGAAACATTCGCATCCCGGAGCGCCAGGAATGCCGATATTTTGATTTCCAATAAACCTAACGATGCTGAAAATGCTAACTGAAGCTGAAAAAAATAACGCAAGCTAAAAAAGCTAACTGGTGCTAACCGAAATGAAAAATGCTATGCTGTGACGAAAGAAAGCCGTTGATGGAGGCAGGCATGACAAAAGATTTCGTCAATCCGTTTACTCCGGTAGTTGGCAAAGTCCCCTTGCATATAGCCGGGCGCGAGGAAATCATCGCCGACATTGAAGGCGCGCTCTCTGGTGCGGGCAATGATCCAGCAATTATCAGCCTTTTGGTCGGTCCACGCGGAATGGGCAAAACGGCCCTCCTGTCTCATTTTGCTGATACGGCCGAGTCGTCTGGTTGGGTCACCGCTCGTGTGACGTGCGTCGCGGGAATGCTCGAAGACATCCTTATTAGAACGCAGCGAGCAACGCGACATTTGGTGGATATTGAGCCTGTCCGCAAAATCAAAGGTGCGGGGATTGCCGATTTCATTTCGCTTGAATTGGAGGATTCGCCTCGTGAGCTATCGAATTGGCGCTCAAGAATGGACGATATCCTGGATGCTTTGGCCGAATGCAATACCGGTTTGCTGGTGACTATCGATGAGGTCAATCCGAGCATTGGTGAGATGGCGACACTTGTAGCGGCTTTTCAGCATTTTCTCGATGAGGGGAAGAAAGTCGCTCTTATTATGGCGGGTCTTCCATATGCGGTTACGTCGTTGCTTTCGGGCAAATCGACTTCGTTTTTGCGAAGGGCTGCACGATATGAGCTTCAGGCGTTGAACGATTATGAAGTTGAAGAGGCCTTGATGAGAACGATGCGAGACGGCGGCAAAAGCTTTGAGCCCGATGCGCTCGAGGCTGCCGTCAACGCCGTCAAGGGCTTTCCCTTCATGCTTCAGCTTGTGGGCTATCGTGTATGGCGCATGGCTGGCGATTCGGAGACCGTCGATGTTTCAATTGTTAACGCCGCAGCAAGCGTCGCTCGTAAGGAATTGGATCAAAGGGTATACGAAGCGGTTTGGTTTGAGCTGAGCGAAGCCGACAAATCTTTTCTTTTAGCTATGGCGGAAGACCCCACAATAACGCGGCAAGCAGATTTGGCAGGAAGGCTCAATAAGCCGAGCGGGCATGTTTCGAGATACAAGAAGCGACTGATGCAGCAAGGGATTATTCAGGAGCGCTCAAGAGGCTTGCTGGAGTTTTGCTTGCCTGGATTCAAAGAATATTTCCAGGAACGCATTGCGGAAGAAGGAGATTTGTAGAAAGCGTTGCCTGGCTCAAATCAGTTAGCTTGTATTTGCCGTCGGTCTGCACGATGCAATTTGTTCATTCCTTCGGAGTTAACACGATGTGGTACTTGCATATCCACTTCGTGTGGGACAGGCTGTTCGCCTGGTTTGCCATGGTGGTCGCCTTTCCGGGCCGGTGTGTCCTGAACAAACGCATTTTACTCCGTTCGGCGATCGTCCCAGGGCAAGGGCGGAGCCTTCGACGCGCACCCGCATAGCGGGTGGTTTTTGTGGGCGCGCGCAGCGCGGCCACAGGCTCATGAGCCTGCAACAAGATACGGCGACCCAGATGGCCGCCGTATCGATGGCAATATATGAAAAGCCAAGCTGCTAATGATTATTTCAACGTTTCAACCGCATGCTCTGCTGCAAGGCGTCCTGAAGTTGCGCACCAGCCTTGCTGGCCGCCCGACATGACGTCGACGTCGTAGTTTGCGCCGTACATGCCGTTCGCGTCTCCGCCTGCTGCATAAAGGCCGCCGATTGCCTCTCCTGCCTCATTCACAACTTGCATTTGCGAATTCACTTTCAAGCCGCCAACCGTTGTGAACAGCGTTGGCGTGACCTTGCCGCCATAGAACGGGGCCTTTGAAACCGGCAGCAACATGTCAGCGCTTTTGCCGTACTCTTCGTCCACGCCGTTTTCGCAATACTTATTGTAATTATCGACGGTTTTTGCGAGCGCCTCTTTGTCCAGTCCGAGCTTCTCGGCGAGTTCTTCAATAGTGTTGGCTTTCACGAGTCCCTTTGCGCCCTCTATGCCATCTCGGCATTCGAATGGCTGGCCTGCAAAGGCGCCGAGGTTTGGCATGGGCATCCAAGGCCCGACGGTTTCAATGTGGTCGATATATGCGTCGTCGATAATCACGTAGTTGGAACCTTGAGATGAAAGGGCGTTGCCGCAGCACGTGAAATCGGAAGTGAATGCTTCGTTGAAATAGCGTTGTGCGTTTTCGTTCACATGGAGCGTTGGCTGCATAAGCAGGGTGAAGTTCGGAATATCGGAGAAAGCATCGGTGCCGTCGAGCGCTCCGGTATGCCACATCACGGCTTCGGGATGATGCGTTGCTGCCCCTGCCTCGTTTACCGCGAAGTTTATGCCGTCGCCGTCGCGCCCTTCGAGTCCCCATACGCGAACACTGTCATACGACTTTGCGGTAAGTTTTTCGAACATCTCGGGATTATTCGCCCAGCCACCTGTTGCAAGGATGACCGCTTTCGCGTTGATTTGGATTTCGCCCTCTTTTCCTTGGGCATATACGCCTTTTACTGTTCCGTTTTCGACAACAAGGCCAGTCATCGGCTCTTCGGTACGGAATTCGACCCGCAGACCGGCTACGACGAGATCATTTTTGAGAAAACGCCATGAAAAATACGACGCTATGTTATATTGAGCAGAATGATGCGTATCTCCTGCTGCACCGCGTGAAAAAGAAGAACGACGAAAACCGTGACAAATGGATCGGCATCGGCGG
>OLQA01003179.1_pt1 | contig 12022 bp, 7 predicted proteins | sample 1673151 | NCBI WGS metagenome assembly OLQA01 (sample SAMEA3136760, study PRJEB25190) | human gut metagenome | biome: human gut; feature: human-associated habitat; material: faeces | place: Austria | collected 2013 | reverse complement strand
CTTTGAAAAAACATTCGGGAGCCCCTCCTATGAAAGAGCAACAAAGCGATATCCTGCAAATTGCACCCGTTGCATATATCGAAACGGATTTCAATGAAAAATTTGCCCTGCCCCGTCAAAGCGGAATGTGCCCCGATCTGTGCGGCAGGATTCGATTCACCGCGCCCTTTGCGCATGCAGAAGCCGTGCGGGAATTGGACGGTTTTTCCCATATCTGGCTGATTTTCGGATTTTCGCAAAACACATGGCATGGCGGCTCACTCACAGTGCGCCCGCCGCGCCTTGGAGGAAACCGCCGCGTCGGTGTATTTGCATCGCGCGCACCGTTCCGCCCAAACGGGCTGGGGCTTTCCTGCGTGCGGCTTTTGTCGGTGGAATATGAAGAAAACGGCGCGCCGCTGCTTCTTGTCGGCGGGGTCGACCTTGCAAACACAACGCCGATTTATGATATCAAGCCCTATCTCCCGTTCTCGGACTGCTGCCGGGATGCAAAGCCCGGATATACCGCCCTTACGCAAACGCACAGCCTGGCGGTCCATTGCCCGCCGCAGCTGCTTCAAAAAATGCCGCCGCAAAGGGCGGAGGCGCTGCTTCAGGTGCTGCGGCAGGATCCGCGCCCGGGATATAAAACGGAAGACGAGGCGCAATACGGCTTTCGCTATGCAGGCAATGAGATAAAATTCACCGTAAAGGACGGCGTGCTGACCGTTTTACAAATTGACTGAACATGAGAAAAGCTCCTTCGAATTTTTCGAAAGAGCTTTCTTTTTATGCATGGCAGGGGCGCTGCCCGAGCAGCGTATGATACTGGCGATAAAATTGCTCGTAAAGTCCAGCGTCCAGCGCTTCCCTGATCTTTGCCATAAGATCGTTATAAAAATAAAGATTATGCAAAACAGCAAGGCGCATTCCGAGCATTTCCTGCGCTTTGAGCAAATGGCGGATATATCCGCGAGAATGCATGCGGCATGCCGGGCAGCCGCATTTATCGGAAATCGGGCGCGGATCTGCGGCAAATTTCTGATTGAGAATATTCATGGTGCCGTCCCAGGTGAACAGATACCCATGGCGGGCGTTGCGGCTCGGCATAACGCAGTCAAAAAAGTCAACCCCGCGGTAAACCGCCTCCACAATATTGCACGGCGTGCCGACGCCCATCAGATAGCGCGGCTTATCGGTCGGCATATGCGGGATCACCTGTTCGATGACATGATACATCACCTCGGTCGGTTCCCCGACCGCAAGCCCGCCGATGGCAAATCCGTCAAGGGGCAGTTCTCTGATCTGCTTCATGTGCTCAATGCGCAGATCATCATAGGTGCAGCCCTGATTGATGCCGAAGAGCATTTGCTTTTTGTTGATGGTATGTTCCAAAGCGTTCAGGCGTTCATGCTCTGCGATGCATCGCTTAAGCCAGCGTGTCGTACGCTCGCAGGACTGCTTGGAATAAGTATATTCCGCCGGATTTTCCACGCATTCGTCAAACGCCATGGCAATGGTGGAAGCAAGGTTGGATTGAATTTGCATGCTTTGCTCCGGGCCCATAAAAATGCGCCTGCCGTCAATATGGGACTGAAAGGTGACGCCCTCCTCGCGGATCTGACGAAGCTTTGCCAGGGAAAAAACCTGAAACCCGCCGGAATCGGTAAGAATCGGGCGATCCCACCCGATGAACTTATGCAGCCCGCCGAGGGCATACACTACCTCGTCTGTCGGTCTGACATGCAAATGATAGGTATTGGAAAGCTCAACCTGGCAGCCGACCTCTTTGAGATCCTCCGCGGCGATGCCGCCCTTGATCGCACCGCAGGTGCCGACATTCATGAAAACGGGCGTTTCGATTGTGCCGTGCGGCGTTGTGAAGCGGCCGCGCCTGGCTGCGCCTTCGGTTTTTAACAGTTCAAACATGCGTATTCCCTTTCCAAAGCAGGTTCAGGAGCGCTTAAAGCGATGCTCAAGGCTTGCTTTTGTCACTTCTATGCAGACAGGTCTTCCGTGCGGGCAATATTTGATATCCGACAAAGAAAACAGCCTGTCGCAAATCCATTCGATATGTTGGCGGTCATAAGCTCTGCCGCCCTTGATTGCCGCCTTGCAGGACGCCTGATACAGCGCCCGCTCAAATGCAGTCTCTGTGGTGATTTCGGTTTGCGCCTGCCCGCGGGAGAGATCGCCCGCCAAAGAAACGAATGCCGCCGTTGCCTGGGAGGGATCCATATAGGAGGGGATTTCATGCAAAGAAGCGGTTTTCCCGTCTATCACGAAACGAAAACCGGTCTTTTCAATCTCTGCGGCATGCTCCGCGGCGCTTGCCGCCTCCTCGGAGGAAAGAACGATTTTGAGCGGGACGAGCAGCAAAAAGCTTTGCGCATGCTCTTTTTTCGCATTTTCACGCAGCTGCTCGAACAGGATTCTTTCGTGTGCTGCATGCTTATCAATGAGATAAGAAGTTTCCTTATATTCAACAATCACATAGGTTTCAAACAACTCGCCGACAATGCGACACGGAATTTGCATTGCCTTTGTAATAGGCGTGCGCACAATGTTCTCTTCCCCACTCCTCTGCGGCACGCGCGGCTCGACTGCATAGTGAGGCTGCGAAGCGTTTGGCGTCGGTATTTGCGCTGCCGATGCGGCCGATGTGCCCTGTGAGGGGATGGGCGTCGGATTCCAAACGGTTTTCGGCAGATCGATTTGCGGCTCAAACACCTGCGGCGCCGATGCAAAAGACTCCGCAGGCGCATTTTGCTCCTGCGGGGGCGCGGCTGCAGCAAGATCTAACGGCTGCGGCTGCGCCCGTTCGCTTTTTTCAAGCGGAACAAAGGCATTGAGCACTTCGTCCTGCACACGGCTCTTTTCGCGCTGCGCGGGGGCAGCATCAAACTGTGGGCGTGCTAGCGTATTTTCCAAAGCGTTTCGCACCGCATAATAAACCAGCTCGAATACCGCTTTTTCATTCGAAAATTTAACCTCAAGCTTTGCGGGGTGCACATTGACATCGACAATATCCGGCTGCAAGGTCAAATACAGCGTGCAGCACGGAAACTTGTCCTGCGGGATGAAGGAGGTAAAGGCCTGCTCCAGCGCCGCCGACATGGTTTTGGAGCGCACATAGCGCTCATTGACATAAAACAGCTGAAAATTGCGGTTGGAACGGATATTTTCCGGCGTGCCGATAAACCCGCTGAGTGCAAGACCGTCCTGCGCGCCCGAAACGGGAGCAAGCTGCTTTGCAAAAGCTCTTCCGTAAACGGCGTAGAGCGTGTTTTGCACATTGCCGTCGCCTGCGGTGACCAGGCGGCTTTCCCCATCGCAAATCAGGCGAAAAGAAACCTCCGGGTGCGAGAGTGCAACGCGCTCTGTGTTGGCAATCACATTCGCCGTTTCCGTTGCATCTTTTTTCAAGAATTTCATCCGTGCGGGAACATTGTAAAACAGCTCCTCAACCACAATGGTCGTGCCGTTTGGGCAGCCTGCGTCCTCCACGGTTTTGACAACACCGCCCTCGCTGTAAAGCAGCGTGCCGACGGTATCCTCTTTGCGTTTTGTCATCATGCGCAGTTTGGAAACGGCACTGATTGCAGCAAGAGCTTCGCCGCGAAAGCCGAGCGTGAAAATTCTGCCCAGATCCTCGGCGGTATGAATTTTGCTGGTTGCATGGCGGCGCAGGGAGAGCGGCGCGTCCTCGCGTGACATCCCGCAGCCGTTATCACTGACACGCAGAAAGGAAACGCCCCCGCGCTTTACCTCAACGGTAATTTGCGTGGCACCTGCATCGATCGCATTTTCAAGCAGCTCCTTGACAACGGACCCGGGCCGATCGACCACCTCGCCCGCAGCAATCAGATTGGCAACCGAAAAATCAAGAACACCGATGACCCCCATGCTATCTCCCTCCCCTGAATGCGGATATTAAAGCAACGATTTTTTCCATTCGTAAATCAGATTCATCGCCTCAAGCGGCGTTAATGTGTTCAGCTCCGTTGCAAGAATCTGGCTGCGCACATGCTGCAAGGCATAGTCCTCCAAAGAAATCATCTGCGCCGCATCCTGCGAAGGCTCTTTTTTCTGCCCTTTTGCGCGCGGAAGCTGCTCGCCGCGGTCAAGAGATTCCAAAATTTCCTTGGCGCGATGAATCACCTCTTTCGGGATTCCGGCAAGCTGCGCGACCTCAATGCCATAGCTGTCGTCGGCTGCGCCCGGAATGATCTTGCGCAAAAAGATGATCTCATCGCCCTTTTTCTTGGCGGCGATATTATAGTTGACAATACCGTCAAACTGCTGTGGCATTTCCGTCATTTCGTGATAATGCGTTGCGAACAGTGCCTTTGCACCGAGCTTTTTCCCGGCGGTATATTCACAGACGGCGCGCGCTATACTCAGCCCGTCATAGGTGCTTGTGCCGCGGCCGATCTCATCATAGATCACAAGGCTGCGTTTTGTGGCGTTGGCTAAAATATAGGCGACCTCGGTCATTTCGAGCATGAAGGTCGATTGACCGGACGCCAGATCGTCCGAAGCGCCCACCCTCGTAAAAATTTTATCCACAATGCCGATGCGCGCAGATGCAGCGGGAACAAACGAGCCGATCTGCGCCATGATTACGATCAGGGCAACCTGGCGCATATATGTGGATTTTCCCGCCATGTTCGGACCGGTAATAAGCATCATGCGGCGCGTTTTGGTATCAAGCTCCGTATCGTTTGGCACAAAATACTGATTCCCAGCCACTTTTTCAACAACCGGATGACGTCCGTCCTTAATAGAGATCACGTCGCTGTCGTCCACCTCAGGGCAGGTGTATTGGTTTTTTAATGCCACCTCCGCCAGGGAAACATAAAGATCCAGCTTGGCGAGCAGCGCCGCCGTTTTTTGCACGCGATAAATACCGTTCGCCAAAAGCTTGCACAGGCGATTGAAAATTTCATATTCCAGCGCCTGCTCGCGGTCCTTTGCGGTATACATGGTGGTTTCGAGATTTTTTAGCTCTTCCGTGATATATCGCTCGCCGCCGGTCAGCGTTTGTTTGCGGATATAATGCTGCGGTACCTGATCCTTGAAGGAATTGGAAACCTCTATGTAATACCCGAAGACCTTGTTGTTGCCGATTTTCAGCGTTTTGATCCCCGTTGCGGCGCGTTCGCGCTCCGCCATATCCGCAAGCATTGCGGAGCCGTTGTTCATCACATCGCGCAAATAGTCGATATCCTGCGAAAAGCCCTTGCGCACAAAGCCGCCCTCACGCACGGAAAACGGCAAATCTTTATCATTGATCGCCTCATTGAGCGAGCGAACCTCATCCGTGAGCGGGTCAAGCGAGGCGCAGAGATAGCGCAGCTCTTCCCCCTTGCAGTCGCCGAGCAGCTCTTTGATTCGCGGAACAACGCCGAGCGTATCCGCAATGCTGCGCAAATCGCGTGCATTTGCGGTGCCGTAAATAATACGCGTCATCAGGCGCTCCAAATCGAAAATGCAGCGCAGCGCTTCCCCGAGCTCTTCCCGCAGCATAAAGTTTGCGTAAAGCTCACTCACTGCGCTCTGACGGCGCAATATCTGTTTGACATCGGTCAGCGGCGTTTGCAGATCCGTGCGCAGAAGGCGGGCTCCCATTGCTGTTTTCGTGCGGTCAAGCACCCACAGAAGCGAACCGCGTTTTTCCCGCTGGCGCATTGTTTCGCACAGCTCCAGATTGCGCCTGGAGCTGACATCGATCTCCATATACTGCCCTGAGGAATACAAATCGAGCGTGTGAATATAGGAAAGGTCGCACCGCGCGGTATTCGCGACATATTGAATCAATGCCCCTACGGTGCGTATCAGCAGATCATCCGAGCCGATCGGCGCCTCCAAAGATGGAAACTGCGTGCCAAGACACCTGCGGCAGCCGTTTAGATCAAAAGCGGCGACTTGCGCAAGATTCATCACGGCGCCGAGCCGCTGCGTGCAAAATTCATAGGAAGCGCCGAGCCCCGCGGCATCAACATTTGTCAGAATTTCGCTCGGTGCATATTTCGCAAGCTCATTGTTCAGCCGATCGAAAAGCTGCTGCCCGATGAGCTTTGTGGCGCAGAGTGCGCCGGTGGAAATATCGATAAAGGCAAGCCCGGCAGCCCCTTCCTCCATGCAGACGGAGCAAAGATAATTGTTCTGCCCCTCTTTGAGCATGCTGCTTTGGGTCACCGTGCCCGGGGTGACAATACGCACTACATCGCGCTTGACCAGCCCTTTCGCCGTTGCGGGATCTTCCAGCTGCTCACAGATGGCAACTTTATATCCCTTTCCTACCAGGCGTGCAATATAGCCCTCTGCCGCATGATACGGCACGCCGCACATAGGCGCGCGCTCTTCTTCTCCGCAGCCGCGCCCCGTGAGCGAAAGCTCGAGCTCGCGCGAGGCGAGCTTGGCATCGTCATGAAACATTTCATAAAAATCGCCGAGGCGGAAAAAAAGAATATAGCCCGGGTATTTTTCCTTGAGCGCATAATATTGCTGCATAAACGGAGTTGTCGCCATGGGAGCCTCCTTTGCCTGTGTTTTAACGTTTACGCCATGAGTTTACGGTGCGCGGAATCAGTGATGATGGTCATGTCCGCAGCCGCCGCCGCAGGACGAGCAATCGTGCGCGCAGGGGCGCTCGCCGGTGATTTGAAATGTGATTTCGGAATTGACTTCATTCATCAGCGCATTCACCGCCTCCGTTGCGCTGTTATAGGCGATCAGAATCGGGTTTTCAACAATGGTATGATAAAGAGATTCAATCCGCGCCTGAATGGCATCGATCATTTCCTGATCCTTTTGCTCTTTGCGATATTCCTCGGTCAGCGCGGCGGATTGCGCATTGTATTCCGCAATCTGCGCCTGCAGCGCTTCGTTTGATTCGTATGCTTTCGTAGCTTCCTGCATTTTTTGAACACGCTCGTCCTCTTTGATCGTTTTCCCGAGCAGGGTCGCAAGTTCCAGAATTTCCATCATCGTGTCTCCTTTTTTCAAAACAGTTTAAATTTTTTGATATTCGGCGGCAAAAATCGCCGATATTTCTAAAGCCTTTTTAAGAATCGAACGGCTCCGCAAAGAGCGCAAAGAAGGTTGCATCTGTGATTTTCATGGGAACGGTTTTGCCGATGAGCTGCGGCGCAGCTTTGAAATGAACCAATTTGTTGCCCTCTGTGCGTCCGGAAAACATTTCGGCATTGGTTTTGCTCTGCCCCTGCACAAACACGGGAAGCACTTTTCCGATCATTTCCCTGTTTTTTTCAAGAGAAATTTCGTTTTGCAGGTCGGTCAGGCGGCGGAAGCGCTCTTTTTTTACCTCCGGGTCGATCTGATCGGGATAATCCGCCGCAGGGGTGCCGCGGCGCGGAGAATACAAAAACGAAAAAATCGAATCAAATCGCACGCGCTGCAGCACATCCAGCGTTTGTTCGAAATCTTCCTCGCTCTCCCCGGGAAAGCCGACGATGATATCCGTCGTCAGCGTCAGATCCGGAATTTTTTCCCGCAGCGCGTCTGCCAGAGCAAGATACTGCTCTTTTGTATATCTGCGATTCATTCTGCGCAGGGTCTTGCTGCTGCCGGATTGCAGCGGCAAATGAAATTGCCGCGCGATCTTTTTCTCACTTGCCATGCAGTCGATCAGGGCGGCGGAGGCATCCTTGGGGTGGCTTGTCATAAAGCGAACGGTGAAGTCTCCCTCAATGGTGCAAATGCGGTGCAAAAGCGTCGGAAAATCGGGGCAATCCGCGCCGTGGTAGGAATTGACATTCTGCCCCAGCAGTGTAACCTCACGGCAGCCGCCCTGCACGAGCGCGCGCACCTCTTCCTCAATTTTTTCTGCGCTGCGGCTGCGCTCTCTGCCGCGCACATACGGCACAACGCAGTAGGTGCAGAAATTGTTGCAGCCGTACATAATACTCACCCATGCCTGCGTCTTTGAGGCGCGGCGCACCGGCAGATCCTCCGCAATGCGCTGTACCGCTTCATCCGCGTAAAGCTTTCTGCAATGCCCGCTCATCGTTTCATAAAGAATTTGCGGGAAACGGTATACAAGACTTGTCCCGAAGAGAAAATCAATATAAGGGTATTTGTTTTTAATATCCGCCTTGCGGTGCTCTTGGGAAACCATGCAGCCGCAGATCCCGATGAGCAGCTGCGGGTTTTTGGCTTTGAGATGCTTAAATTGCCCTGTGATGGAAAGGGCTTTCAGCTCCGCATGCTCCCGCACCGCGCAGGTATTGACCAATAAAAGATCTGCGTTCGCGGAGACATCCGTCACCTCATAGCCCATTTCGCACGCCATGCCGAGCAGCCGTTCGCTGTCCGCCTCGTTTTGCTGGCAGCCGAAGGTCTCAATATAAACAAAATGCGGTTTTCCTTCCGCGCCAAGCAGCGCGCGCACCTGCGCCGCATACTGCTTTTGCAGCAGCAGCTCCTCCTCGCTGACCGGCAGCGGTTGTTTTGTCGTATCGTTCATGCTTCTTTTTCTTTATCTTTCTGCTGTAATAGCGATAAAAATTCACCATAGTATTATACCGCAGAAAACGACACTCTGTCAAGAAAAGTCCCTGCCTTTTGCTGTGTTTTCCGTATAATTTCATAATTCGTTCAAATACCGTAAACAGAAAACTTACATATTTCACCGATTGACTTTGCCGAAAAAATATGCTACCATATTGCGTGACATAGGGAGTAGTTTGCGTTTTCCGAAACGGTCCAAAGTCAACATCGCGCGGCGCCGCGGCACCGATGGCTTGGATGAAAAAACGAGACTGTGTGCGGTGAAAGCTGTGCAGGGTCTTTTTTTATTGTTTCACCGTAATTTTCAAATCAAAAATGAAAGGACTTTGATTTTCTATGAAAGAGTATTTACAAAGCAGCGATGAAGTGCTTGCTTTTCTCGATGCCGATGCTCAAGCGGGCATGGGCGATGCGGCAGCGGCACAAAGGCTTGCAAAGAACGGGAAAAATAAGCTGGTGCAAGCAAAAAAAATTTCGCTGCTCTCCAGAATTTTTTCTCAGATTGCTGACCCGATGGTGCTCGTTTTGCTCGGCGCTGCGATCATCTCGGGCGTGACCTCCGCGCTGGCGGGCGAATCGTTTGCCGATGTGTTTATTATTCTCGCCGTGGTTGTAATCAATACGGTGCTCGGTGTTGTGCAGGAAAGCAAAGCGGAAAAGGCGATCGATGCTCTGAAAGAAATGGCAGCGGCGACTTCACGCGTTATGCGCGGCGGCAAAATTCAAACAATCAAAAGCGAAGAGCTTGTTGCCGGCGATATTGTGCTTTTGGAGGCAGGCGATGCAATCCCTGCGGACGGGCGCATTCTCGAATGCGCCAGCCTGAAAATCGAAGAGGCGGCGCTTACCGGGGAATCCGTCCCCGGCGAAAAAACCGCGCAAAGGCTCACAGCGGCAAGCAACGGCGATATCCCGCTCGGCGACCGCAAAAACATGTGTTATATGGGCAGCACGGTTGTTTACGGACGCGGCAAAATGGTCGTTACCGCGACCGGAATGCAAACGGAAATGGGAAAGATCGCACATGCAATCTCTTCCGTAGAAAACGGGCAGACTCCGCTGCAGAAAAAGCTCGGGCAGCTCAGCAGGATCCTGACGGTGCTTGTGCTTGCCATCTGCGCCGTGATGTTCGTGTTTTCCCTGCTGCGCGGCGGAAAATTTGATATGCCGTCCGTTTTGAATACCTTTATGCTTGCAGTCAGCCTGGCAGTCGCCGCAATTCCCGAGGGGCTTGCCGCGGTGGTAACGATCGTGCTTTCCATGGGCGTGACAAAAATGTCAAAGCAAAATGCAATCATCCGTAAACTCACGGCGGTGGAAACGCTCGGCTGCACGCAGATCATCTGCTCCGACAAAACAGGAACGCTGACACAAAACAAGATGACCGTCGTGCGGCACAGCGGCGCGGACGAATCTCTCCTGGCGCGCGCGCTCGCCCTTTGCAGCGACGCCGCCCTGCAAAACGGCGCAAAGGAGGCCATCGGCGAACCGACGGAATGCGCGCTTGTGAACTATGCCGCATCTCTCGGGCTGAGGAAAAGCGAAATGGAGCAGACAATGCCGCGCGTTGCGGAGGCCCCATTTGATTCCATGCGGAAAATGATGAGCACCGTTCATTTTAATTCCGGCCATTTCACACAGTATACCAAAGGCGCGCCGGACGAGCTTTTACAGCGCTGCACCATGGTGCTGACCGATACGGGCGTTTTGCCGCTGGATGATGAGCGGCGGAGGGAAATTCTTTCCGAAAATACCGCTTTTGCCGAAAAAGCACTGCGTGTGCTCGGCTGCGCCTATCGCGAATATGACGAAATGCCGCAGGATACCGCGCCGCAGGCGCTGGAACAGGACATGATTTTTCTCGGCCTTGTCGGTATGATCGACCCCGTGCGCCCCGAAGTGCGCGATGCCGTTGCGCGCTGCGCGGAGGCAGGCATCCGCCCGATCATGATTACGGGCGACCATATCGATACGGCGGTTGCCATTGCCAAGGACCTCGGGATTCTCAAGGATCCCTCCGCCGCAATCACCGGCGCACAGATCGACGAATATGACGATGCTGCGTTTGAACAAAATGTGGACCGCTTTTCCGTTTATGCGCGTGTGCAGCCGGAGCATAAGGTACGCATTGTCAACGCCTGGCGCAAACGCGGCTATGTCACCGCAATGACGGGCGACGGCGTCAACGACTCCCCGGCAATCAAAAGCGCCGACATCGGCATCGGCATGGGAATCACCGGCACGGATGTGACCAAAAATGTCGCCGATATGATTTTGGCAGACGATAATTTCGCTACGATTGTCAGCGCGGTAGCAGAGGGGCGGCGCATTTACGACAACATCTGCAAGTGCATTCAGTTCCTGCTTGCCTCCAACCTCAGCGAGGTGCTCTCAATTTTTGTCGCAACACTGTTCGGCTTCACCATTCTGCAGCCGGCGCAGATTTTGTTTGTCAATCTTGTAACGGATTCCCTGCCCGCTCTGGCGCTCGGCGCGGAAAAAGCAGAGCCCGATATTATGAAGCGCCCGCCGCGCCGCAGCGACGAAGGCATTTTCTCCGGGGGCCTCGGCGTGCATGTTTTCACCCAAGGGATCATGATTTCTTTTTTGACGCTCGCCGCATACTTTATCGGACATTTTATGGAGGCCGGGCGCTTTGAAATTGTGCAGAGCACAGACGGCATGACCATGGCGTTTCTGACCATGTCCATGGCAGAAATTTTCCATGCATACAACATGCGTTCCCGCAAATCGATTTTTGCGCTGCATACGCACAATTTCCTGCTGTTTGGCACCATGCTGCTTTCTTTGCTGCTCACCGCCGCCGTGATTTATATTCCGGGGCTGAGCGCGCTGTTCGGCTTTGCGCATATCAGCTTTTTCGAATATCTGACGGCGCTCGGGCTTGCCGTTTTGGTGATTCCATTTGCAGAGCTTGCAAAGCTGTTTGAAAAAAAGCGGAAAAAATCCGCCTGAATATCCGAAAATAAAACAGGAGGCATCCGCCATGTATCGCATTGCAATTTTTGATCTGGACGGCACGATTCTCAATACTTTGGAGGATCTTTGCGACAGCCTCAATCACGCCCTTGCACTTTCTTCCATGCCCTGCAGAAGCCTTGCGCAGGTGCGCTCTTATCTTGGAAACGGAATCCGCGCCCTGGTGGAATGCGGGGTGCCGGAAAACACGCCGCCGGAGCTGACGGATGCCGTATTTGCGGAATTTGCCTCGTATTATCCCGCGCATTGCCGCATCAAAACGGCACCCTACCCCGGCATTTTGCAGCTTTTTTCAAAATTGCGGGAGAGCGGGATCAAGATCGCCGTCGTCTCCAATAAGGTGGATGCCGCCGTGCAAACACTTTGCGTCGATTTTTTCCCCGGGCTGCTTGACTATTGCGTCGGCGAAAAAAGCGGAATCCGCAAAAAGCCGTGCCCCGATTCGCTTAACCATGTGCTGCTGACCGATTATTTAATGATAATGCAATCTTACCTATCTCAGTATTTT
>OLQA01003172.1_pt1 | contig 12040 bp, 10 predicted proteins | sample 1673151 | NCBI WGS metagenome assembly OLQA01 (sample SAMEA3136760, study PRJEB25190) | human gut metagenome | biome: human gut; feature: human-associated habitat; material: faeces | place: Austria | collected 2013 | reverse complement strand
TCGGTTTACCAGCAGTTTGCGGATGTCGAAAGCTTTTTCAATGAACTGAAAAAGCTGATGGGCAACCGCAGCAAGTAATCATTAAATAGGCAAAAGCGCACTGCCTCCGTTTGGTTTTCCAAGCGGATGGGCGGTGCGCTTTTTTGCGTTCAGATGATGCGCTGGGCCAGCCACGCCAGCGTTTCGACCTGAACCTGTGCGCGGCGCAGCTCACCGAAGGCTTCCTCCGGAGCATTCCACTCCAAGTGGCCGTCCGCCGCGCGGAGGGCGGCTTCCAGCTCGGTGAAGTCCTCGGTACGGAGAAGGTGGTTCATCCCTTCCCGCATCCGGTCGCACAGCTTTGCCCCTTCGGTAAGGGCTTGCCGCGCACCGGTCAGATCTTCGTCCCGGATGGCCTCCATGGCGTTGTCCAGATCCTCCGAGATCTCCTCGGCGAATTGCTGCACCCGGAAGCTGCTGTAAAAGGCGATGACGAGCAGCGCCGCCACGATGGCGAGACAGGCGTAGATGCGTTTCATGGCTTCTTCTCCAGTCATGGCAGCAATATGTACTTCACCTTTAATTGTTTTTAAGGATTTATCTAAATATAAAATACTTGCATCTAATGTATCAATAACATTTTCAATTGGTGTATTGGCTTCTTTAAGAATTTCACTATTCCAATCATCCATATATCCTTCAATAATATTAGATGTAGACAATAACCCTAACAATTGACTATGGTCATCTAAAACAGGTGCACTTTTTAAATTTTGTTGTTTCATTAAGGCCCAAGCAGTTTTTAAAGTCAATTCCTTTGAAAAAACAGTTACTTTATCATAATCCAAGTCTTCAACTTTTTGTTTAACAGTCTTTAACAAAACAGGTATCTCTACACCAAATCTCTTCAAAATAAACTCAGTTTCCTTATTAACATCACCAAGTCTAACCGGCACAGCATTATAGCGTCCAGTTACAAATAATAAATGTGCATAAGCAATAGCACTGCAGATAGAATCACTATCTGGATTCTTGTGCCCACTTACAAAAACAATGTCTTTCATAAAATCCCCCTTACATTTTCTTTAAATAACGATAAATTGTTGGTTCAGAAACATCTAACTTATCTGCAACTAGGGCAATTGCACCTTTTACTTTAAATGTTCCTTTGTCCTGTAAGTATTTAACAACTCTGATCTTTTCTTCTACTTTTAATCTTTCTGCATGAACATAAGATGGAACTCCCATATTCTGCATACATTCATTGATGTATTTTTCTACCATCTCATCAAGTGGAGAAGATAAGATTTCGATTGGGCTATCATATTTGAATTCTACATTTGTATTATCTTTAATGCCAAGAATTCTTCTCATCGCAGTTTCAATATATTCAAAATCTGTGACGTTAACGTTAATACAAAGCATACCAACAGGATAAACATTTCCTGGTTCTTTGATCCAGTATGTTGCAGATTTTAACAGTTTACCATCAGGACCTGCTGTTTTGTAGTTCATGACATAGTCACTTTTTTCATACTGTTTTGTTTCTAAATAATGAACAGATAAATTTGAAAGCTTAGCACCAATTGCTCTGCCAGAAATCTCACCATTTGCGATAGCAACAACTTCCTGTTCAGGAGATGTGAGATCGTGTAAAGCTATTTCAACATTATCACCTAACGCAACACCTAGGAATGGGACAAGGGCTGCATAGGGTTCTAATAATTTATGCATTATACTGCCTCCTTTACAACAGAGTATTTTATCATAATAAAAAATATCAGTAAATTATTATTATCATTAAATAGATTTTTTTCTAATTTTTTTAAAAGAAAAACACAGGAATCAAAAGATTCTGATTCCTGTGTTTAATAATAATGCATAAGTTGCAATAAAATTCAATACAAAGCTAACGATTCCTGTAATCAAGCATGCCTTTGCTTTATTAGGAGTCGTTCTTCTTTTCATGAAGAAGAAGATAACACCCATAAAAGGGAATAGGAATGAAATGATACATAATCCAATAGAGGCACGATCTTCTTCATAATAAGGACTCGTATAGCCATTACTAGAAGCATAGTCTTCCATATTTGTGTAGTCTGTTCTGTTTTCTAATCTCACAGGTTCTCCACAATTAGGACAGAACTTTGCATCTTCCTCTAATTCTTTACCACATCGTGTACAATACATTTATTCACCACTTAATTTTTCATCAATAGCTTTTGCTGCTTTTTTACCAGCACCCATAGCAAGAATTACAGTAGCAGCACCAGTTACAACGTCACCACCAGCCCATACGCCTTCTTTAGATGTATGGTTAGTTTCTTCTTCAACGATGATACCACCCCACTTCTGGCAATCAAGACCAGGAGTAGTCTGTCTAATTAATGGGTTTGGAGACTGACCGATTGCGATAACAACTGTACCACAATCAATAGTAAAGTTAGTACCTTCTTTTGCAATTGGTCTTCTTCTACCAGATGCATCTGGTTCTCCTAATTCCATTTCTACACATTCAAGAGCTTTAACTGAACCATTGTCACCATGAACAGCAACTGGATTAGTTAATAACTTGAAGATAATACCTTCTTCCTTAGCATGATGTACTTCCTCTTTACGTGCAGGAAGCTCTGCCTCACTACGTCTGTATACAATGTGTGTCTCAGCACCGAGACGAAGAGCTGTTCTGGCTGCGTCCATGGCTACGTTTCCACCACCTACAACTACAACCTTTTTGCCTTTTGAGATAGGAGTCTCATAACCCTCTTTAAAAGCTTTCATGAGGTTATTTCTTGTAAGGAACTCATTAGCAGAAAATACACCGTTGGCCTGCTCACCAGGGATTCCCATAAATCTTGGAAGTCCAGCTCCCGAACCGATAAATACAGCCTCGAAGCCTTCTTCCTCCATAAGTTCGTCAATCTTAACTGACTTTCCGATAACTACATTTGTCTCGATTTTAACACCAAGTGCCTTGACATTCTCTACTTCTGCCGCAACAACCTTGTCCTTTGGAAGACGAAACTCCGGTATTCCGTAGCTTAATACTCCGCCGGCAGCGTGAAGTGCCTCAAAAATAGTTACATCATAGCCAAGCTTTGCAAGGTCTCCGGCACATGTAAGTCCTGCAGGACCTGAACCGATAACAGCAACCTTTTTGCCGTTTTTCTCTGCTGCTGCCTTTGGCTTGATGCCATTCTCTCTGGCTGTATCAGCAACAAATCTCTCGAGCTTTCCGATTGAGACAGGATCGCCCTTGAAGCCTCTGATACACTTGCCCTCACACTGGCTCTCCTGTGGGCATACACGTCCACATACAGCAGGAAGTGCTGATGACTCTGAAATAATCTCATAAGCCTTTGTGAAATCACCATTTTTAACCTGCTCAACAAATGCAGGAATATTGATAGAAACAGGGCAGCCCTTCATACACTGTGCATTTTTACAGTTTAAGCATCTGCTTGCCTCTGCCATTGCCTCTTCTTTATTGTAGCCGTAGCAAACCTCTTCAAAGTTTGTGGCACGAACCTTTGGATCCTGCTCTCTGACAGGTACTCTCTTTAATACATCGACTTCCATTATTTGTCACCTCCGCAGTTTCCGCAGCCACCGTGATGTGTTGCGCCCTCTTCATAGGCAAGCTTAGCTCTGCCTTCCTCAGTCTTATATTGCTGCTGTCTCTTCATAGCCTGATCAAAATCAACAAGATGTCCGTCAAACTCAGGTCCGTCAACACATGCGAACTTAACCTTTCCATCCACGATCAGACGGCATGCACCACACATACCTGTTCCATCAACCATGATTGGGTTCATTGAAACAATTGTAGGAATCTCAAGCTTCTTTGTGAGCAGACATGTGAATTTCATCATAATCATAGGTCCGATAGCTACACAGCAGTCATATGTATTGCCGGCATCAACAAGTGCCTGAAGCTGCTGGCTGCCGTTGCCGTGGAAGCCGTATGAGCCATCATCTGTACAAACATAGAGATTCTTTGCAACAGCTTTCATCTCATCCTCAAAGAAAAGAATATCCTTATTTCTAAAGCCCATGATGACATCAGCATCCACACCATGCTCTTTAAGCCACTTAACCTGTGGATATACAGGAGCTGTACCAAGACCTCCTGCGATAAATACGATGTGCTTTTTCTTTGTCTCCTCGAGGTTATCCTCCTGACAAAGCTCTGATGGACAGCCGAGTGGTCCGACGAAATCCTCTAATGAATCCCCCTCATTAAGAGCCATCATTCTCTCTGTTCCTGCACCGATAGTCTGTACTACGATAGTAACAGTCTCTTTTTCCCTGTCATAATCACAGATGGTAAGTGGGATTCTCTCTCCTACTTCATCTGTCTTTGCGATGATAAACTGACCAGGCAGACACTCTTTTGCAACTCGTGGTGCCTTTATATCCATAAGGATAATATTGTCAGCCAATTTTTCTTTTCGAACTATTGGATACATAGTCTTCCTCCTAGTTAAATCTTATCTCATTACATATGTAATCTGATACTCAATTATTTCATACTTTTTTAATTTTAAATGAAATGATATAATTTTTCAATATGTTTCTTTGGATATTCCATAAAAATATGTTATATGCTTATGAAATTGTGTTATCTTCTGACATTCATCCGGTACTTTATATCAAAAACAGGAACCAATTCATGCAAAAAATGAACCGGTTCCTGTATTTATCAGCCTTTATGAGAAATATACAAGCTCATCCTGCGGCTTCTCGGCAGGCTCGATGGAAACCGGATAAAGCACCGGTCCCTTTCCCTTGTACTCTCTTGCAAACTCCACATGCACCCTTGCGGTGATGGTAATCCACGATTTGTGAGGAATACTGCTCTCATCCTCATACTTGCACTTAAAGCCTATAAAGGTCACGTCCTCTATACAGCAGGTCATCGCAAACCTGCCTGGTACCATAACACCCTTTCTAAGCTTATCAGGATTGTATACAAGGGCAAGAAATTTGACAACCTTGCCGTCGTACTTCTTGTAATTCTCCATGGCATCCATATACCAGATGGCATAATCTGCATCTGAAAGCTCAATCACATCCTGATTTATATCAAACGGCAATTCCTCCGGACGCTCATCAATAGTACCGTCCTTGCGTTCGTAGACTATCTGGGCTTTACGGTTGATATTCTTTATGGTACGCCTTAGGTGTCCTCTGTCTGTATCATCGTCCGTCCTGTTAAATATGACAACATCACTCGCAAATACCTGTTCCTGCATCATCGCGCGCATATTGTTCATATAAAGGTCAAATGTAGTGGAATCAACTGTGGCGAGCGACTGCACGATAACCCAGCCCTTTGGCAGCTCGGCCTCTATTATTTTATCAATGCCCCATGTGCCGTTGTACTCGATAAACACCTGTTCAGGCAAATACTGCATGTTGAGCTCATTCAGCTTTGCAGCTGTAAACTCATCCTCCGAGTCGATCTCTGCAACCTGGATATTGGCAGCCTTTAGCTTGTCCATATCATACTCCACATCACCATCCTCGCACATAATGATAAGCCCCTTTGAGCCATTAGCGAAATCATTCTCGAAAATGGTATCCTTAATCAGTGAAGTCTTGCCACTGTCCATGAATCCGGTAAATAAATATACTGGAATCTCTTCAGCCATTTTGTTAGTTCCTTTCTGATTATTGTGTAACTATGTTAAATACATTTAAGCAAGTCCGAAGAGCTCTTCAAGCTCATGCTCGTGGATATCTGTTCCGATAACAACTATACGTCCTGTATAGTCAGGCTCGCCATCACGAATCTCGTACTCGCCCGGAACCATATCAAAGTAAATCCACTTGCCGTCTGTGCCCTCTACCATGCCCTTTGAACGAAGAATCTTGTCATCTTCCACAAACTGCTTAAGGATTTCTTCGAGCTTAGCGCGCTCAAACTTGTGAGGTGTCTCCTTGCCCCAGCTTGTAAATACATCATCAGCATGATGATGTCCGTGCTCATGATCATGGTCATGACAGCCGCAAGTGCAGCCCTCGCCATGCTCGTGATGGTGCTCATGTTCGTCGTGGTCATGGTGATGTTCATGCTCATCATGGTCATGATGATGCTCGTGCTCGTCATGGTCGTGGTGATGCTCATGCTCATCATGGTCATGGTGATGATGATGCTCTGCCTCATCCTGTGCATGACGCGCCTCAGCAAGCACCTTCATCTCGAGATTATCCTGACCTTCCATAGTCTTAAGAATCTGCTCTCCTTTAATAGCATCCCAATCAGTAGTGATAACTGAAGCCTTTGGATTTAAAGCCTGAATCTGCTTTACACAAAACTCAAGCTGCTCAGGTGTAGCATTCTGGCTACGGCTTAAGATAACTGTTGTGGCATACTCTATCTGATTGTTGAAGAACTCACCAAAGGCCTTCATCTGCTTGCTTGCCTTAAGTGCATTTACCACTGTAACAAGTGCATTAAGCTTGACCGGCTGTTCTTTTTCGATATCTATAACAGATTTCATGACATCTGATAATTTACCCACGCCGGAAGGCTCAATTAAGATACGGTCAGGATGATACTTAGTAATAACCTCATTTAAGTTCTTACCAAAATCACCAACCAGTGAACAGCAGATACAGCCTGAGTTCATCTCAGTAATCTGAATGCCGGCATCCTTTAAAAAGCCACCGTCTATACCAACCTCGCCGAACTCATTCTCTATGAGAACTATCTGCTCACCCTTAAAAGCCTCATCTATCATTTTCTTGATAAATGTAGTCTTTCCAGCTCCAAGGAAACCTGAAATAATGTCAATTTTTGTCATTGTAATTCACTCCTTTTCTTTTCACTAAGTCCTATTTTACTAGCAATAATACAAATATGCAAATTAAATTTTTATTATTAAATTATGTTGACACATAACAAAAGAACTACCGCACGCGGTAGTCCTCTCTAATACATTAATTGTATTTTCTTTTTCTAGCTGCTTCAGATTTCTTCTTACGCTTTACGCTTGGTTTCTCGTAATGCTCACGCTTACGGATCTCCTGCTGGATGCCTGCTTTTGCACAGTTTCTCTTGAATCTGCGTAATGCGCTATCTAAAGTCTCGTTTTCTTTAACTATTACACTAGACATAACCTAAAACCTAACCTCCCTCCAGTTGTGTATTGTGCATCAACTGTTAGGTATCTATACTTAATTGCACTAACATGTATTTTATCAAAATATCCGGATTTGTCAAGATAAATCCGGATATTTTTTAAAGAAATTATTATTTTAGTTATATCAGGTAAAAAATCACTCCAAAATGACTCTAATCAAGCTTGATAAAGATTGATGTTTCCTTTTTCAGTGAATCTGCAATCTCATAGTTTTCATCCATCTTGTGTGAGATATTGTCCATATCCTCAACAATAAGCTGTGTACTGTCAGCCGCTGAAACCACTCCGTTCACACCCTCATTTATAGCATGTGAAATGGTGTTGATTGAAGAAGAAATCTCAAGCATGGACTGCTTCAGTGAATCAGTCTTCTCCTTGAAATCAGTCATGGTACCCTCAATGAATGAAGCCTTGTCGTTGTACTCCACACCGGACTCAACAAATCTCTCAAACTCCGGAAGAATCGAATCATTAATATAGCTGACAAGACCATTGGCGTTGTCAGAAAGATTGGTAACCGAATTGGTAACTACCGCATTGATACGCTGGATATTGTTGGCTGCCTCCTGGCTGGCTGCAGCAAGCTGGCTGATCTCACTGGCTACAACCGCAAAACCTCTGCCTGCCTCTCCTGCCCTTGCTGCCTCAATAGAAGCATTTAATGCCAGCAGATTGGTCTGACTTGCAATGTTTAAAATATCATTGGTAAGTGAATTGACCTGCTTTACGCTGTTGCTATCCTCAATAGCCTTCTGCAATACCTCGAGAATCTCCGAAACCTTCCTGTCTGTTGACTCCATGTTTGTACGTGCAACAGACTCCATTGACTGTGCATGAGCCTTCATATCCTTGGTGTATCCGGTCAGTTCATCTGTCTTTTCAGCAATAAGCTCAACCTCTTTTGCCACATTATCTGTGTTGGTATTGATAACAGATGCGTTTTCGGAGATATCCTGCATGGTAGCAGACAGCTCCTCTGTTAAAGCCGAAAGATCGGACACACTGCTGTTGCTTGTCTGAACACTCTGACGCACATCATCAACAACCCTCTCCATCCTGGCCGAGTTGGTGACAACAGCCTTGAATATAGCCTGCAGCTTTGTCATAAAGACATTGATGCCCTTGCCTACGGCGTCAACCTCAGCATTGTTGATAGGAGTAACCCTCTGCGTCAAATCGCCCTTCTTGTTATCAATATTGACTATGATGCCGTTGATTTCCTTCTGTGTACGAAGCAGAGGCTTGATAACCATGGTGACAACAGCAAAAACAACAAACAGTAATGCAATTATACTTATTGCAATAGTAAATGTACATGTGACAACAGATGCGCGATAAGTACTTTCGAGGCTCTTTCTCTCCTCCTGTGTAACAGAATTGACATGCTCACGCATTGACGAAATAGCTTTTTCAATGTTATTAGAATATTTTGCAATAGAGCCATTTGCCGTTTTATACGCTTCCTCGTTTTTACCGGCGGCAGAATAGGCCATTACATTGCCACACTCCTTGACCAGGCTTGTATAGTTTTCACAGATAATTCTATAGTTTCTCTTGGTCTCCAAGGTTACATAAGGATTATAATCATCAAGGAGCTGCTTTAGCTTTTCCTCGTGATTTCTCACTTCACTTACAATATCAATCATTGATGATAGATCTGTCGATATAATATGAGCCAGTGCCAGTGTATGAATATTCACAGTCTCCATCTCAATATCATTAAGCATCTCCGTGCCAACCATTGAGGTGTCCACAATCTGAGAAGCCGCATCATTTACCTTTGATAAATTTTTAAGAGATAAACCACTTGAAATAACACTTACAAAGCCTACAACAAAAACAGGAATAAGTATCAATTTTGTACTTAACTTTTTCTTTCCCTTGACCTTTGGTTTGTTATTAACCTTTTGAGCTTTTTTTGTGTTGAGAGTTTTTTTAACTTTTGGTGCTTTTGCAGGATTTGCTGCTTTTGCTTTCACCTTTTTTTGTTTTACTGCGCTATTTTTAACAGCGGCTTTACTTTTTTTTGAATCTAATTTCATGTTATATACCCCTCTACTCAGCTACAGATTGTGTTATCCCCGCAACAAAATTATCCATTATCTCCTGAAGATCTGTATTATCAGGATTACCGGCCGCCATTTTTTCGCCAAACTCCGTCGCAGCATCCCAGTAAGAATTTCCAACTCTTTGGAGCTTTCCGTACTGTGCCTGATCCATAACAGCCATAATAGCAGGAACCTTTGTGACCGCATCATCTGCTGCTGCCGCTTTATTGGCAGGACCTGCATTTTTCATCTCAAAGCGAAGCTTCTGGTTATCCTCGTTTGTAAACCACTGGGCAAGCTTATTTGCCCACTCAGGATACTTGGTGTATGCATTTACAGCCATATATTTATAGCCTTTAAACGATGACATCTGAATCTGCTGTCCGGCACATGTGTATGTAGGCAGCTTTACAGCACCATAATCATCGCCCCATAATTCCTTGATTTTTGCTGCATTCCAGCATCCACTGACACCGGCAATAATACTTCCGTCCTGTACTCCTGCAATAAAATCGTCCTGTACACAGTTCTTAAAGCCCGGCTTAGCCGCAATATCAAGCATAGCCTGTGCTATATCAACACCCTTGATGTCCGTGATGATAGCATTCCAGTTGCAGTGGTTTGTCACACCATCATCATTCACGCCAAAATCAAGCCCTGTATTTCCAAAAAATGAATACAGATACCAGCCTGAGCTCCAGTCCATAGTCAAGTACTTACCATTGGCCCCTGCAATGTCGAGCATGCCATCAAGCGTAGCCACATCGCTGTATGAGAAATAATCCTTATTGTAATACATGAAATATCCATTGTCAGCGGTCAGTGGGTATCCATATAATTTGCCATCGATAGTGGCAGCCTCAACCGAACCTTCATCGTCAGCCTTTTTAACGGCATCCACATCCTCTATCTCATAAAGAGCGCCTCCCGCTACCATAGAAGTTATCTGGTCATCCGCTATAGGGAATACATCCGCACCATTATGCACATTTGATAATATATTATCTCTGGCATCAGAATCCTCTGACTCCTCGATAATTATATTAAAATCAGTTCCTTTATTAGCCTCCTTGAAGCTTTCAATCATCTGTGTAGTAATATCCACATCATCTTTCGAACACCAGACGTGCATCTTTACTTCCTTATTCTTCGCTTCATCCGAAGAATTCTCCGTCGTCCCCACCTGTGTATTGTCATGTGATTTATTTGATACTCCGCATCCAGTAAGTAATGAAACCCCAATGGCAGCCACAAGTGTTGCAGCTATTAACCTCTTCATACATATTCATCCTTTCAGTTTAATCTCAATTTATAATTTAGTACAATTTTACCATACTTTCACAAAAAAAAATAGGTCTAATTTGATTTTTTTGACAAATTTAGACCTATTTTTTTAAAAGATGCATTTTAAAGCACTATATAAGCTTTTTTGTTACTTAATCATACCTGAAAGTGCGTCCTTTACTGAAGCAATAGCATCAGGAATACCTGCCGGGTTCTTTCCACCGGCCTGAGCCATGTTAGGGCGTCCACCGCCGCCACCGCCTACCTTTGAGGCGATTGCCTTGATTAAGTTTCCTGCATGCGCACCGCTCTTTATGGCAGCGTCTGTTGCCATGGCAACAAGATTTACTTTGCCTTCATTTGAAGAAGCAAGCACGATAACTCCCTCGCCAAGCTTTTCCTTGAGGGAATCGCCAAGATCACGCAGTCCGTTCATATCAACGCCGTCAACACTTGTTGCAAGAAGCTTGATGCCGTTTACATCAACTACCTGATCCATAACATCGCCGAGCGCATCCTTTGCTGCCTTGCTCTTAAGAGACTCATTCTCACTCTGAAGTGCCTTCATCTCAGCCATCAGGTGCTCAAGTCTCTCTTTGAGGTTGGCAGGAGTTGATTTAACTACCTTAGCAGCCGCCTCAAGCTCCTTCTCCATATTGCTGTAATAAGCGAATACATTGTCGCCTGTGATAGCCTCGATACGTCTTACGCCTGCAGCCACACCACTCTCCGAAAGAATCTTGAATACCTTGATATCAGATGTATTCTTTACATGTGTACCACCGCAGAACTCCTTTGAGAAATCGCCCATTGATACGACACGTACCTTTTCACCGTATTTCTCGCCGAAGAGAGCCATGGCACCTGTCTTTTTAGCCTCATCGACAGTCATGATATCTGTGCGAACTTCAATAGCTTCGTTGATTTTCTCGTTTACGATATCTTCAACCCTTTTAAGCTCCTCAGCAGTCATAGCAGAAAAATGAGAGAAATCAAAACGTGTTCTCTCAGCATCCTGATAAGAACCTGCCTGCTCTACATGTGTGCCGAGCACCTCACGCAGTGCCTTCTGAAGCAGATGAGTGGCAGAGTGATTTCTGCATGTATTTGTTCTTGTTTTTGTATCAACAGAAAGTGTAGCCTTCTCGCCTGTGCGGATCATACCCTCTGAGACATAACCTACATGTGCATATCTGTTGCCGACTACCTTTACAGTATCCTCAACAACAAATGTACCGCTCTCAGTCTTTATGATACCCTTGTCACCCTGCTGACCACCCATTGTGGCATAGAAAGGTGTGTTTGGCACGATTACAGAACCCTTATCACCATCTGAAAGAGCCTCGACTACATCATCCGATGTGGTAAGGAAAGCAATCTCAGCTGTGTCCGTAAGCTTATCATAGCCTGTGAACTCTGTAGTGATTTCAGAATCTATATCATTGTAAACATTGGCATCAGCACCCATATAGTTTGTTTCCTTGCGGGCTCCTCTTGCCTTCTGTCTCTGAGCCTCCATACAACTCTCAAAGCCAGCCTCATCATATGTGAAGCCCTTCTCCTCGAGATTCTCTGCCGTGA
>OLQA01003170.1_pt1 | contig 12042 bp, 10 predicted proteins | sample 1673151 | NCBI WGS metagenome assembly OLQA01 (sample SAMEA3136760, study PRJEB25190) | human gut metagenome | biome: human gut; feature: human-associated habitat; material: faeces | place: Austria | collected 2013 | reverse complement strand
ATTTTGGAAGGCCGAGGCAGGAGGATCACATGAGCTCAGGAGTTCAAGACTAGCCTGGGCAACATAGTGAGACCTCATCTCTATCAAAATTGTTTTTAAAATTAGCTGGCCCCGTCTCTTCCAGCCCATCCTCGATGTAGCGCTCCGAGACCTCGTTGTTATGCGCCGCGTCCGCGTCCCCGTAGCGCGGCAGATACGAGATCGTCACCACCAGCACGAGAATGATCGTCGCACACACGACCACGGCGAGGACGTTATACAGCTTTAAAAAAGCTTTGATCTCAAAGGCGTTCCGATAGGCCGCCGCGCTTTTCCGCGCGGGCCGCCGCTTCGTGACGTACGGCTCGTCGGCGTTTTCCGCGGTCCGGGGCTGCTCGCGGAAGCCCCGCTCGAACAGGTCGGTCTCGCCGTTATACCATTTTTTCAGCTTATTGTTGCGTTTCATGTCCGCCATCCCGTTTCATCTCCTCCTGCTCGTGCTTTTTCTCCACGTCGAGCAGGTGGATTTTTTTGAGCGTGATAAAAAACAGCACGCTCGTCACGCCCGCGCCGATCGCCGCCTCGGTCACGGTCTCGCCGTTCACCTCCGCGTGATGGTAGGTAAAGCCGTCCTTGCTCCACGCGCCGAAGTTGATCGCGGATCCGGTCGTGCCGGCCGCGCTCTCGATGGCCCGCTCGTCGTCGATGAGCAGATAACCCTCCATGCCGTCCGCACGCTGCGCGTAGCGCTCGATGCGGTAGGGCGTGTCGGTGCGCGGCGTCCACTGCGCCGCAAAGGTCATATTGCCTGTGACCGTCATGCCGCCGCTCTGCGCGTCGGCGGTGAAGCCCTCGAAGCCTTCAAAGGTATAGCCCTGCATGGCCGGTGCGGGCGCGTAGGCCGTGCCGCCGTACTTGACGGTGTACACGATGTCGGGCAGCGCCTCACTCCGGAACTCGCCGTAGGTGAAGGTCACGTCGAAGGATTTTCTCTCGTAATAGACCCGCACCACGGTGCTGCCGTCAGCGCGGATGGTCTGCTGCGTCACGCCGGAGGCGATGTAGCCGTCATAGTCCACGCCGTCCACCGTGCCGGTGCGCGGGACAACGGCGGTCTCCTCGAGCGTCGTGCCGGTGCGCAGGTCGTCACTCGCCTTGGTGTAGGTGCCGTTGATCTCCTGCAGATAGTGCTCGACGCGATAGGGCGTGTCGTGCGCCGGCTCCCACTTGGCGTAGAGCGTCATGCCCTTCGCACCGCTGAAGGCGGGCATCGCCGCAGGGATCGTGTAACGCTGCTGCAAGCCGCGGTCGCTGTACCAGCCGGCGAAGGTGTAGCCCTGCCGGGTCGGGTCGGCGGGCGCGGTGATGGCCGCGTCCCTGCCCGCCACGATCATCGGCACATAGCTGCCGCCGTTGGAATCGAAGGCGTAGTACTGCACGTTGGCCGGATCGCTCCAGTCGATGTGCAGCGTGCGCTCGATCGGCTCGGAGGTGAACGCCAGCGCGCCGTTTTTCCAGCGGATCGTCACGTCGCAGCTTTCCTTAATGGAGCCCGCGCCGGGCGCGATGGTGACCGTGTTGTTCGCGGGATCGTAGTGGAATGCGCCGTTGCTCAGTTCGATGGTGAAGTGGCTCTCGGTCGCGTCGTCGTAGTTGGCGGCGGGATTCTCGTCCCCGTCGTAAAGCTCGCCGGTCTTCATGTCCATATAGCTCATGTCGAACAGCGAGGAGGGCAGCGTGACGCTGCGGACCGTCTTGAGGTCGATGCCGAGCCGGTCGTCGTCCGCGTCATAGGCGAAGTCGTAGACGTTCTCCTGCGCGCCCGCGCTCCACAGCGGCCACTGACCGTCGTAGATCACCGGCTGATAGGTCAGCTTGTCGCTCGAGAAAAGCTGCGCCTTGAAGCTGATGGTCAGATACAGTCCGATCTCGACGAACATCGCGCCCGCGGCGTTGGAATCCTTGCCGCCGCTCTGCGTCCAGCTCAGGTGGTAGTAAAAATAACCCCAGAGCTGCGCGTAAGCGCCTGCCTCGGCCGTGATGCCGATGGAGTCCAGCTTGAGCGAGAACAGGCCGACCGCGATCTCAAATTCCACGCCCACGCGCACGCCAAGCGTGCCCATGACGTAGAAGTCGAAGTTGTAGTGCGCCTCCTCCAGATCAATGGTCTCGTTGGTGGACTGCTTGTGGAAGAGCAGGATGGAGAAGTTGTAGCGTCTGGCCACGCCGAACTCAAAGCTCATGCCCATCGTGACGTAGAGGTTCGCCTTCACGACAAAGTCGGCGCTGATGCCGTAGCAGAGGATGTGGAACGGGTCCACATTGCCCTCCTGGGCGAAGATCTCCTTGCGGACGAGGTCGATCCAGCTCTCGTCGGCGTCCTCCATCATCGCGGAGTATTTATCCGCAAGGCCGCCGCCCTCGCCGGCCTTCCAGTCCACATCCTCGCCGAAGAAGGATTCCTTCTGTTCCATCAGATCCTTGATCTGCTGGCCGATGTTGATGATCTTTTCCTCGGGCGCAAGACCGGTCACGCTCTTCCAGTCGAAGCCCTCGTCATCCTTACCGGCGGTCTTGGCCGTGGCGGTGATGGCGATGCCGGTGTAGGTGCCCACGTCGATGTTGGCGTTGAGGCGGTAATCGTAGATGTAGGGGAAGATCCACTTCCACTTCCAGATCGCGCCGCCGCTGGTGTTGACGGTGAGCAGGACCTCCTGCTCGAACACGGCGGTCATATTGATCTCGATGGAATTGCCGTTCTTGCCCTCCACGGTGGTGGAGAACTCGATGGACAGCTCGGCGCGGATGCCGTAGCGGTCGGCAAAATGCTTGAGCGAGCCGACGTTGACGGTCGCGCTGATGTTGATATGATCCTTATCGAGCAGCGGGCGCGAGACCGCGCTGTACAGCGTCAGGTCGCAGCTTTGCACCAGCGCGCCGTCCGCGTCGGTGATGGAGTAGGACGAAAGGCCCATGTCGCTCAGCTCCTGGAAGCCGTCCGTCTCCAGCGCCAGCTCGGTGAGATACTGCGCCGCCTGCTCGGCGAAGCCGCTCTCGCGTGCCTGACGCACCATGTCGTCCTCGATCTCCGCCCTCTGCGCGGCGGTCAGCTCGATCTCCTCGTCGCGGGTGCTGTAGAGGTCCATCGCCGCGAAAACGTCGGCTTCCTCCGCGCCCTCATAGGTGAGGACGTAGTATTCCTCGCCGTCCTGCGTGGTAAGGGTATCCACATGGGTGATCCTCGCATAACCCTGGGCCCGAGCGCTGTTACTGCCCCATGCACCGGAGTAGAAAGCGAGGAAGTCGCCCACGTCGATGGTCGTCTGGGAATCCAGCCCCATCTCGGCATACTTGTCGTCCGTGTAGGTCATGTTCTCCACACGGACGGTGGCGGCGTCATTGTCCGCAACGCCGTCGGTGTCCCAGCTCTGATCGGTCGGGAACGGCAGCACGTCGGGCGTGAAGAGCACGTCCGCGGAATCCGCCGTCTTATAGGTATAGGTCGTGCCGCTGGCCGCCGTGATCTGCACGTAGGCCACCGCGCCGTCGTTATCCGTGCGGATGCTGCGGTCAGCCGGGCTCACGCCCTCGTAGATCGCTACGGTGTCGCCCACGGCAAGGCCGCCTGCGGCATAGGTGAAGCTGCCGGTCTGCGCCACGGGGGTGACGGGCTGGGTGTTGCCGTTTTCGTCCTGATTGAGCGAGGTACGGAACAGGCCGTCAAGGCTCGCGGACATCCCCGTCACGTCCTTCTTGGGAATGTACTTCACGCCGTCGGAGAGCGTGAGGTTATCCACCTCGTCTTTCTCCGTGACGATGTTCAACACGCGCACGCTCGGCGCCTGCTCCGCGCCGTCCACCACGAAGCGCGCGTCGGAATCCGCCTTCAGCTCCACGCGGTAGGTCTGGCCCTGCTGCGGCGCAAAGCTCACCGTGCCGTTTGGAACGTTGTACGAAACCGCTTCGTTGTTCGCCGTCACGTTGATGAAGGAATCAATGCAGCCCTCGGCATAGTCTCTGATGCCGAAGGTGTAGCCGCTCACATTCGCCGCCGGAACGGTCACGGTCACATAGTTGGGGGTCTCCGCCTCGTTGGCGTTGACCGCCATGACCTCGCCCAGCTTGGCGTAGAGGGTCATGTCCTGATTCACGGTGTCGTTCGTCCCGGCCATGCGGGTCAGGGCGCTGTCGTAGTACCAGCCGAGGAACACCTTGCCCTCCACCGTTGGGGTGGACAGCGAGGAAATGCGCGTACCCGCGGCGACGGTTGCCGGAGGCATCGGTGCGCCCTCGACCTCGAAGCTGACCGTATAATAGGTCGTGACGGTCGTGCCGCCGCCCGTGGAGCCGCCGCCGGAGCTGCCGCCGCCCGAGGGCTTCTGCTCCTCGGGCTTCTTATCGCCGCTCTCCTGTCCGCTGCCCGGCTCGACGCTCACACGCTCGCTCTTCACGCCCGGCTCGGAATACCAGGTCTCCACGGCCTTGTCCGTGCGCTGGCAGAGCGCGGCAGTCTGGGCGCGGGTCGCCTTCGCCTTGGGGTCAAAGCTCTTGCCGTCGCCGTTGAGCAGACCCAGCGCCCACAGCTTGAGCACGCTCTCCTGCGCCCACGAGGACACCTCGTCGAGGTCGGCAGGCTTCGTCGTGACCGTCGTATCGGCCTTCGGCATCGCGTCAAAGGTCTCAAAATAGCGCACGAAGAAGACCGCCATCTCCTCGCGGGTGATCCTGCCGTCCGGCGAGAATTTCCCGTTTCCGGTGCCGGTGGTGATGCCGTAGCGCGCCGCCCACTTGACAAAGGGCGCGTACCAGGTTCCCTCCGCGACGTCGATGAAGTCCGTCGCGCCGGCGTAGTCCGCCGCCTCAACGCCCGCCATGCGGCCGAGCACCGTGACGAACATCGCGCGCGTCATCGGGCCGTCCGGCTCGAAGGTCGTCGCGCTGGTCCCGTCAAAGAAGCCGTTGGCGCGGGCGTACAAAACTGCCGCCTCGTACCAGCTTCCGCTCTTGACGTCGGCGAACGGGTTCTCCGGCTTTGCCGCCGTCGTGCCCGCCGTCTGGGTTTGGCCCGCCGTCGTCTCCGCAAGGCCCTTCACCTCGTCCGCCAGAACATTGGCGGGTACGAGCGTGATGACCATGCAGAAGACCAGCAGCAGGCTGACGATCCGTTTCTTCATGCTCTTTCTCCCTTCTGAACTCTGTGTGGATACGTCTGCTGACAATGTAATTGCTTCTCCCCATCAGGGGAGAAGCAAAGTCCCCGGGGACTTTGCCGTGGCTTCCCGGTGATCTTACGCGGAAAAGTATACCTTCTTTTGCAAAAAAATGACTGCGGACGGCCCGAAATGTAGGGATCAGCACCCTGAAATGCGTCGCTCCGCCGCCCCCGCGCCGTTTTTTGACATTAAAACATCCAGCTTACTCTTGACAAGCCGCCGCGATGATGTCATAATGTTTTTTATGAAATGACATCATAATGTCAAACCCCGTCGAATTATGGGGTCTGACCGCACCAAAGGGGGAATTTCGGTGGAAGAAGCCAAGGTCAAGCTGCTCGTCTACGCCACGCCGGACGAGCGCACGCGCATCAAGCTGGCCGCGACCAAGCTCGGCATGAGCATGACGCAGTTCATGCTCGACACCATCATGGAGCAGGTCGTAAGCGTCGAGGAGCTGGAAAAGAAGGGGGCGGAGAAGTGAAGACCATCGCCATCATGAACCAGAAGGGCGGCACGGGCAAGACGACCTCCGCCATCAACCTCGCCGGCGAGCTGGTCCGGCGCGGCAAAAAGGTCCTCATCATGGACATGGATACGCAGGGCAACGCCACGAGCAACCTCGAGCTGACCGACATCCCAGCCACCACGCTCGCGGACGTCATCTGCGATAAGGATCGCCGCATCCCCGACGCCATCTGCCATACGAGCGTCGAAAACCTCGATGTGATCCGCGGCGGCGCGCTGCTCGCCCCCGCGCTCACCGCCATGCAGGAGCTGCCCTTCGGCCGCGACATGACGCTCCGCCGCCTGCTCCCGCAGATCCCGCAGGACTACGACTTCGTGTTCTTCGACTGCTCGCCCTCGCTCGAGAGCCTGTTCAACATCAATGTTCTCGTCGCCGTGCAGTACATATTGATCCCCATCAAGGTCGATAAAAACTCCATCGAGGGCTACAACGTCATGCTCGAGACGGTGCAGAATGTGCGCGAGCTGGTCAATCCGGACATCCGCGTCCTCGGCATCTTCATGACCGCCGTCGAGTCCGGCTCGACGCTCGATAAGGAGATGATCGCCTCCTTCCCGCAGATGCTGCCGGAGCTGGCGTTCCGCAGCTACATCCGCAAGAACATCGACGTGAAGAAGGCGCCGCTGGCGCTCCAGCCGCTGTGCTTCTTCTCTCCCCGCTGCGCCGCGACGGCGGACTACGCCGCGCTGTGCGACGAAATGCTGGAACGAATGGAGGGCTGAGCATGGCGAGCAAGAAATCTCCGTCCATCTTCGGGACGCTGCAAAAGACCACCGAGGCCGCCAGCGCCGTCAACGGCGAGTTTGTCCGCCAGCTGCGCGTTTCCGACCTCGAGGATAACCCCATGAACCGCTTCTCCATGGCGGAGGACGAGCAGTTCCTCTCCACCGTCGAGAGCGTGAAAAAGGACGGCTTCCTTGAGGACATCATCGTCACCCCCGCCGCGACCGAGGGCAAATACCGCATCGTCAGCGGCCACCGCCGCGTCGCCGCCGCGCGAAAGCTCGGCAAGACGACCGTGCCGTGCAAGGTGCGCCATTATGAGGACTCCCTCGCCGAGCTGCGCGCGCTCATGGGCGCGAACCTGCACCGGCGCAATCTCTCGCCGTTTGACATGGCGCGCCAGCTTGAAACGCTGCGCGAGGTGCTGAAAAACGAGGATAAACTCCCCGCGAACATCAAGGAGCAGTCTGAGCTCATGGCCGAGCAGACCGACCTCTCCCGCGCGACGGTCGAGCGCTATCTGGACCTCCTGAACCTCGACGAAACGCTCACCGCCTGGGCGGAGAGCGGCAAAATGACCATGACCGACGCCTACGAGCTGGCGCGCAGGAGCAACGCCCACCTCTACCCCGCCGTCGAGGAATTCGTCGCCAAGGCAGGCGAAACGGACGACTTCCCCGTCCTCGTCCATCGCGCCATCGCCTACGCCAAGGCCGCGGAGCTTCCCCCCGCGCCGCCCAAGGCCGCGCCGAACGCGCTGCGCAGCGTCGATTCCTTCGGCCGCGCCATCCGCCGCTCCACCGCGCAGCTTCGCACCCTGAAGCTCGACGACGCGGACAAGGCGACCGCCAAGCGCAAGCTCGATACCTGCCTTGCCAATCTCGATGAACTGCGCCGCACGGTCGAAGCCCTCAAAAACAGCCTCGACTGAATATCGCAGCCAAGCACAAAAGCCAACAGGGAGACCGTTTTCACGGTCTCCCTCAGTCTGTCGAGGAACCCGGTCTGCACTCAGGAGCAGACTGGGTCTCGAACATATATGAGCGAAAAAACAGCAAAGCGAAACGAAGGTAACAGGTCCCTCCATTTCCATGTGGCCAATTTTTTCAAGTTCATGGCAGCAAACTTAAGCTTCACCCAGTTCGTCACCTGAGCCAAGCCTCTGTATTGCGTATAACGCATGCGTGTTTTTCCTTGGCGTCCGCGAAGACCCGTTCAATGGTTTCCTTTCGGCACTTGTAGAGCTGCGCGTACGCAGGCGTATATCTGGCATCGTCCGCCAATTCCTCATAGTCCTTCCAGATATGCCGCTGCACCGTTTTGATACTGTCCCTGGAATGCGTACACCGTTCTCTGGTCGGACAGGCCGCGCAGATATTCGGATCGCTCTTGTATTCCCTATATCCATCCCGGTTCGTGGTGCTGTATTTCAAGGGCTGGTATTCGGGACATATCACGCAGTCGTAGAATTCATCATAGACATACTTCCACCACTCGTGTCCATTCTTCATGGTTTGCGGGCGCTTGTAGGCTGTGGAAAGGACTCTGCCATCGCCGAACACTTTCTTGCAGATATGAGGCGTTTTATATGCGGCATCGGCCACAACGGCCTCTACCTGTGGGAAATTTTCCGTTACTTTGTCGTAAACTTCATCAAAGGCCACGCTGTCATGGACATTGCCGGGTGTCACGACTGTTTCCAGCACGAAACCGTTCTTGTCGCAGGCAGTATGCGCCTCATAGGCGAACTGCCGCTTGTGCCCGCCCTTTACGAATAAGCCGCAGTCCGGATCTGTCGTGCTTTTGGTTACGGTACGAAAGCCTTGCTTCTTCCTGCGGGCCAGCTTCTTCTTAGAGGTGTTGTCTTTGTGCTTCCTGGGAGAGGCCGGAGGATCGTTGTCATCATCAAAGGGCTTCTTGTCATGCGCTTCTCTATCCGCGTTGACCTCTTCCATCAATTCTTTTGCATAGTGCCTGGCAGCTGCTGGGATCTGCTCCTTCATCTGCTTCTTCGTGTTGGCGTTGGCCTTGATGTGAGTACCGTCAATGAAGACAGCCTTGGGAGACAGATAGCCTGCCTTGGCTGCCTCATCCAAAATCCACGCAAATACCCGATCCACGGTCTCTTCGGTGAACCGATGCCGGAAGTTATAGCTCACCGTGGAAAAATGCGGCGTTTCCTCCTGCAAGGGATAACCGAGAAACCAGCGATAGCAATTGTTTGCGCTGACTTCTTCCGCTGTCCGCCGCAGCGAGGGAAGGCCGTACAGATGCTGGATCAGCACCATCTTGAACAACACCACCGGATCGATGCTGGGGCGTCCATTATCCTCGCAATAGAGAGGCTCCACCATTTCATACAGACGTGTGAAGTCCACCGCTGCATCTATCTTTCGCAGCAAATGCTCCTTCGGCACCAGTTGGTCTATGACTACGAACTCTACCAGATCTCGATCCATTTTCCCGCGTTCCAGCATCTTTCATCACCCTTGTCCATTCTACCATATCTATCAGAAAAAGCCCAGCTCCAGCCGGACTTTTTCGACAGACTGAAGCGGCAGTCCCACTATGGGGCTGCCGCTTTTTCTTTCTTTTTTACGCATTCCAACAGAGGTTCTCGATTTCATCCTCGGTCAGGCCGATGGTTCCATCCAGCATTTTGTTCATAAACTCGACCTGCTCTTCTTCAGAGAGGTCATCCGCATATTCCAGAATGTTGCTGATGATTCTGCCCGCGGCACCGTCGACGGAAAAATTCTCAAGAATCCAGTTGAAAGCGTCTTCTCTTGTTTTCTGTTTTTTCATGGTTCTTCCTCCTGATTTGCTGACTCAGTTTGTATAGGATAACATGTCCGCGTCTAAATCGCAAGTCCGCGTTTTACACCGGAACTTCCGGCGTAGCCTCGCCCACCTTCCAACGGATGGTATCCAGCCCGTCGTGAATGATGATTTCGTCGTCCGTGATGGTCACGTCGTGCTCGTCATCCTCCACATCCGGACGTCCGCAGATGTCCTTGTGCTGCTTCGCTCAGTATCCATGCAAAGACCTTGTCTACTGTTTCCTCTGTGAACCGATGCCGGAAGTTATAGCTCACCGTGGAAAAATGCGGCGTTTCCTCCTGCAAGGGATAACCGAGAAACCAGCGATAGCAATTGTTTGCGCTGACTTCTTCCGCTGTCCGCCGCAGCGAGGGAAGGCCGTACAGATGCTGGATCAGCACCATCTTGAACAACACCACCGGATCGATGCTGGGGCGTCCATTATCCTCGCAATAGAGAGGCTCCACCATTTCATACAGACGTGTGAAGTCCACCGCTGCATCTATCTTTCGCAGCAAATGCTCCTTCGGCACCAGTTGGTCTATGACTACGAACTCTACCAGATCTCGATCCATTTTCCCGCGTTCCAGCATCTTTCATCACCCTTGTCCATTCTACCATATCTATCAGAAAAAGCCCAGCTCCAGCCGGACTTTTTCGACAGACTGAGGGAGACCGTTTTCACGGTCTCCCTGCTTTTTTCTCAGTTTCTATGGCACAGAAGTCTCCATTCCCTTGCCGAGATCGCACAGCCTTCCCTTCCCCTGAATTCCTCTCGGAGCTCCCACATCGTCTTCGCCTTAAGGCCGCGAAACCGCCCGCAAAGACTCTTTCCGCTGTGGTCATTGGAGTAGAAGATCGGTATGCCGAGCTCCGCCGCCATGAGGACCGAGTGGATCTCCCCGTAGCTGCATCCGGCATGACGCGCGAAAATATCATCATGCGCTTCCGCTTCCCATCCGTTCTCCTGCAAGGTCAGCTGCCGATAAAGGTCTCGAAATCTCTGCTCGTACCGCGCCTTTTTTCCAGCCGGCATAAACACATCATAGTTCATGCAGCAAAGCGCGCCCTTGCCCCTCATGCTCGCCGCAAGCTCGCAGCCGAACAGCTCATGCTCCATCACATAAGGATGCACGAACGGCAGGCAGTCCAGCTCATCCATGAGCTTTTCAAACAGCCGCTCCTTGTCTGCTTGGCTGATCTCGTTTATTTTATTGATAAAGTCGGCGTCCAGTACGGCCCGCGTCTTTGCCATGCAATATCACTTACCCGTCTTATTTATCTTCTGTATTCTTCGCTTCATCCGTTTCCAGCAGCTCGAGCGTCCCCTGTAATCCGTCCACCTTCGGAAGATTGAGCTTTTCGCGCAGATATGCCACCTTTTGGGGGCGGAAAATGCCTTTTTCCTCCGCTCGGTCCAGCAGCTCCCGAAAGCCCGTCATGCTTCTTTTTTTATTGGGTCCTGCCAGCAGCTTGGAATATCCGCCCTCATTGATGCAATCCCTCAGTGTTTTCTTCCCGTTCGGATCCTCTTTATAAAGCTGCTCCTCGATGTATCGGCAGGTCTTCCCCGTCATGATATTCAGCTCACCGAGGCGGCGGACCACCGCGTAAAACGGCACGAAATACTCATCCATCAGGAAAGCCGCTGCGCGGAAAAAATTCTCCTCCGAAATTTTTCCAGGCTCATCGCTCAGCTCCCCCAGTTTTTTCGTGGCAAGCGGGCCAAACAGCTCCGCCGGCATCAGCAGCTCCGCCGCAAAGCGGTTCATCAGCACATCGTCCTCCTCAGGGCTTTGCAGCTCCTCGCCGAGTCTTCTTCCGTTGTCGGTCCAGATATGCCCAAGCTCATGTGCCGCCGCATAGATCTGCTTCTCCAGCGGCTTCGCCGTGTTAATATACACAAAATGCTTCTTTTCTCCGCCGACCGGCATCTGCACATGGAAGCCGTCGTTTTCCTCGTCCTCCAAGGGATAGTAGACCACGATGCGCTCTTCGCTGCTGAGCACGTCAAAAATGTCCTCGCGCAAAATGGGGTTGACGAAGGTATCCTTGTATTTTGCCGAAGCCTTTTTCTCCTCAATAAACTTCCGAATTCTCCTTACGCTTTCCTCAGACAGCTTCTGTACATCATCGTAATAGTTCATGCTTTGCCTCCCCCCCAAAAAAATGGTAAGCAAAAGAGTGCTTTTGCTTACCATTAAAACCTTGGTCATTCAGCGTCAAGGGCTTCCTTCGCATCGATATAGGCATCAATGAAGTCCATGATCGTGTCCAGATTGCGGGTGTCCGAAAACGGCGTCATGCAGTGGACCACGCTCTGATACGCGTCGGTGTCATAACCCGACTGTGCCAAAATCGGGAAACCCAAAATCTCCGCCAGCTTGTCCTCCTCGGCAAGCGTCGGAATCAGCCTTCCCGTACGGAGCCTGTCGAGCTCCTCCGGCGTCATGTCCATTGCCGAAAGAAACCGCTCTCTCGTTTTCGGCTCTCTCTCCATCGCCTGACTGACCAAATATCCCACTTGTCTTGTGTACGACATCGGTATCCTCCCTTTCATAGCGACAGATTTCCCTCCTGTGGGGCTTATTATTATACCATTTTATGAATTTATCGTCAACTACCATGTCTTGTGGCCCAAGCTGCCCTTCTACACAGTATATGCAAAAGACGCCGCCCCCTGCCCTCATCCCTCCGCGATCTCGCCCCACGCGAGCTCCAGCGCGCCCCCGTGCAGCGTCTCTGCGCGGTCGAGCGTCAGCGCCGCGCAGGGTACCG
>OLQA01003168.1_pt1 | contig 12054 bp, 11 predicted proteins | sample 1673151 | NCBI WGS metagenome assembly OLQA01 (sample SAMEA3136760, study PRJEB25190) | human gut metagenome | biome: human gut; feature: human-associated habitat; material: faeces | place: Austria | collected 2013 | reverse complement strand
TTGGTGGGGACAATAGGACTCGAACCTATGACCCCCTGCTTGTAAGGCAGGTGCTTCGTTTTGTGGGATTGCTGTTGTCGTTTTATAAATTTGAATAAAAGCAAGCAAGATACAAATAATATTGACAATTTGCTTGACAGTGTATACCAAACAGCATATAATTTCATTGAAAGGTAGTGATTATATGGCAACTGCACCTACTCAAATTCGTATTGATTCTGATGTAAAAAAACAAGCAAATGATTTATTTAGCCATCTGGGGCTTGATATGTCAAGTGCAGTAAACATTTTTCTTCATCAATGCATTCTTCGTGGAGGTCTTCCGTTTAGTGTTGAAATGCCACAATTCAATCAAAAAACACTGGATGCCATGGAAGAAGCTAAACGCATTTCTCAAAACCCCAACATTGAAGGGTACAAGACCATGGATGAATTGAGAAAGGCATTGGAAGATTAAGTGTATACAGTTAAATTTACCAATGCTTATAAAAAGAGTTATAAGCTTATGAAAAAGCGTGGTTTAGACTTATCGCTCCTTGATGAAGTTGTCGATACACTACGTCAAGGTAAGTAACTCGACTCAAAATATCGGGATCATGGATGTGGATACAGGTTCCCATTCCGATATTTTGAAAATTTAATCTCTCATCATTAAAGCAGAACTCCACATGAGCTCTGCTTTTTCCATTTAGCCAAAAACCGGAAGTACTTCCGGTTTTTTATATTTTACCCGTATAGCAATGCGGAGACTTTATTACAGGAGGACATTTACATGTCAATTAAAATTGCTATCACAAACGAAAAAGGCGGCTGCGGAAAAACCACAAGTGCCGTCAACATTTCGGCCATCCTCGCCGAACGCGGCTACCGTGTGTTGCTTGCGGACGTTGATCCGCAGAGCTACGCAACCATGTACTATGGTCTGTATAATGCCGATGATCCGTCCTTATATGACGCCATCACCGGTGTTTGGCCGGTGAATGACGCCATAGTAAAAACCGTTTTTGGTGTGGATGTATTGAAATCGAACACTAAATCGATGAGGCTCGAAGAAATGCTCACAGAATATAAACTTCGCGGCAGAGCATACAACGATTTGCTTTCTAAGCTCCTTACACCGATTGAGAGCGACTACGATTACATTATTATAGATTGTCCGCCGCAAGGCTATAAGCTTCTCGAAAACGTACAGCGCTATGCAGATTACATCTTGATCCCGATGATCCCGGACGAATTTGCACTGCACAGCTTACGCATCAAAGCCGAAAGTCTCATTGAAATTCGCAGAACGATCAATCCGCACCTCCGGTTACTTGGCGGCTTAATTATCATGGATGAAAAAAACGGAACAAAAGCCATTTACCGCGACGCCCTGCAATCGCAGGACGTCATTCCTTTTTTCAGCGCAACCGTGCGTAAGAACATCACTTTGAGCCGCGCCATCAACGCGCACGAGCCTATCAATACATATGCAAAGCACTGCAACGGTAATATCGATTACCAAGCGGTCGTAAACGAAATCATCGGGAGGGTCGAGAAATGAAAAAGCTAAATCTTGGAAACATCAATGCCGGTTTGAGCACCATTAAGGAACTGGCCAACGAAAATGCCGGTATTGCACGTGATGAGCTGATCGACGTCTCCTTGATCGACTTTGCAAACAAAAACACATACGCCGCAAACGACACGAATGACAGCATCCGCGACTTAGCAGACCAAATTGAAACCGTCGGTTTGCTGAATCCTCTCGGTGTGATCCAGTCCGGCAATCGTTACAAGCTGTTTTCCGGTGAACGCAGATACCGCGCCATCACACAGTACCTACACTGGGACAAAATCCCGTGCAGAATTTTTGAAGGCGTTTCGGCCGGACGTGCACAACTCATGCTGCACATCGCAAACGGCGGACGCGATTACACGGCCGAGCAAAAGCTAACACTTTATGAAGAATACCGAGAGTTGCTGAATGAGCTAAAGGCATCCGGTGAATTTAAAGGTGGCATACAAAAGGGTGTCGCCGAACTGATGCATGTCTCTGACCGGCAAGTCCGCACCTACCGCACAATGTCGGAACAGCTTACCGAGCCCGAAAAGGTTGATCTTGCTGCCGGAACGCTCAAATTTGGCGAAGCACAGAATATCGCAGTCGAGCGAGCCGCCAAAGCAACGCAGCCGACAGTAGCAAACGCCACAAAAAGCGGAAGTACTTCCGCTTTTTCGAGCAAGACCGAAAGCACAAAGAGCTCTCTAAGCCCGGAAATGCGCGAAGACCTGCTCCGCAAAGTCATCATGAGTGGGTATATTTGGAACTGCGAAGATCTGTTAGATTATTATGTTGAGATGATGCCTACACCGCAGGAAGCCGTGAAAGATATATTAAAACCCAAATACGGCTATCATGGCGGCACTTTAATTATGAAGCATTTTAATGGCAGTTATGAATGCACATCATCAAAGCTTATTTTACAAAACGGTGCAATGCAGACGATTGCAGCCTACACCTATAACGAGGCAGACACCATGATCCGCAAGCTGTACCGAGACGGAGAGCTTTGCCCGGAAAGGCAGGATGCAAAATGAGAGTTACAAAAGTCGATGTTACTATTCCGAGCAGTGGCTATTACCTTGGCTACGTCAGTTTGGTTCTGGATAATGCGTACACCTTAAACGGTGTGCGCATCACCAGACGAGCAGACGGTGGGTTACAAGTCTTATATCCGCATTTGGCCGAACGCGAAGGCAAGCGCCGCCAAATCTTTGCTTTTAAGCCAATGAACCCCATAGCACACAAACGCATCGAACAAGCTGTGCTATCCGCATATAAAGAAGAACTGAGAAAAGCCGGAAGTACTTCCGGTTTTTGAACTTTTGAAGAATTGTATATACTCTCTTGATAGATTTTCATAAAATACAGAAAAGTACTTAAAAACATATACGATGAGGTCTCTAAATGAACACTAAGCGTTACACCCTATCTGATGCGCACAGCACGCAGTTTTATCAACTCCCGAAATGGCTTGTGGCGCTTCGCGTAGAGGCAGAAATCAGCAACGAAGCAATCCTACTGTATACTTACTTGCGAGATCGCGTACAGCTGAGCATTACAAATAAGTGGATCGACGATAACGGTGAAGCTTACCTCTACTTTAAGCGTGAACAAATGGAAAAACTGCTTGGGTGCAAAAAGGATAAAGTGCAAAAAATTATTAAGGAGCTCAAATCCGTAAACCTGCTCGATGAAGTCCGGCAAGGGTTAAATCAGCCAAATCGCCTCTACCTGCGCTACCCCGATAATTCTGAACTCATAGAAATGAGTATCGATTTTGAAGATGAAGACGAAGAAAACGGTGAGCAAGAGCCTGAAAGTCCTGAAAAACCCAGTGATTATGCGGAGCGCGGAAAAACCGCACTCCGGAGTACTGAAATTCCGCAGTCCGGACTTCTGAAAAACCGCACTCCGGACTGCGGAAAATCCGAAGTCAAGAGTGCGGAAATATCGCAGTCAAGAGTACTGAAAAACCGCAGTCTTGACTTCTGTAAAACCGCACCTAATAAGACTGAGTATAATAAGACTGAGTATAATAAGACAGACAGTCAGAGCGATGGCAATTTTGATTTTTTGATGAATGCAGATGTTCCGGAGGATTTCGCGAAAGCCTGCATCTCTTTGATCTGCGAAATTACTACTACTCCCTTATCGACTGTCCGCATCGGTAAGCAAGTGCTTCCGAGCACGCAAGTATGCCAAGCGTTGCACAGCTTAACGCCGGAGCATTTGCAGGCCGTCTACCGCATAACCAAATATTCTAACAATGTACGGAAACCTAAAGGGTATCTGCTTGCATTGCTGTACAACGCCGCCCAAGCTGCGCCGGAGAGTAATCTCTACGCGCAGTTTTTTGCTATGCCGCCGGAAGAACACATGCCCGGCGTTGTCAAATGGAATAAAGCACGGCTTAAGCGCATGATCGAAGATGCCCGCTATCTCGGTACGGAATCTTTCCCGGCCATAGTCGAGCAAACAGCCTTTGACAAGGCACAGGCGATCAAATTCGACCGGAACACGCAAAAGGATATCGACCGCACGGCAGAGATCCGGACGCTTCCGGTTCCGGTATGCTGCGCAACCTGCGGGGTACCGATGCGCCGCCTTCATGACAGCCGTACCTCCCATCAGGAAAAGTGGGTATGCCAAAGCTGCAGTACGGCCATCAAGATCACAGATACCGATTTGCTGAGGGCCATCACCGATCGGCTGAACGATCTGCTTGCCGACCCGGAGCAGGTCCATTACACCCCGGCAACTCATGAATCTCCCGTGGAGCTTCTGCGGCTGAAAAACGAGATCGGTAGAATGCTGGACGGTACGATGATCGATAAGGATCTGCTGAAAAACAAAATATTTGAATACGCTTCCCGGCAATATGCTGAGTTGGATGCAGGCGAGCGTATTACCATGGAGATGAGAGTGGCTCTGTTAGACACGGGGCCGCTCTCTTCCTATTCGGCAGAGCTGGTAAAGGCTATCGTTACTGACATTACCCTTCACGCAGATAAAAGCGTAACTCTTACCCTGAAAAACGGCCAGCAGGTCAGAAAGGAGCAATCGGATGGAGCGCATGAACACAGCGCCTAAACGGGTACGAACCATCCCAGCAACCGTCCAGCCTCTGAATGTATACAGCACAGAGTATCTCCTCAAGCGGGTGGCGGCCTACTGCCGGGTATCCACCAAGCAGGAAGAACAGCTCAATAGCTACGAAACGCAGGTGCGTTATTACACGGACCGCATCAACCGGGAACCCGGCTGGAAGCTGGCGGGCATTTACGCCGATAAGGGTATCACCGGCACCAGTATGAAAAAGCGGGATGAATTCAACAAGCTCATTCGCCAATGCAAGCGTGGCAAGGTGGACATGATCATCGTCAAATCCATCAGCCGCTTCGCCCGGAACACGCTGGACTGCCTCAAGATCACCCGAATGCTCCGGGAGCTTAAGGTAGATGTGTACTTCGAGGAACAGAACCTGCACAGCATCGATCCTTCCTCGGAATTTTACATCTCCATCTATGGTTCCGTCGCCCAAAGCGAATCCGAGAATATCAGCCACAATGTGACATGGGGAAAAGCCCGAAGCGCCAAGGAGGGAAATGTGTTCTTCGCCTATAAGTCCTTCCTCGGCTATCGCCGGGGAGCGGACGGCAAGCCGGAGATCGACCCGGAGCAGGCAAACACGGTACGCCGGATCTACGACCGCTTCCTCGCAGGGGACAGCCTGCAGCAGATCGCAAACGGCCTGACTGCGGACGGCATTCCGACGCCAATGAGCAGAACGGTATGGCAGGCCAGCGTCGTGCAATCGATCCTTTCTAACGAGAAATACAAGGGGGACGCTCTGCTGGGCAAAACCTATGTAGAGGACTGCATCAGCAAAAAGGTCCGGGTCAACGCCGGAGAGCGGCCCCAATACTATGTGGAGAACAACCACCCGGCGATCATCGATACGGCTACCTTTGCCAGAGTGCAGGAAGAACTGGCCCGTCGTGCTTCCAAACGCAAGGTCAAGCAAACGGGCACCACTACGGAACAGGGCAAGTACTGCGGTAAATACGCCCTAACGGAGCTGCTGATCTGCGGTGAATGCGGCACGCCATACCGTCGCTGCACATGGACCGTAGGCGGGAAAAAGCGAATCGTCTGGCGCTGCATCAACCGGCTGGACTACGGCAAAAAATACTGCCATCACTCGCCGACGATGGAAGAAGCACCACTGCAAAACGCCATCATGGATGCAGTTTTGAAAACAGCGCAGATCGACCCGAATATCCTGCAAACCCTCAAGCAGCACATTCGGTTGGGCCTCGGTGCCGGGGCCGGAGAGGACAAGAGCGTTGAAATACAGATCCGCATTGCGCAGATCGATCAGGAATTCAAAAGCCTGCTGAACAGCGTGACTGCCGAAAATCAGCAGGAGCTGCTCACTGATCCCCGCATTACGGATCTGATGACAGAAAAGCGCCAGCTTGAAAAGGAACTGGCAGAATACGCTGCCGCCGAGCAGCACCGGCAGAATACGGCGTCCCGACTGGACAATATCTTCACCATCCTCGACGGCATGAAAAATCATCCGCTTACCTATGACGATGCAGTGATCCGCCAGATCCTGCAATGCGTCATCGTAGAATCCAAGGAGAAGATCAAGGTGGTGTTTATCGGCGGTATGGAAGTGAAAGCCAAGGTGGAGCAATAACATCACTTAACAATGTCACGCGTCTGCGTTTTAATAGCCGCTATTGGAATCCATCTATCAGAGAAGTTCCAATGGCGGTTATCCTTCAAAGGAACTTGGAACCATAATTTTTATATGATTTTAGCTGTATCCCTTGAAAATTTACGAGAAACACAATATAATATAAATTGAATAGGTGTATGGATCAAAAGACATATCGCTTATAGGAGGGGAAACAATGGATAATAACGCCGTCTCTTTTGAGGAGAATTATATTTTTAGAAACAACAGGTCTATTACCTCCAATAACGATATTGCTTTAACGGAATTTGTAGCTAATGCATGGGATGCCGGTGCGCATAATGTGGACATTACTATACCCTTTGAGGAACACGAGAAAATCGTTGTTGAAGACGATGGAACTGGTATAACTGATGAGGAATTTCGCAGCAGATGGATGACATTGAATTACGACCGTCAAAAGCGGCAAGGCAAGGATGTCCTATTTCCTGAAGATGTCGAAAGCTCAAAAAGAATTGCATACGGACGAAACGGTGTAGGCCGCCATGGGATGCTATGCTTTGCAGACAGTTATACCGTAGAAACATGGAAAGATGGTAAGTGCAATACTTACGATATAGCAGTATCTAAGGGAGATTCCCCATTTAAAATTCTCAAGCACAGCACTGATGATAAGGCTGGACATGGTACAAGAATAAGCACATTTGTGCTTAGACACTTGCCAGATGCAACTGCAATGACAGATATACTTTCTGCGCGGTTCTTGTATGATCCGAAGTTCGTTGTAAAAATCAATGGCAAGCGTATTGATTTATCTCAACACAAAGGTGTTGTCTTTTCAAAGGAATTTATAACACCAACCAAGGCTAAATTATTGATGACAGTCGTTGACTCTGAGAAGACAGCTGCAAAATCACAGCAACATGGCATTGCGTTTTGGGTTTCTGGTCGCTTGGTAGGACAGCCTTCGTGGACATACGGAAAAATAACTTTCCTTGACGGAAGATTTAAAGCGGCAAAAAGATATACCGTAATTATAAAATCCGATGATTTGATTGATGATGTCCTACCTGATTGGAGTGGCTTTATCGACTCAGCTCAGATGGAAAGCGTTTATCATTGTGTCAAGGCCGAAGTCGATCAATTCATTAAATCAGTAATGCAAAGTCATTTGAGTGAGGTCAGGTTAGATGTTATAAAAGATGTTCGCGATGAATTGGAAACATTAAATGTTACTGGACAGCGAAATATATCTGCCTTTATTGAAAAAGTGACAGATGATAATCCTGTCATTACACCAGACTATCTACATAGTGCTGTTGAAGCGATGATATCTATTGAAAAAGCAAAAAAGGGAGAATTGCTTCTGAGTCAATTAGGGCAGATGACTCCGGATCAACTTGACAAATTAACAGACATACTCAGCACATGGAATGTTGATGATCTTGCCACCGTAATCGGAGAAATAGATAAACGAATTGTGGTCATTGAAGCTATTCAGCGTATATATAACGACAAAACAACTGAAGAATTACACACACTACACCCACTCATACTTAACTCAAAATGGCTGTTTGGTGCACAATTCGATTCTCCAATGTTCATGTCAAATTCAACCTTAACAACGGTTGTTAAGGGATTATTTAAAGACGAGGATTACGATCTGGACGCGATAAGTAGCCCGAAGCGCAGACCCGACATTATTTGCCTTAAGCAATACTCTCTGAAAGCCGTATGCACGGATAGAATTGATCCTACCGCCGGTGAAATAATGAAACCTGATCAAATTTTGATTGTTGAGGTAAAGCGCGGCGGATTCGAAATTACCGATGATGAAGTAAATCAAGTGGAATTCTATGTCAGACAAATTCGAAAATCTGCCGTATTACATAGTTCTGCAACTATTGATGCATATGTAGTTGGAGCAAAGCTCGGAGATATTGATCCAGAAAAGAATACTACAAGCGGAAGAATTCATGCAGTGACTTATGGCCAATTAGTTGACACTGCAAGCGGAAAGCTGTTCAGATTAAGGGATCGACTCAAAGAGCATTACGATTCGTTGGGACAAGAAAGTATTGTGGAACAAGCGCTTAGGGATAGCAAACAGCTAAAGATGAACATTTAAAATCGAAGTCAAGCGTTGTTGTGGTATTCGAGAGTTCAGTTCCCTCGACTGAAGTCGCCAAAATATCTTTTTTATGTGCCGAGGACAATAACAGGAACATAAAAAGATATTTTCCGCGAAAACCCCCGATTTTATCGGGTTTTTTTGCTTTTTAGACAAATTGGCGAATGAATCGATAGGAAAAACGGGAGGAACCTTTGCCTTTGCATTAAACTCATTGACAACGACGTTGATATACTGTAAACTATACTCAGCACCGATAAATGAACTTTTAACAATCAGGAGGAATTCTATGGGAACATGGGGAACGGGAATATTCCAAAGCGACTATGCTTTGGACGTCAAAGACACCTACATGGAGCGTATTCGCAAAGGAGAAGACGATGAGTCTGTAATGAACAGCCTAATCGCTGAATATGAGCGAGAAGGAGACTGTAACTATGATGATACGCGATACGTATTCTGGTTGGCATTAGCTTATATTCAATGGAAAACCGGACGGCTTGACCCAATGGTCAAGGAGCGGGCATTAAGCTGCATACAAGACGGAAGTGAACTTGAACTTTGGAAAGGTGAAACAGAAACAACGTATCGCCATAGAAAAAAAGCATTGGCAGATTTGGAGGAAGCTTTGCTTTCCCCACAGCGAAAAAGGACGGTTTACAGACAGCCCAAGGATTATTATTGCGGATGGGAAATAGGCGATGTTTACGCTTTGAAAATCAGCGAAGAGATGCAGCCCTTATTTGATTCAAAGGCGCAGTACCTTCTGCTTTGCACGGTGGACACGGCTAAATGTCAGCCATGGCAAACAGTTCCGATCGTATACGTGAAGCTTTCGAACGGTGACGCTTTGCCAAAAAACGTCAAAGAATATGACGAATGTGAATACATTCAAATCGGGTTTACGCATTATGAAAATCGGTTTTATCCCCTGAGCGGAGGAAATGATAAAGAATTAATAGCGGAAAGATCAAAAGTTAAATTCGAAGTAAATGAGTATGGTGTTTTGCCTGAATACAGAGTAACACTGCGGTCAACCTGCAAGAGGGTCATTCCAAAGTCTCTGATTTACGTCGGCAATTTTGCCGATGCCGTCCCGCCGAAACAGGAGTTTGTTCCGTTTTCGAAAATAAATATCAGAACCGAACGTTGGGGCGAAAACGGAAGGAGTTTTGAAAATATAATGCAGCAACTGTACCATGCACACAACTTACATGAGCTGGAGGTATACTCGAATCCGGAGCTTTTGAAAAAAGGCGTCCTTCCAATAGAATTGTTCATGAAGTTTATGGAGATTTGCGAAAAGCCTCGGCTTTAAATCAAAAAACGGAGAAAAGACCTTCCGAATTTTTAGTCAGGGGAAAGAAATTTTGCATATTCGAGTGCGAGCGGGAAAAAACACGAACAAATCATATACCGATTGATATGAGGAGTCTGTGCTTTTTCGGGCGTTTTGCGCAGGTTGAAAGGCATCTCCAACGATACGGATACAATTCTTTGGGGCGAAACCTGTTTACATTTTCCGTCGCATTATGATATAATGAGCGTGCAAAATAAATTAAAAACGCGGGTGCTTCCTGTGTTCGGGCGGGGGTTTCGGCAGCATGCTTTAAACGTTTGCGCTGCCCGGGGTGCATTTTATGCAGAAATCTCGTTTGGCGCGGGAACCGTTTCCGCATCCGGAGGAATAGAAATGAGCGAATTTATTAATGTTAAATCCGAAATCGGCAGACTCCGACGCGTTATGCTTCATCGACCCGGAATCGAGCTTCAGAATCTCATGCCGGACTATCTTGAACGCCCCTTCTTCTACCGCCTTCAGCTGGACCACATTGACAGCATCCGTGTCTGCAAAGCCGGCTGCGACATGAGTAATCTGGCGGGTATGGGTACCGTCCCCGACCGACACAGCGCCCCAAGAGGATTTCCAGGTAGGAGAATCAATGTTGCTGGTCCCGAATCCCGGCTCCCAGCCGTAAACCCCGGCCGCTGTAGAAGCAAGGGACCCACTGCCCAGGGCTACGCCGCCTTCGACAGTGGCATTGGCATTATGTCCTAGGAATACTTTTTACGCATCATTGAAGTGAAAAAAAGGGCTATCGCATGTGCGACAGCCCCTTTTCTGTAGGGTGCGCCCACGTGGGGCTCCCGCTCCGGAATATGTATGATGTCCCAATCAGTTTGCTCGAAGAGCCATCCAAATGTGCTGCAAACTATAAAACAAAAGGACCTCGCACGATGGCAGAAGCCTTCGTGCGAGGTCCCTTGTATTCATGGCTGCGGGATATGCTGGGCCAAATCTTTGGTCATTTCTATGTGTTCAAAGTATTTATGGGTCTTCCACAGGAGCGCGCTGAAGGCGCTGAAGGTCAGGCGGAACCGGAAGTGTTTGAAGCTGATAGGGCCTTCAAACATGGGGACGCGGTCCAGGTCATACGGGTCATCCCAGGGGAAGTCGCGGCCTGTTTCTACGGTAAAGGCGTAGCGGTAGCCGGCGCCCCGCGTTTCTTCCATGACCATATCGTTATATTTGCCTTCCGGGAAGGCGATGAAGTGGCACGGTTTCCCTGTCATCTTTTCGATGATGTCTTTGGAATCCTGCAGTTCGTGACGCACGCCGGCCCGGTCAAAGCTGGTCAGGGGCTTATGGCTGATGGTGTGGGACCCGAATTCCATGCCGTCGGCGGACATTTCCTTGACCTGGTCCCAGGTCAGGTAGCCCGGCGTATTCATGAGGTTGATGATCAGGAATATGGTGCCGCGCATGTGGTATTTCTTCAGGATGGGATAGGCGTTTTCATAGTTGTCGACGTAGCCGTCATCAAAGGTGATGAGGACTGGCCGGTCGGGCAGGTCGCCTTCGCCGCGCATGTAGGCATCGAATTGTTCCAGCGTAATGGAATGGTAATCGTTGTCGTGCAGATATTTCATCTGTTCGTCAAAGTTAGCCGGCTTCATGGTCAGCACGGTGTTGAATTTATTATTGACCTGATGGTAGTTCAGGACCGGGACGCCTGTCAGGTGATAGTTCGTCGACCCGAAATACCAAAAAGCAAAGATACCGATAAGGAGGACCAGGACGGTGAGAATGACGCCGATGATCCACGAGCATATTTTCTTCAACATAAGACTTCCTTTATTTTGTTACGTTTTTCAGGGTCTTGATGAAATGGTTCTCAGTCAGCCATTTTTCATCGCCTTTTTCCAGGGCTTCTTTCAGCTCTTTGATACAGATATTTTCCATATGGATCGTTTCGATGGTCGTCGTCATGTATTTCGTTTCTTCATACATGTAATCATCCAGTTCCTGCTTGACCAAGACATCTTTCAGTTCAAAGAGCAGGTCTTCCGATTCCTGCTGGATGGCCAGCAGTTCGGTCCAGTGGTTGTATTCTTCTTCGGTCAGGACGAACTCGCCGTACATGTCCGTGACCAGCTGTTCCTGGGAACAGAGGATCTGTTTGGCATAATCGACGCCCGTAGACCGGTCATAGACATGGAGCTCACGGTTTTCTCCATTGACACTAACGCGCATGGCGTAACACCTCCGCTTGAGTTTAATCAAAGTACATACATCCTCTATTATACAGGATTTTGAGGAGACGACAAGTGTTTTTTGGCATAAAAAAGAGGCTGTCTCATCAAGACAGCCTTTTTTCTGTAGGGGCGCCA
>OLQA01003166.1_pt1 | contig 12065 bp, 9 predicted proteins | sample 1673151 | NCBI WGS metagenome assembly OLQA01 (sample SAMEA3136760, study PRJEB25190) | human gut metagenome | biome: human gut; feature: human-associated habitat; material: faeces | place: Austria | collected 2013 | reverse complement strand
CGGTCAATTCCAGCAAAATTCTGTCCTTGGTAGGAAACAGATTCAAATAGCTTCCTCTTGCAACGCCCGCTTCGTCAACAATTTGACTAACCGAGGTGTTTTTATACCCCTGCTCCAAAAAAAGACGGACGCATGCGGTCAGGATTTTCTTCCTTGTTTCGCTGCTGCTTCTTCGCAAATTAATCACCTCTCTATAAAAGTGTTAGTATCCGTACTAATAAAATCATATCGAGAATGAAAAAGCAAGTGGTATTTGAGGTTTTTCTGCATTGAATTGTGATATTTTCGTAAACTTCGCCTTCTTCCATTGCTCACGGAACTTTATGACTTCTTGAATACTTCCCAAAAAAGAAAAGCCACTGTCGATTGACAGCAGCCTTTCGGTAAATATTCGTTATGCGTAAATTAAATCGTTTGAAACAATCTCCATAGCGGTGTTGCTGATGTTGTTCATCTTCTGCACCCACAGCATTTGGGTTTCCGCTTTGAGTGCTTCCGTTACACCCTCCTTTTCGGCCAGTTGTTTTACCAGCCGAGAGAACAGCTCCTCTGCTTGCTTGCTTAGGTCAGTAAGGTAATCGTTCAGCTTGCCGCCTATCATCAGGTTTGAGTAGAGTACCTTGCGGTGCTGTTTCAGATACTACAAGTGTTGCTGTCCCCATATGCCGATAGGTCTGCTCTCCGGCAATCAGATAGTAGTCCACGACAAGCTCATAACGCAAGCCTATCCATTCGTCTGTAACGAATTGTTCCATTGTGTGTTCCTCCAAATAAAGATTTTTACTTCAAAATCCATTCCGCTGTCACTAAACAGTGTGCTTTTGAAGTTTTGTCCTTATCTGGTTCTGGTTTCACTCATATATAAATGATACAAATCTATTTTCGCAGCTCTTGTTTATATTACTTTTTATCATAACTCGTATTATGGAAGCTGATACTATAAATATGATACCTAGAATAACAGATATTGCTAAATATCCAACCGTAAAATAACATTCTCTATCATTAATGTAGTGAGGAGCGGCAGCAAATACAAAGCCAAACAATAATGCTACAATTATCTCAAATATGTTTATATTATATTTTCTTAATAAAGCAATCATATTTTAGCCTCGGCTTTTTTAAAAAATCTTTAATTACTTTGCATTTTACGCTGCTTTCTTTTCTCACTAACATCATCTTTAGCTCCTGCCTGTTCCTTATTAATAAATCCAAATATTGCCAATAGCATTGGAAGTGATGCAGCAACTGGAGCAAAATATCTAAAGCAATCATTTACAGGAGATGCTATACATGTAAGTATAAGAAGTTCAACCATAATAACAGGTAAAAGATATATATATTTCTTTTTACGGATTAATATCCAACCTATAAGAACCGTCAGCCATGTATAAAGAGCTATTACATCTGTTAAGCTTAAAAATAATGTGTTATCCCACACTGTTGTCCACTGCTGCATAGCTTCTCTCGCATTATCTAAATCCGGATTTTCGTAATGAAGTTCCGGAAATTCTTCTCCAAACATTTCTGAACTTGCCCAGTTCCATATTGTCATTCCAGAATTCATATTACCTGAACCAAAAGGCAGTTTCGGTGTAAAGGAGTAATATCCATATGTAGAAGCAATAATTGCCGCCAAGTAGCTTTCGGGATATTCCAATGCCATTTTAAACCAAGTTTTAACCCATGCTCTCCATTCATCTGATGCAGCATTAAAAGATGTTTTTGCACGCCCCTTAATCGGATCTGATACAGTTGGATTATAAGCCTCTCCAAGCCCTTCTATACTCAATACATCATCAATAGCTTTATATTCCTCTTTGGTAAGCTCATCTTTATGTTCCTTAACAGTTCGAGCTGTTACCTGATATGGCAATGACATCATTTCATTCGAAGAAGCTTTTTTTACTCCAAGTCCATTATATACATATTGATTGTATCCAAATACGCATGCAAAAGCTAAAATAATAATTCCTATTTTATATAACTTAACTTTTTTTATAAGCAAAAAAATAATCATCGCTATTGAAACAGGAATTATGCAATATATATAATTATTTCTAAACAATGATGAAGCTATTATTGCAATGGCGAAATTAATATAACTCAATGCTTTATCATCATGTTTTTTTATCTTATATATGAGAGTTATAAAACTAATAATACAATATGTAAATAAAGCTGCTGCAAATGTATCCTTAAATCCATGTTTAGCATATGCAGCCCACACCGGTGTTATTGCGAAATATATAAGTACCAATCTATAAAATAATTTTCTTATACCAGCCTTACGAAGCATATTTACACCGGCGGCATATATAAATACCATGATAATATCTCTGACTAAAACATATAAAAATATTCCAAAATTGGCACTTCCCAGCTGTTTGCCCAAAGAATAAAACATTGCTAGTATTGTATTGGCAAACCACGGATGGTGATTTATTTGTTCTATTTTCCCAAAATACAAAGCAAGCTGCCAATACACATCGTTATCCATACTTGCAGGATAATATATTATTAACCAAGGTATCCAACATAAAAAGATAATAATGGCAGAAGATATAAAAAAATGAGAACTACACCAAGCCCATAATCTATTCCAAAATGAATTCTTTGATGATTCAGTTTTTCGGTCAGATTCCTTACTGGATTCGCATTTTGCACCTTTATTATTGTCTATAGAAGCTTTAAGTAATCGGTATTCAACAAAATACCATACCCAATAGGCTGCAAGTAAAAAAGCAACAGTCCAGCCCAACATTACAATTAATATCCAAAATGTATATACCCCACCATAAACATTAGGTAATTTATCCATATGATACATACAAAGACCAAGAACATTTAATATTCCAAAAATAGGTGCTATGAAGAAAATTAATTTACCATATTTAAAGTTATATCTTCCCATATGCTTTAACGTTTTATATACAACAAAGATTATGCAAGCACATATAAATGCATGAACGAGCCCATATCCATTGAGAACCTGTGATGTAATAGAAAATGCTCTTGCTATAAAGCCTCCATTTTCTACAGCGGGTGATAATGTTACAGCTTTATATTGAAATAATAAAGCATAAGTAAGCAATAATCCTATAACAATACTTTTTATTCTACTTCGAATTATATTATTAGTCATTTTAAACTTTATCCTTATTCAGTAGATATCTTTTGATATCTACACATTTTATCAATTCCATCTCAAATTCCTGCCTGTTCCTTAATTGTATAGATATGAGATTATATCATATGTGTTTAAATCATAATTATTTTTTATTCATGATGATTATTATAGCTGTCATTTACTTCATAAGTATCTTTGTCTTTATTTTTAAATCCTGCCGTATACATCAGCCACATCAAAATTAATGGAGCTGAGTATGTGAGAGGATATAAATATCTTTTTCCTTCTATATGCATTGATAAAGGAGCTAAAAACAATCCTATAATTACAGATAAAGCTATCGGTACGGCTACTAACCAATACTTGTTTTTTCTTTTTTCTTTTGAATTAAAAAGTGTACATACAGCAAAAGAAGGAATTAATATGGCATATAGTCCATATGATATGAAAAAGTTTAGCACTGGTATCTTGCCCCATGTATCCATAATGTTTTGTACCATCTCCGCAGTGCTCTCAAAAAAACCATGCCTGCGTGTAACATCCTCATCAAATAAATTCCTAAGTGATGTATGGTGATTCATATTAAGCAATGGCGTTGCGGGATAAAGAGAAAACCATCCCGACATCATTGCAAATGCAGATTCAAAATATACTTTCGGATGATTTTTACCTTCCTTAAACCACACCTTTATATATTTGTCATAATATTCTCCATCAGCTCTTTGACCGAAGCCCTTAATAGGATCTGCATTTAACGGATTGTATCTTTCTTCTATATTATCTAATCCTATGACTTTATCGATTACCTCTAATTCATCATTAGGCATCTCATCTTTATAATAAGTTACATACCTTGCTGTCATCTGGAATGGCATGGATAGCATCTCTTGCTTACCGCCCTTAGTTATATTCATAGCTTTAAATGATAATGGCATTATAATAAACATTACCGCAAGTATAATTGCTAATACAGATAATAATTTAATAAATTTTTTCCTTAAAAAAATAATTACCATCACAATCGAGAGTGTCAATATATATATACTTACCTTCTTTGTCACACAGCAACTTAGCGAAATCAATATAAAATATATAAATCCACTTTTTGAATTAAGGCTATCACCCTTACTTCGTATAATTTCAACAAATAAAGTAAGCCAAATAATAAATATCCATGAAAAAAAGGCATCCTTTGAAATCGTTTGTACACTCATGGTATACAAAGGGAGAAATATATACATTAACAAAAAGAATATGAGAGCACCTTTTCTTATATTTAATTTCTTATCAGCATAATGAAGCGTAAATGCAAAGGCAAAAGATGTGCATAAAGACTGTATTAATACATATATAAAAAATGCCACCTGTACATTAGCAAATAATTTTGTTAGAGGAAATATTATTATTCCAAGAATAAATGTATCAATAATCGGATGATGATCTGACAAACCTTTTCCTGTATTGATAAATTCTTGATACATATTCAGTTGCCACCAGGAGTCATTAATCAAAGTTCCTGGATAAAGCAATATTAATAAAGGTAGTTGTAATAAAAATATGATTATCGTAAGAATTAAAAGCGGATGGTTTCTTTCCCAAATAATTCTATAAATAAATGATACAAACCTATTTTCATAGCTCTTACTTATATTACTTTTTATCAGTACTCGTATTATGGAAGCTGATACTATAAATATGATACCGAGAATAATGGATACTATAAAATATCCAATGGTAAAGTAGCATTCTCCTTTATTGATGTAGTGAGGAGCAGCTGCAAATGCGAAGCCAAGCAATAATGCCACAATTATCTCAAATACATTTATATTATTTTTTCTTAATAAACTAATCATATTTTATCCTCGGCTATGTTAATAAAAAAGAATCTTTATTTATTATGCATTATTTACTTTGTATTTTCCGTTTCTTTCTTTCCTCACATTTTATCAATTCCATCTCAAATTCCTGCCTATTCCTTAATTGTATAGATGCAAGAATCATCCCACAAAAAAATGATAGCAAAGCTGCTAAATAGACGAAACCGCATACAATAAGTGTAGGAAATGCTGGAACTAAGCCTGTTTTACCATAAGTTATAATAACTGGAATGATGAATATCGTACTTATAATTGCTAAAATTGCTGCAAGAAATGAATAAAATCCCAATGGCCTATAATCTCTATATAACCTTCCAATTGTTTTCAAAACCTTTATTCCATCGCTGAAAGTATTGAGCTTTGATTCACTTCCATTCGGTCTGTCTCTATAATCCACAATAACATTTTCAACATACATATTCTTATCAACAGCATGAATTGACATTTCCGTTTCTATTTCAAATCCCTTTGATAACACAGGAAATGTCTTTACAAAGTTGTAGCTAAAAGCCCTAAAGCCCGTCATAATATCCTTTATGTCGCTTTTAAACATTCTATTTATAGATTTACGAACAATTTCGTTCCCAAAGTTATGAAATGGTCTTTTGTTTTCTTCAAAATAAGTTGAAGATAATCTGTCACCTACTACCATATCCACATTTTTGTTAAGCACAAGCTCTACCATTTCGCGTCCGTGTTCCGCAGGATATGTATCGTCACCGTCAATCATAATATAACTTTCGGCATCAATTTCACGAAACATACGTCTGATAACATTACCTTTTCCCTGTTGATATTCATACTTAACAGTAGCACCTGCATTCATTGCTATTTCTGCAGTATTATCAGTAGAATTATTATCATATACATATATCTTTGCTTCAGGCAAAGCGGATTTCCAATCTTCAATTACTTTTTTTATCGTAAGAGATTCATTGTAACATGGTATTAAAACCGCAATTTTATCCAATTATCATTCTCCATTCCATGCAACAAACAAGTTGTTTAGTATAACAGCCGACAAAATAGCTTTTCAATGTATCATATACTACATTATACAAATACCTACCACAAATAAATCATGATAGGCTGTATATCATAAAAGTCATTTGTAACAAAATAAGTTCCACCCATGTTTAACATGATGTGAAACTTAATTTTACAAGTGACTTATATCGTAAAAATATATATAAATTGTCGTTATTTATCTAAAATTAATTTTGTCAATTCAACGGGTTCTACTCTTTTTCCGTCTTTATATGCTCGCATATTGCCTGATGAAATCTCATCAATGAGAATTACTTCATTGTTATTATATCCGAATTCATACTTGATATCCCAAAGATCAAGACCGTGCTTCTTAAGCTCTGCAGCTACAACTTTTGTAATATTTAAAGTCTGCTCTTTAAGGCTTTCGAACATTTCCGGAGTCATAATTCCAAGAGCAACAAGACCTTCCTTAGTTACAAGAGGATCACCTAATGCATCATTCTTGAATGTACATTCAACATATCCGCCTTCAATCGGTGTACCGTCTTCAATATATTCGCCGTATCTTCTGATGAAGCTACCTGTTGCAACATAACGACAGATAACTTCAAGACCATGTCCGAAAGGTTTAGCAGGAAGAACCTCCATTGTAGCATTGTCTACATCTGCACTAACATAATGTGTCTTAATACCTGCTTCTTTTAATAAGTTGAAGAAGATGATAGATGTTTCAAGGTTAGCCTTACCGATACCGTCAATTGTAAGTCCTACGGCATTTTCACCCGGATCAAATACTCCATCTTTACCTGTAACATCATCTTTAAACTTTAATAAAACGTTACCGTTCTCAAGCTTATAGACATCTTTTGTTTTTCCTTCGTAGATCTTTTCCATTGTATAACTCCCTTACATGAAAATGTATTACTTTAACGCGACTAATTGTAGCATAAACTATATTAAGAAATAAATAAAAAATTGGATTTTTTATTATACATTGCCATTTAAGTCAACAAGCTTTTTATCAACAAGGCTCTGAAGACTCTTAATGATTCCAAGCTTTGCATGAGGCCATGTTAATCCACCCTGGAAATATGCTGTAAATGGCTCTCTTAAAGGTCCGTCAGCCGATAACTCAATTGATGAACCCTGAACGAATGCACCCGCTGCCATAACAACCTGGCTGTCGTATCCCGGCATATCCCAGGCAATCGGTGTTACAAAGCTGTCGATAGGTGCCGCTGCCTGAATACCTGCGCAGAACGCCAATAACTTCTCAGGACTTCTAAGCTCTACAGCCTGGATAATGTCAGCTCTTACCTCTGTTCCGTTTGGAATTGCCTTAAAGCCTAACTTCTCATATACATTTGCAGCAAATACAGCAGCCTTAAGCGCTGATGCAACTACTGTAGGTGCAAAGAAAAGTCCCTGATAAAATCTGTCATTTACGCTGAGTGTAGCACCAACTTCCTTACCAAGTCCCGGACTTGAAAGTCTGTATGCTGCATTTTCAACACATTCTGCAGTTCCAGCAATATATCCGCCACAAGGTGCAAGTCCGCCACCCGGATTCTTAATAAGAGAACCAACTACCATATCCGCACCAACATCAGATGGCTCGATAGTTTCAACAAATTCTCCATAGCAGTTATCTACCATGCAGATTACTTCAGGCTTGATTTCCTTAATGAACTTAATTAATTCACCAATCTGAGTAACAGTAAAACTTGGTCTGCTGTCGTATCCCTTTGAACGCTGAATTGTTACAAGCTTTGTCTTTTCATTGATAGCCTTACGGATGTTTTCATAATCAAATGTACCGTCCTCAAGAATGTCTACCTGTCTGTATGTGATACCATACTCTGCAAGGCTTCCCTTTGATTCTCTGATTCCGATGATTTCATCCATTGTGTCATATGGCTTACCAACTGGAGAAAGTAATTCATCTCCCGGTCTTAAGTTGCCTGCAAGTGCCACATTTAAGGCATGAGTTCCACATGCAATCTGAGGTCTTACAAGAGCATCCTCTGTATGGAAAATATCTGCATATATTCTCTCAAGGTTATCTCTACCCTCGTCATCATATCCATAACCTGTACTTCCGTGTAAATGCATCTCTGCAGTGTTGTTCTTCTGCATTGCATTTAACACCTTCATTTGGTTATATTCTGCAACGGTATCTATGTCTTTAAATCTCTTTTCAAGTCCCGCCAATATTTCGTTACAGAATGACAATACATCCTTGTCTATACCGAAAAGTTCACTGTAATTATTCTGTATTTTCTCTTTTAAAATATCATATGACATTTATATACCCTCACATTTTCTTTTTATTATCTCCATAGCCACCTCTGTAATTTTCTTTTTGTCATAATTCAGAGTGGATATATCGATTTTTTCAAACTCCTTTTCCCTTATAAACCATGTTACCTGTCTCTTGGCATAATGCCTTGTATCCTGCTTTATAAGTTCTATAGTCCTGTCCTTATCAGTGCATCCGTCGTAGTAATCCACTACTTCCTTATATCCTATGGCCTGAATGGCAGTACAGTTTCTTGGAATGTCATTATCAAGAAGAGATTTTACCTCTTCGAAGAGACCGTCTTCAACCATTTTATCTACTCTCTGGTCAATTCGGTCATATAATCTTGATCTGTCGTCATTTAAAAATATGCATGCCGCATTATATTTATATTCTCTGCTCTCTTCCTGTTTGTTGTGAACAGACATTTTCTCACCAGTGAGATAGTTATACTCGAGAGCTCTGATTACTCTTTTAATATTGTTCTTATGAACTGTATCTGCATAATCCTTATCGATTATGAGAAGTCTGTTGTAGAGTTCATCTCTGCCCTCTTCAGTGGAAGCCTTCTTATCAAAATATTCTCTGAGCAGATAGTCCGTATTCTCTTCTGTGAAATCCACATCCTTTAATACGGCCTGAATGTAAAAACCCGTACCGCCAACCATAATAGGCAGTTTACCACGGCTTAAAATATCATCAATGGCTTCATTGGCCATATTTTTAAAATTATTTACATTAAAGTTAACATCCGGCTCAACGATATCTATTAAATGATGTGGAATTCCTTCCATCTCCTCTTCAGTTACCTTGGCCGTACCCACATCCATGGCCTTATAAATCTGCATGGAGTCGGCACTTACAATTTCACCATTTAGCTTCTTAGCCAGTTCAATTCCAAGAGCACTCTTTCCAACAGCTGTAGGACCTGCAATCACCACTATGTTATCTTTTTTATTCATCATAAAATTAAACAATCCTTTTGAATTTCTTTTCAATCTCGTACTTACTCATTGAAATAAGAGTAGGTCTTCCATGTGGGCAGTTATATGGATTTTCCGCTGTCATAAGCTCGTTGATAAGGCTTTCTGCCTCTCTGAAGCTTATGGCATCATTTCCCTTTATGGCAGCCTTACATGACATTGAAGCAAGTTTTTCCATTAAAAGTGTCGGTGTCATATTGGTTCCTGTATCAGAAAGAGAATCAAGCATATCTATAATCATCTGCTTATAGTCCGCCTTTGGAAGAATGGCAGGAACAGACATTACTCTTATGCTTGAATGGCCGAATAATTCTATTTCATAGCCTATGCTGTTAAATGCATCAATTATTGTTTCATCTTCTAACATTGATTCAACAACAGGATCCACATTTATGACAAATGGCATAAGAAGTCCCTGACTTGCAACTTCTCTTGAATTAATCTGCTTCATAAGGCGCTCATATAATATTTTCTCGTGAGCCGCATGCTGATCCATAATATAAAATGTATTGTCATGCTCAATAAGCCAGTATGTTTTAAAGAGCTGTCCGATAACTCTTATCGGCTTGCTCTCTTCAACATTTTCTATGGTCTGCTGAATAAAATTCTTTTCTGGGAATTCAGGAAGGTCGTCCTTGTGGAATACAAAACCATCTACATTTTCAGACGCTAATGCTTTTCCTGTTCTTGCTTCATGCTTATGTTCTGCATTCTGAATAAGTTCTCCAAACAGACTGTCAGCTTTCTTCTGATCATTGTCCTTATGGTCATTGCCCAGATTCAGAGTTTTAAGACGTTCGCCGTCTTTATCAAGAGCATATCCTAAGGTATGTTCTCCGATGATTTTCCCAAGGTTACCTGTTGCGGGACCTGCAAATGTTGCTGGCTGAGTCCGGTTATTTTCTGCATTTTCTATGTTTAAACCATCCGGCTTAGTTTCAGATGTCACACCTTTCTGTGTGCTGTCCGCCTGAATGTTCATCTGGCTGCTCAGCTGACTTTCGGCTCTGTCTTCCTTCTTACTGTCTATATGGACATTTGGAATAATATTTGACTTTGTAATTGCATTCTTTAATACAGTTGTAATAATACTTGCAATTCTCTCTGAATCTGAAAGTCGTAATTCCTTTTTGGCAGGATGTACATTTACATCGATTAAGGAATTATCTATCTCAAATGAAATGGCAGTAAATGGGAAATTATGAGGCATAATATATCCCTTATAGGCTTCCTCAATGGAATTACCTATTACATCATTTGATATAAGTCGGCCATTTATCCAGTAGTTTTCAAAACTTCTGTTACCTCTGCTGACCATCGGCTTTCCGATATATCCCGTAAAGCTTATTCCATCTTCCTTACAGCTTACTTCAACAATGTTTGTGGCGATTTCCCTGCCATATACCATGTATATAACTTCTTTAAGATCGCCGCTTCCGCTTGTCTGGAGCTTTACCTTACCGTTAACCGTAAGCTTAAATGAAATGTCAGGTCTTACCATAGCCTGTCTCTCTATAAAACCTACTATGTATGAACCCTCTGTTCCTGCATTTTTAAGGAATTTATATCTGGCAGGAGTATTATAAAAAATATCTTCTACCGTAATACTTGTTCCCTCAGACAGACCCATTTCATTTTTCTCATTCTTACCATCAATGATGGAACATGAGATTCCAAGATCATCATAAGCTGTTTTTGTATTCAGAGTTACATTAGCAATAGAGGCGATACTTGACATAGCCTCGCCTCTGAATCCCAAACTATGAATATCAAACAGATCTTCCGCACGCATAAGCTTACTTGTGGCATGTCTTTTAAATACATTGTCTATGTCATCTCTGCTAATGCCGCTGCCGTTATCTGTTACACGGATAAGCTTCTTCCCACCGTCCTGAATTTCAACACTTATGGATGTAGCTCCCGCATCAATTGAATTCTCAACCAATTCCTTTACAACAGAGAGAGGTCTCTCAACCACCTCCCCCGCTGCTATCTTATTAATTGTATCCGAATCTAAAATATGTATAGACATATTGCACCTATACCTTTCTGTAAAACCCCTACGGATAAAACATCTGCAGGGGTATACATATGGACAGTTACGTCTTAAATTAAATCTTTAACGCTTTCCTGAAGATCCATAAGCTTCTTTAACGCATCAAGTGGAGTTAAATGATTAATATCAATGCTTTTTATATCTTCAATAAGCTTCTGATGTTCTTCCGGAATGTGATAAACATTTGTACTTTCCGCAACAGCATCATTTTCAGTGTCATTGTCAAAAAATGACAGCTGATTTCTGTTTTTAATATTATTTTCTAAGGATTTATCTCTAGTATAAATAAATCTTTCATCTTTCGAATATTCTGCAAGTAAGATTTTAGCGCGTTCAATAACAAGCTTTGGTACACCTGCAAGTTTTGCTACGTGAATACCATAGCTCTTATCCGCTCCACCACTTACTATCTTTCTTAAGAATACAATATCTTCGCCATTTTCCTTTACGGCAATACTTAAATTCTTAAGACATGGAATATCATCTTCAAGTTCTACAAGCTCATGGTAATGAGTTGCAAATAATGTCTTTGCACCACATCTCTTTTCATCAGCAATATATTCCACAACTGCTCTTGCAATGGAAAGTCCGTCAAGAGTTCCCGTTCCTCGTCCTATTTCATCAAGGATAAGAAGACTCTTCTTAGTGGCATTATTTAAAATGCTGGCCACTTCACTCATTTCCACCATAAATGTTGATTTACCTGATGATAAATCGTCACTTGCACCAA
>OLQA01003165.1_pt1 | contig 12065 bp, 8 predicted proteins | sample 1673151 | NCBI WGS metagenome assembly OLQA01 (sample SAMEA3136760, study PRJEB25190) | human gut metagenome | biome: human gut; feature: human-associated habitat; material: faeces | place: Austria | collected 2013 | reverse complement strand
TTACCGCACCACTCAGGTTGCTTGTGCCGTGATTGATCAGGTGGCCGTTGGAGCCAATCTGCGTTGTGCCGTTGACAAAAATATCGTTGTAATTGTCGGTCTGGCTGTGCAGCTGCTCCCAGGTGCCGTTAATGACAGTATCGCCCCAAATCCAGACCTGACCGTTATCCGTTGTCAGGCTGCTGCCTTCCTCTACCAACAAGCCGGCATTGCTGGTCATAATATGGGCAGTCACTGCGGAATTGTTTGTGATATTGACTTGCGACATTCCCTTGATGAACGGAATGGTTGCCTCACAGTCATAGACATTGGCAACCGGGAATTCGGTCGAGTAGGAGCTTGCCTGTGTTCCGCGGATACCGGAGCGGATTTTCGGCTTTCCGGTTACATTGATGGAGGAACCAGCCGGTGCAGTGGTTTGATCGGTAACCATCACAAGGCCCACATCGCCGCCGTTTACCGTTACGGTCACTGGGCCGTTGGCGGTAGCTGGGATACCTCTTTCCCACAGGCCGAAAAGATAGCCTTCATCATATTTAGTATCATACTCGCTGTTTTTCAGCTCAACATCGGTTGCATTTACTGTAACAGAGCCCTGGACAACGGAATCACTTGCACCGAAAATATTCTGCACATGAGATCCGTGGGCATTGATCGTAATATTGCCGCCTACGTCACCGCGCAAGGCTCCGTAGATTTCCGGCAGATCATACGAGTTGGGTGTCGTTCCTTTGTCCCATGCCCATGCATTTTCATAGGTGTCGATCGTAATGTTGCCGCCTACCGTATAATTGCCCTCAACGCCGGGATAGGTTGCAAAGCTATTGCCTGCGCCGACAATCGGCCAGTTGCTACCTAACCGAAGAATCCGATCGGTATTCTCATAAGCAGGATTACCTGCAATGATATGCAAATTACCGCGAATGATGGATTCCTCCAGCGGCTCCTCCGTACCGACAATGCCCGCTACACTGCCTGCACGAACATCCAGAGTAACATTCCCCTTCATTTCGCAGCCGTATGTGCCTTCAATTGCAGGAGATGCGGTATCGGTACTATTTTTGTTGTCATAAATCAGCGTAGCATTGCCGCCGACATAGACATCGTCCACATTCGCGCCGTCACCGCTGCTGCCATCGCCCTTCATACAGCCGGGGTTCAGGTGGTTGCCGCTCTGCATTTGAATATCGCCCGTGATTTCCAAATAGGTATCACCCTCAACCGAACCCTGATAGGAACCACCGATCACATCATGCAAACCACTAGAAGAGGACGGGTTGATATAACCGCTTGCCGCAATCACCACATAGGTGCTGTTCACTGTGGTTTTGTAACCGCCGCCGTAGAGTGTTTCGCTTAAATGGATCTGACCGTTTTCGGTGAAGATCGTCCGATAACCGTTGCAGAACAGTCTGCTGCCGGTCACATCAACATTATCAAAGGTGCAGTCGCCGTTCAGAATTCCATACCAGCGAAAGGAAAGTTTCTTCATTCCCCCCTCGTCGCTCTTTACCGTAATATGCTTGCCGTCAACGCCAAAGGTGGTTGTATAGCTTCCCCCTGCGGTAACTGGTGCATTCAGGTTGGCTTTCAGAACAATGGTCGCTTCATCCTCGGTGCTTGCCGCAATCTTCGTCAGCGCATTACTGAGATCTGTATCTTTCGACACTTCATAGGTAGTAACCGTTTTGTTGTCACCTGCGGTGTTCTCTGCGGCCAGGGCCGTGGTCGGGAATAGTCCGATCACCATGCAGAGCGTCAGCAGGATAGATACTAGTTGTTTTTTCATAAGCTCTCCTCTCTTGTCACGTGGGAAAATGGTATATAGGAAAGACTGACCCTTCGCAGTTCTAGAACGTCACCGCCAGGGGCCACAAAACAACGCCATTTTACCACCGTCTCCCCCAAATAGTCAACGCACTGTTGTTAGAAAAATCAACGATACTGCAATGTTTATAATGGCATCGTCATTGGTTAGACTAAACACAAGGGCGGTGAGGCTATGCGAGAGAAAAAGGAGATCAACATTGCGGTCGGAAATCATATCCAACTCGTTCGGGAAGAGGCAGGGTACACGCAGGATACCCTCTCGGAATTACTGGACATCACGCCGAACCACCTCAGCGCAATTGAACGCGGCGTTTCCGGGATCTCCCTGGAAACATTGCAGCGCCTGTGTCTCCTGCTTGGCGTCAGCGCAGACCGGATCTTGTTCGGCCTGGACGCACAGGAGCAAGAGGCCCTGGCCATTGCACGCCGTATCACAGATTTAAAACCAGAAAACCGCAAGCAGATCCAAGACCTGCTCTCGATCATCCTAGATATGCTATGACAGCAAAAAAGTTCCCCGCCCGGTGTATTTTCCCGTGGCAGAGAACTTGACAAAAAAAGATTTCCCTGTTACCATAAATATAAAGAAAGGGCGCTGCGACAAGCGGTTCAGCCCGAAATGGTGTTATTGGACATATCACTTATGTCAACAAAACCGTCACTTGGCCGAGTGGCGGTTTTGCTTTTTTATTCTGATCGTCACGGTAAGTCCGAAGACATGCAACGTCAAAATAATCGGCATAGGCGTCACCTCCTTTCGGAGGGAGTGGCCGAACCGCCTGCCGTATGATCACAGCGCTCTTTCCTGCCCTGGAAACAGGGCAGACTTATTTTAGCATAGGATAGGAGAGCTTGTCAATTTTGCTCGAATCGCTCATCGGGAAACAACGACAATGCCCAATGCATAATTTCTGCGACTTTTTTTCACACTATGGGGAGAAAAGGGGGAATGGCGATGCACCGCATTGGGCTTTTGGAGGGGGGCACGGGCTGTGCCTGGCGCTCCAGCGGGAGGTCGTCACCCTGGCCGGCCGGAGCCTGGAGCCGCAGGAGGTGCCCCTGCGGGGCTTTGCGGGGGTGGCCCCGGAGCTGGTGCTGGCCTGGGCCGGGGTGCTGCTGCTGGCGGGGATACCGCCGGAAAAGCTCCCGGCTTCGCGTGCGTGATCTCGATTGGAAATAATTATATAAGTGTTATAAACAGCTTGTCATGTGATAGAGAAGCTCTGGCGGCCCTCGTTGAGCAGACGGCAGGCGATTGCTGCCACCTCGCTACGGAGGATCTGGCTGTCTGGCGCAAAGTGGTGCGCCTCATCGCTGCCCGCCAGGACGCCCAGACGGTAGAGCAGGTAGATGTCCGCCGCGTTCGCATCGTCCATCGCCACATCGGGGATGGAGCCGTCCGGCACGGTGTTGATCGGCTGCACCGTTTTCTGCATTGTCTCACTGCTGCGATACACCGCCGCGAAGAGCTGGGCAAACTCAGTCCGGGTGATCTTCGCGTTGTAGTCGGCGTACTCCCACGGCAGATCGTGCGTCTTTGCCCAATCAATATAGACCCGATACCACGGCTGCCCCTGTCGGAAGCTCTGCCCCTCGTCTGCGGCCATGCGGACGGCCAGGGTGATCGCCTCGGCGACGGTCATGTTCGCGTTGGGGGCAAAGGTCCCGTCCTCCATCCCCTTTAACAGACCTTTGTCGGCCATGCTCTGGATATACGGGGCATACCAGTCGCTCTCATCCACATCCAGAAAGCTGCCGTACCGGGCGTAGCGATAGGTGGTCTCGGCGGAGTCCGACCGGATGGAGGCTGTCCTGCCCTCGGCGTCATAGGAGAATTCCTGCCAGCGTCCATCCTCGGAAGTCGCACGCAGGAGCTGTCCCTTTTCATTATAAGTATACCGGCAAGAATATTCGTCCCGTTCCCAGGAGATGAGCCGTCCCTGCGCGTCGTAGTGGAAGGTCGTGCGCGGTGTCGTGCTGTCGCCATAATAGGCCCCGAGGAAGCAGCCCCTGTCGTCGTAGTCATAGCGCACACGCACGGGTTCCCCCCAGGAGGGAGTATCGGTATAGGCGATCAGATGCCCTGCATCGTCGTAGCTCCAGGTGCAGGTATTGCGGCCCCAGATCTCGCGCTTCGTCAGACGGCCCGCTGCGTCGTAGGTATACTGCACGCCGTCGTCGGTCGCGTTCCCGTTTTTGTCCAGATCGACGATCTGAATCGGACGATCTTGGGCATCGAAGGTGGTGCGAAGCAGGGGCAGACCGGTGTCTGCATCGACTTTTTCACCATAGGTCCGGCCCTCGGCATCGGTGCCGTAGCGATAGGTGAAGTGATAGCGGATCGGTCCGCCCATCCAAATATCATCCACGAGGTTCGTGTAGTCGATCAGCCGCCCCTGCTCATCATAGACACAGGACTGGCTCGCATCCGAAAGAAGCGCCCCGTCAGGCGTGTAGCAATGGCGGAAATGAAGCTCCTTACCAGAGGAGTACGCCCGACCAACAATGTCACCGTGTTCATTATAGGTCTCGCTCTGCCACTCCCCGCTGTTGATGCCCCTGGTCTTCTTCTCGCGGACATACCAGACAGAGCGGTCGTAGACGAGGCTGGCACCGCCTGTACCCCAGCCGTACATCTCGCCGTTTGTCTCTGGATCACTTGGCTCTGTGGGGGCTTTCGGTGGGACAAACGGCTCCATCGGGGCCGTGGCCGCAGCGCCAACACCCAGACCCAGGGCCAGCACCCCAGCCAGAAGTCCGGCCAGGAGGATCGAATGCAGGTATCGTACCATAAAAATCCCTCTCTTTCCCTGTCTTATTACGAACAGGATAGCATATTCTGCCGATAAGGTCCAGTATTTCGCCTGCTGTCCGAGAAAGCGCTTTCTGCTTGCAGAACCTGTCGAACTTTGGTATACTGAATGTAAGCTATCCTGTCCCCAAACAGCAGCATCATAACGATGACAAAAAGAAGTGATGAACCGCTCCCTGTCAAGTAGACAGATGAAAAAACAAAAAGTTTTTCCAGGATTTCAGAAATGAGGTCCTGGTTTTCTTTTATGCAGCTTCCAGCAAGCTGCGGTAATCCATTGGTGCAAGGCAATTTAGCCGGTGTTGACGTCGCTGGTGGTTGTAGTAATGGATAAATTGGCCTACAGCATGAACAAGTTCCTCATAGGTTTCAAAATGGTTTAGATAATACATCTCACACTTCAGGATGCCCCAGAAGCCCTCCATCGGACCATTGTCAATGCATCTGCCAACACGAGACATGCTTTGCCGCATTCCCTGTTTTTCCAGCATGTCCTTGAACTGCTTGCTCGTGTACTGGAAGCCCCGGTCACTATGAAACAATGGGTGTGCATCTGGGTACTTCTGGATTGCCAAATTGAAGGTTTCAAATACGAGCTGGTTGTTGTTGTGCCTGCCAATTGCAAAGGAAACAATATCTCTGCTCTTCAAGTCCAGAATAGCGCTGAGATAGGCTTTCTCGCCCCTGGCACCATATTTCATTTCTGTAACATCGGTACACCACTTCTTATTTACCGCGTTAGCTGTGAATTCTCTGTTCAGAATATTCTCGGCAGTTGCTTCCGGAGTGCATCTCCGGTAAGCAGGGCGTTTTCTGCGGATGACGGCCAGCAGGCCGACAATATGTACAGTGAGTCCGAAGACATGTAACGTAAGAATAATTGGCATAGGCGTCACCTCCTTTCGGAGGATGTGGCCGAACCGCCTGCCGTATTGATCACAGCGCACCTTTCACCCTGGTGAGAGGGCGTTTTTATTTTATCATAAAATAGCATATCCTGTCAATTTTTATCGAATGATTTCCTATGCTATCCCCTAAAACGGCGCACCTCTCCGTTCTTCCCCTTTACGAATCCCCGATTTTTCGTTACAATAAAGTAATATGATCCCCTCAAGAAAGGAGGCCCTGCCCATGGCAAAAGACTTGCTTCTGCCCGGCAATATCATCGGCCTGCACCGCAAGGCGGTGGAAAAGCTGTCCAAATCCGGCAACGGCGACGCCGCCCTGCTCTATCTCTGTCTGGCCGCGGGCCAGACCAGCGGGGCGCTCCCCTGGGGCGCGGAGCGGGTGGAGGCCGCCCGCAGCGCCCTCATCCAGCTTGGCCTGCTCCGCTCGGACACGCCGGTGGCCCCCCAGCGGCCCGTGAAGCTGGCCGACGAGCGGCCCCCGGAGTACACCAGCGAGGACATCGCCCAGGCCATGAACAACGAAAAATTCAAGCCTCTGGTCCCGGCCATGGAGCATCTGCTGGGAAAGATTCTCTCCCCTTCCGACCTGAAAATTTTGTATATGATCTATGACTTCCTGGGCCTGCCCCCGGAGGTCATCCTGACCCTGGCGGGCTGGTGCAACGAAAAGGCCAAAAAGGGCGGCCCCGGCCGCACCACCACCCTGCCCCTGATCCGCCGGGAGGCGGTCAAGTGGGAAAAGGCCGGCATCACCACCCTGGACGCCGCCGACGCCCACCTCCAGCGCATGAGCCGCCTGAACAGCCGGGGGGCCGAGATCCTTCAGCTCCTCTTTGGCGAGAGCCGCACCCCCGTGCCCCAGGAGCGGGACTATCTGGAGAGCTGGATCCGTCTGGGCTTTTCCGACGAGCTGCTGCTCCTGGCCCGCGACCGGACCCTCTTCAACCTCCAGGAATTTAAGTGGAGCTATATGAACAGCATCTTGAACCGCTGGCACAAGGAGGGGCTGACCACCCCCGCCGCCGTGGAGGCCACAGAACGGGGCCGCCGGCCGGTCTATCCGAAGACCCAGGCCCGCCCCAGCGCCCAGCGGCGCCAGCCCCGTGGCCTCCTCCGACGTGGACCGCATGTTCCAGGAGCTGGCCCGCGCCGCCCAACCCCCAGGAACCCCAGGAAAGGAGCCGTGATCCATGGCATACAGTGAATCCATCCTGAGCCGGGCCGAGGCCCGCTTAAAACAGGCCCAGCAGGCCCACCGGGACCGCCAGGACCGCCAGCGCCGGGCCATCTACCAGGCCCTGCCCCGCACCGAGGAGATCGACCGCCAGCTGCGGACGACCGCCCCGAAGATCCTGGCCGCCTCCCTGCGCCAGGGTCTGGGCCGGGAGGAGACCCTGGCCAAGCTCCGCCGGGAAAATTTAGCCCTCCAGGACGAGGAGGCCGCCCTGCTCCACGAGGCCGGTTATCCCCCCGACGCTTTGGACGAGACCCCCTTCTGCCCCCTCTGCAACGACCGGGGCTGGAAGGGACCCAAGATGTGCTCCTGCCTGAAGTCGCTCTGCCAGCAGGAGCAGATCGCAGAGCTGTCCTCCCTGCTGGACCTGGGAGACCAGTCCTTCAACACCTTCCGGTTGGATTACTACGACCGCCAGGTCTGGCCGGAGTTTCGCCGTTCGCCCCGCGAGAGCATGGAGATGGTCCTGAGCTGCTGCCGGAGCTACGCGGAGTTTTTTGACACCTACCCCCACAAAAACCTCTTCCTCTGCGGCGCACCGGGCCTGGGCAAGACCTTTCTCTCCGCCTGCATCGCCCGCGTGGTCTCGGAAAAGGGCTATTCTGTGGTCTATGACACCGCCTCCAACGTCTTCGCCCGCTTCGAGGCCCGCAAGTTCATCCGCTTCGGCGAAGACGCCCGCCAGGCTGGGGCAGACACCCGCCGGTATCTCACCTGCGACCTGCTCATCTTAGACGACCTGGGCAGCGAGTTCACCTCCCCCTTCACCCAGGCGGCGCTGTATGAGGTCATCAACACGCGCCTGGTCGAAAATAAACACACCGTCATCTCCTCCAACCTGAGCTTGGACGCCATCCGCCAGCGCTATTCCGCCCAGGTGGCCTCCCGCCTGGAGGGGATGTATCAGACCCTGGTCTTCTTCGGCCAGGACATTCGGATGCTGAAAAAACAACAGCGATGATCCTATGATCCTATTTACGTCAAAACCCCCTGCCGACCGGCAGGGGGTTTTTCGTCCAAAAAATCTTAACTTATCCCAGCACCAGCTGCCGGTACTCCTCCGCCGTCCGCACCTGGCCCACGGCAGACAGGGACGCTCTCTCCCAGGCAAAGATCTCCTGCGCCAGGGCCACCACGTCCTCCCGTGTCACACGGTCGTAGGCGTCGATGATCTGCTCCGAGGTCAAAATTTCCCCGGAAAAGAGCAGCGACCGCCCTGCGTGGCTCATACGGGACTGGGTGGATTCCAGGCCCATGATGACGTTGGCCTTCGACTGCTCTCTGGCCCGCTCCAGCTCCTCGGTGGTGGGGCCGTTTGCCAGGAAGTCATCGATGACCCGGCGGATGGTGGCCAGGGCCTTGGCCTCCGTCTCCTTGTTCAGGGCCGTGTAGATACAGAAGACCCCCGTCTCCGCGTGGCCTGCGCCGTAGGAGTAGATGGAGTAGCAAAGCCCCTGCTGCTCCCGCACCTGCTGAAACAGCCGGGAGGACACGCCGCCGCCCAAGATCGCAGACAAGAGCTGCAGGGCAAAGCGCTTGGGGGAGTTGTAGTCCAGCCCCGGAAAGGCCAGGGTCAGGTGATTCTGCTCGATGGGCTTGGGGGTGGCGACAAAGGCCGGGGTATACGCCGCCGGGACCGGGGCTGGCGCGTTCCCCGCAGGCAGGGCGGAAAAACGACGCCGAATGTCCTCCAGGACTTCCTGGGAAAAGCTGCCCGTGAGGGCCACGACGGTGTTGTCCCCCCGGTAGTGGGCGTCGTGATAGGCCTTGAGAAACGCCCCCGTCATGGGGGCCAGGGTCTCCTCCCGGCCCAAAATGGGCCGGGCCAGCGGGCTGCCGGCAAAGACGGCCCCAAAGAGCTTTTCGGCGCAGAGGTCGTCCGGGGTGTCCTCATACATGTCGATCTCTTCTAAAATGACCCCCCGCTCGGTCTCCACCGCCTCCTGGGCGAAGGACGAGCAGTAGACCATATCAAAGAGGATGTCCAGCGCCTGGGGCAGGTGGTCGTCCAGGACCCGGCCGTAGAAGCAGGTACACTCCTTGGTGGTAAAGGCGTTCATCTGCCCGCCGATGGCGTCGGTCTCCCTGGCGATGTCCTGGGCCGTGCGGCGCTGGGTGCCCTTAAAGAGCATGTGCTCGATGAAGTGGGCCGCGCCGGATTCCTCCGGCGTTTCCTCCCGTGAGCCGCCCCCCACCCAGATGCCCAGGGCGGCGGAGCGCACGGTATCCATGGCTTCCGTCACCAGGCGGACGCCGTTGGGGAGAGTCTCGATCTGAACCATTGACAGGTCTCCTTCTTTGGTCACGTTACTTTTTCTTCTCCATGGTGGTGCCCAGGGATTTCTCCGCGATGGCTTCCAGCAGCACGGCGTGCTCCATCCGGCCGTCCAGAACGGTCACGGACCCCACCCCGTGCTCCACGGCGTGGATGCAGTTCATGGTCTTGGGGATCATGCCGCCGGCGATGAGGCCGCTGTCCATCAGCTCCTTGGCCCTGGCCACGTCCATGCGGGCGATGCGGGTGGACTGGTTGTGGCTGTCCACCAGGATGCCGTCGGTGTCGGTGAGGAAGATGAGCTTATCCGCGCCCATAGCCTCGGCCACGGCGCGGGCCGCGTCGTCGGCGTTGCAGTTCAGGGCGCCGCCGTCCTCGCTGCGGCTCACGGGCGAAACAACGGGCAGGAAGCCGCTGTCCAGCAGGGTCCGCAGGAGCCGGGGGTCCACCTTCGTGATGGTCCCCACCAGACCCAGTGCCTTGTCCTTCTGCCGGGCGGTGATGAGGCCCCCGTCCCGGCCGGACACGCCGCAGGCCTTTGCGCCGATGCGGTCCAGGGCGGAGACGATGGACTTGTTCACGCGGGCGGAGAGGGCCATCTCCGCCGTCTCCAATACGGTGTCGTCGGTCACGCGGTAGCCGTTCTCAAACACGGTGGGCACGTTCATCCGCTCCAGCAGGGAGGAGATCTCTTTCCCGCCGCCGTGGACTAAGACCACCCGCACGCCCACGGATTGTAGCGCGGCGGCGTCTTCCAAAATCGTATCGGTGGAGGCCGCGTCCAGGGCGGAGCCGCCGTACTTGATGACAATGGTCCGGCCCTCGTACTGGCGGAGCTTGGGCAGCACGTCCAGCAGGGCGCGGACCTTGCTCATGCCGTCCATGCCGTGCTGCACGTCGTAGTCGTGCAGATACTGCTTGGCATAGTCTACGTCAGAGGGGCAGTCAATATACTCGATGCCGCGCTTCTGGCGGGTCTCCGCCCCCTTGCCGGTGAGCAGGATGACCGTTGGCTCGTCGCAGCTCATCACGGCCTGCTTGATGGCTTCGCCGCGGTCGGGGACGATGGAGTAGTCGCTGGTCCCCTGGGCCACATACTGGGCGATGTCCCGGCAGATGTTCTCCACCGGCTCCTCGCCGGGGTCCTCCTCGGTCAGGATGACCAGGTCGGAATACTGCCCGGAAATTTCGCCCAGGTCCTTCCGCCGGTCATAGGCCTTGTAGCCGGGGCAGCCGAACACGGTGACGATCCGGCGGCCGGGGTACTCCTCCCGCACCGAGCGGAAGAGCGTCTCGAAGGACAGCCGGTTGTGGGCATAGTCCACGATCACGCTGACCTTTTCGTCCGCATTGGCATAGACCTCCATCCGGCCCGGCACGCGGGCCTTCATGAGGCCCGCAAAGGCATACTGCTCCGGCACGCCCACGGCCTCGCACACGGCCAGGGCCGCCAGGGCGTTCTGGACGTTGAACAGACCCGGCATGGTCAGCCGGAACTCCCGGCTGTACCGGGGGGTCTTCACGCGGAACAGAATGTCTCCCCCGGCCTTTCGGACCTGGGATCCAAAGATGGTGGCGGAGGGGTCCGTCTGGGAGAAGGTGATGATGCGGGGACAGCTCTTCCGGGCCGCTTCCAGCACCCGGTCGGCATGGTCGCAGTCCAGGTTCACGCAGGCGGCGGCGGCTTGGGCGAAGATGCGGAGCTTGGAGGCGAAGTAGTCCTCAAAGTCCGGGTGCTCGATGGGCGAGATATGGTCCATGCCGATGTTCAGGAACACGGCGGCGGCAAACTCCACGTTCTTCACCCGGTCGTATTTCAGCGCCTGGCTGGAGACCTCCATGCTCAGATAGCGGATGCCGGAAGACACGGCGTTGGCAAAGTGCCGCTCCAGCTCCAGGGGTTCGGGGGTGGTCAGGTGGGACTCGAACTTCTCCACGCCGTCATACGTCTCGATGCCGCCGATGACGCCGCTGGGGGCCTGCTTCTTGGCGGCCAGATACTCGTCAAAGATATACTTGAGGTAGTAGGTGGTGGTCGATTTGCCCTTCGTGCCGGTCACGCCCACCACGCCCAGCTTGGCGGAGGGGTGGTTGTAATAGAAATCCGCCAGGTAGGCCATGGCCAGACGCACGTCGCTGACCTGGATGCAGGGCAGGTCTACCTGGTCGTACTTCTTCTCGGACAGGTAGACGAAGGCGCCCTTTTCCTTGGCGGACTGTAAAAATTCAGGCTTAAAATGGGCGCCCTTGCAGATGAACAGGGTGCCGGGGATCACATCGCGGGAGTCGCAGCTGACCAGCGCCACCTCTCTGGTGAGGGGTGCGCCGGAGAAATCCAGCTGAAGGTTTTTCCGCTGGAGCAGCTGAATGTACTCCCCCAGGGGGTAGAGGGTAAGATCCATAGTTTTTGATCGTCCTTTCGTAACGCCTTCCCCTGGGGGGAAGGTGGGCCGGCGAAGCCGGGTCGGATGAGGGCTGCGTTGCAGAGAGAAGGCGTCGTGTACCATGGCAGCGCGTTCCTGGGACGGCGTGACCGAGGACGCGAACTGGATAACCGTGGACAAGGCGGCATTCGAGCGCGTGGAAAACGTCGAGGTTGATTTCACGCTCTTCCGCTACGGCGCTGACATGGCGTACATCATGTTCGCCGACTCCTCCTGGACGAGCCAGTACTGGGGCACGGACGATTCCGCTGTGGAGGCGACCAACGCGACCGTGACCGGCGCGGGCGACTACACCGTGGGCCTGGACTTCACCGCGACTGAAGCGGGCGCGGCTTCCGGCGTTGCCTTTACCGCGCTGGGCATCAAGCACGGCGAAAAGCTCTTCCCCGGCATGTCCATCAAGCTCAACGACATCCGCATCAACGGCGAATCCGTTGCGTTCACCAAGGGCTACACCTCCTCTGACGATAAGGTGGAAACCCGCATGAACATCATGAACGAATGGGTTGCCGAAGTTCCCAACGACGCTTCTGTCCGCTCCTACGACAAGGACCTGACGGGC
>OLQA01003160.1_pt1 | contig 12076 bp, 10 predicted proteins | sample 1673151 | NCBI WGS metagenome assembly OLQA01 (sample SAMEA3136760, study PRJEB25190) | human gut metagenome | biome: human gut; feature: human-associated habitat; material: faeces | place: Austria | collected 2013 | reverse complement strand
AGGGAATATAATTGAATAAGATCTCTAAGAAGATTGTAGCGCTGGCTACCATGGCGGCATTTGTGCTGACCCTCGTTCCAGCTGCTGCTTTCGCTGCTCATGAGCCATCTACTGCTGATGTATCTTATCAGGCATCTGATATTGAAGTCACTGTTAATGGCAATGCTGTTACCAGTGAAACTGCGATTGATGCAGGTGATCAGATCGCAGTTAAGTTTATCCTCAGAGATGGTAGTGGTCAGACTACCAGCACCGCTCAGGATGTTAGACTCTGGGCAGTTGACTCCAAGGGGAACATTACTGATGCATTGCAGGATGTTTCTGGCCAGTGGAAATCCTCTACTCTGGCTGGTATGACTGATACTTACTATGGCAACATTGCCAACGACGATGTATATAACTTCACATTTACTCGTGGAGACAAATATACGCTTTATGTTACGGCGTTGAATTATGATAACGGTACTGGCGTAACATCCGTTGATGATCTTCAGAAACTGGCAAAAATTGGCGTTGTTGAACTCCAGGTAAACGATCCTGAAGTTGTTGCTGATCGTCTCGCTTTCTGGGGTAAAGATGGCGACAATCCATTACAGCCAGTAAGTGCTGACAATGAAAACATTGTTACATTAGATCTGCTCGATCCTGCGCAGCTCGGCAATTTTGAATTTGGTGTAGATACTTACACAATCGAAGGTTTTGCATATCAGAAAGATGATTCTCGTGCTGCCGGCGTCGAATTGAGCTTGAGCGCTAGCCGTGGTTCTGATGTCATCGATCTGGACAAAACCACTGTTACTACTGATTCTAACGGCAAATTCTCTATCACTTTCAAGATGAGATCCGAAGATAACGCTAACATCTATGTAAAGGGTGCTGACGTTAACTACACCATCCGTGTTTTAGCGGAAAGTTCTGCTGCTGCTACCATTGACACTGTTGAAGAAAACGGCTATGTACTGGCTGGTGACAGTGAATGGTGGTATGAAGGTGCTACCTTGTTCACCAACGCTGTTCAGTTTGAACTGAAAGATGCTAATGGTAACGTATTGAACACTGAAGATGCTCTGACCAATGAACCTGCTGCTGATAAATATGGTGAAGAAGGCGCAGCACATGTTGACTACCTTGATATCACGAGCGTTGGCAATGGTTCTAAGATCACAGAAGCAGATCTCGTTCTTGCTTACGACAAAGACAATGGCGTTTACACTCTGAAATATGTTGGCGATGATGCAGAAGCTGACCTTGTTCCAGGGAAGTATACTGTTGAAGTTGGTCTTTTGAGCAAAGATTGGGCTGTAGCAAGCTTCAATGTTGCTGATTTTGGCGACATTGAAGATGTTGATCTCACCATGACTGCAGCAAATAACTATGGTACTGATAAAGATAGCCATGCCATCACCGACGAAGTAACTCTTGGTCAGAAGGTGACTGTTAAGGCTTGGTATGTAGATGCTAATGGCATCCGTGTTCCTGCCCAGGATGCTCAGTTTGGTATTGATGGTAAAGCCGTATATCAGAGCAGCATCCAGCCTGTAAAAGGTGAAGCAGCAACGGGCGTATTTACAACACTTAATAACGAACCAGCAAATGAATCTCTGCTTGGTACCCAAATTATCGTAAGCTTGTTTGACGATAAAGCTAAACAGCTTGCTCAGGAAACCTTGACTGTCGTTGATGCTTACAATACCTACGGCCTCGCATTTGACTCTACCCAGGGCCCAGCTAACGAAGAAAACAAAGTTACTGTATCTGTTGTAGACGCAGATGACAATGTAGCAAACGTTAGAGGTACTATCGAATATTATATTGCAGATCAGAGCAACGAAGATGCAAACATTGATATCGCTGCTACAGATGTAACTGGCGGTAAAGGTACCCTGACTATCTACTCTGATAAGGAAACCACCGTAGATATCGTTGTTGCTGTTAAAAATGCAACCGGTGCTATCTACCCAGCTACCCTTGAATACACTGTTGGTGCAGAAGATATCAATGCTGAAAACACTGTTGTTATGACCATTGGTTCTACCGACTATGTTGTAAACAACGACATTGTTAAAGGTGACGCTGCTCCTTATGTAGACGAAGCTTGGAGAACCATGGTTCCATTCCGTGTACTTGGTGAAACCTTTGGTGCTACCGTAGATTGGGATCAGGACAGCCAGAGCGTTATCTACACCTATGGTGATACTGAACTCGTGATGACCATCGGCGAAGACACCTACACCATCAACGGTGAAGAATTCAACATGGATACTGCTCCAGTTCTTGATGGCGATCGTACCTATGTACCAGTTCGTTTCGTTGGTGAAGCTCTTGGCTACACCGTAACTGCTCTGCAGGACGGCGAAACCGGTCTGACTGCTTCTGTTGTATTCCAGAAGTAATCGTCTTTACGATCACACTCTGACTGAGTGAATCAAACCCCGTGACGAAATTTCGTCGCGGGGTTTTTCGCATGTTGTGGAGCGAAAATTTCCCGGTGGGCGAGGGGATTTTGCGTTGCGTGCGGGACGGGGATGCGCTATGATGACGGTAGAAGGGAGGGATGGTTATGCTGTTTCGGGATTTGCCGGGTGTGACGACGTGCCGGTTTAAGCAGGGGGAATACCTGCTGCGGCGCGGGGAGCCGATGCTGTATGTGTACTATCTGAAAAAGGGCGAGGTGAAACGCGAGGTTTTGACGCCGTATGGCTCGGAGATGATCAACACGATCAAGGTTGGTGGTCAGATCACGGGATCGATCGTGGGGCTGCTGGAGATCTACGATTCGCGTTTCAATGGCTATTGTAGCGACGATTTTATCGCGATCGAGGATTGTGTGTGCTATCGGGTGCCGGTGGAGGTGTGTATGCGCTATCTTGGCGAGCATCCGGAGCTGTTGGCGGAGGCGCTGACGATGGCGATGGATCTTTTTGACGAGATGGAGGCGTTGTTTCTCAACAAGCGCGATCTGACGGCGCCGCAGCTGGTGTGCGAATTTTTGCTGACGCATGGGCTGGAGCGCGCGGAAGGTTTGGTGCTGCCGAAAAAATTTAACAATGTGGAGATCGCGAAGCACTTGAGTATGCACAGTGTGACGGTGTCGCGGATCATGAGCGCGCTGAAGCGCGAGGGTGTGGTGGTGCGCACGGCGGAGGGATGGCTGTTGCGTGACACGGAGGCGCTGCACGAGTATTTGGACGGGACGCGGAAAATGAAATATGACTGAGTTTTTGCCAGCCTGTGGGGGCTGGCTTTTTTCGCGCGAATTTTCGGGGAATTTTTGCGGAAAGTTTAACGGCCGTTATGGTTGGCGGGCGATGGATGGCATAAAATGAGCTTATCAAAGAAACGGAGGTAATTTTCATGGGCAGACCAACTATTTATCCTACGGGGACAACGATTTATGATCCGGAAAAGGCGTGGAACGGGTATACGCTGTTTCCGATCGACGACATTGGCGCGATCCTGATCGATATGAATGGGCGCGTTGTGAAGGTGTGGAAGGATTTCCAGGGCTTTCCAAACAAGCTGCTGCCGGGCGGTTATGTGCTGGGATCGCTGGGCGCACGCGACAGCGCGTTTTCCTATCAGGACCAGACGGATGTGACGCAGCTGGACTGGGACGGCAATGTTGTGTGGAAATTTGACCACAAGGAATACATTGAGGACGAGGGCAAGGAGCCGATGTGGATGGCGCGCCAGCATCACGATTACCAGCGCGAAGGGAATCCGGTTGGCTATTATGTGCCGGGGATGGAGAGCAAGACGGATGGCGGCAACACGCTGATCCTTTGCCACGAAACGATCCACGACCACAAGATCAGCGACAAGCAGCTGTTGGACGATGTGTTCATTGAGGTGGACTGGGAAGGAAATATTGTCTGGGAATGGCATGTGAGCGATCATTTCCGCGAGCTGGGATTTTCTCAGGCGGCGAAGAATGTGCTCTTCCGCAATCCGAACCAGCATTTCACGAACAATGGCGAGCTTGGCGACTGGATGCACATCAATTCGATGAGTGTGCTGGGCCCAAATAAATGGTACGATGCTGGCGACGAACGCTTCAAGCCGGAAAACATCATTTGGGATGCGCGCGAAGCGAATATCCTGGCGATCATCGACAAGGAAACGGGCAAGATTGTCTGGAAGCTGGGCCCGGATTTCACGGAGACGAAGGAATCGCGCAAGATCGGCCAGATCATTGGTCAGCATCATGTGCACATGATCCCACAGGGGCTGCCTGGCGAAGGGAATATCCTGATCTTTGACAACGGTGGCTGGGCTGGCTACGGTCTGCCGGATCGCATGAGTGTCGACGGCACGAAGGTGGACAAGCGTGACCACAGCCGTGTGCTGGAGATCGATCCGACGACGCTGAAGGTGGTCTGGAGCTATGTGGGCAGCGACAGCGAGCAGGGAATGATGGGCCTGACGAACAACACGACGTTCTACAGCCAGCTCATCAGCGCGGCGCAGCGTCTGCCAAACGGCAACACGCTGATCACGGAGGGCTGCTTCTGCCGTCTCTTCGAGGTGACGCCGGAGAAGGAGATTGTCTGGGAATATCGTGCGCCGTTCGATCATCTGTCCAGAAGCCCATACATCTATCGCGCTTATCGCTATCCATACGATTATGTGCCACAGCTTGAAAAGCCTGTGGAAACACCGGTGGAACGCGTTGACTGCATGACGTTCCGCATGCCGGGCGCTGCGGAAGGGATGCTCGAAAACATTACGACTGTTCCGGAAGCGCTGGGCTACACGAGCGAAATGGCTGCCTGCGTCACGGAGGATGACGACGAAAACGCGGGCGATCTGTTCTGACGATTGCAAGTGGAGCGGGGGCGCTCCCCGCTTCGCTATATAAGGAAAGGAGAAAATCATGTCGAGTAATACTGTATTATGGGGACGCAGCCGCAATGATCTGATCAAACTGGCGATCACTGTGCTGCTGCCGCTGTTTATTTTCCTGGTGCCGACGAACGATGTGTTCACGGCGGATTTTAGATTGTTCCTTGTCATCACACTCATCGCAATCATTTCTTTTGCTACCGATTCTCTGCCACAAACAGGCGTCGCGATCGCGCTGCCGGTGGCGTATGTGGTGCTCGGCATTGCGCCGGGGGATGTCGTTTTCTCAGCCTGGCTGAATTATGTGCCATGGATGATGATCGGCGCGCTGATCCTGTCCTTGGTGCTGGAAAAAACACAGCTCATGAAGCGCATCGCTTATCACTGCATTCTGCTCACTGGCGCGAGCTACAAGGGCATTGTCATGGGGCTGATCCTGGCTGGCGTGATCATGAACCTTTTCATCATGGACAACTCGATCATCCCAATGGCGGCGCTGGCGTACGGCGTTTGCCGCGCGATGAATCTGAAACCGGGGCAGGCTTCTGCCGGGATCATGCTGGCGGCTGCGTTCAGCGCGCTGACGCCGATGAACTGGCTGTACAGCTCCAACCTGGCGATTCTCATCGGGCTGGGACAGTCTTCCGGCGGTCCTGCGAGTATCGGCTGGTTTGAAGTTATCCAGCATCAGCTGCCAATGGTGCTCTACACTGTTGGGCTTGGTGTGCTCTGCCTGGTGCTGTTCCGTCCTGAGGAACAGATCAACGGGAAAGATTATTTCCGCGGCGAACTGAACAAAATGGGCAGCATGAGCAAGGACGAAAAGAAGGCGCTCGTTATCCTGCTGATCCTCTTTGCGCTGCTCGTCACCTCCAGCCTGACTGGGCTGGAACCTGGCTGGCTGTTTGCGATCGTTCCTTGCCTTTGCTTCCTGCCGGGCGTGGATCTGATGAACGACCAGGATGTGTACAAGATCAACTGGGGCTTCATTTTCTTCATCGCTGGCTGCTTGTCGATCGGTAACGTTGCTGGCAGCCTTGGCGTTGGTGCAGCGGTTTCGAATTATGCACTGCCTGTGCTCGAAGGAAAGAGCTACTATGTGTTCTTCCTGTTCTGCTGGCTCTTGTTCTTCCTCTGCAATTTCCTGCTCACACCGCTGGCAATGATGGCTGCGTTTACGCAACCGCTGACAGAGATCGCCATCAATCTCGGCATCGATCCAACGACGGTCTACTTCATCGTCACCAGTGGTTTGGACCAGATCGTATTCCCTTATGAATATGCGCTGTACTTGCTCGTCTTTGCGTTTGGCATGATCAAGATGAAGCATTTCGTGAAGGCGATGATCTTCAAGATCATTTTGAACTTCGTGATCGTCTTTGCGCTGTTGGTGCCATATTGGAACATGATGGATCTCATCTACATTCATTGACGATGATCGGATCGCTGCCCTCCGCCGTTGACGGAGGGCAGTTTTTCTGGAGGTGAAGCTATGCGATCCCATCCTTATCAATGGCGGGCGCTGCTGTTGATGATGCTGGCCTGGTCGGTGATCGGGCTGGTGCACAACGGCATCTCGTTTCTCTTTCCGTATTTTTCCGAGACGTTTGCGCTGAGCACAGCGCACAATGGCTATCTTACAGGGACGCTCGCGTTTTTCTGGACACTGTCGATCCTTGTGAATGGTCCGCTGGCCGATCGCATTGGCCAGGTGCGGCTGATGGTGCCGGGATTGGTGCTGGGGGCTGTGGCCTTCGGGCTTTCGGCAGCAGTTGGTTCGGTGGCGCTGCTCTATGTGCTGACAGCGCTGGCTGGATTTGGCTGCGGCGCGATCGTGCCGGCGAGTTTGTCGTTTCTTGCTGAGCAGAGCGCGCCGGAAAAGCGCGGCCTCTTTTACGGCGCAGCGCAGTCGAGCTACACGCTGATCGGTTCGGCGATCGGTGCGGTGGTGTTCACGCGGCTTGCTGCGACGGCGGTTGGCTGGCGCGGGAGCTATCTTGTGATCGCAGGACTCTTGGCGCTGGGTGCGCTGCTGCTCTTTGTCTGCGGGCGTGGGATCCCGCGCAGCAGCGAGACGACGAGCGGTGACAAGCAGAGCTTTCGCGCGCTTCTGCGCCATCGCAATGTGGTGCTGAGCACGGTGCTGGCTTGTCTGGCGATGATGTGGTATTTCACAGTTGCTGCCTATACGATCCTCTATCTGATGGAAGCACGGGCGCTTTCGGCGGTGGCTGCTGGCGCGATCTTCGCAGGATTTGGCGGCGGCGGATTCATTGGCGAATTTGGCGCGCCGTTTGTTTCTGACCGACTCGGCCGCAAAACCACCGTCGTTCTGGCGGCGGTGCTGGGCGGCGCGTGCTATGCGGCGTTTGTGCTGCTGCCGCTTTCGAGCCTGGGGCAGACGCTGGCGTTGGCGGGCGCGTCCTGTTTCATGAGCGGGGCGATGGCGATCTGCAATTCGGTGATCCCGAGCGAATCGGTGCCGGAATCGCTCGTCGCCAGCGCGACATCGTTCACGCCGGCCTGTGGCGAATGTATGGGCGGCGTGGTAGCGCCGGTCGTCGCCGGGATGATCTCCGGCGCGGTGGGAACCAGCCAGGTGATGCATCTGCTCATTTTGCTGCCATTCCTCGTGGCTGGCGGCGTGCTCCTTTTGCGCGAAACGGCGCCGGCGGTGCTGGAACGTCGCCGCGCACGCTGAAAGATCTTGGCCGCTGTTTCTCTGTTCTGCGGAGAGACGGCGGCCAAAATTTTGCACAAAAAACGAACATATGTTCTTGAAATCCAGGCGAAATCTGTGATACCATAGAGAAAAGCGAACATATGTTCGATTGGAGGGAGCGAGATGCAGCGTTGGTATGTGGCGATCGACCTGAAATCATTCTATGCCTCGGTGGAATGTGTGGACAGAGGGCTGGATCCGCTGGCGACCCATTTGGTCGTGGCGGATGCGTCGCGCACGAACAAGACGATCTGTCTGGCGGTGACGCCGAGCCTGAAGGCGATGGGCGTTGGCGGGCGGCCGCGATTGTTCGAGGTGAATCACGCTGTCGAAGAGATCAACGCCTGGCGAAAAACGAAGGCGCGGGCGCCGCTTTCCGGCGCTTCGGCGGATGCGAAGGAACTGGACGAAAATCCGCGCTTGGCGCTGGAGCCGATCGTGGCGCCGCCGCGCATGGCGCGCTACATGGAGGTGAGCCTGCAGATTTACAGCATTTACCTGCGCTATATTGCGCCGCAGGATATGGTACCGTATTCGGTGGACGAGGTTTTCATCGATGTGACGCCGTATCTGCGGACGTATGACATGGAGCCGTGGGAGCTGGCGCGTTTTCTCGTGGATAGGGTGCACGCGGAGACAAACATTACAGCGACGGCAGGCGTGGGCACCAATCTCTTTCTGGCAAAGGTGGCGATGGATATTCTCGCCAAGCGCATGCCGGCTGACGCCAAGGGTGCGCGGTTGGCGGTGCTCGATGAGCAGCATTTTCGCGAGACGCTCTGGGACCACCGCCCGATCACGGATTTCTGGCGCGTTGGGCGAGGCACGGCGCGCAGGCTGGAGAAGCTCGGCATCTACACGATGGGCGATATCGCGCTCTGCTCTGAGGGTGCGGAGGGGGCGTTTTATAACGAAGAGAAGCTCTACAAGCTCTTCGGCGTTGGCGCGGAGCTGTTGATCGATCATGCCTGGGGCTGGGAACCGGCGACGCTGGCGGAGATCCGCAATTATCAGCCGCAGAACAACAGCCTGAGCTCCGGACAGGTGCTGCACGAGCCCTACAGCGCCGAAAAAGCGCGGCTTGTGACGCTGGAAATGGCTGAGCAGATGGCGCTGGATCTTGTGCGCAAGCATGTGCTCACCGACCAGCTGGAGCTCACGATCGGCTACGACGTGGCGAATATCGGTCCAGGCAGCACGTATCGCGGCGAGATCCACATCGATCATTACGGGCGCGCTGTGCCCAAGCATGCGCACGGCACCGTCCATCTGGAACGTCACAGCGCGTCGTCGCAGGACATCATCACAGCCACGGCGGCGCTCTTTGACCGCATCGTCGATCCCTCGCTGCTGATCCGGCGCATCACCATCGACGCCTGCCATGTTCTGCGCGAGAACGACCGCCGTGCCGCGCCGCGCCAGCTGAGCCTTTTCGACGCGCAGCCGCAGACAGAGAAAGACGCCCGCGCGCGGGAGCGGCGTGTGCAGGAGACGGTGCTCTCGCTCAAGGCGCGATTTGGCAAAAATATCCTGCTGCGCGCCACCAGTCTTGAAGATGGCGCCACCGCCATGCAGCGCAATGCACAGATAGGAGGTCACAAAGCATGAACCCACGTTATGAAGCGATCTTGCACAAACCCCACCATGTATCCAAGCGTCATCCGCCGATGTCGCGCGAAAAACGCGCCGCTCAGTTTGCAGCGTTTTCGGCGCTCAGCGGCTACGACGAACGCATCCGCGCGCTGGAGGAAGAAAGCCAGCGCGAGCCGGCGCCGGATTTCGATTACGGCGGACTATGAAAAAAGCGCAGTCCCTGCGACGTTGTGTCGCGGTGACTGCGCTTTGTTGTTATTCTTCTTTGTTCAGCACATCCTGCATGTAGACGGTGCCGTCGGTGAGATGTTTCCAGTAAACGTTGTTGCCATCGATGAGCATGTAGCTTTGCGGGCTGCCCTGCTTTGGCAGGGTGGTGGAGCCTGGATTCATGTAGCGATGGGTGGAAAACGTTTCGTTGGCAGGGATGTGGGTGTGGCCGTGGAGCAGGATCGTGCGCGGAGTGGCCAGCGGCGGCAGGCTGCGGTTGTTGTAGCGATGGCCGTGGGTGACGAATACCGGCGTGTTTTCGAGCCAGAGATAGGTGTAGTCGGCCATGCATGGGAATTCGAGCATCATCTGGTCGACTTCCGCTTCGCAGTTGCCGCGCACGGCGATGATGTGTTCCTTGTGTTCGTTCAGGAGCGCGCTGACGATCTTGGGATCGTATTCGCCAGGCAGATTGTTGCGTGGGCCGTGGTAGAGCAGGTCGCCGAGGAGCACGAGCATGTCGGCGCCTTCTGCGACGAAACGCTCAAGCAGCTGGCGCGTGCAGGAGCCGCTGCCGTGGAGATCGGATGCGATGAGGTATTTCATGGAAAGTTCCTTTCTATATCATATGGTAGATTTTTTCGACGGATGGAAACGCAGAACGAGCACTGTGGCGATGATGATGAAGATAATGAGCAGGAGATACATCATGCGGAAACCGAGCATGTCGCTGAGCGTGCCGGCCAGCAGCGCGCCAAAACCGATGCCCAGGTCAAAGCCGATGAAGAAGGTGCCGTTGGCTGCGCCGAAACGCTCGCTTGGCGCGTTCATCACAGACAGGCTCTGCATCGTCGTCTGCGCGCCGCCAAAGCCAGAGCCGTAGAGAAAACCGCTCAAAAGGAGCATCGGCAGATTTTGCGCAAACGCCAGAAGCAGCATCGCTGCCAGCATGAAAACGAGGGATGGCAGCGTCGTCGCGATGACGCCGAAGCGGTCGATGGCGTGGCCGATGAAGGCGCGCACGAGCAGCAGCCCGATGGCGTAGATCGTGAAGAAATAGCCCGTGTTACCGAGGCCGAGGGTTGTGCCATAGAGCGGCACGTAGGTTGTCACGGCGCTCATTGTGAGGGTGATAAAGCCCATGATCACCGCCGGCAGCACAGCGCTTTTTTCAAAAATATCGCGTTTGTCGCGCTTTTTCGATTGGCGTTCCACCGGCGTTTCCTGCTGCAGCGTGCGGTCGAATGGGAAGAAAAATCCCAGCGCCAACGCCACCACGAGAAAAGCCGAGCTGATGTGGATCATATTCGCGAAGCCGACGCTGTCCATAAGCTCAACCGCCAGCGCCGGCGCCACAGCCAGCGCCAGCGACATCGACATGCCGAAGATGCCGATGCCTGTGCCGGTGAGATGGCGCGGAATGATGTCCGTGGCGATCGTGGAGGTCGATGTCGAAGCGAAGCTCCAGTCGATCCCGTGGAGCACGCGCAGGATCAGGATCAATGCGATCGTTGTCATGAACGAGTAGCAGAAGATCAGCACCGCGAGCAGGATCATACTAATGAAGAAAACACCACGGCGGCCGAAATGGTCCAGCACATCTCCGGCGATCGGGCGGATGATCACCGAGCCCACCGTGAAAATACTGATGCAGACCCCCGTCATCGTTTCGCTGATGCCGAGATCTTGGAAATACAGCGGCAGCGACGGGTTGATCATGTTGAAACTGAGAAAGATCAGAAAGTTGATGCCCATGATCATGATGAATGGGCGCGTCCAGAGCTTTTGTGCCATTATTTGCTCTCTCCTTCCTCAGAGGTCGTCTCGGAGGACGCCGCGTCAGATTTTTGGCTGCCAGGCGTCTCCATCGGGTCGAAACGTGTGAGATTGTATTCGTTGATCACCGAGATCACCTTGCTGGCGTAGTACGGATCCGTCGCATAGCCGCCTTCCTGCAGCGCACGCGCAGCGACCGCCGGTGACTTGGCGCCGACAGCGTCGGCATAATTTTCGTTGGAGACAATGAGCTCGGCATAGTCCTCGAAGCAGTCTGCCGGGCTTGAGTAGACACAGAAATAATCGCGGATCGTCGTTTCTGTGCCGTCGTAGTATTCCGTTGTCGCAAGTTTGACACTGCGGTGATGGCCGTGGGCCTTGATGCCGAAATAATTATTATAATCGAATGAGAGCTGAGACTCGCCAAAATTACTTTCCAAAGCCGCCTGTGCCAGCATCACAGAAGGATAGAGGCCCGTGTCGTCGTATTTTTCGGCGATCGGCCCCAGCGCGTTGAAAAAGCTGGACGGATCCCCCACCTGGTAGGTCACATCCTCGCTTTTTGGCTGTTCCACATATTCCGTCAGGCCGATCAGATTGATCGCACACAGCGCCAAAAACACCGCGATCGCAAAGACGAACGTGTTCATCACCGTATCCGCACGCCGCGGCTTGCGACGTTTCGCCGGGCGACGTTTGGCAGCAGCCGACGGCTTGTGCGCTTTATGCGACGCCGTCGCGCTTTTGCGCGCGCTCGCAGTGCGCGTTCCTGACGACCGTTTTTTTGTAGGCGCAGAAGATTTGCGCGGGCTCATGCATTCACACTCCTCTCTTGTGAGACATCTATATATTATATCATGCCTGGAAAATTAGCGCAAATGCAGAAATTGCAGCACAAAAGTTTAGAAATTTTATTGAAATATCAGAATTACA
>OLQA01003154.1_pt1 | contig 12085 bp, 7 predicted proteins | sample 1673151 | NCBI WGS metagenome assembly OLQA01 (sample SAMEA3136760, study PRJEB25190) | human gut metagenome | biome: human gut; feature: human-associated habitat; material: faeces | place: Austria | collected 2013 | reverse complement strand
AGCATTTGTCAATCGTTCTTCAAAATTTTAGGGGAAATACCTAAAGATACAAAAAAGCCAACTAATTCGCAATACTTTTAGTATGAATTAGTTGGCTAATCTTATGCTATTTACTGAATGTCCCTAAATATAAGGAGGTATGTCGTAATGCACGATGGACCTCCATTTTTCCATTTACACAAAATATTTTATAGTGCGGCCCAATCCAAGCCCGGAAGGCAGAACATAGATTATCTCTATACCTTTCCGCAGAAAACCTTTCGAACGGCGGAAAGGTATAGCCACTGTAAAGCGAAGGCGTTTTTAAGATAATCTATAAGCTATACCTAAATTTCAATCTATTTACCTACTATTTTGCTTCAGGATTTACAAATGACGCTTTCAATGAAGGAAGGAATTCATTTCTGTTATCACACCTAAAACTACCACTGAATTCATTCTTATCATTTTCTCCGATTGCAATACTTATTTTATTCCAACCCTGCAATAGAGGTAGCTCCTTATAAGTAACTTCATATCTATTTTTCTCGGCAGCTGCATATACTTCATCATTAATAGAAAGCTGGCATTTTTTAGTTTTCACAACTAATGTCAGTTTAGGCATATTGGGCTCTATCAGCAAATCATTCAGAGGACGAGGACTAAACACATAAATGTCCAAAATCCGCCCCATAGTTGTTTTTATCAGTTTATCTCTCACAGCAGCAGGAAAAACCAGTTGATTATCACGTAAGAAAAAAAGCTCGTTCGATTTTACTTCAATCTCTTGGCAGTCAATGCCTGCATTTTTCAAGATTGCCCTTAATGTATTGTACCCCTTTTCTGAGTTCGTAAATTCTTTCAGTGTACTGATGTAAAAACAGGAAGCCCCATTTTGATATCTCACGAATACAGGAGTGGCAGCTGTACATTCATATTCGCTTCGTATGGTACCAGCTGTCTTTATCTCTTCCGGACGTTTGTTCCAGGCTCTCCAATCCGTTTTACAAGCATTCAACAAGACCTCTCCTTCCTCTACCAAGGCCCCTTTCAAAGAATATTCCGAAGCATCCGCCCGCTGAAGTTCACAGAAATAGAAATCTGAATTATTCAACCCACGTATCCATGATTTCTGAACCGGCAGGAAAGATGAACGCTTCAAATTATCCAACGTTACAGAAAGGGGCAGTATCTCATTATACACATTTACCGTTTCAGGGGTCAGTCCCCATATCCAAACATCGGCTCCTTTAGCAAGATTGACCAACATGCTCTTCTTTTCTGCGGCAGGCAGATCATAAGTACCATCTACAATATAAATCATTTGTGCAGGAGCAGTTATTTTAGTAGAAAACTTCACCCCTTGTGCATCCATTATACCTTTCAATTTACTATCCTTTCTTCCTATAAAAATAATTTCCTTATACTTCTCAGAAGGAAACGCTTCCGGAGCCTCATACTGCTTTTTATCAATCTCAGCATATGACGACCAAGCAGGATGCTTTGGTGCATTGGCAGCACGCATAGCATCATACATAGGCCATGGGTCATACAAGGGCAGATTAGGATCATATCCCGGATTGAATGTAGTACAATAAGGTCCTACACGTTCCGGTTGTACGCCTGGTACTCCCTCCTTATATTCTGTAAAGAAAACGCCATCCCGGCTGATATCCGGTTTTGAAGTCAAATCTTTTTTACCCAGCGGCAAAGGTTTCAAAGAATACCATGCCATGTTGAACACTGTACTGTAAGAAGCATCCATAGAACGTTGATTGGCCAACAAATGATAACACTCATTTGCCAATCCCTCCATACGTCCAAGCTGAGATTCATAAGCTCTTTCACCGTTATATTTTGCGACCTGCTCCGGTGTACCATAGTAAGCCATACTATGTTCACCAATTCCCCAAGGCTTACCTATTTCAATCCAACGTTTCATTGAGTTCATATCACCATAATGCCCTACAGTGACAGGCAATATACCATCGCCATCATCCTCTCCATCCGACGAAACCCATGGGCGGGTAGGATCATTCAACCGCACAATATTTCTCCACTCCTCCCAAGCTTTTTTCTGAGGAGTCATCAGCTCCGGTCTGTTGAATACATGCAAAATTACCGGTTTATTTTCATTACTGATACTCCATCCAAAAACAGAAGCATGATTACGATCTCTAAGAACAAAACGCGTCAAATGTTCTTTCGAAGCTTTCCAGAAAAGTTCAGAATCCAACTTCGGACCGCCATCACTAGCCCAGTTAGCAGTTTCATTCAACACACAAATACCCATTTCATCCGCAACGTCCAAGTAAAAACGGGGATAAACTTGTGCATGAGGACGAACCGCATTTCCATTCATACCTTTAATAGCTGTAAACCAAGCCCAAGCATATCTACGAGTCATCTGCGGAATCCCCATAAAATGCCAAGAGTCACCTCTCAGTTGATACGGTTTACCATTCAAACATTGAACAGTACCATTCAATGTCCACTCACGCCAACCAAAACGCTCATATTTTACATCTAAATTTTGTTTTTTCACTTTTAGAGACAGCAACAGTGCATAAAGATTAGGACATTCTGGAGTCCAAAATCTCAATTCATCTGAAACAGGCACTTGTAGTACTACTTTTGTAGAAGCATTAGCCGGAACAGACACTTTCACAGCTTTCACTTCCAATACTTTTTTCCCTAACTTCCAAACCGGAAGCGGAGCAGAGTTAACATCTGTTCCAGCTAAATTAACCCATTCGTTAATATCACCCTGAACCTGCAAATCAGCCTTTTTTGCCATATTATTTTGCACAGTCACTTCCAATTCCAGTATTCCTTTAGATACTAGAGGTTTCACAAATATGTCTTCCACATGCACCTTAGGTAAGGCCAGCAGATACACATCCTGCCAAATACCGGCAATGTGATATCCCCACATAGAGCCAGCCGGTACAATACGGCGTCCAATTGTAGAATTATCCTCAAATAGGGACTGGCTACGCACTCCTACCAATACTTCAACTGTTTCACCTGCATTTACTTTATCTGTAATATCGATACTAAAAGGCAGAAAGAGGTCAAAGTTCTCACCAACTTTCTCCTTATTAATATAAACTTCCGTTGCGCCGGCCACTGCTTCAAAATAAAGTTTTATCTGTTGTCCAGTCCATTCGGTAGGTATAGTAACTTTTTTCCTCATCCAAGCCATCTTCACTTGTTCCCATTCCTTTGGATAAGACGGGTAGTTACGATGGTCTGGCCCTTCAAGATTTCTATTCGCAAAAGCGTTTATGTTCCAAGGTGAAGGTATTTTTATCCTAATATCACTCCATTGTTTTTCTTCCGGTAAAGATAATTCAGGAGCCACTCCTTTTCCTTGCACATAGGTTGACGGCAATGAAACCGGTTGAAAGTCCCAGAAACCATTCAAGCACACTTCCGACCTATATTCCTTTTCCATTCGGTTCACAATACCCTCACTTGGTGCAAATGGATAATTATACACCAACTTGCCATTACTCAATGTGCTTTGTCCAAAAACACTTCCGGACAACGCACACACAACCAACAGCAAACTTTTTAAAGTCATATTCCTTTTCATTCTATCAATATTGGTTTGAATTAAATACTTTGATTTTTGAACACAAAGGAAACGGAAAACCCTTAAAAAAGCAGTCCAAATAAAATTAATCTCAGATTAATATTAAATTAATATAGCTCAAAAGATATAATTTACGAGTAACAACAAATGAGAAACTGAAAAATAGAAGTGATTTACTTCTATTGAAAACTAAATAACTGAAGCTATATGAAACTTTCTAAATACAATAAAAGTAAACAAATAAAATTATATAAAACTATTTGCCATATAACAAAATAACATCGGGGGAGCATATAAAAAGAGACGACTCATTCAAACACTAACATCATTAAAAGAAACCCGGCCTTACATTCATGATGTAAAGCCGGGTAAACTCCTCTTAAAACACTGATTATCAATGCTAACTGCGGAGAGACAGGCTCTCGAACTTATACTTTCAGAAAATATCATAGAATTACAATTTACTGATAATCAAATATTAATCAAGATACAGAGTAAAACTAAATCTTTCTAAATGTCTTTTGCTATCTCAATTATTGGGTGTATATTTGGGTGTAGAATTTCAAACGCACCCAATTATGAATATCAAACGTAACATCATTTTTGCATTGGAGAGCCGGAAAAAGAACGGTGTGCCAATCGTAGAGAACGTACCTATCCGTATGCGTGTCATCTTTGCCAGCCAACGCATCGAGTTTACAACGGGCTACCGGATTGACGTAGCCAAATGGGATGCAGACAAGCAGCGGGTAAAGAACGGATGTACCAACAAGCTAAAGCAAAGTGCAGCCGAAATCAATACGGACTTGCTGAAATACTATGCCGAAATCCAGAATATTTTCAAGGAGTTCGAGGTACAGGAGGTCATGCCAACGACCCAACAGTTGAAAGAAGCTTTCAACATGAGAATGAAAACCAGCGAAGAACAGCCGGAAGAAGCCCCTGTCAGCTTTTGGGAGGTGTTCGATGAGTTTGTAAAAGAGTGCGGTAACCAGAATAACTGGACGGCATCCACCTATGAAAAATTTGCAGCAGTGAGGAACCACCTCAAAGAGTTCAAGGAGGATGCAACGTTTAACTATTTCGACGAGTTTGGATTGAACGAATACGTCAATTTCCTGCGTGATACCAAGGATATGAGAAACAGCACCATCGGCAAGCAAATGGGATTCCTCAAATGGTTCCTGCGCTGGAGCTTCAAGAAAGGACATCATCAGAACATTGTATACGATACATTCAAACCGAAACTGAAAACCACCTCGAAAAAAGTGATCTTCTTGACTTGGGATGAACTGAACAAATTGAAAGATTATCATATACCGCATGACAAACAATATTTGGAACGTATCAGGGATGTCTTTCTGTTCTGTTGTTTCACGAGTTTACGATATTCGGATGTCCGTAACTTGAAAAGAAGCGATATTAAACCCGACCACATTGAAGTTACCACAGTCAAGACAGCGGACAGCCTGATAATCGAACTGAACGACCACAGCAAAGCCATTCTTGAAAAATACAAGGATGTTCATTTCGAGAATCACATGGCATTGCCCGTCATCAGCAATCAGAAGATGAACGATTATTTGAAGGAACTGGGCGAGCTGGCGGAAATCAACGAACCTGTACGGGAAACCTACTACAAAGGAAATGAGCGCATAGATGAAATCACGCCCAAATACGCATTGTTAAGCACCCATGCCGGAAGAAGAACATTCATCTGCAATGCGTTGGCTCTCGGAATCCCTGCACAGGTGGTTATGAAATGGACGGGACACAGTGACTACAAAGCCATGAAACCCTATATTGACATAGCGGATGACATTAGGGCAAATGCAATGAACAAGTTCAATCAACTATAAAAGTATCAATTAGTTTCATAGATTACCACCTTTGAATTATATTTGTATTCTGAAAATATCATAAGATGAACAACAACGGACATAACATAGAAAAGACGAACTTTGACGCATTTATAAATGCTGTCGGTTCGGAAATACAACAGGCACAAGTACGGCTGATTACCGCAGCCAATGCGCAAATGTTGTTCCATTACTGGAAAATGGGTAACTATATTCTCTATCATCAGCAACTGCACGGATGGGGAAGCAAAACCATCAAACAGTTGGCAAAGGCTATCCGGTTCAATTATCCCGAAAAGAAGGGCTATTCGGAACGCAACCTTACCTATATGTGTCAGTTTGCAAAAGCATATCCTTTGAGGGCATTGCAAAGTTTCATAGAAACGGATGCAAAGTTGATAGCTCCAAGTGTGGAGAAAATAGCAAACGAAGTACGCTACTTAAACGATGCGCAATTTACGCAAGAGCCTCTTGCGCAAATCCAATCCACTGATAACAATGAAATTATAATCACGCAAGAACCTCTTGCGCAAATTCATAATGTTGCCAGAACCGTATCTGATATTTACCGGATGGAAATTAAGGATATAGAAAGCGTATTCATGGCATCACCTGTTGCAAGAACCAATTGGGCAAGCCATGTGATAATGCTTAACAATTCAATTCCATTAGGTGTAAGCTATTGGTACATGAAGCAGTCTGTGGAAATGGGCTGGAGCAGCAATGCTCTTAAAATACAAATTGAAACCAACCTGTACAGCAGACAAATCAGCAATAACAAGGTTAATAATTTCACTGCCACGCTCCCTGCACCGCAAAGCGACCTTGCCAGCTACCTGTTGAAAGACCCGTACATCTTTGATTTGGCTGGAACTAAAGAGAAAGCAGATGAAAGGGATATAGAAGAACAGTTGGTTAAGCACGTTACCCGTTACTTGCTGGAAATGGGCAATGGCTTTGCTTTCGTTGCACGACAGAAGCATTTCCAAGTCGGAAACAGCGATTTCTATGCAGACCTGATTTTATATTCCATTCCACTACACGCATATATCGTGGTGGAATTAAAGGCTACCCCATTCAAACCGGAGTATGCAGGGCAACTGAACTTCTACATCAATGTGGTGGATGATAAACTGAGGGGAGAGAATGACAACAAGACTATCGGGTTGTTGCTGTGCAAGGGAAAAGACGAAGTTGTAGCACAATACGCATTGACAGGCTATGACCAGCCGATAGGCATCAGCGATTACCAACTGAGCAAGGCTATACCTGAAAACTTAAAATCGGCTCTGCCAAGTATAGAAGAAGTGGAAGAAGAACTGGCTTCCTTTCTTGATAAAGACAAAAATCCATAAACCCAAGATATATGGCAGGAGAAATACTGATTATGATTCCCCAATACGGTGAACTCAACCGAATATACAGTGACTTTATTGTAAGCCATACTTTTTCTTTTGACAAGCAGAAATTCATCACGAACTTCTACAAGCAATACAATGACACAAAAGTTTTTGAAGCCGCTATCCTTGAATTGGTACTTGACAAGCAGAAAGAACAGTACACTCTGATTCTCGACAGTCTAAGAGCCGAGATAGAGAAAAACATGATGCTTTACGAAAAATATCCATTGCTTGATGATGAGATAATTTCTCGTGTGTGCTACCATTTCGCTGATAGATATAATATTGATATAGAGGAACAACTGGAGGTTACACAAAGACTAAACAAGCCTTTGAACGAGGCATATAACAGATATGATTCTATTGGTTACAGGGAACATACGGCAGAAGAAGAAAAGCAAGCCGAAAAGGAATATGAACGCTGCAAGGCTGAATATGAGAAAGAAAAAGAAGAACTGAACAGGCTTTATGAATTGCAAAAGCAAGCAAGAAAAGAGGCTTTCCAATATATAGAGAACTGCTGCGGAGATATTTATAAATTGAGTTTCCATTTTATGGAAATATTAGCAAAATATATTCCCGTAGCTAAAGATAAACCGGAAGAGCTAACCAAGCCAAGCGAACCCGATATGCAAGAAGAAGCGCCCAAAGAGGAACAATACGAATATTTCGACATGGAGTTGCTTTCGCTCGTTTACACGACCTGCGTAGGAGAACAATTCGAGAATATTTCCGAATATGATTTCTATGCTTGTATGAATCTGCACCCCGGCAAATGCAAGCTGAAAATAAAAACGAGAGAGAAAATACGTGTCTGCTACCTGATATTCCTGATGGGTGAACAACTGCCCAAACTTGACAGGGAGAATTGGAAAAAGAATATCCTCAAAATGCTGGATATTGAAGAGAACTATTACAAGTCAAAATACAAGGAACCTGTTTCCGATTTCCCAAGTGACAGCAACCAGAAGTTCGCCAAAGAAATGGACGCAATATTCCGATAATCCGTGATGTACCCTGACATATTACGAAACAACCACTTTTACCACTCAAACTAATTTTTGAGTGGTATTTTTATTGTCTGATATTCAAAGAAATAACAAGATATTCCATTTACATCAACCACATCCTTACCACTTACAAACCTTCCTAATTTTGCATCGTTCGAGAACAGAAATAACAGCCAGTGCGCAGGGCTGATTGTTAAACGACTAAATAAATTGGACGATGACAAATCTTCAAGAGTTATTATCAAAACCCGTCTGGCAGATGACAGGCGAAGAGTTCATATTCTTAAGCAAGCACGCTTCCGGTCAAACGGAAATGCAGCCACAGCCCGTTACGGACACAGAAAGGAAGTATGTGTACGGAATACTGGGCATTGCCAAACTGTTCGGGTGCAGCCTGCCCACTGCCAACCGCATCAAGAAAAGCGGAAAGATTGACAAGGCAATCACCCAGATAGGACGCAAGATTATCGTAGATGTGGAGCTTGCCCTTGAACTGGCCGGGAAGAAAACAGGAGGACGAAAATAACGGGAGGCATGGCTATGGACTATATTAAAGAGACTAAGGACATATCGGCAGAAGAAGCCATTATCCTTTGGCAAGCCTCACGTTTGAGCCTGTCGAAAAGTTATGAGAAAGCACCTGAAATCCTCAAAGTACATGGTTCTGTCATTGGGACATTGGGCAATTTCAGCGCATCCATCGGCAAAGCCAAAAGTAAAAAGACATTCAATGTATCGGCTATCGTAGCCGCCGCATTGAAGAACGGCACAGTGTTGCGGTATGTGGCGGAACTGCCGGAAGATAAGCGGAAAGTGCTTTATGTTGATACAGAGCAAAGCCCTTACCATTGCCTGAAAGTCATGACACGCATTTTGCGGATGGTCGGCTTGCCAGATGACAGGGACAATGAGAACCTTGAATTTCTCGCTTTGAGAAAATACACGCCTGAGCAACGTATCAGGATTGTAGAACAGGCTATCTACAACACTCCCGACATTGGTCTTGTAATCATAGACGGCATCCGTGATATGGTGTACGACATCAACAGTCCCGGTGAATCCACACGCATCATATCCAAACTGATGCAGTGGACGGACGACAGGCAGATACACATCCATACGATACTGCATCAGAACAAGGGGGATGAGAATGCGAGAGGGCATATCGGTACGGAGTTGAACAACAAGGCGGAAACCGTATTGCAGGTAGAAAAGGACAAGGGCAACGGTGACATCAGCCATGTTTCAGCCATTCACATCCGGGCAATGGACTTTGAGCCTTTCGCATTCCGTATCAACGACAAAGCCCTTCCCGAACTCATTGAGGGATACAAACCTGAAACAAAGAAGCCGGGAAGACCCGAAGAAGAGAAGTTCGACCCTTACAGGCATATCACCGAGCAGCAGCACCGCATCGCCCTAGAAGCCGTTTTCGGTCTGAAAGAGGAGTACGGCTACAAGGAACTGGAAGATGCCTTAATCAAGACCTATATGTCAGTGGGTGTAAAGCTGAACCATAAAAAGGCGGTATCGCTCATCACCATGCTCCGCAACAAGCGGATGATAGTGCAGGAGAACGGCAGGAAATACACCTTCATGCCCGACTTCCACTATTAGCCCATTTCCCTGCAATCACTTCACTTTATTCTCGGGGTGTATATATTAGGAATATAGTGAAGTGGTTGGGGAACGGGACTAAATCGCTTCACTTTATTACCGTATCCTATATATACGAGAATTTAGTGAAGTGGTTATAGACCGTACTTCCTAAAAAGGTACGGGCGAAAAGAAAAATGAATCAATTTACCAACTACTAAAACAATCATTTTATGGATATACAGACAGCCAAGCAAATCAGGATAGCAGATTTTCTGCACAGTTTGGGATATTCTCCCGTCAAGCAACAAGGTATCAACCTGTGGTATAAATCACCGTTAAGGGAAGAAGCAGAAGCTTCGTTCAAGGTAAATACCGAACGTAACCAATGGTATGACTTCGGTTTGGGCAAAGGTGGCGGTATCATTGAACTGGCTGCACACCTATATGCTACCGACCATGTACCTTACATCTTGAAACGGATAGCGGAACAGACACCATATGTGCGCCCGGTATCTTTCTCTTTTGGCAAGCAAAACTCTTCCGAGCCGAGCTTCCAACAGTTGGAGATTGTTCCGCTGTCATCTCCTGCCCTGCTTGCCTACTTACAAGGTAGAGGAATAAATACAGAACTGGCGAAAAGAGAATGTAGTGAAGCCCGTTTCACCCACAACGGCAAGCGGTACTTTGCCATCGCCTTTCCCAATGCTTCGGGTGGGTTTGAGGTTCGCAACCGCTATTTCAAGGGCTGCATCGCTCCAAAGGAAATCTCCCACATCAGACAGTCTGGGAAAGCGAGGAATACCTGTTATGTGTTCGAGGGATTTATGGACTACCTCTCCTTTCTGACATTGAGACAGGAGAGCTGCCCAAATTATCCGGAGTTGGACGGACAGGACTATATCGTATTAAATTCCGTATCGAATGTGAATAAAGCTCTCTATCCGTTGGGCAGCTACGAACGCATCCACTGTTTTTTTGATAACGACCATGCAGGCATGGAAGCCCTCCAACAAATCCGCAAGGAATACGGCAGAGACCAATACATCCGTGACGCTTCACAGACTTACAGCGGATGCAAGGACTTGAACGAATACTTACAGAAACAGGCTGAGAAAAAAGGGCAGCTCCAATCCGTCAAAGAAGTGAGCAGCCAGTCACCGAAAAAGAAAAACGGCTTTCGGTTATAGCCCACTATAACTACACGCTCCGCTTTCGTAGTTGTGGGCTCTCCCGAGGGGATTAGGGCTTTGCCCTAATGACCCACTCAAGGCGTTTCACTCCTGAGAACCCCGAGCAAAGAGTGACCCTCTCTTTGCAATCCGCTTATGCGTTACCCCTAAGAATCCCTCTGCGGAAGCGGGCAAAACAATCAATTACAAATAGAAAAAGAAGCTATGGCAACGAAATCAAGCATACATATCAAGCCTTGCAGAATCGCATCAAGCGAGGCGCACAACCGAAGGACTGCCGAGTATATGCGTAACATCGGAGAGTCCAGAATCTATGTCGTTCCCGAACTTTCCACCGACAACGAGCAGTGGATAAATCCTGACTTCGGCACTCCCGAATTGCAGACGCACTATGACAACATCAAGCAGATGGTCAAGGAAAAGACCGGACGTGCCATGCAGGAAAAGGAAAGGGAACGCAAGGGGAAGAATGGAAAGATTATCAAAGTGGCAGGATGTTCACCTATCCGTGAAGGAGTACTGCTTGTCAGACCGGACACCACACTGGCTGATGTACGCAGATTCGGTGAAGAATGCCAAAGACGCTGGGGCATCACTCCGCTACAGATTTTTCTGCATAAAGACGAAGGGCATTGGCTGAACGGTCAGCCGGAAGCGGAAGACAAGGAAAGCTTTCAAATCGGGAACAGATGGTTCAAGCCAAATTATCATGCCCATGTCGTATTCGACTGGATGAACCACGGAACTGGAAAGAGCCGAAAACTCAATGACGAGGATATGGCAGCAATGCAGACCTTGGCTTCCGACATTCTTCTGATGGAACGTGGGCAGGCAAAGGCTGTCACTGGTAAGGAGCATTTGGAACGGAACGATTTCATCATAAAGAAACAGAAAGCCGAACTGCAGCGCATCGAGGAAACCAAGCGACACAAAGAGCAACAGGTAAATCTTGCCGAGCAGGAACTCAAACAGGTAAAATCGGAAATACGAACCGACAAACTCAAAAGTGTAGCCACTGACGCTGCCACCGCCATAGCAAGCGGTGTCGGTTCTCTTTTCGGAAGCGGTAAGTTGAAAGAGCTGGAACATAGCAATGCAGAGCTGCATCAGGAAATTGTCAAACGAGATAAAAGCATTGATGATTTAAAAGTCAAGATGCAACAAATGCAGGAGCAGCAGGGGAAACAAATTCGTAATCTTCAAGGAATACATAATCAAGAGCTTGAAGCCAAAGACAAGGAAATATCCCACTTGAACACCATTCTTGAAAAAGCGTTCAACTGGTTTCCATTGCTCAAAGAAATGTTGAGAATGGAAAGACTATGCTATGTCATCGGATTTACCAAAGATATGGTAAACAGTCTTTTAATCAAAAGGGAAGCTATCAGATGCAGCGGAAAAGTTTACTCCGAAGAACATAGACGAAAATTTGAAATCAAGAATGATATTT